>JGI24006J15134_10000172_pt1 | contig 47513 bp, 67 predicted proteins | sample LinPmetageLP53_FD_15134 | JGI IMG/M metagenome (IMG submission 15134)
GACAATGATCAAATGTCTGAATCAATAGATATGGTCACGAGAGTAATTGAAAAGATTTATCAAGGTGAAGAAGTTTATGAGTTGAAAGATTTCTCAGAAGAAGAACAAGACGAGTTTATTAACTCACTTCCAGCAGAAGCATTTCAAAACATACAAAATTTCTTAACAAGTCTCCCATCAGTATCAATGGAAGTACCATACAAGATAAAATTGAATGGCAAGAACAAGAATAAGAAGACTGTCTTGAAAGGACTAAATGATTTTTTCTAATAGTGCTGTCCCATACTAATCTGGCTAATTACTACCAGACGATGTTCAGTATGGTTCAGCACCATAAATACAGTATAAAAGAACTAGAGAATTGTTATCCCTTTGAACGTGATTTGTATGTTGATATGTTATTGGAGTACTTAGAGTCACAGAAGGAAGAGTAACATGGCACAAAAGAAGCTACAACAGAACTCAGAATACAATAAGTATGATTTGGATGGAGATGGTATTGTGACTGATGAAGAAATGGCTGCTATAGCCAAAATTGAAGAAATGGAAATGCAAGAAGAGAAAGCAGATGCTCAAAGACGCATGGCATGGATTGCTATGGCAGCAATGATCATCTTTACAATACTTGCAATGATTCCAGGATTTATTCCAGAGACTAGACTCAAGTTACTNGGAGACTTGTCTGCTCTATTCTATATTGGTATGGCTGGTGTGGTTGGTGCTTATATGGGTATGACAGCATACATGAGTAGGAAATAATGTCAACTCTTGCTGCAGTAAATGAAACCCTTGGAGAGATTAAGGGTCAACTTGTAAGACAAAACACAAAGCTAGATGGGTATCGTGGTGCCAAACCAATGCCTACATCTGGTCCAAAGGATTTGACTGCCCGAGAAAAAGAAGGCACGACCTCAGCTGAAGCAGCAAGAGAAGGTCTCAAAGAAAGAGCTGGCGACAAACCAAAGGGTACTGGTATCGGTGGTTTAGTAGACAAAGCTCCAAACTTACCAATATCAACAGGAAATAAATTACTAGACTATGGTGCATTAGCAGCATTGGGTTTAGCATTTACCAAAGAGATTGCAGACTTTCTTAAAGGATTCTTAGGTGGTCTACAGGAAGCATTTAAAAAAGAGATTGCTGCATTTAAAGAAGCAGCTTCAGAATTCATAGATGAGAACATAACATCTCTTGTATCTGGTGCAGCAGTTGGTGTTGCATCTACAATGAGAAGGTTAAAGAACTCTGTAAAAGGTCAATTGAAAGCTGCAAGAGTTGAGATAGATGGCTTAAAGAAAGCAGTAGCAACTAAAGTAGGACTTGATGATGCACCAGATAAGGTTAAAGCTACAGGTAGTGGAAGAGGTACTATAAATCCAGAACGGGGTAGTGTTACAAAACCTACACCAACATCAAGACAATCACTAATAGAAAAAACAAACAAACTATCACCTCAAGCACAAGCTAAAGCTGGAATAGTACCAGATAAAGGTGGTGGTTATAGAGATGCAGTAACCAATAAGCAAGCTACTAATGTAAAACTAGCAGAAGCTACCAAAACAAATCTACCAAAAGCTAAAGTCCAAACTGGTGGTGGAAGAGGTACTATAAATCCACCTCGGGGTAATATTTCAAAGCCTTCTGCTATCAAACAAGTAGCAAAGCAAAGCCAGATGATAGTTAAGATGTTGGCTAAAACTAAAGCGTTAAAAGCAATTACAAGAGGTATACCAATTGTAGGAGCATTATTGGGTCCTGTTTTTGCAGCAATTGAGACAGCTGATGTACTTGATGATCCTAAAAAATCTGATGAACAAAAAAGACAAGCAATAACTAATATCATTTCAGGTTTAATGGTTGGAACTGTAGCAGCTATTTTTGGAGCAATTGCAGGAGCCATATTACTATCACCTATTCCATTTGTTGGATCATTGATTGGTGGAGCAATAGGTGGTGCTGTAGCTTACATTGGTGGTGACATGGCTGGTAGAGCCTTGGGTCCAACAATAGCTGATTTCTTATTTGATGGAAAGCCGGTTGACAAGAATGGTATCTTAGCAGCGTTAAGTGACTTCATGGAGAGTGATGAAGGAAAAGAAATAAAAGCTAATGAAAAAGCAAAAAAAGGTAGTGTAGCACCAGGTAGTAAACCAATGTCTGGTAATACAGTAGCTCCAATGTCTGGTGCAATGGATGGTGCTAAGCCAGTTCCTGGTGTAGGTGGTGTTCCTGGTGCTGGTGCATATGCANCGGCCGGTACAGCTGGTGCTGCTGGTGCTGGAGCAACAACATCGCGTAATAGAGATCTACCTGGAAGCGCAAGACAAAAAAGAGGTCTTGGTATTTCTGGAAGTTCTAATCAGTCTAAACCTGCAATGAGTGCTACAGTAAGTCCTGATGCTCTTGAAGGTTCAACACCATCTGTATCAGCTTCTGGTCCAGCTGAACAAGGTCAAAGAATAGCAGCAGCTGCTACAACTCAAAAGGCCGCAATGGTTAACCAAGCTGCAAGACAACAAGCATCTGGTGCTGGCAACAACATCACAATTAACAAAGCCGGTGACACACAAATCAATCAAGATGGTGGCGGCAGTGGCGGATCAGCTCAAGTAGTTGTTGTTAAGTCTTCAGGGGATATGCCTAAGATAGGCGCTAAGATAGCCTATGGTATGGGACTAGCATAAGCCCCATACCATTGGTGACTCCGACAGGACTCGAACCTGTAACAATCTGCTTAGAAGGCAGATGCTCTATCCAGTTGAGCTACGGAGCCTTTAGTCGACTATTCGTCTGCCAGCTTCTTAAAGAAAGATAGACCATCGTCGTCCTCATCATTGGATTGTTCATCCCATGGAGCTGACGCAGCAGCTGGTTGTGATGGTGCTGCTGCTGGTGCAGGAGCCTGTTTAACTTCAGACAACTCATCAGCAGTAATTGTATTAGCAGTCTCACCACCACCTAAAGCAAGAACCCTATAGAGCTTTGTTTTAAGTTCATCGTAAGACTTAAAGTTCTTAGGATCTACAAGTTCCTGTAGAGGCTTCAATTGATTGTAGATACCTTCTAAGTCGTCTTCTGGAAGTTCAGAAGGTGAGTCAAACTCAGACTTATCATAGTTACGATATCCTTCTACATTACGAATCTTGAGTCTAAAGTTAGCACCTTCTCCAAGAGAGAATGCATCAACCTTTTCCTCATCATCAAACTCAGGCATAGCAGCATCATTGATCTTATCAAAGATTTTCTTGCCAAACTTATACAAGAATACTTGCCCTTCATTCTCAGGTCGTGAAGGATCCTTAACTACAACAATGTTAGAGATAAAGGATAGTCGACGTTTAGTCTTACTACGGACAAACGTCTTATCAGCTTCTGTACCAGAGTTCCAGAGCATAGAATTATACTCAGAAATAGGACAGTTCTGATTGATAGTGGTTAGTGATTTCTCAATAAACCATCCACCAGGACCTTGGAATCCATGATCCCAGATACGTACAAAAGGTACATCTGAATCTGGAGATGGTAAGAACCTAATAATAGCAGAGCCATTACCAGACTTATCAACTTCAGGTTTCCAGAACCCATCGTCATCACGACGTGGACCTTTATCAGTGAGTTTACTTAACTCTTCAGTCAGTTTATCAATATTAGACGTAGAGTTCTTCTTCTTCCATTGTGCAAGCGACATATGTTTCTCCTTATGTGCGATATATGCGATGTGTACGTTTTATTCAAAGCGTTCCATAATATACGACTTATACTTAGATAAGTCAACAGTATTTATAAAGAAAGGCTTATATTTTTCAGCTTTCTTTTGAAGGTCCTGCCATACCATATCCAGACCAAGTTTTTTGGTCCAGTAATCAAAGAAGGGTGTTAGTTCGTTCATGACTATCATAGTCTCAACCCCAACATCTTCTCTAATAACTAACCTCATGAGATAAGGATGTGTGTCACCCTTAGTTAAAAGATTCTCATCATATGAGTCCTTCAACATCATGAGGTCTTGTTTAAACATATATGTCATACTCTGTTGTCTCTTTTGCCAATTAGCATAGACAGCATGAGTCTCCATATTGTTTATATCACCAGGCCAGAAGTTAATGTTCTGCAACATATTAGCTAACATGAAGTCATCTGGATTCTTGAGCTTAGATAACTTATGAAAGAACATCTTGTCTCTTCTAACTTCAAACCTAGAGTGTTCTGTATTTTTTACTTTGCCATTGTACTTGAAAATATCATAATCAGACGTGAAGTGTCTTTTCAGCGCCATATATTTCTGATATGTTTCATGAGCATTCATAATGGTAAGCGCGCTCCTTTTGTTTTTAGAAGCCGAAGGTCTTCAGCTTCTGTTGCAATCTTAGCTTTTAGAATTTGACTACTCTTGATTAACGAAGCAGCAGTCTCAACCTCTATACCATTTTTCTCAACGTAGTACATTACAGCATCGAGATACTCAATAGATTTCTCTTTGACTATCTTTTCAATTTCCATAGCGAACTGAGATGGAGTATTTATCTTTAACTCCATCATCGAAAAAACTTATGATCTTGAATTGTGATTGTATGTTCCAATAGTGGACTCCATCTAGGATTAACCTTTGTTGTATGATAGTGAGTAGCACCATTAGTAATAGAGATACCATCACGCTGTAACTTTCCAAACTGACTGTAAACAAAGTTCACAGCTTTGATAACTTTAGCCCATGTCTTAGTACCAACGATGTTAGATACATCATCGCTTTTTCCATCACAATAATATGAGAACTGGCACTTCCACTTAACAGGAACTATCTTGCCTTGTTTCTTCCACCACTTATTAAGTGGACCTTGATGTACAACTCCACATACGGAGTTAGGCCATCTATTACTCTCTACTCTATTCAATATAACTTCTGCTGCACCCAACACACCTATCATAGGTTGGTTACCAGTTTCAAAGAACAGAGCTTCTGCCATGCAGAATCGTTCTTTGTGTTCTTGATCTGTGATAGGTTCGCTAGCTGATACTAATGCTCCAGACCACAATGTAGCACCCAATGCAGTCACAATTGTCACTCTCTTCAACATTATACATTCCTTTGCCAATCAAAACAAATCAGTCGCTTCTTATGCTTCCGTATCTTATTATCGTTCCTTTTCTTGACAAAGTCAACACATTTCTGTAAATATCCAACATGTTCTGTTATCTGATTTAAATAAGACTTTGTCCTATTTGGCATCTGAATATGGATGTCATACTCTTCCTCTAGCATTGGATGGAACAGAAAGTGCTCGTATTTCTTCTTATCAATAGCTTGAAAAAACTCTTTATCCCCATGTCTCATACCAGCAAATTCCATATCATAACCACCAGTGGACCAGAAACATGGCTTGTTTATCAGCCATACATTAGGATGTGCTACCCACTTTAACAGCTTTTTCTCATCAAATAGCTCATAATCTTCTGGGTTATCATAGTGGTCAAACCGTACTTTGAATACATAAAATTGATTATTCTCTAGGGCAGTATTGGTCATTGCTTCCAGTAGGTCTTCTTTGAAATACACATCAATATCAATCAACCAATTCCAATGAGTCTCTGATTCCAACATAGCGAGATTCCTACAGCCATGGTTATTGAATCCAATATCTTGCTTTACTGTATATGATTTGAGATTAAATCTATTCATGTATGCTTGACATATGTCTTCAAAGATACCTCTATCTGGGGCAGCATCATTAACAAATTGTACTGTGATGTGGTTCTTCAATGACTCTTTTATACCAGAAAAGAAATCACAGTGATGTATAAGTTTATCTACTTGGCCGTAATATGTTAGTGATATGGTGATGTCATTTGTTTGACTAAAGTTCCATGATATATCATTAAAAGTGTTCTCCATGATTATACGTCATCAAACCTAGCTTTATATTTTACCCACTCTTGTCCGTATCTTGTATTGTGAAACGGATGTGTCTTTTCTGCTTGCATATCAATGAACCAAGGACCACCCTCAGTATAATGTATTGCTTTTGGATCAATCAAATGGTAGTATTGATCTAAGCAATTCCACTCCATAGGCAATGAACCAATGTCTTTATCATCTAACCAATTCAGATGATGGAAGTCAAGACCTGGTAAGTGATCATTAAGATAGTCTGGTTTTAGTATTTGATTCTTTGGATGTTCGTTGTTGAAAATCATTAATGAGGCCCAGTTCTTTCTGAACGACTTATGCTGAGCAATACCATCCATCTTAATATCACCAAGAGGTATATACTCTGGATGTTTAACTACACTGACAGCTTTATCTGTATCAATCTCATTGATAAGTTCATATGGAGATGATAGAAACAAGAAATCACAATCAACAAACATACTGAATCCTGAGAAGTCACACATATATGGAACCCAGAATCTAGTAAATGTAAAGTCAGTAGATTGAGGCTCACCATGATTACGATTGTATTCAGGTATACTTTTTGATCTTAGCTGGACAATATCTGGATGATCATCCCATGCCCACATTCCTGTTTCTTTTCTTAGTCTGTTTTGATATTCTATTGAGAACTTGCATACCTCGTATGCATCATGTTCTCTTTCCTCGTAACCTATGAATATTGGGAGTGTTGAGGTATATTTCAAGTTGTTTCTCCAATTCTCTAATTCGTGCCACACCCTTCTCTCTTATTTCATAAGGGTTGATAGCCTCGAAGTCACCATGTTCATACTTAGACTTGACTAGAGCCCAAGGAAACGCAGACTTGGTAATCTTTTTTGTTGAATATAATAGCATAGGTGTTCTCACATATCTTGCAATCCACGCAGTCGATCCGTGATAACCTACAGCCAAAAATGCCTTCTTATATTTATCAACCGCATCTCCAATGGCATCGGTGTAGTCACAATGGACAACATCCATGCCCCACTTTGTTTGAATAAGGTTTTCAATTTGTCTCCATTTGTCGAGTCCTACAGGATCCTTCCATTGCTTTCCAGGATCATACTCTTCGAATTGTTGTTTATGTGATGCTGTTGTATTGAGTACAACATATGGTTTACTGATGGTAAGATTCTTAATTCTGGACCACCACAAGTTATGATAATTAGATTCAGGATCATAGTTGCTGTGGTTGTAGTCTATCTCTTTACCAAATGATTGTTTAAGATGAACTTGGTGATAGTTAACTGGTTTGCATATAGACCATAAGTACTTGAATCGTGAATCTAATGTATCTGCATCTTCTGGTTTAAACTTCTCACCTCTCTTATGCATCCAGTGCATATGTAAGGTAACATCATCACAATTCTTCTGCGCCATATTATGAGCATAACAAAGTGGCGAGATTATGTCTCCATAACCTATCTTGCCCTTCCAATTAATTGTTATCATACGCCGAAGCTTTCTCCACATCCGCAACTAGAAGTTGCAACAGGGTTGATGACCTTTAGAAAAGATCCACCAAGCTCTTGGACATAATCAATTGTTGAACCAAGGACATGCATCTCACTAACTATATCTACTATCAAAAATATCTCTCTCATGTCAGATGGATCATGACCAATACTTAGCTTGTAATCTGAAGGGTCTGGGTCGTCTATAAAGTCCCACTTATATTGGAACCCTGTACATCCCCCACCTTCTACACCAAACCACACATACTCCTTACCACTATTGATAGCTGTATTTTGTAGATAGTTTTTTGCATTATCTGTTAGATTAATTGGACTTGCTACCATACCTTTCCTCCCAAATTAGTTGGAGGTTTCTGTTGCCAGGTACCTCCGGACCCCGATTAACTATGCTGCAAGAGCAAAATTATCAGATGCTATATTATCGTTAGCATTTACTATGTTTGATCTATTAAGCGATCAACCTTGTGACTCCGTATTCCTATTACCAACCTGTCGATCCTATTTCGACCCCATCAAAAACATACTAGCTCCAGGGAGACCACTGTGCACGTCCCTCCCAACTGTATTTTTGGCTGCCCCAGTGTATATTACCGGTGTCGTCAACTGGTGGGTGCCCAGATTTGCTAGTATGCTTTTGGTGGAGTCGATGGGTACTGCCCCCATGTCCAGAATTGTGTTCAGTCCACCTCAACATCACTATCTATTTATACATCGTATACTATGCAAAGTCAACAAGTAATCCTTCATGAAACATTTCTACTGGATGCATCTTTCCATAAAATTCATTCTGTGTCCATGATTCATCTTCCTCGTTGTAATCAAACCAAGGACTGACACCCAAAATAATATTGGTTCTTTTGGATATTTCTCCTTTTTTTCTTATAACAGCATGCGGTTGTCCCGTATCAAAATGATACATATAGCCAGGATGCATAAGCATTTGTTCGTCTTCGGTTGCTATGTATGCTGTTTGATCCAAATACAAAGGAATGTTAATACGAAAGTTCATATAGAAGGATTCGTCACGATGCCAATGCAAATCACCAGACTTCATCTCTACAATACGGCCACGAACTATTGTTCTAGGTATCTGACTGAACACTTCCCCAAGGTAACCAGATTCACAAGCCGGAGTCAATCTGTTAAATCCGAGAGCATCGCTATAGGTGTTCTTACCGGTTTGGTTCTTTGCGGCTGGATTATACTCCCATTGATGATAATACGATCTCTCTTTTGACCATACATCATGGGTGATGATATCTTTACTTCTTAAAAAGTCCCATGCGTGACCAGCTCCGTGATTGTTTACTTTGTCAAAGAACTCGACACGCAAGTCTTTTATATTGACCTGTTCAAATATCTCATTGCCTCTTTTGCCAGCATACATCTCTGGGGGAAGATTGAACTTCCTGTTACCTAGTGTCTGGCAGTTAATGTTGATATCTGATTGACGGAAGTCTGGGTTGTATGTAATAGATAGGCCACCAAGTCTTTGGCTACGGAGATCTGATGATCCGTATCCCTCACCAAAGTTTGCTATTAAGAATCCGTGCCACCCATACATACTAAATGCAGCCTCTACAGCGGTCTGCAAATTGCTGACAGGCAACTTGCATTCCAATCTGTATATTTTATGTGGCCATGCCCAGGCTCTGGTTACGTTGTTGACTCTTTCTTCAATATCAGTTTCTCGTCTGATGAAAGAGTCAACTGTATCACAGTCTGGGATATCTTTTTTATAAAACTTAAAACCCATATAATCCATTCTCTTTACATAGCAGCATTGTTCGACCATCCTGATCAAATAGCTTAGCCTTGATCTCGTTCTGGTAGTCTCTGATATAACTTCCTGCATATTTAGTCATGCAACCAGAAGGCTTCATCTCAAACTTTTTGCAGGAACTTGCGAAAGCCTGCTTTGCATTAACACAGGAGTTCTCGTACAATACAAGAACGTTGATTTTGAACTCTAATGATCGCTTACTCATTGAAATACTCCCCGGCTTCAGTTAAAAACTCATTGATATCCTCTAGTGGAATATCGGTAATAACGTCTGCATCTGAGACGCTCAGAACGTAACCCGCATCCATCGGGTTGATTTCTTCGTAAGATTTGTATGGTTCCATGTCAACTCCTTCTCTCATATCTTAGTATACATCAAAAACGAAAGAGGGTCAACAGCTTTTTTCAAAAACTTTTTTTTAAAATAATTCATTTTTAGTGTTGACCTTTTTGATAATCGGTAGTATACTATATTAATGATGAGGAGAGCAGATATGACATTTACATTTGACGAGACCATTCTTTCAGACCTTCATAAAGAAGCTAGAGGATTTCGACCCCGTGAGGGTTGGTTCCTGGATAAATGGAACGAGTCCGACGATGATGGCAAGCAAGTCATCTGGGATGGTCTCATTGAAGAGATGTGTAATAATGATCGGGCAGTTGCCGATCATGAAGCCGCTTGCTTGATTGAGTTCAAGCAGCTAATGGCCACCACCATTGAGAATGGTGCTGGTGATGAGATCACCGCTCTTAGGTGGTTGATTCAAGATGGTCGTCAAATTGACCACTCTCAAGACATAGAGCACTTCTTTTGGGAGTATGGTATTCTTCATACTGAGTATGGTAAGAAGTGCATCGATGCTCTTACAGAAGTTTTCAAAAAAGAATGGATGGAGCCGGATGAGCTGTTGACCGAAAGTGATTTACGTGTATAATAAGAGAATGAACAACACAACTAGGAGACTTAAATGTCACATGAATTAGAAATTGTTAATGGCGAAGCACAGATGGCCTACACTGGAGAGGTTCCATGGCACGGTCTAGGTGTTAAGGTTGAAGAGAGTCTTACTCCTGCAGAGTTTCAAAAAGCTGCTGGTCTTGATTGGAATGTTGTTGAGCGTCCTGTGTATGCAGAGTTCAATGGCAATAAAATCACATCAGGTCATAAGATGCTGATCCGAGAGACTGATGCTAAGCCTCTTACGATTATCACTGGTGATTGGAATCCAGTACAGAACTCTGAGGCTTTCGAGTTCTTCAATGAGTTCTGTGAAGTTGGAGCCATGAAAATGGAAACTGCTGGCTCACTTAAAGGTGGACAGTGGGTCTGGGCTTTGGCTAAGATGACTGATACCTTTGAGTTGTTTGGTGGAGATTCCATCGAAGGATATCTACTATTCTCTAACCCACACATTTATGGTCGTGGGATTGATATCCAACAGACTCTTACTAGGGTTGTATGTAACAATACAATCAATGTTGCACTACAAGGTGCTTCGAAGAATAAGGTTCGATTCAATCATCGTCGTGTCTTTGATGCTGATCTAGCTAAAGAACTTCTTGGTCTAGCTGCTGATAAGATGGAATCCTTCAAAGCAATGGCTCAGTTCTTGGGCACTAGGTCTTACAAGGATGAGATTGTAGCAGACTACTTTGATGAAGTGTTCCCTGGCTACTCTAAGAAGACAGAAGATAAGAAGTCTTCTAAGAATGCTTTGAGAGCTTTTGAAGTACTTGAGACACAGCCTGGAGCAGAATATGCTAAAGGTACATGGTGGCAGGCTCTTAATGCTGCTACTTACTTGGTCGATCATGAGATTGGTAAGTCCCAAGAGTCACGATTGATCTCTAACTTTTACGGATCTAACAAGCAGCTGAAGACTCGTGCTTTAGAGAAAGCTCTTGAATATGCTTCGTAATTTTGTTCTAGTAGCCGCTTCAGTTGCTCTAATGAGCACTGAAGTAGTTGCTGGACCAGATCCTTGTAATGTGAGAAAGACTACCACAGTCACAACAGATGAGAATGGTAGGGAAATACTTACGAGCAAGATTACTGCGGACTGTGGTTTTGATGCTAATGCTCTTGAAAGAACAAGAAAGTTAGAATCAACACTGGCAGAAGTCCAAAATAGACTCGACTACATTGAAGAACGTCAAGAGCCAATTGTTATCGAGGTCGCAAAGGTACCTAAGGCTGCTCCTGTAGAACCAGTACGGCAAGTAGTATTATTAGGCCCTGTTGACAAAGATCCGCTTTTGATAGACTATAAGGGTAAGCGAGTACCTCGATGGAACACTAAGGCGTTCTTTAGAGGATTTTTCAAAGGCCTGAGTGAAGGGAATTCATAATGAATAGGTCAATTAAGATTGGTGTAACTGGGTTAGGTCTGTTAGGCTTAACTGCTTGTGGAGCTACAAATATTTCTAATTTAGAAGATGCTCCACCTTTTGGAGCTACGGCTCTGTATAAGTACAATGTACAAGCTAATAAGGAGCAAGTTGATAAGATTCCTGATTGGTTTCTCAAGATGCCTAAGGAAGAGGCTAGTATCTTTGCTGTAGGTACTTCTGCTACACCAGACTTACAATTGTCTGTTGACATGGCTATACTGATGGCTAAGACTACTCTAGCCGATAGGTTTCAGAGTCAGCTAAGGTCTCAGACTAAAAACTTTATTGCTAAGGTAGGAACTACAGCTGTAGATACCACTGTGATAAATGAGCTTGAAAGAGTGACTAAGAATCTAGTTGCTGATACTGATGTTTCTGGATACAGTGTTGTTGAGAATGTTGTACAGTCTGCTGGTAACCAGTTTCGAGCTTATGTACTATTGAAGTATAATGATGAGGAAGCTAGTAAAGTTCTCATGAATCGTCTCAAGAAAGATAGGATGTTGATGGCAAAGTTACGATCTAACACTGCATTTAAAGAGTTAGATAAGAATGTCGCAGCAGCCAAGAAGGAGGCAAAGAGTGAGCAAGAAGCTGTCGTTAAGTCTTATACTCTTCAGTAGTATTTTAGTGAGTCCGGCTCAAGCTATTGAGCCGATCTCCATTGCTGCTAGTGTGGTTGGTGGATCTTTATTTTGTAAAATGATATCATGCAAGACCATTGTCAATAAGACGGAATTGATTGATCTTTATAAAACTAGGCAACATCAACATGCGCGCTTCGAGGATATTAGGAAGAATGGATTGAAACTAAACTTTGATGAGAAGTTTTGTAGGTCTGTTCCTGATACTAAGGGTGCAATGTGTTATGAAAATGGAAAATGGAGTTTGAAATAATGGAAACGGTATTGATGGTTGGTGGAGTGTTCTTTGCGCTTCCTTTTGCAATATTAATAGTTGCTGGTGTGGCGTCTAGCACCGTTGAGCTAGCAATGTTCGTTGGGGAAAGTGCTATAAATATAGTTACATTCCCTTTCACTTAGGAGTATATTATGGTATCAAGAAATGAAGTATTTACTTTTCTGGAACAGCTTCGAGCATCCGGTAAGGTAAATATGTTCGAAAGTCCTAAACACTTAGAAAATAAGTTTGGTATGACCCCGGAAGAAGCCAAGATGGATTTCTTTCAATGGACACAACATTTGAAGCGAGAAGAAGATGCGACAAGCAAAGAGATCGACACGAACATTGCCCAAGGATGGGGAACCAAAGAGGAAGATGCGAAAGATCAGGAAGCCTCTAACTCCTAAAGAGAAGGCCGAACGCATTGAGCGTTTGGCTAAAGCTCGTGCAGCTAAAGGTCCTTCTGAACATAAATCTGTCCATGCTTCTGTAAGTAGGGACGATAAGAATCCAGTAAATGTAACTACTGTTAGGAAATGGATTAGATCCAATCAAGAAAGACTAACAGCTGCAAGAGCAAGTCTCAAGCTCAATGAGAAGAACAGAGATCTCAATAACGAAGTTAATATCCTTGAGACATATGTCCATAACTTGCAGTCATATCTTCGTACTGGAGTCTGGTTAGACTTTAGATGGGGTGAGAATATGGAAGGTAGGATCAATAATATTGTAAGAGTCAATGGTCATCATTGGCATCCTGCTGATCCACATATTGGTATGGTCAAGCGTCAAATAGGTTCATGGTATCAAGATATTGGATTGTGGACTCAAGAAATGCACGAGGAATATTATGGTGTGCCAGAGTTCATTGATGCCCCAAGCAATAAACCAAAGAAAACCAAAGCTAAGAAAACCAAGGCAAGGAAGAAGCCTAAATAACAGGCAAACAATGTTAGAAGGGCTGAGATGTCAAATGTAATTGTTTTTCCACAGCATAAAGTTGGTGCAAGACCTCCGCAGAATGAGAACGAGCTTAAAGCTCATGCGGAAGCTATAAGACAGAAGTTCATACAAGACCATGCCACCGATTTTGCTTTTGATGTATTCAGACAGTTGGAATCGCATGGGTTTGATCTTAGAAATAGCGCTGATATAAAATATGATCTTGTATTAATCAGCGAAGCAATAAAGTCTGCAATGTGCAGATCTCTTGAGCAGAAACATCCTCTACAAGAATTTGCTCAAAACATCATAAATTTAAAGGACTCAGATATTAATTTTGAGGACTTTGATGAAGAGGATGGCTAACACTTAAAGGATTAGTTATGATTTTAGTTGATATGAACCAAGTGATGATTTCTAACTTGATGGCACAGATAGGAAGTCATCATAACATTGAACTTGATGAAGACTTAGTTAGACATATGGTACTGAATTCTCTAAGAGGATACAGGAATAAATTTTCAGAAAAGTATGGCGAGTTGGTTATATGCTGTGATGATAAGAACTTCTGGCGTAAGAAACTATACCCCTACTATAAGGCTAATCGTAAGAAAGCTAGGAACGATTCTGATCTTGATTGGAGTAAGCTGTTCTCGTGTTTGAATGCTATTAGAGAAGAGATAAGAGAGTACTTCCCATATAAAGTAATACAAGTTGAGGCTGCTGAAGCAGATGATATTATTGCTACTATCATCTATGATGTTGAGGGGGCTCATCTTATGAATGGTCACTCTAAGCCAGTGTTGATTATGTCTGGGGATAAAGACTTCATTCAGCTTCATAAGTTTAGTAATGTAAGTCAGTATGATCCTGTACGTAAGCGTTGGATCAACCACGACAATCCTGAAAAGTATTTGATTGAACATATTGCTAAGGGTGACCGAGGTGATGGTATTCCAAATATCTTATCTAAGGATGATTGCTTTATTAATGGACGGCAAAAGCCTCTTCGTTCTAAAGTACTAAATACTTTTGTTGATATGAGAAATATTGAAGAAATAGAGAATTATCACACAGAACATAAGACTAATTGGAACAGAAACAGACGACTCGTTGACTTATCTCTTGTTCCAGACTATATTAAAGATGAAGTGAAGAAGCAATACAATGAAGAACATAGTGATGGACGTGATCAACTCTACGCATATTTCATCGACAAGAAACTCAAAGGATTAATGGAAAACATAGGTGATTTTTAATGGCTTATACTAAAGCACTGTATGAGATTATAGACGAAGTTCGAAAATCTAAAAACGTAAAAATAAAAGCTGAGATTCTAAAGAATCATGAGTCTACAGCACTAATTGATCTACTACAGCTTACGTACAACCCTGGTATCAAATGGATGCTCCCTGAAGGCGTGCCTCCATATACACCAGCAGAAGGTACTACAGAAGATGGTGAAGGAACAGATCTCGAAGGTGCCTTGATTGGCAAAATGAGAATGATGAAGTACTTCATCTCGGTTGATGGTAATGTACTTGAAAACATCAAACCAGCAAAAAGAGAAGTTGTGTTTATACAACTCCTGGAGACTGTTGCTCCAAAGGATGCTAAGTTAGTTTTAGAAATGAAAACTGGTGCACTAAAAGGTGTATCTACTGGTGTGGTGCAAAAGGCTTTCCCCCAGATCCAAACAAAATAGGAGGCTACTATGACCCCCGTCTACAAGTCATCCCCTTACGAATATGATGAAGGCGACGAGAAAAAGTCTATGAAGTTTAAAAAAGCTATCACTGCTAGAAAAACAAAGAACAGAGTTGATGCAGCTCTTCGTACAAAAGATGTACAGTACATTATGGATATGGAGGATGAAATATAGTGCCAACATACACTATTGAAGACACCCAAACTAAAAAAACTTATGATGTGAGTGTTAAGTGGACTGAACTACAAGAACTGTTAGTTATGCATCCCCACCTTAAAAAGGTAATAACAGCTCCTAACATTATTGGTGGAGTTGGTGGGTTCAAGACAGACTCAGGATGGAAAGACCTCCTGAAGACTGTTAAAAAAGGATCTGGCGCCGGTAATACGATTGATATTTGATATGGCTCGTAGATTAACTAAGCGTCAGAAGCGCATGCTGCGTCAGGATGGGCTCATGGATGAACACAATGAAGTTACAAAAGGTAAGTTCAATCTCATAGACCTAAACTTTGATCTAACAAATACCCAAGAACAAGTTATAGATGCATATGAGTCTGGCAGCCACCTAGTCCTCCATGGTATGGCAGGTACTGGTAAAACATTCCTATCAATGTATCTTGGATTGAATGAGATACAAACAAATCCAACTGGTGATGGACCACATAAAATGTTCATTGTGAGGTCAGTAGTCCCCACGAGAGACATGGGGTTCTTGCCTGGTAATTGGCAGCAGAAAGCTGCGGTTTATTCAGAGCCATACAGACAGATAGCTAGTGAGTTATATGGTCGAGGTGACGCATATGATATACTATCACATAGGGATACTGTGGAGTTTATAACTACGAGTTTTGTAAGAGGTACAACATTCCGTAACTGTGTGATTGTCGTTGATGAGATGAACAACATGAACTTTCATGAGCTCGATAGTCTCATTACTCGTGTAGGTGAGAATTGTAGAATTATATTCTGTGGTGATTATAGACAAACAGATCTAACTCTTGAACAAGACAGGAATGGTTTGAAGCAGTTTCAGAAAATACTAAATAACATCGAGTCGTTTACAAGTTTTGAATTTGGTGTAGACGATATTGTGAGATCCGGCATTGTCCGTGAGTATATTATTGAAAAGAGTAAGCTTGGGTATGTTTAAACACACATTAGTTGAATTTGATGAACTTGAAACTGTAACAGAAGATAAAAAAAGATTTTATCTTACACCAGAAGGTAATAAGTATCCTTCTGTAACTACTGTATGTAGTTTAGCCACCGTTGACGGTATTAAGAAGTGGCGTAAGAGAGTTGGTAATGAACAAGCTAATAAGATATCATCAAAGGCCTCATCACGAGGTACTAAGGTGCATAAGTTGGTGGAAGACTATGTTAACAATAAAGACTTAGACTTTGACGATGTGTTACCGGTAAACCTGTTTATGTTCAAACAGATCAAGCCTATCTTAGATACCTACCTAGAGAATGTCTATGCAATAGAATGTCCATTGTATAGTGACTATCTTGAAACTGCAGGACGTGTTGATTGTATAGGTACATTCAAAGGTAAGCCTGCCATCATTGACTTCAAGACAGCTAACAAAAGAAAGCAGCGGTCTTGGATTCACAACTACTTTATGCAAGAAGCTGCTTATGCGGTTATGTTTGAAGAAAGAACAAAGATACCCATATCAAGAATCGTAACAGTTATTGCTGTAGAACAAGACGAACCTCAATTGTTTATTGAGAAGAGAGATGATTACATCAATCTTTTTCAACAATACAGAACTCTCTATAAGGAGAAGTACAGTGTATAAAATCCTGGCGGCCTTTATGATGACAGCACTATTGAGTACAGTAGCATTAGCTCAAACAGCACCAGAAGGTGCATACATGAGCAGTAAACCAGCAGCATGCATGGATACAACTGCACTGTTTAAAAAGTTTACTGATGACAAGAATGAACAGGTCATCTTTAAATACAAAGATCCAATACACAACACAATAGGAATGATATTTTACAACCCAGTACTAAAGGTAGTCCATACTGTTGAACTAGCTCCAGCAGCTGGAGGTAATAAAGCTTGTGTGATTGTATTTGGTAAGGATGTAAAAGCTACTACTTGGAAATAGAAAGAGTAGCTTCCGGAAATCTTTCTTTCCATTCATCTACACTAATATGCTCAATGGGTGGGGTTGTTTTTCCTTCCCATGCAAGTACTTGCCATGCTTTCCAATTGTCATCATCTGGGAATGTCTTAAACATTTTGTCCTGAATGACATTGAAGCTTGTATCATATTGTTTGTTGAAAAACTTACATATGACATTTAATGGTCTAATTCTTTGGACATGTTCCATTGTCATGATCATAGAGTTTCTACCAGATGATGCCATATCTCTTTGCATAGGAAACAGATAAGCTGATTTAGCCGGCCAATCAGCCTTGTATACACCTCTCTGAACCGGTCCAAGTAGTTCACTGGTCCTCTTACGGAACTTAGGTGCTACATAAAGTCTCGTCATTACTCTATAGATACCTACTGGGAAATTGTGTTTCTGTACACCAGCACAACACCATATCTCACCATCTATCTTAGAGAACGTCCACATAGGATATGTTTTCCAGAAATCTTTGTCCAGCAGATAATCAAACCAATCTGCATTACGATCAGCTGTTCCCAATTCTCTTTGTTCAATTAGGAAATCTTTAAACTCATCTTGGTTCTCTGGTGTTAGCTTTTCGCTAGTCGGTACCGAATACTTTGTCACAGGATAGTCTCACCCTTCTTAGATATTCTCTTTGTTTTTTTGTTACAGCAAACTCATCATCTATGGTATCTAATAGTTCTTGAAGTTCACATACAACCTTGTATACATTATATCTACCTTGGTCAGATATCCTATCCCATAATTTATTTGCACCGGATTCAATTCTTTTTTGATTATTCCATTCTTCTGGTGACATATCAACTCCCATTGGCTATACCCTCGAGGAATATCTTCCATTGCATGGATCTGACATCCCAGTTATAGAACGCATCTGTATATTGTTTTTGCATATGCAATCTATCTTGTAGTGCACTATCATCTACTAATGATACTGCGTTAAACAAGTTCTGTGCAAAGATCTGAGCATGATCATTAGCAACCTCATGTACAGGATACATCATAGTCCAGTTAGCAGCTGTCTCAGGTAACCCAGCAAACGAACTATGAACACACAATAACTTTGCTGACATAGCTTCCATAAGAACCATACAACTTGTCTCAGGCCATACACATGGGTATGCTAGGATATGCATCTTCTTGAGGTTTTCTCTCATCTCTGCATTTGATACAGATCCATGATAGTGTATACCTTCGGTGTTCTTACACTTATCAATTAGAGCTTTGTGTTCTTTATCTCTCTCAGGCCATCCATACAGCTTAAAGCTAGAGTATACATGTAGGTTAACAGGCTTCTTTATACTCTTGAAATGGTTTCGTTTCATTTCTTCAAACACAGGTACAAGAATATCTAATCCTCTATGAGGAGTAGAGAAGTATACGAGGTTAATTTCATCTGTTGGCTTCTCATGATCTTCAATTGGATCAATAGCATTTTGAAGCACATAACCTGATGAGTGAGGTATACCAAGATGATACATGTAGTCTTGAAATTGCCAATGAGATACAAACACGAGTCTGTCATACTTCTCATGACCACCATCTTTCAGATGTTCCATTTCAGGATCTTGTGCAAGATCATGACACCAAAGTATCTTCTTCTTATCTTCTTTTAGCTTACGAGGTCTAGAACAAATAATTTGGAATTGATCAATGAGATCTTTTGGCATCTCCTTATACAATCTATTTTGCATAAGCTCAGTACCACCCCAAGCATTTTTATTCAACTCATTCTTTTCTGGACCACTGTCCATTATTGTCAATTTAACCATAATAAATTATCTTCCGCTTTGTATTGATTCCTCTACATACACTTTGAAGTCATCAAAGCCACCAATGTGGTTCTCACCAACAAATATTTGTGGTACTGATGTAGTCCCAGGAGGTACCTTTGACAGTAACTCATCTCTGTGGTGTGGATGTGATTCAAGATTAAGTTCTTCATACGGAAGACTCAATGAATCCATAAGAGCTTTAGCTGCTTCACAAAAGCCACATAGGTCTCTTGTGTAGATAGTGTATAGGGCCATTATTTATTCCTCATAGATAAATGGATCGTGTTTACGAATCTCTTCAAGTCTCTTTCTTCTTTTGTATCTTATATATGGATATGTAATCCAATCAATGAAGTTATGCCAGATCTGGGTAAGCATTCATTATCTCCGGGTAAATATGTTCTGCCCAATCAATATGAGCTTGTTCTCCAAGATGCCAATACGTCTGGCTTTTTGGTGCATGGCCTTTAACCTCAGTACACCACCTATAGTAATTAAAATGTTTGTCCATAGGCTTGTAATAATATTTATCATCTATAGTATAATAAATCTTTTGATTGCCCACAAAAGGAGGAAACGTAATGTCTTGATATGGCTTAGGAGGGTTTGATAGATGAGTATCATAATAATTCTCTATCGCATTGAACATATAATATTTGTATGGAGATATTGCCATCATACCCTGTATAGCATAAATGTAGGCTGCAAGTCTGTTAGCAGCAATTACATCATCTGCCCAAACATATGCCATATCAAATGCCTTACGTATCTCTTTGTCTTTAAGCATAAGTGGATTAGTACCAACAGTTGCTGGAATGTATTTGTTGTCTGCTCGTGCACCATAATCACCAGCTTGTTTCCACTCATTTTCATCTTCTTGTTTGTATCTCATATCAAGTCTATTCAAACTAGTCCATCCTATCAGAAAGAAGTAATTATAGTCTTCTCTTATAGGAGCATAGTAACCATATCCTGATTCTATGTCGCTCATGATTGTACAGAACTGATCAAATATTCTATGGTTACTACCACCACACTGTGCATAGTTTAAATGTTGATAATTCCATTTCTCTGCAATCTTAGCACCGTAAGACAGCTGTCTCTGCTCATCACTATCACCAACACCTAGAGTCTCACTACCAGCTGTATGACTACAACCAAGAGATATAAGTACACCCTTGTAGCTATCATATCCCTTCCAGCTAGATTTATTAGCTTCGTATATGTGATCAAATGGGTCTACTTCAGACATACTGACTCATCCATGGTAAGTAATCGCTTCCTTTTAACTTTCTAAATTTATCAGATGCTCTCTGAACATCTAAGAATTGGTCCCACCTATGAGGGTCACGGTCTTCCATAATAATTTTTGCTAGGTTATTTAGGTTGTTGAGATTATCTTGTTCCCAACTATTCTCTATTGTACCCTTAACTCGATTATAAGTCAACTCTATTTGTTTAACTGCTTGGTGTTTCAACTCAGTAGGTAGATGGCGGATATGGTAGTACCTAGGGAAATCAACAATGTTAATATGAGGAAGTATGTTAATATAACCGTGAGGAGCCCTGGCTTCTGTATCGAAATAGTGAAATTTCTGATATTGATTCCTCGAAAACTCATACACTTCGCCGATGTCTAAGATGTTAAGCATACTTACTGTTGTATGCAACTGCACATTGATATGCTTAACCTCTTTACACCTCTGTCTTAGCTTGTCGAAGTTCTTCTCAATCACTGACCATTTACTAGGATGCCTTATATAGTATGCTTTGTCACCCACTGCATCTACACTTATACCAAGATTAATGTGCTCAAAGTGTGACCAAAGATCAATCAAGGCATTGGGTATTGTAGTTCCATTTGATGTATATTGTAATGTTTTATTCTTTGCCCATCCCTTGTTTATGATATGCTTCAACCACTCATAGTGTTCCTTTACAACTAGTGGCTCTCCACCAAGGAAGTTAATTGTTCTTATCTGACCAAGTATAGGATCAAAGAATCTTTCTCTGAATGCTTTTACAAACCAGGGCTCTGCTCTACCTTTCTTTAAGTAAGGAATGTATTCTGGTTTATGTTCTTGATGAGGTATGACTTGAGCTTCTTCTATCCAGTTATGACTACTCCATGGATTGCATGTTTTACATTGTAAGTTGCACACATTACCAAGAGTAACATCTAAGTATGATATATGCTCCATGTCTATCATCACGCCATCTTTTTCTTGGATAGAGTCTTCATGTATAAGATGCTTATGAGTTTCGTTTGCATCCATTCTATATGAGTATCCACCTTGGTCCTCAACACCAAAACATCTCTCACACTCAGCTGGCCTTCGGTTCTTCTTCAGCTTCTCTCTAAGATGGCACAACACAGGATCATTAAGAAGTTCTTTAACATGTCCCATTGCTTGTATCTGTGGTTGGAATCCAAACTTACCATTGTCCATTTTAATTGGCCAAGTATTGATATAGTCCAAGTCATGGGAGTTGATTACACCAGGAGCTCCTGATATAGACTTAAATGTTTTTGCAACACAGCATGGTCTCACTCTACCAAAGTTGTTTACACTCAAACCGTTCATAGCATAATAACAATGCATTATATTGGACCTTTTGCAATATTGAAATCAGCAGCGCAATGGCAATGATGCTTTGGACAAATTATTGGTTTGATATTACTTGAGTCAAACTCGCCAGCTATATTACCAACTATTGGTCCTACACCACAGCTGGCTTGTCTTATTCTTCCATCTGGATATATGTGGAGACTGTCTTGTATATTACACTCCCAACCTTTCCAGAAATTCCAACCATTTTGCATTATCCTATTTGACTCAATTGGTACCTCATCACCATCAACAATCATATTTGCATAGGCGTAATTTGGATCTTTGAATATAGTAAAATTAGTTGTCTTTACATCAGGATTAGATTTGAAAAAGTTTATCTGATATTCCTCATCGTAATGATATTCTTCTGTGTCTGGTCTAAGAGAATCTAACACTGGAACATAGTCAATGATGTGGTTTGTACACTCTTTAAGTCTCTCAGTCATAGCAATACATTGGTCCCACTTATCTTTGTGCATCATTACTCTGGCACACATATATGCTATTCTTGTACACAACCAATCATAGTTCTCAAAATATCTATCATCTTTTGTAAATTCTGCATGATAGCTTGCTACTATATCATCAAACAAAGTGTAGTTTTCTTTCCACCACTTCAGACCTCTTGATAGGTTTGTATTGACGCCCACACAGCTTCCAGGGAACTCTACACGCTCTCTAAACAACTCTATAGTTGGTATGAGTCCTGGCCATAGAGTAGGCTCACCACCGCTTAGAAACAGTTTAAAGTAGCGATAACCACGATCCTGATACAGATCTATGATATAGTCTAATGTTGTGAGGATCTTATCAATATCATCTTCGTGTTTGAATCTACCACCCCAGTTTCCCTCATTACAATACGTGCAACGAAAGTTACAGAAGTCATTAACTTGCCAAACAATACTCAACCACTTTTCTTTAGCAGGTACAATTTTAGTCAGGGTGGGCATGTTGAATCACTTTAACCATATCTGGAAATACATCCTCAAACTTGTACTTCCTATACTTGTCAAGGAAGTGCACATACGTTCTCATTTTATTAATAAGCTCGCCCTTATATTTATTTGTATTTTTTGTGTAGTTAATTATGTTACGTATTGCACCTTCGTACTGAGTATCAAAAGCTTCTAGTTGTTTTACAACATCCATTCTCATTTCTTCTGGCCACACACAACTGTGAATATAATCTGGACTCTCGAGAAAAATAGGTACAAAGTCTACTCTACGAGTTTGATTCCGCTCAATCCATCTTACTACTTTTGTTACATCGTATACATTCCATGCCTGATATACAAAGTATACTTTTAGTAAACACTTCTCAGTTAATTGTTGAGCTTTTGCAAAGTTCTTTTCTACCGCCTTCCAATTGGTTGGATATCTTACATATGAGTTAGTCATTTCATATCCATCAATACTCATCTGGACCTCTGACTCATCAAAGAAGTCTAACTTATCATAAAATTCATCTGGCCAATTAGTGAGATTTGTTGTCCAGCATACATAACATTCATTATTACCAACTTCTACTAACTTGTCTAGGACTTCTCTGTTCTTTTGGATGAGAGTTGGTTCTCCTCCCGTAAGATACAATCTTTTGAGATTAGGCGCCACTCTATCAATAAATTTGTCGAACATTGGTGTATTAAACCAATCATAATCAAACTGATCAACACTATCCAACTCATGTCGCCATACGTTCTGTAACCATTGAGGAACCTTTTCATTATCAAGTATCCTTTTTCTTTCGTTATATAATTGATCAGAACTTACAGCCCAGCAACCACTGCACTTCAAGTTACACACATTGCCAAGTCTCAGTTCAAGTAGATTAGGATCAAACACTGGATCTAAACTATCAGTGTGAAAGTTTTTGTTGGCCCATTGTCTTGAGCTTTCTAATCCTTTTTCTTCATGCTCGTAGCATCTATGACACGCATCAACACGCTCACCTTGTAGCATTGCTTTTCTGACATCTGTCATATACTTACCATGCCATATATCATCAAACTCTTGGTGACCTAGTATAGCAAACTTATCATCAATTGTTATGTAATCTTCTGTATAGATGTTACAACATAGCTTACATCTACCATCAGTATTTGTATGAATATTTGTCCATGGGTATATGCAAAATGTCTCAGCCACGATTCTTCCAAAAATCATTCTTATAATAATATTCTTTTAACTTACTAAACTCTTTATAAGTTTCAAAGAAATTTTCACTACGGATGTGATCTAGTTGATTTACCTTATCAAAGAATACTGTCAAAAGACTAGTCTTGTCTTCTTCCCACATAAAGTGTATTATACTTTCATAGTCGTGTATTATTCTATCTGTGTGAGGATATTGTTCAAGCTCTTTCATCCAATCTCTGTACTTTTCTTCTACTTCTCTTTTTAATTTTCTTGGTAGACATTGGATTCTATAAAACTCAGGATCCAACAAAGGATTTAATCTACAATTTTGAGGTTTGAGTAAACCAAGATTAACCCATTCTCTGTGAAAGTCAACTACATTGTATGAATTGAATATACTAACAGTAGGCGTAATCCAAAAGTCAACATCAGGACACTCTTTCATCATATCCTTTCTATTTTGAACAACAACATCCCATTTTATATTTTTTCTTAGATACTCACCTTGTGAATGATTACCATCTAGGCTAGCTGCAACAACAACATGATCAAATGCTTTCCAGTATTCAAAGATAGACTTTTTCTTGAATCTCATATTAGTAAAGTTGGTTGTATAATTCAACCTAACATCTGTCATCTTATGATGGAGCCAATAGTCAAGAACTCTATAATGTTCTTCTGTTATAATAGCTTCACCACCAGCCCAATATACCTTCTCAACATCAAGTAACATTGGCTCGAGTTCTTTGAAGAACGTATCCATATCCTTACCAACCTTTAGTAGTTGAGGTATACCTGGATCACCATGCATCTTGACATGATCATCATACCAGCTTGTACTAAAATTAGGTCCACAAGTACGACATCTTAAATTACAAAGATTTGAGAAACGAATATCAAGGTATGCCATGTTGACCAGGCCTGCGCTTCCATCTTCTTCTGTTTCTTCTACCTTCCACCAGTGATCAGCAAACTCCTTGTTGCTTGATATTCTCAATGTCTGCAAACCTGATTTTTCTTGCTCGTAACATCTCCTACACTCTTGACTTTCTCTTCCTTCAAGCATAGCATTTCTAAGAGCTTTCATCTTATCACTGTTCCACAGCTCTTGTATGGTATTATCATGAGAGCTTCCAATTGGCATTCTGGAATCTGCTAAACAACAAGGATACGTATCCCCATTGGGCCACATATGCATATGAGTCCACGGTAACATACAAAATGTTTTATTGTTTAGAAATAAGTCCTTGTCAGTCATGTCGTAACATCTGTTTGATAATTGGAATGTTTTCCGTCATCTCCTTGTATACGTGTCTGAATCTTGAATGAAGATTGTGAACTAATCGTGACCGATCCCACGTATCCTTCTCCTTCATAAAAGATATGATTTGAGGGAATCCCCATCTGGGATGAGTCATCCGTCCAGAGTAGTTCTCTAGGTGTATTTCTAGGAATTGTTTGATCTCCTCTTTCATGTCTACTGGTATAGACTGTATATTAAACTCTGGTGGGCTGAATGCTATATTATATGACATTATTGAAGTCTCGTCAACGATTCCTTTGTGTTCAAGATAGAGATGAAACTTAGGAATGTGATCAACATTCAACACACTTATTACACTATCGACGCCTAAGTTAATATTATCAATACCCTTGAGTGATAGTAAATTAGCTTCAACTTGATCCCACTTAGTACCAAGTCTTACTAGCTCTGCTCTTTCTCCATACGCATCGATGCTTGCTCCTACTTCAACCTTCTTAAACATCCTCCACTTATCAACTACGTTGTACTTGTAAAAGTTTAGATTGCTCATATTAGTATTGTATCTAAGAGTCATATCTGTCAGACCCTGTTGTATCAAGTAGTCGAGTATCTTATAGTGTTCAGGCATCATTAATGGCTCACCACCAGTGAAATATATCTCATCAACAGTTGGTAGGTGTTCCTTGATCTGATCCCACACTGACTCTTTTGTATTGTCTTCTAGTTTAAGATTTGGTCCTTTTGGTCCAATAATATATTTGTTCCATCCAGTACTCCAAGAAGGACCACAAGTTAAACATGCAAAGTTACATTCTGTACTAAACCTTATATTGATAGCTTTGAAATGAAACTCTTCTATGCTACCATCTTCAGCTGTCAAGTCTACAAGATTGAAATGTTTCTTAAATAGATTGTTGTTATGTTTTCTATATGAAGATCCTCCTGCATCATCAAACTGCCAACATCTGGTACAAGCATCATTTCTCTTGCCTTCCATCATATCTTTTCTGAGCTTATTCCACTCATTAGAATGATATATTTCTGCCAAAGTGTTGTCTTTAAGACTACCTTTTAATTCTGGTATTCCTGGATATGGCACAGCCGTACAACATGGAAACACATTGCCATCAGGCTCTGCGTATAGATGCATCCATGGAAGTATACAAAAGTTTTCGTTATCAGATGGGTTCTTTATAGCCACCAGATTCTCCTATATCTTTATTCCATCTATCAAATGGATGATCAATATCATTTATCATTTTCACTAGAGGAATGTGTTCAAGAACAGCATCCTTTGCAAACTTGAGCGTGCTGTTTAAATGTTCAGAGAGCCTACCAGGCTTATATGTATCACGAGCATACATATAATCAATACACGTTTGCCATCCTGGGTTCTGATATCTTGTTTTAATATTTACTGGTAATTTTGACCATTCTACCTTTAAGAACTCTTCAATAGCTGGCTTCATGTCTGCAGGAATAGATGTGAGACTCAAAGGCTCAGGTTCATGAGCAATGTTAGCTACTGTGTTGGTATTGTACTTCACCAAGCCTTCATTATGAAAGTATCTAACCATCTTTGGTAAGTGATGTATGTTAAAAATACTAACAACTGTATCAATAGAGTATCTTATGTTATCATACTTCTGTATTTCTTTGATATTGTTATACACATCTTTCCATTTTGTATTCCATCTTATAATCTCTACATCTCTCTCAACCCCATCAATACTAAGTCCAAGATCAATCTCTTTAAACTTTGGCCAATAATCCATAGCATGTTGTTTACCAAACTTCAACCTGCTTAAATTTGTATTGTATTGCAACTCAACTTTGTCTTGGAGATTATTATCAACCAGATATTCTAGTATCTTCCAATGCGCAGGCATCATTAGTGGTTCACCACCGGTGAAGTATATCTTTTCTACAGTATGCAAATAAGGTTGCAATTCTTCCCATATTGGATACTTTGAGTTGTCATTTAAATCTAAAAGTTTTGTTCTGGTTGGATCTTTCCACAACCAAGGAGACTTATCATACCATGAGGTACTCCATTGAGCATTACAAGTTAGACATGCCATATTACAATGATTGCTAAATCTGACATTTAAGAACTTTAGATCGAGCTTCTTTAAACTTCCATCCTCATTTGTATTATCTATAGCATCAACAAACTGACCAAAGTGTCGTCTACCATATTGTCTGTAGCTATCATTACCAACATCTTCAAATCTCTTACATCTTGTACATGTACTTGGTAATTCATCTCCATTCAACATATCTAATCTGAGTTTATTGAAATTAGGAGTATTCAAAGCCTCTAATATAGACTTGTCTTTAATATTAGATGTAGCAAAGTGAGGATCAGTCCTTGTACCAGGCTCACCCATTTCACCATCCCACAAAGGTGTTGCTGTACAACATGGAAATATTGTACCATCTGGCTCCGCGTATAAATGAACCCAAGGTAGAATACAAAAACTCTTACGGTTGTTTAAGAGGTCTTGTTTTTGAGCTTGGCTTTTGCTAACGACTGACACTGGTCCATGAACTCCTTCATTTCTGGAAATGTGCTGTAGAAATTTGTGTTTCTTCTTCTATCAAGTTCATTAAACCAATTGTAAAAATCAATACGTCCTTCAAGCAATCTCTCAGTTGAATAGTTTGTCTGTTGCATATAGTCCACAACTCTCTTAAACTTCCAATACTCAAGATCACTGAACTTAGTTGGATCATTTTCTTTTATATTCTCTTTCATAAAATGAAGAGCATCATTCATATAGTGCATAAACTGATTCTTAGGTAGCAGATTCATATCATACTGTAATGGTTCTTTAAGATACGGTGTATCAAAACGAACACGATGTAGCTGTCCTGCCCCATTTGTTACATCAGGGTATTGCTCTCTCCACTCTAATATTTTCTTTAATAGACTCTTGAATGTAGTGACCGTCAATATATTAAAAGTCATCATAAAGGTGATGTTGGCATTAGTCTCCGTTAAGTATGTATGAAAATTTTCTTCCCATACTTTTAAATCTAAACCAGTTCTTATATACTCAGCTCTTGAGCCCCATGTATCTAATGAGGTGAATAATTTAAATCTTTTAATCTTGTTTTCATCCTCAAACTCTTTTACAAACTTAGATAATCTCTTAACTATTCTATTAGTCATACCAAGATTACTGTTTGTATTGATCTCAAGATCTGGTAGTGGATACTTAGAGATGTTCTCAAACAACTTCCAAGTACTTTGTTGAAGTAATGGTTCACCACCAGTTATCCTCAATATACTAAGAGTCTTTCTTACTTCAGGCCACCACTCCCACCATGCATCCACATATGGGTTCTCTTCTTCTCGTTTGAATAGTTTGATCCAATCAATATCCAATCTATGGTTTTCAACCATATCATATGGACCAAACTTCTCTATCTCTTTCCAGTAACTACTGCTTGCTTTTGGATGACAATATCCACATTTGAACTGACACTCATTACCAAAACTTATCTCAATGTACTCTGGATTTATATGATGATCATATCCATGCTTAACTATCTCATCCACTCTCTCTTCTCTATGAATAGATGCATTACGTTCATGTCTATCACTGACATACTCTTCACCTAGAGCCTCAACATTCCAACAATACTGACAGCCCTTAGGTTTCTTACCCTCAAGCATTAACTTACGTTCTTGTTTCTTTTGTTCAGTATTGTGTAGAGCGGAAGCATCCCGCTTGAGTTCATCAAGCGGGATGTGATGTGGCTTTGGATGATAACAGCTATGTGTCTCACCAGTTTGTAGATAAATTGTTACGTGATGAAACTTAGCCAAACAAAATGTTGGGCTAACTTGAGCAGCTAACTTATCTTTGATGAGACTAATGCGTTCATCCATTGCACACTACTTCTACTCCATATTCTTCTGCAAATGCTTTTGCATCAGCACTATCATTGACCATAGGCTGACCTTTTATATTTAAACTTGTATTCAATAATGCAGGACATCCGGTTCTTTCATACCATGCTTCAAGTATATGTCTCAATGGTGAATGAATCCAGGTAGACCTATCGACTGTATGTACTCTAGCTGATCCATCCTCATGCATAGTAGCAAGAAACGACTTATCTCTTGCTTTCACTACATTCTGCATATAGCTGTAGTCATGTTGTCTGAATGTTCTAAAATAATTATCAGCATGTTCAGATAATATAGATGGAGCAAACGGTCTGAACTTCTGACGTTTCTTTATATCGTTAACTCTATCTTTGTTTTCTGCTGTTCTTGGATCACATAATAAACTTCTATTACCTAGAGCTCTAGGACCAAATTCTGCTTTGCCTGCTGCAATACCAACCGGCTCTCCTTTCTCTAATAGATCTACAACATGTTTTATTTGATCAACATTCAACATTGGTAACTTGTAACCTAGAAATGAATGTTCATATTTTATCTTTTGGCCATGTACCAATGCAGCTGCACCAAGAGATGATCCTGCATCTCCAGGATTAGGAAACACATAGTGTTGTTTTCCTCTCAGCACTAATCCATTTGCAACACTATTAAGTGCAACACCTCCACCATATACCATAGGAAGTTTTTTGTCTAACTTGGTTACAAATGTCTTTAGTATATTCTCTACTAGCTTCTGTGCGTTGTATGCTATGTCCACATCTTCGTATTCTGACAGTAGACCTTTCATACCTCTGTGAAGATTCTCCTTCAACATCATACGTCTAAGCTCTTCATACAGTACTCTGTTGGGTTTGCCATATGCTGCCATACCCATAGTAATATATTCATCCTCCATAGGCTTGAGTCCTACTCTAGCTGTGACAGCAGAATAGAATAAACCTATAGAGGTGGGATACTTTAAAGATTTTAGCTTTGTATACCGTGCTACACCATTAACATATTCACAGTACCATACACTAACAGTATCCCACTCACCTATAGCATCTACTACAAGCGCATTTGCATTACTGAATTCAGAACATTGGAATGCGGCAGCAGCATGAGAAAGATGATGGTTAAAGCAATGATCGTAATCGTAGTTAAGATGACGTGCTTTAAAAGCTGACTTCCATTGCCCCGCATACGCTTGACGGGTCCGTTTGATAAAAGGCCGCTCATAGAAAGCAATTGTATCAGCGTCATATTGTTCGACATAATCTTTTAACTCCTGACAAACGTATTTGTCATTCTTCACTTTGGAGAACCTTTCGCTGTGACCAGCAAAAAGTATCTCACTTCCATCTAAGACAGTTACAGCGGCATCATGAAATCCTTCACTGAAGCCGAGTACCCTCATGCTGCATCTGCTTCTGCTTCCACTTCACCATCAACGTCTGCATTAGGATCCCTAGCACCAGTCAATGTAGCTAAAATAACAACAATCAATGGATCCCGTTCTTTCTTCAACCAGACATTGAGATAGTTTTGCTCAAACTCATCAAGCTCCATGCCATCGCAGTTGTATCGGATTGTTGTATCAATCATTGCAGCCATCTTAAATAGCCTCTGATCGATATGACTCATATCTGTATCGTCTTTTGCCATCATATACTCCTTATCAAGCAATTATAATTATATAATACTATTAACGTGGTATTTAGTCAACTATTTTNTACCAGGGTCTTCCATATTNTTTTGATCNAATCCCCACTGCCTTTCTTTACACTGCCAGCAATGTATTGTTTCTGTTTGTTGGTAGCATCTACCNTCATCAAATTCAGTACATGTATGTGAGGCTTTAAACAACCACTCCATCTCAAGCCTTATTACTAGGTCAATTGTTTCAGACTTATCCATTTCTATGAATGGTATCTCAAACTTATTATACTTCTCTACGGCTTTGTTTGCTACTGCCCGGTCTGGGGGAGCGGTAGTTGACACAAGATGTTCATGAGGATTAGAAGTATTCCCGCTGTACAGTACAGCCAAGTTGTCGATATAGTCATCAAGAATGTGTCTAAATGCAGTTTTACCAGTAATACCCAATGAAGCAATCTCATTTTCCTTTCCACCTTTGACTACGTGTTGTTCCCATTTGTTTTTTAACTTACTCTTTTCTATGATATCTGCTGAATACTTTAGACTGCCATCAGGCTTGTCCATTGTAAAGATTACAAAAGTGCAATCAGTGCAAGCAATATCAAGCAAGTTGAGTAAAAGACCTGAGTCCATACCCCCTGATAAGAGTATTCCAATCCTCTCTTCGTTCCTATAGGGTATTTGAACAATTCTATCATTCGATGATTGGAGTGTCAACAATTATATGATCTCCCAGCCTGCACCATTCACGACTAAACTTCATTACGGTAGTTCCTTTTTCAATACGCTCAAAAAATTCTTCCATCTCAATACCAACAAATGTTCTTTGAGGATAACAATCATATAAGGACCTATCATCATTTATATCATATTGATATATACCTCTTGTTCGATCATACACTAAATCTGAGAAGTATGGGAACTTGTCATTGTTGAGCTTCTGCTTTATCTTGTCTGCTACTTCTGGAAAGTGGTGATCAAAGAACGTATGCTTGTACCAATATTCCCACTTACCTTGTTCTAGCTCTCTTGATTGTTGTTTGTATAGATCATCAAACAATGAATAACACACAGATGGATTATCATAAAATACACCAGTGTAATCATACTCTCTGAATCCTACTGTCTTCCATAAATTAGATGGAGCAAAACACCACCTTTTATCATCTCTCCAACCAAACTTATATATGTTATATGGAGATGAACAACTGACTAGGAATACATCATTTGGATTATACTTGTCGCCCAAGGCGCATTGAATAGATGAGTGTACACTGGTTGGAAACTCNTTTACAAATCTATCTTGAAAGTATTTTGACTTTTGATATTCTAGAACATCCACATCAACAAATTCTGTTTCTGGTGGCAACAAACCAGCTTCTTGCCAATTAAGATAGGCACCATTTAACAGATATCTTTGATGCATGACTCTGTGTGGGATTTCGAGATAATCGAAACCCCACTTTACTAATTGTGAGTCAGCTCCACCACTAAAGCATACTACTAATTCTTTTGTGGTATTGCTAGCAATGTCAATTAACGTCTCGAGAAAAGCATCCCTGAACGATAGCTCGTTTTCAGTAAAGGTAAATTCAAGCTCAACGTGGTCAGGAAATATTTCAGGTTTGATTCCACCTTGTTGTTTAGCTGACATGATAAATTACCTCGAGTTTTCAATAAAGCTATGTGGCTTTTTTTAGTACGTTCTTGTTTAAGATAGTTTTCGATTGCATATCTCACGACACTCTCCTTTGTTACAAGTTAAGTGCGTTCCTTCGCTTTCGCTACTTCCGCCCTATATGGGTGAACGTATATCTATTTATATTAAATAGGAGTGAAGTCTTTAAGAGTCATCCACTCTTTCCGGTCATTTGTTATTGGCCACTGCGTTTTATTATCTATGTGATTATAACATACGCAGAAAGTACGTCGATCCTTCGTTGAAAGATTCTTAGGACTCATATGCCATACATTAGAATGAAAGACTAAAGCATCACCAGCTTTGGCTTCTATTCTTTCAATAGGGTAAGTTGGACCATCTGCAGGTCCTCCAACATAACTGGGTGCAGTGAATGTATCGGAAGCCGTGCTTCCTCTATCATGGCTAGGATTGTCACCATATTCTGCATGAGTAAAGCTATCTGGTAAATCAAACCCCTCCTGTAACTGAAGATCAACTTTGTGACTACCTGGTGCAAAATGAAACTGGCCATTGGTCTCATTCATATCATCAAGCATGTAAAACACACTTAGTCCATTCATGTTCTGCCATTTATCATGATACTTAAACACAGTGTAGTCAGAATGCCACCCAAATGCTCCACCACCTTCAGCTAGCTTGTAGTTGAAGTGCAATTGGTTTATATAAACGTCACCACCCATCAAATCTTTAACTACAGGAATCACAGGATTGCTTCTTGCATAATCTTCTAACCATTTACCCCAGTCTTCCCAATGAGGAGCCCATATTGTCCTTGCACGTCCATCATACTCGCCAAAATATCTCTCATCATTGATACTTTCAGCTTGGCTAGAAGCACGTCTTAGTGTGTCAACTTCTTTAGGTATATTAACACCTTTTACTAAAAAATATCCTTTTTCATTCCACTGATCTGTATATCTCATAGGTATTTCCATCTTACAAGTTCATCAATCTCTCTAAGTAATTGTATTGTACAAGGTCTTTTCTTCTATCACTTTCATCATTGGAGAATCTTTCATTATCAAAATCTTGTAATGTCCATCCAATATTTTGCATTCTCCCAAAGAATGTAAACTGGAATCTAGCTCTCTTCTTTTTTATGAGCTGTTTGGAATAATACATTGCCAGATCTTTAGCTTGTTGTTCTGTCATCCATTCACTATACCAACTACCATTTTCATCCCATTGGTATCCATATTTAGCCATATTCAATCCCATTGCAGAGTCAGGACTAATTGTTAGAGCTGTAGGACTAAATGAATCTAACGGACAATCATCTCTCAATAACCATTGGTATGTTTCATGTATGGACTCCTCTGTCTCATAAGGCAGTCCTATAATGAACCCAGATGTTGTTACTATCTCATTCCAACCTGGAGTGGCTTTAGCTTTATATAACCCATCCTTTATCTTTTCAGGATCCATACCTTTACCTATAGCTTTACCAGCTTGGTGGTTCAATGTCTCAATACCAAAGAACACACTACGCAGCCCACTCTCATATAACAATGGTATTGTCTCTGGTTTAGATACCATCATATCCGCTCTAGCATAAGTGCTAAAGGTGGGTTGGAAGTTCAGACTAGTGAATGCCTTGTGGAACCTCTGTACCTTGTCTACAGAGTCGTTATACGTGTCATCACACACCATGAAACCTGTAGATCCATACTTATCATACATTTCTTGGAGGTCTTTTGCAACAAGGTCTGGGTTTCTATTGAACTCCCAAACTTTCTTACCAATAAGATTATATGAGCAGAATGCACATTTGAATATGCAACCTCTGGCTAGCTCTAAAGGCAATACTTCTTTTGGCATAATGATATCACTATCAGTATATTTTATTCTTGAAATGGTAAAATCATCTACGGGATAATCTTTCTCTTCAATGATCTTACATTTGCCTTTTTGATATCCTATCTTGAGATCGGCACCATAGAATATATGATCTGCCAAAGCTACAACAGACGTGTCAGCTTGCCCTCTTATAACAAAGTCTACGTATGCATTGAACGGAGGATCTTCAGCAAGATAGGCTCTGGCACCTCCCACAAGCATATATGGGCTGTCACCTTTCTCTTGGATACGATCAAACAGCTCAAACATATCATCTCTACCAAACAACAAATTGGATACACCAGAAACTGACTTTGGATCAGTAGCAGTGTGCCGTTCGGTTGCTACTCTACTTCCTGGAGATGGACTTGTCTCATCTAGCGCTTCTTCCACACTTTTTGTATTGATGAGTTTTCTAATCTTTGACCTTCCACCCCAGCCCATAACTTTAGGTAAAAAGAATGTACACGAGAAACCAATTAACTTTGTTTCCTTTGTAACAAACTTATCAATGATCTTTAGAAGTCGTTCTTTATCTAAACGAGTAAAGAACTCAACAACCTGGACAGTATAACCTGAGTCTCTGAGTTCTGTAGCTACTCTATATGTTCCTGCGTATCTACCAAAACCTGGATAGCTAACTTCTGTAAAGATTACAATTTGCATCTCGTTAGGTAACCAACTCTTGGATCTGATATCTGACCATCTGCGTGATATATCTCTCCGTTAACCAAATTGTTGTGATAGACCCATCCATCTGCTTCGTGTTTCTTTATAAATTGTGTGCCATCACTTTGCCAAGCAGGTATCATTTCAGTTCCTACAGGACCTCCATGAACAACATCGTTACCTGATCGTAGATGGATCTCAATGATCTTATTATCTAAAGCAGAACCACCATGGTTGTCTGGTGATCCATTTCTCTTCCACTCAATATTTATAACTCCACAGTCGCTAAAATCATCTAACCAGCTAGGTAAAATATGAGGAAAGTTCTTTATAGTTTCCCAGTGTGTAAACTTCCACATCTGGTTTGGATGGTTATTTCCTATTGTTGTACAGAATGGCTCCCAATGACTGTGTATACCACCTTTACCATCCTCAACCCAACGGTAGTCAATAGAGTAATGAGTACCATCAAAGAACTCACACCAAAAATGTCCTGCCGGTATAAACCTGTGTCTTTTTATATCCTCAGCATCTTGTATTCGAAGCCATTGCTTCTTAGCTCCGACACTCATACCATATAAGTTGTATATAGGTCTTACAATATACATGCCATCTTTTTCAACAGGAACACAGGCAGGGCCCGCATGGTAACCTAACCTGAATGCTACATCTAATTTATTGAATACCCATCTATGGTGTGGGAATGCTACCCATGCTTCTTCATCTTCGTCTATTATTTTCAATCTTATCTCCAAATGGTGCCGCAACCAAGATTCGAACTCGGGACCTGATGATTACAAATCAACTGCTCTACCAACTGAGCTACTGCGGCATAAACCATGCTGGAGGCATAGTATATTTGTATCTGGCAAACTTAGACTTTTCAAGATTGTAACAAGTCCTATATGCCTCAACAGTATCTTCAATATGTTTGAAGTTAGTGTTGGCATTAACAAACGGTGTCCTTTTTACTCCAGGTAAATTGCAATACTGCAATTGGGCTTCATAGATCATTGCAGTGCCACCGTACTTATGTACTTTATGATACCGCCTTGTATACTCCGAAAGCATTTCATAATGATGTGCTATCAACCATTTAACATTGTTAATAGATTCCATCAACCATAATGTACATGGGTGCTTCTTCACAGACTTTGGATAGTTAGCCAAACCAAACTGAGCATGAGGCTCAATTAAGCTACGATGCTTATCCTCATATGTAACATCCATAACTGCGGATAACATTTGACAATTCTCAATAAGCATTTTAACAACATGCTGATCACATAATGACCTAGCTGCTACTTTCGGATCTTTGTCCACTACGAAAATGTTCATCTAATTCAAACCCACCTTCCTCTACTAAGATTTTCAGGACCTTATTAAATATTATAATCTCTAAATGCTGTGGAGTCAACGAATCATTTGAAGGCATGTTTAAGTCTTGGCCTGGTCTGTATGTTCCATCTTCCTTCACGTTGGCAAGATATTCATACACACCATCCTCAAAAAGATCATCGAAGTCTGGTCGTTTCAATACGCATGGTATTGTAAATGTAAACGATGGCCGATCACTCCAGTTGAGTACACTATGCGGCTTCATATTATTGAGTAGAACAACTTCACCCTCATCTCCATATTCCATACCACCAATTTGTTGTTGGAACCTACGGTGATAGTTAGAGTGTCTGAATGTCGTAATAATCTGACTGCGGGGCTGAATAGCAAAGTTCAAAGACGCACCCTTGGACTGATCTACATGCTGTTCAAATTGCACACCAGCATTGACACCTAAGATCCAAGGTTGGATCTCACCAAACCTCTCATAAATGAAAGTGCACAGAGGGCATTTGAGCATGATCTCTTTTGGAAAGAATGCATGATGGAAGGCATACTTGTTTGTTGGATCCCAATGATCTGTCTCAAACCAATCACCCTCTGGTCCGGTAATTCCATCCAAGTACTCTCTAGCTTCTTGTAGAATAGGAGTCTTGTTTTTAAAATGTCTAAATAAATTCTTCGTGGATGCCTTCTTCATTACATCCTTGGCACTTCGTTTGGATGCTCCTTCAGGGGCAGCAGATGGTACGTTCAATAAACTTTTACCCACTAGCATCTCCTTTCAATAAAATTTTCATACAATACTTCTTGCAATTGGTAGGCCTCCTGTTCCCAAGGCAAGTCTTTGTATTTAGTATTGTCATAAACCTTATTACCATCCATCCAGTCAACCCTGTGACGTGGCACAAACCTCTCACGTAGACGACCATTTGCATACTGACTTGCATGTACCATTTCATGCATTACGGTAACAAGTAGCTCTTCATCACTTTGAGTTTTATCCAACTCAATATCAAACTCTCTTGGCTTGATATTATCATCAGCCCACATACAAAATCCTACTGGTGTGCCATGAATCTTTTTTAGCTCGACATTGATCTCTAAGTTGTCAGCCATACGCCAATGACATAGCTCGTATGCTGCGAACACGATAGCATCATTTATCTTGCTCCTTTGATTCTTCTGTCCGCCTTTTATATGGATCTGTACCATGTACCCTCTCAATCAATCCTTTAATGAAGTCAAAGTATTCTGGATTTCTCTTCATTCCATTAGCTGCTGTAAAGCAATTATACGCAGCGCACACATCAGGTCTTGTTTCGTATATACCACACTTAAAGGTGTTGACACCATCCCAATCTTTTGATGGGCAAAAACCTGTTTGCTTTAGATTAGGACACCAGTTTACAACAGCAACTTTATCGCCTCTTTCCTCAACAAATGAAGTTGTACTCTGGCTGAACATTTCTTTCAAGTATGGTATCTTATCGACGCGATGGTTATTACGTTCAGCTTTATTCCACCGAGGCTGCAACCATGTAGTCTTACAACATCGGCCACATTGGACGCAGACATCAGAGGTTATTAAATCCTCATCTAGTGGACGGTATTCTACCACTTATATTTCTCTTCCGTGATAGCTGGCTGCTCGTCTTCTTCTGCAAAGCACCCTCTATCTCTACTGTATGATGTACACCTATCTTTTTCTTCTTCACTCATGCATTCCCACAACCGAACCTGTTGTTTCATGTCATCACACCTATTGCGCTGCTTCATACCTTTAATGAACTCCAGCATCATTTTCAATCCAGGTTCAATTTGTTTTGCAAGCTCTTGGTGTGGTACGCAAGCTGCACCATCAATCATATCTTGCTTTTCAATAACTGCCTTTGCGGCCATACATTGATCCATGTTCTCATAGATGACCTCATGTGGCTGAGCCATTCCCATTAACGCAACTATTAATAATGCTTTCATTTTGACCATCCTTTTACAACATCTGGCGAGAAGTTATTCTTAGAAAACTCTTGCCTGTTAACTAACTTAGCAGCATAACCTTCAGTATACATTGCATATCCTTCATGGTCAACAGACCTGTACACACCACCAACACTTATAACAGTGGTCTTGAATGATGAAGGCTGTCTGTTAAGTTCCATCAGCAACATCTCTTTAGCATCAACCATTAACTCATAGTCATTGTTAAGACGATGTATTACAGCAGTCAGCTCATTAGTAATTGAACGATACTTCTCGATCTTCTCAGCTTTCTTATCAGCAGATAGTACAGAGGCTACTTCTTTCTGCATACGATCAAACATGAAGTCAGTAATGTTATCCTCAGCTAGACCTTTGATCTGAGCATTCCTCCACATCTTATATAGAGCCTTAGTGTCATCAGACAGATCAGAATATCGTCCAACAACAGACTTAACAATACGAAGAGGTAGATCAATCCCTCTAGGATTAGAGACCTCATCATGAGCATTGATCATCCAAAGCTCATCTGTAATCTTAAACTGCTCTTTGATCTTAGCTCCATACACAACCTTATCGTTATGATAAGCAGTATGCCATACGATACCGACAATAGCAGATCTAGGAATAATACTAGTCTCATATCGGATCGTGTTAGGATGAAATTCCTTGATGTTACCACCACAGGTATTATCAAAGAACATTAAGTCACCTTGAACCATCGCATNGGAAGGTCCAACGTATGCATTCTGCAGATACACAAGAGTGTTCCACATTGCAGTCTTCAGCTCTTCAGGAAACTTAGGATCATCATCGAAGTCGGATCGCTTGTAGTATTTCAGAGGAATCTTATTGAATATGCCCTTACGAGCAATCCAATATCCACCCTCATCCCTACCAAAGAAGATGCTAGGAGCACCATCCCACTTACGTGTATATTCGACATCATTAAGCTTGAATTTCTCAAGCAGCTCATATCCCCAAGACTCGAATAACAAGTCCTCGAAATGTTCCATGTGTGTGTTCTCTCTCATTATATAAGTATCCTACATATTCGTGTTAGGGTCAACATCAAAAACGGGAAAAATACAAAAAAAATGAAGTGGTGGAGGTCTTTCTTATGAGGGCATCTCCATTCCCACCAGAGTCTTGAATTTATAGTCGTTTCTGGCTTAACCGCGTTTTGCATCGTCATGCTGCTCGCTCGACTGTGGCCCGGAATCTAGCTAGAAAGCTTCATCGGGGCCCATGATATGATAGACATAATTCAACACGTATTTGTCATCACAAAAAGGGACTGCAGTGCGGACTCCGGCGAGCACATCACTAGGTGAAGACGCTCCCATCTCTATCATCGAGACAGCTGCCTCTTCCATTTCAATTGCCAAATCACACATTCTGCCCATATCCATCTCCTCTATCAATATCCTTAGTATACATCATTTAACCAAACAGGTCAACAGAAAAATACGCGATTCCTTCATAATAATCGTTTTTTATTTCAGATTCAAAGCTGTGGATTCCTGTGGTTGTGTCAAAATGGCGGTAAACTGCGGATCCTTCGCTCTCATGGGCATAGAACCCAATACCCTGCGATTCAAATTGGTCCATATCCGCAACAATCTGCGCTTCTACCTCATTGATAGTGAAAAAATCTGTCCCAGTCGCNGTATTCTCAAATTTATACACCGGAGCCATGCCNTCATCCAGCTGTATTTCCTGATACGCAGCTGCCACGATGTCCATAGCTTGGGTTTCCCAGATATTATAATGAAGTGGGGCAGAATTCTCATCGAAGGCTGGCGCCAGATCCCAAGCAAACATCCCCTCGAGATCCTCATCCTTCCATTGAGCGAGAAACTCGTTGAATGCGAGATCTTGGTTAGGTCCAGCAAACCCATATTCTGTGAACATCACAGGTTTACCTGCAGCCTCAACGATATGGGTAAGATCATTACCCGCAGAGTTAGTTTCAAGATATAAATTGAAACCTATCACGTCAATTTTGTCATAAAAGACTAAGTCCTTAGGCTCAAATGAGTTCCACCGTGGATCTACGTGACTGGAATACATCAGAGGACCATCATATATCGCCTTGACACCGTCGATCAGCGTATTCCACTGCTCGGCATGGCTCTCTGTAATCGTTCCAAGCTCACATCCAATGCTCAAATACGGCAAATCGTACTTATCAGCAAGCATCGCATGGGTTGTAATGATGTCAGTATAGTCATTGAACCACTGATCCGGGTCTTTTATGGTAACTGGGCCACCAGCTGCATTGTCCCACAGTTGAGATCCACCCCAATTGGGCAACGTTACCGTAGGATACAGGATAGGTTGCAGTCCAGCATCGATGGATGCCTGCAATCCGTCCTCAATGTTCTCTTGATCTGGAGTGATATCAGTTTCCGAGAGGGTAGAGGTCTCCTTATCCAACGTATAGTTGACATGGATCAGCACTGAGTTAGATCCATCCTGTGCAATACGCTCAATTACTTCAGGAAACTGCGTATCCCAATCAGAATACCAATGAGGAGCTTGCGCTCCCTGGTCATCAGTATCCATATCCCACTTATGCCATGTAGATATAGAGGTGCCCAAGGCCCTCATTAAGAGAGAGCCCGGTTGCTGCTTGTGAATTCAGAAGGATTCCAGAGATGAACTACATGCTGCTCAGCAAAACGCTTAGCGCTATCGAAATCAACAAAACCAATTTCATCAATACCCTTATGAGGGCACTGAACTGACCAATCACCAATCATATCCTTTAGGATAAAGACAGGCGCTAGCGCATTAGTAGATTCAAAAACACCGTCATCCTCAACAAAATGCATTCCTAAACTGTTACTCATGCTAAATTCCTCTCTCGAATTGCTCATACCTTAGTATACATCAAAAACGAAACAGGGTCAACACTAAACTACTTCTACAGCACCAAATTTTTCTAGAAATTCTCGAGAATTATTGACTTTGCAGTTAAATGCAAACGTCCTACGGCACCCTTCACCAAAGAATGGGTGGACTTGATGGTACAACCAGTTAGGAAACATCACCAATAGCCCCTTTGTAGGCTTGATGAACGTGGATGTCTGCGGTTTCATCATCATAATGTCCTGAGCATTGGTCGTTCCCCACACCAACTGCGTGTATCCATCGCTCTCACCGGCTGCATTCTTGTGATTTACACTGTGACCTGGCGGCCCAGCAGCAATCTGAGGTGGAACTTCAAGGTAAGCAAAGCCAGAAAGCCCTGCAGGAGTGCGTGATCCATGCATATGGAGTGGTTGATAGTCACCTTCATACGAATCATTTGACCACAACTCGTAACATTCTGCATTTGCCCCTCCATCATACCCTTGTCTTACGTAGGAGGTGCCCATTCCAGTAATGAAATTCTTCATCACGCTACCAAATCCATCATCGATTGGAATATCTAGCTGAGAAGACTTAGGATTTTGACGTATTTGCCCCACTAGTCTGTCTGACAGGGAACTCAATTGCTCTGAGTTGTCGTCTATGTAACCGTTGAACTGATTCACCAATTCTGCTGGCATATTCACCAGGAGAATATTGAATGCGCCTAATGGCTGAAATGTAGCGTCTACCTCTGTCTGTTGCATTATGCTTTCCCACTTATATAACCATCAACGTTTACCTCAATACCTTGAGGTTGAATTGCAATCATTGCAATGTTACCAGCGACCACATACCTTGCACGATCGCTTTGTTGTTCTTTCACTTCATGAGGAACCCACCCTGGAAATATTACTAACTTGCCAGGTTCTGGTTTAATTGAATGTCTTTGATATTTAACAGATGCAGGAATAGCTTGACCTGACTTGTCATGCTCTCTAGCTAAGTCTAATGTTTGCTGTATAGCTGGATCAGGCTCACTATATATTTCGAGAGGACTACAATCATCACCACAGTCAACAAAGTATACGAAAGCCCAACTATGTGGCCAATGAGCGTGTTTCTTAGTTCTATCACCTTTTTGATATTTTATTCCCCAACCATCAACTGGATATAACTTCCATCTATTAAGATCAATCATTGGTTCAACAAACTTGAATGCAACCTCACGTACCCAATTGACTCCTTGACTCTGCTTGTAGAATAAGAAGTCTGTCTGATGCGCACTAACATTTTTAGCATCATCAGTACGTCGAGCCATATCAATGTCATTCTTGATACGTTGATTGATCTGATCTATCTGTACACGATCACTATCAGTCTCAATTAACTGATGTTGGATCAATGGAATATTCATTATACATGAACCATAATCCGACTGAGGGATATCAGGCATCACACCTTGTTTGTTATCAACAACAAATTCTAAGATCACACCCTCAGACATGACCTGCTTCTTTATTTCTTTTGGTTTAGCCTTTTGCTGATCCGGCGATCTGCGACTCATGGTTGGTGTTGGCATCAAATATTCCCATTACAAAGTTCTCTGCGGTGTCTTCACAATACTGTTCATTATGGTCTCTAATGATTCTTGATTCATAAAGCTTGTCATTAACATACAAGTCTACATGATACCAACGACCATCCCAAACTACGTTTGCTTTTCTGTCTTGGTATTTATCCTGTCCGAAGAACGTACTCATTACTGCCATTGCTATCCCCTTCTCATGTTGGCTATTTCTTTTGCTTGATCAGCTGAGAATACAGGCACTAGACTCGACTTGTGCATAGCAGATATACCTAGCAGCTTTCTCTCGCCACTATATATATTAGCATCTTTTTTTACAGCAACACCAACAGGGATTTGATCTGTGTCACGTTTCCAATTCTGGCTCACCGTAGCTTTTGCCTGGCCAGCTTTAACAGTTCTAGGCTTACTTCTATACTGTGCTTTGTATGAGCTTTTCTTAGCTTTCAGCTGATCTGGATGAGCACCCATACTACGTAGAAACTTATCGTGCTCTATATCAGCCTTGATAGCTGTAGCTGTCTTCTTTTTCTTATTGTGCTTAAATTTAGTAGTAGTCACATATGCAGGAAGTAAGTGCATCGTCATGAGTTTTCCATCCCTAGTCCATTAAGTAGATCACGTTCTCTTATACATACTATTCTATCCAAAGACTCGGCTTTTGTCAACGATAAAATTTTATGTCTCAATGAAAGATAGTTGTTACGGACATGAAAGCCGCACTCTATCTTATTACGAAAATAAGGCTCAACTACAACAAAGGCATTATGATCATCTATGGGGTTGATCAAGTATGCCAGCATCAATACTTTGTCAAGCACCTTGCCCCCTGTACTTCTTCCACGATCGCTTCTGGTCCTTCTTCTTAGGTCTTGAGAATACACTCCTACCAATAGAGGTCTTCTTCTTAAACTTATGACTGGTACCTACAGTACCGAGGCCTTGCTCATTATGTCTCTTGGTTGCCATCTTGTCTCCTTAGTTGACTTAGTTGATCTGATAGATGGTTGGTGAGTCCTAATAGATTGGATCCTTCCAACCTTAGCCCGGTCCAGAATAGCTTGTAATCATTTGAACTGTGCTCTCTTGGGAAGTTATCTGCTTCCACCAATAGCTTCATGAAGTTATCGATTATCTCTTGCTGTCGTTCTTCTGGGTATAGTTCCATTAGAGTCTCCTATCTGTCCGGGCCACAAAGTTTATTATATACCTTTTTAGATAGAAGTCAACGGTATTCTGCCCCATTCTAAAATTTCTTTTGTTAATCTTAATTTTCTTACTTTGTACTTGTATTCTTTTCGTTTCTTGCTATCGTAATCTTCTATAGCTCTTATGATAGCATCTGCAAGTCTTTGGTTCTTATCATCTCCGTGGATGTGGTTTGCACTGTATGATTCAATCACCTCAGTACTATATTCCTGAAACTTATGACCCTCAACTGTGAGATTGACCAACGGAGGCTTAATCATCATACCATGTTGCCACTCATGAGGAAAGGTATGAAGAGACCGCCACTCACGAGGCTCTCCGTCATCAAAGTTATGAGACATACCATAGTTGTGCATATGGATGAACTTAGTCTGGCCATGACCAGATCCTTCAAATGTCTTTATTAGATTATCAAAGTAATGAAGAGCACCCATGTATTCATGTTTCATCTTTTGTGGATCAAACAGCTCTTCATAGAACATTCTCATTGCTGTCAATACTCTTTTTGGAACACCACTATTCTTTATATTCATTACTGAATTATAATTCATCCCTCTATACTCTTTGTGGTATATCCTTGAGAAGTCAGTCCAGCAGAATACTGCAACGTCTGGTAGTCCTTTGGTCAGCATATGTTCTTGGAACTGGTTTATGATAGTATCCCAGACACTTCCTCCTGGAACTCCTGTGTGGACACAATCTGCATCAAAGTGGTCGCATATCTTTTTGATGTATGTTGTCGTACTAGGATCCTCGCCTCTCATCTCTCTGGCATGGAGCCCTTTGAATTTCTTATCTTTCTTCTTGCCATTGACATCAAGCTCTTTCCATGGAAGTGCAAGCTGCCCCCAATAGTCATACGACTCACAAAAACTGTCTCCAAAGAATCCTATCTTCACCAATCTATCCCCAGTATTATTTTAGCCTCTTCACTCATCATCTCTGGACCAAAAGGTGGCTCGAATGTTGTCACCACATCAACGGCATCGACTCCATCTACCATCCCGCACGCTGCTTCTATATCACTAATGATGTCATCTGCCGCAGGACAGAATGCTGACGTGAGAGTATGGGTTACTGTTACCTTAGGTAGATGGTCAAGGTCAATATCATATATCAATCCAAGATCGTATATATTTATGCTGATCTCTGGATCAAAGCATTGCTTGAGGTTCTCTACTATTTGTTCTTTAATCACATGCACCTACCGCACTTGGGACCCGAGGTCCTTCATTATTGACTCACGTTGCTCGTCACTATATCTTCGCCACCTAATGATCTGCTCTTTTGATCGACCACACCCTGTGCAGAACCCCTCTTCGAGATTGCAGAGAGATACGCACGGAGAGGATATGTACCCAGGCAACTCTTTCAGCTTGCCAGTACCATTAGAACATACAATGCAAAATTTACTGCAAGAAAAACTGTCATAATATAAACACCAATACAAATAAAATTACTACACCTAATACAGCATAATCCTGTACACCTAGAGACCCATACTGCCTGCTGGCTTTCTCGGCCTCTTCCCATATCTGCTTCCAGTCCTTTTTCATATAATATATATCCAAAAGGAGAGGGGTGATCCGAAGACCACCCCATGAAGAACCGTTATGCAGCTCTCAGCATATAGACATCAGCTCTAGGCCTGTTATCGTAACTGTGAGCTTTAGTGACACCTTCGATGTTATACTTAGGCTTGAACTTAGCTATCTGAGCTTTCTCAAAAGCCACCATCTGATCTCGGTCTTTTAACCTATAGATCTTGATAGCTTTAGTTTCCATACAAATCTCTCGATCATATGTTCGACGATTACTCTTATAATCATTCAACCTACTACTAAGAGTCTCACTAGCCCCTATACGGATAGGTATATCACTATCCCCAAGCAGCTCATACACATCAAAGCCACGATCAGGAGCAACATCCTTACTAGACTCACTGAAGTCCCAAGGAGTGGTTGAAATCTTTTTGAATGTTAGTTTATTAGACATTGCAGTTTCCTTTCTGTACAGAGAGAATTCTCTGTAGATCTACCCCATAGGGCTTAGTTGGGCAGCAACGTAATTGTCACTGTCCTGTATTGTACCACATTTCCCATAAAGGGTCAACAGGGCATTTAAATTAATTTGTCTATCAACACGATTAAAATATTCCTTAGAGTATACTATCCAAGAGCCATCAGACAGGGGGGAGATAATGAAGTCATCATTCTCGTACTTGTATATCTCCTTGGCAGGGTACCCACCAACTCTCACCAGGATCTTGCGGAACCCATATTTGATATAATTTTGATCAGGAAAATTTTTTGACATCGGTTTATCTAGATCCAATCTAAAGTGTATTATATTTAATTAAAAAACAAGGCCTATATACCCCCCCCATGGGCGATGTCACATACCAAATGCGACACCTAGCCCTATGATCACTGCTAGCATCCCTACTAGCCCAACGAACTCTATTGCTCTCTCTATAGCCGCCCTCATGCTGCTGCTCCCTCTATCTTTGTTACTCTGTTGTCATATCCAGGAAACCTATCTTCCATCATTGTCTCAAATGGTACATACACCATGTCGCCTGTACCTGAGATGCTCATCTTGCCATCCCACATCCTGCTAGTCACCTCTATGCCATATGCAGCATATCCATTAGGTGTAAGACCTTTAGATACCACTGTCCCTACTACATAACAGTTACCTCTACCGGGCATTGGCTCAAAATCGAAAGCTTTGATCACATCACCTATTTCTGCGGTATTTTCGTACTTCATCATATCATCTCTCCTCATACCCTATAGTCCCATATATCCGTGTTTGGGTCAACAGCTTATATACGCCCCCCTATATCGCCCCCCCTATATACGGCCCGCAGAATAGTGCGGTTTCTTATTTGTCGGGTTACAAATTTAGTTCAAAAAAATGCTTTACTATTACTTAAAACTATAGTATTATAAAGATAGTTAAAAAAAGGAGAGAAAAATGGATAGATTAATTGAAATGGTAAGTGATAGTGAAATTGAAATGGATCTTATTGAAGCATTTGAAAATGAAGATTTATTTAAAGTAAGTAATGGTGAGTATAAAGATTGGTTTGTAATGATGTATTATAATACTATTGATGATAGTATTGAAGAAATAGAAGTAAGTAAAAATAAAAGTGAATTAATTTAAAAAAAATGGCGATAGGGTCGATTTAGATGTTGACCCTATCGTTGTTATATGGGATGATAAGAGAATGAGAGATTTAGAGGAGAGAAAAATGGAAACCGCAGGATTCTGCCATATTACGGAAATCATCTTCGAAGACGAGTCCACCAAGTACGGACACAAGGTCGGCGGACACTTCAGGTTCGATGGCCGGACTAAGAAGGACCAGCTAGCCCGGGTCTTCACTTTCAGAGATGCGGACCACAACCTCACAGTTGAGTTCGAGATAGCATACCACGGCTGGTATGGCTGGCACTGGAGAAGGATGAAGAGATGCGCGCAGAAAGATGCGATCCAAGCTGAGCTAGAGACAGCGATCGCAGAGTTCCTGGGCCGCCCACTAGAGATGGAATATGGTGTTGATGTAGAAAGGGAGATGGCAGCAGCCTAGAGATTGGCGATGACAAGCTCAGGATCCCTGGTCCTTTGAAGCAGTCATAAGCCAGTGGGGGTCAGTATTCTCTCTCCTGACCCCCACATATATTAACCCAGA
>JGI24006J15134_10000173_pt1 | contig 47485 bp, 39 predicted proteins | sample LinPmetageLP53_FD_15134 | JGI IMG/M metagenome (IMG submission 15134)
GCCTTCTTCACACACGCGGCATGGCTGGATCAGGGTTGCCCCCATTGTCCAATATTCCCCACTGCTGCCTCCCGTAGGAGTTCGGGCCGTGTCTCAGTCCCGATGTGGCTGATCATCCTCTCAGACCAGCTACGGATCGTCGCCTTGGTGGGCCATTACCTCACCAACTAGCTAATCCGACTTAGGCTCATCCAATAGCGCAAGGTCCGAAGATCCCCTGCTTTCCCCAAAAGGGCGTATGCGGTATTAATCCGGGTTTCCCCGGGCTATCCCCCACTACTGGGCAGATTCCTAAGCATTACTCACCCGTCCGCCGCTCGACGCCTGGGAGCAAGCTCCCATCGTTTCCGCTCGACTTGCATGTGTTAAGCCTGCCGCCAGCGTTCAATCTGAGCCATGATCAAACTCTTCAGTTTAAATCATATAAGATCCGAAGATCTTTAATCTTGCTCAAGACAAAACTCAATGTTCGACGAGTCGCTTGCCTTGGTATTTCTTGTCGAAATACTCCAGCCAGCGCCCACACGAATTACTTGGTCAATTTGTTAAAGAGCGGTTGAGCCGTTGCTCAATCAAGGTGGCGTATTCTACATCGTCTCGCCGCCTTGTCAACCGTTTAATCAAAGAAACTTCAAACTCGTTTTCTTCAATACTTTCAAACAGTTGCCCTCCTCAGAACTCCCCGCCTCAGCGGTGTGTCCCTCGAAGGAGATGCGTATTCTACAGAGCCTGCTCTGACTGTCAACGCTTCGTTGGTGTTTTTTTGGAATTCCGACGATTTAACATCATAGGTCGATTTTGATCGCCGCAGCCGCCTTGGTCGCTTTCCCCCTGGCTTGCGCGATTGATGGCGCATTGGCAAGTGCAACACCCATTCTGCGATGCCCTTTCAATTCCGGCTTCCCGAACAATCGGAGTTGGGTATCAGGCTCCGATAGCGCAATCTCCAGGCCCGAGTATGTAACTGCATCCGAAGACCCCTGGGGAAGTATCACCGCAGACGCCGATGGGCCATGCTGTCGTATAGCCGGTATTGGCAACCCAAGTATTGCCCGTGCATGTAGCGCAAACTCCGACAAGTCCTGTGAAACCAGGGTTACAAGACCTGTATCGTGAGGGCGAGGTGACACCTCAGAGAACCATACCTGATCACCCCGAACGAATAGTTCAACACCGTATACGCCGTAACCACCAAGGTTTTCAACAACAGACTCTGCAATCTCTTTCGAGCGCGCCAGAGCTTTATCACTCATCGGCTGCGGCTGCCATGATTCACGGTAATCCCCGTCCTCCTGGCGGTGACCAATCGGCGCGCAGAAGGTTATGCCGCCCCGGTGTCTTACAGTAAGCAGGGTTATTTCGTAATCAAAGTCTACAAAGCCCTCTACAATCACCCTGCCCTTACCGGCACGCCCACCCGTCTGTGCATACTCCCAGGCTGTTTCAATATCGGCTGGCGTCTTTACAGTGCTTTGCCCCTTTCCCGACGAACTCATAACCGGTTTTACTACCAATGGCAGACCAACTGCGTCCACCGCAGCAAGGTATTCCTCTCTCGATGTCACAAACCGGTACGGCGAGGTTGCAAGACCAAGCTCTTCAGCTGCCAGGCGACGAATACCCTCTCGATTCATTGTCAGGTTGGCGGCTCGCGCGGTGGGAATCACCCGATAACCTTCTTGCTCCAGGCTCACGAGCTCGGGAGTATCAATGGCTTCTATCTCAGGCACAATCAGGTCAGGTTTCTCCGATTCGATAATGCGGCGAAGGGCCTGCCCATCCAGCATATCGACAACGTGGCTTCTGTGAGCAACCTGCATGGCCGGAGCATTGGCATAACGATCAACCGCGATTATCTCCACGCCGAAACGTTGAAGTTCGATAACGACTTCTTTGGCTAGTTCCCCGGCACCGCAAAAGAGAACCCTGAAGGCGTTTTCTTTCAGCGGAGTGCCTATCCGAACTGTGTCAGTCATGATTGTGCAAGCCCTGTGTATAGTTTGTGAGTACTTGAGTTGCCGCGAGAGACATCAGGTCGCAACTTTGTTCTCCCGCTCTGCGACTTTTCGCAGCACTTCACGGCGCTCCTCATTGCTCATCTGAGACCACCGCGTGATTTCATCCCCGCTACGCTGGCACCCGATACACAGATCATTTTCGTCCAGCGCGCAAATGCTCACACAGGGCGAGCGCACCTTATCAGCCACATTCATCCTGCTACCTCAACTGACTGCATTAACGGTTACCACCTTGTTCTTAAACAAAGTCATTACTTTAACCTTTCCTGCACTCTCCTTCCTAATCCAGGCTGGGCCAGCCCGCTCCAGTCAATAAGTACCGATTAAATGACAGGCTTTTCCCGATAGGTTCCCCAAATACCTTTGAGTGTTTCAACAATATCACCCATCGACGCCCCTTCCTTTACCAACTCAATAGTGATTGGCATGAGATTTACCGATTCGTCTTCTGCCTGCTCTTTCAACTGCTTGAGCATGCTTTGAACCTTTTCCTCATCGCGACCATTCCTGACCTTGTTCAGGCGATCAATCTGCCGGCGCTCTGTTTCGGGATCGTGGGGGTGGATTTCAATTTTAACATCCTCTTCCTTCTGCACGAACATATTCACGCCTATAACCGGCCTTTCTCCACTGGCCTTGCGTAGCGCGAAATCATAAGCGGAATCGGATATACCTCTCTGGAAATAGCCATCGTCGATACACTGCAGAGTGCCACCAAGTTCTTCGACCTCATCAAGGATTTTCCACACTTCCCTCTCAATCTCGTCAGTAAGGCTTTCGACAAAATAGGAGCCGCCCAGTGGATCTACCACCTGAGTGACATTGGTCTCGTAGGCGATGATTTGCTGCGTGCGCAGGGCAATACGCATCGCCTCCTCGGTAGGAATGGCGAACGCCTCGTCCATACCGTTGGTATGTAGCGACTGCGCTCCGCCCAATACGGCGGACAGCGCTTGGAGCGCAGTACGAATCGGGTTGATCGTATATTGTGGCTTGGTCAGGGTCGCTGCCGCCGTTTGTGCGTGGAAGCGAAGCCGGCTGGCTTCGGGGTTCGTAGCGCCAAATTTTTCGCGCATAATTTTGGCGTATATCCGCCTGGCAGCACGGAACTTGGCAATTTCCTCAAAGAAGTCTGCCTGGCTCACAAAGAAGAACGAGAGGCGGGGCCCAAACTCATTAACATCCACACCTGCATCGATAGCCGTCTGGACGTACACCATTGTAGTAGCCATGGTGTACGCCACTTCCTGAACAGCTGTCGAGCCAGCTTCCGATATATGGTATCCGGAAATATTGATGGCGTTATACCGCTTCATGTTCTCGGATCCGTACTGGATACAGTCGCGGACCAGGCGAACAGACGGTCGCACCGGGTATATCCACTCTTTCTGGGCAATGTATTCCTTGAGAATGTCGTTCTGGATGGTGCCAGAAAGGTCATTCAGGTCGTAACCGCGCTTCTGCGCCAGGGCGATATACATTGCGTAGAGTATCCATGCCGACGGATTGATCGTCATTGAGACTGAAATTTTCGTCAGATCAATACCATCGAATAACTCCTCCATATCTGCCAGAGTGTCGATAGCAACACCTTCGCGACCCACTTCGCCCTGACTCATGGAATGGCTGGAGTCATACCCCATAAGCGTAGGCATATCGAAGTCAATCGAAAGCCCGGTCTGGCCCTGGGCGATGAGATACTTGAACCGCCCGTTGGTTTCCGTCGCTGTACCAAAACCGGCTATCTGACGCATAGTCCAGTTCTTGCCCCGGTACATGGTGGGGTATGGCCCGCGGGTGAACGGATACTGCCCGGGAAAGCCAATATTCTCGAAGGACGTATCTTTAACATCCAAAGGTGTATAAGTGCGTTTCGTCGGCATCCCGGAAGCGGTGGCGTACTCTGATTTACTTTCTGGAGCCCGCTTGAGGAAAGACGACACTTCATTCTTTTCCCACTCGTCGAACTCTTTTTCAATGTGCTTGAGTGCAGCGGAGTCATATTGGTCAGTGTGATTCATGAATCGTCTCCTTCATGGCTTTTAACAGGGTCACCGCGGCTCCATGGGGATCCAGTTGGCGTTGAGTAACTTTTTCTAGCAGCTCTTCAGTTTGCGATCTGCTATCACGTGCAAAATTATCCCGGACGATTTCCTCGGCAACTTTCACGACCCGGGTCAACGCAATCTGGCGGCGCCGTTCGGTGATTTCGCCACTTCGTTCAAGGTGTTCGGCGTGGAGATCGATCGCGGCCATCAGCTCGCCGAAACCGGCGTGTTTCTCAGAACTGGTTGGCACCACCGGCACTCGCCAAACTCCCTCTCCAGGCTCAAGACTCATCATCAACATGGCCTTGAGTTCCTGGATGGTTTTATTGGAATCCGGCCGGTCGGCTTTGCTCACCACATGGATATCGGCAATCTCCAGCACCCCTGCCTTGATAGCCTGAATGTCATCCCCCAAACCTGGCGCGTTGACTACAACGGTGGTGTGCGCGGCACGCACAATATCCACTTCATCCTGACCAACTCCGACCGTCTCGATCAGGACAACGTCGAACCCGCCTGCATCCAGCAGGTCGACCGCATCCAGGGCGGGTCTGGCAAGTCCTCCCAGAGTTCCCCGGGTCGCCATACTGCGGATGAAAACACCCGGATCGGAAACCAACTCTCCCATGCGGATGCGATCCCCGAGGATCGCACCACCGGAAAAAGGACTTGAGGGGTCAATGGCAACGACACCGACAGTGCGGCCACTGGCCCGGTATTCGAGCACCAGCTGGGTAACAAGCGTTGACTTTCCCGCTCCCGGCACACCGGTAATGCCCACCACATGGGCGCGGCCAGTGCATTTATAGAGCTGAGCCATGGCTTGGCGTACTTCAGGATCGCCACTTTCAACCCGCGTAATAAGCCTGGCGATGGCACGAACATGCCCTTCTTGCACCCGCTCGGCCAGCTTCATCGAGGATATGCGATTCGTCATTTAGCCTCCCCGCTTCCGGTTAAGACTTTGGTAAAGATCCCGGTCGTCAACCACCCGCTGAGCTTTGAAGTCTGTGCGCGGAAAGGTGTCCGGCTCGACCATCACAACCCTTGCCCGGACCCCCAACACGCGACTGAACTCAGCTTCTACTCGCTCTGACATCGCTCTTACTGCATCTGGGCCCTTATTCGCGGTTTCCTGGTCAAACTCTGCCTGCACGGCCAGTTCGTCCATTGAGCCACCGCGTGAAACGACGATCCGGTGTTCGCCGCCATAACCGGCAAGACCTTCCAGAATTTCTGCAATGGCACTTGGGTAAACATTCTCACCACGGATCTGGAACATGTCGTCAATCCGTCCGTAGATACCTTTTGGCAGCCTGGGATAGGTTCGGCCACACGGGTTGTCTTCCATCACCCAAAAGGTCAGATCGCCTGAAACCATGCGAATCATCGGTTGAGAGGTACGCTCGAGGTGGGTATAGATCGGTGTCCCTTGTTCACCGTAGGGGACACGGAGATGGGTATTCTGATCCGCCACTTCGGTGTAAACGATGTCCTGCCACAGAAGCATGCCCTCGGTGTCGGCACTGCCAGCGGCGTGCATCCACGGCGTAAGTTCGGCCATGGTGCCGCAATCAACCACCTTCGCACCGTAGATATCCTGAATTTTGTCCCGGATAGAAGGAATTGACCCACCAGGTTCACCGGAGAAGAAAAGCACTTTGATACCGAAAACCCTGGGGTCAATCCCTTCCTCACGGGCGACTTCTGCCAGCCTCAGCGCATAGGACGGCGTGGAGTAGAGACCAGCGGGCTTCATCATTGCCAGCCAGGTGACCGCTCGCGCCGTCATCCCCGGCGCACCGGCACCAAACGGAAAGGCTTTACAACCCAACCGCTCAGCGCCGATCAAAGCACCCCAGGACCCCATGTACAGACTCAGGATGGCAGCTACAAACACTGTATCCCCCGGACGCAGGCCCATACCCCACATAATACGAGCATGGTTGTTGGCAATGGTGTCCCAATCACGCCGGGAGATGCCAAAGGCCGTAGGCCGACCGGTTGTTCCTGAGGTACCGTGGATATGGTGGATGTCGCTCTCCGGGCAGCAGAGGTAGTCCCCGAATGGCGGATGTTTCGCTTGGGATTCACGCAATTCCTGCTTGGTGACAACAGGAACCTGTTCGAAGTCTGCAAGTGTACGGACGTCGTTTGCCTTTATACCGGCTTCGTCCCATTTGCGTTGGTAAAATGGCGAGTGATCGTAGGCATACGTCATTACGTCCCGAATACGCGCAACAATTAGCTCGTCGCGTTTGTCAGGATCCATCGTTTCGCGATCCCGAAACCAGTAAGCGCTGCCCGTATCTGGAAAGTAGCCGTTGTTGTAGTTTGGAGGGAAATTCCAATCTTCCATCGGAGACTCCTGATATTGTTATTGGTTGTCATCTGAGGAAACCTGTCATGAAAGCCCTGACACCAGAGTGGCGTACTTATCTGGCACCACGGTCTGCGACCAACTGCCGGAACGAATCAATGATTTCCTGGGGGGGAGTGTCCTGTAACAGAATCTTGTGAACGCCCATCAGGTATAGCTCTTCGACATCGTCGTCCGGGATGACACCGCCACCCGCAATAATCATGTCGTCCGCTTCCCTGGCTTTAAGGAGCTCCAGCACCTTGGGAAAAATGTGCATGTGCGCGCCCGAGAGCAGGCTGATACCAAGGATATCCACATCTTCCTGAACAGCTGCATCCACGACTTCCTCCGGTGTGCGGTGCAACCCGGTATAGACCACATCCATGCCAGCATCTCTGAGCGCACGCGCGACAACCTTTATGCCTCGATCGTGACCGTCCAGGCCAATCTTAGCCAACATCACTCGGATAACATTTGCGTTTTTGTCTTTGTTTTGCATCGTATTCTCCTTCAATTAAAGAGTAGCGTTACCACTTCTTTTCAGGGGGTCGCGGCAGCCTTGAATTTCCTGCTGGAGCCATTTTGAAGCCGTTTCCACATGCTGCCTCGCAAGCGTTTCAGCATTCCGCACATCGCCAGCCAATACCGCATCAAGTATGGCCGCGTGCTCTTCCCATATCTGCTTCTGGTTTTTTTCAACAATGAGGATGTCACCCATAACGCGCCTTACGTGGTTCCAGTGGGCTTCCATCGAATCCAGAATGAAGGTGTTCCCCGCCAGCTCGTAAATAAAGCCATGGAAGCGCATATCCGCATCGATAAGTGCCGGAAGGTCATGCGCCTTCCCGGCTGCATATCCGTCATCGATAATATCCTCTCCACGCTTCCGCGCCCCGGCATCTGCCCGCTGCGCCGCGAGCCCGGCACTGATCAAATCAATCCCGCACCGGAATTCGTACAGCTGCGCCACAAAATTCTCATCAAGCACCGACACCATCAGGCCCCGACGCCCCACACTGGAAAGAAATCCATCATCCCGAAGGCGCTGCATGGCCTGGCTTACCGGCAACCGTGAGACATCCAGCCTCTCGGCCAGGCTTTCCTGGGTCACTCGTTCACCCGGTTTGAGCAAGCCCTCCACGATGGCATTGACCACAGAGTCGTATATCAACTCCGGCAGGTTCTTCTCGGTTTGGATTTTTTTCATCGATCAAACTCCACGACGCATCTCCCTGACTATCGTTTGCATACAGTATTCACCATGTAATACCTGTTTTCTTTTTAACCATATTAGACTTAAGTCTAATATGGTTAATTTTAAGCACCCGACTATGTCGTTCCGACACGGATAAAAACACTGGAGGCCAAAGAACTGTTGTTAAATAAGGGGGGAGTGCTTGCCAGGACGAGCGTGTCCGGCAGCATGGCAAGTCTGAGGAGAGTGAAAACCAGAGGGACTAATTGAGACTCATTTCGGGGGTTCCAGCAAATCAATGCCGGTATCGTATACAGCGTTTAAAAAATCAACCAGAACCACCGCGGACAACCCCCAGATCTGATAACGCTCCCAACGATAGCAGGGCACGTGAAAGGTATGGTTCTGAAAGTGCAACGCATCTGTACGTTCCCGACGGTCTTCAAGAAAGAAGGACAGCGGAACACGGAAAACGCTTTCGATCTCATCCGGGTTCGGATCCAGCGGATGCCCCTCAGGCACGATGCCAACATAGGGGGACACGAGAATCCCGTAACGTGACATCACCTGCCCAAGGGGCGCGATGATCTCTACCTGATCAGGCGGCAAGCCGATTTCTTCATGGGCTTCCCGCAGGGCGGTCGCGGCCAGCGATTCATCTCCAGGGTCGCGCTTACCACCTGGGTAAGCAACCTGCCCACGATGGGTGCTCAGATTTGCTGAGCGCAACGTAAATATCATCTCGGGATTGCCAGGGTCATCTGTAACCGGCACAAGAATGCCTGCCTCGGGAAAGTCCAGATCGAGCTTCCGGGGTGCATAGTCTGTTAAACGTTGAACAAGTAAATCACGCAAATCGGAACTCCTGAGCAAATCCGGTGTTGAATGAGACAGCGACAGCAAGGATCATTAAACTGAGCGCACAACCAATTCAAGTATACGGGGAAAAACATGAAGTACTGCAGCACATGCGGCCATCCGGTTAAACAGCGTATCCCCGAGGGCGACAATCGCCACCGCTATGTGTGCGTAGATTGCGGCACAATACACTACCAGAACCCGCGCATCGTTGCGGGCACAGTTCCTGTATGGGAAGGGCAGATTCTGCTTTGCCGCCGTGCAATTGAGCCACGGTACGGGTACTGGACTCTTCCCGCGGGGTATATGGAGAACGCCGAAACCACCGTTGAAGCTGCTGAGCGAGAAACCCTGGAGGAGGCCCTGGCCGAAGTAAATATTGAAGGGCTCTATTCCATTATCGACGTCCCTCATATAAACCAGGTGCACATGTTCTATCGGGCGACGCTTAAAGACGGGACCTTTGGTGCGGGCGAAGAGTCTCTTGAAAGCCGCCTGTTTGCGCTGGACGACATCCCGTGGGATGACATCTCTTTTCCCACCGTGCGCAAAACTCTGGAGTTTTTTCTCGATGATCTGAAAAAAGAGTCCTTCGGCGTTCATGTAAGTGACATACGTCACCCTATGGCCGCCACCCGGGCCAAGGACGATCTATAGCATCTCCATCCGGTAAATCTCGTACGCAGGCTCTTCATAAGGATGGGCCTGCTTGAGTGCTTCAACCGCCTGCCTGATCAGCTCATCCTTACAAACGAGCTCAACCTTGAACTCACTCACAACCTCCAGCGTGTCGTTTTCTCCCAGAAAAGGCCTGCTGCCCTCCCGCGGTCGGAACTGTCCCTGCCCAAGACATTGCCACGCACAGGAATCATAATCGCCAATGCACCCGGCACCAATATTGAAGAGTGCCTGTTTGGTTTTCTCCAGGTGCGTTTCTGGTACGAAATAGCATATTTTGTACATGCGAACCTTCTCCGAACAGGATATTTTTTGTACAGATTAATAGCTTAGGTACTTACCCACAGATTCTGTGGATAACTCTGGGGAAAGTTTTAGGGAACCCCGCTCCAAACCCCGTATTTACTGCCCTCGCGTTAAATTGGCGACAAATTCACCTGATATATTTTATTGTTATTTTTCAACGTCTTATACCTTCCGATTAAAAAATGAACCTGTATCACCTGTATTGTTCAGAGAACGCACAGGGAACCGTCTGAGATGTGCATAAACATATTGAGTCAAGGGCTATTTCCGCAATATAACGATTTTTTTCACTTGAAAAACACAAAAAACTCCGGATCGCACCCACAAAAAAACCGGCTTTTGAATTGCACCCTGTCGAGGGCCTCCAAAGCCGGTTTTTCAACCAGAATTCGGTTAACCGAACCAGCGTCTCGCATTTCTAAACATGCGAATCCACGAACCATCTTCCTGCCAATCCTTCGGGCGCCACGAGTGCTGAGCAGCGCGGAATACGCGCTCCGGGTGCGGCATCATTATCGTGATACGACCATCGCGCGTGGTGGCACCTGCAATGCCACTCTCCGAGCCGTTAGGATTGTAAGGATAGCGAACCGTTGCCTGACCTCTGTTGTCCACGAAGCGAAGTGCTATTCGCTCGCTTTCTGCCAGATCTGCAGCAGACGCGCTTCCTGAAAACTCTACCCTGCCTTCGCCATGAGCAACGGCTATGGGCATACGGGAACCCGCCATGCCTTCGAGGAAAGCGGACGGCGACGGCGTCACTTCAACCATAGCCAGCCTGGCTTCGAACTGTTCGGACTGGTTGCGGACAAAGCGCGGCCACCCTTCACTACCCGGAATCAGCTCGTGCAAATTGGAAAGCATCTGACAGCCGTTACACACACCGAGTGCAAGCGTGTCCTGACGGTTAAAGAAGGCTGCAAACTGGTCACGAACACGGTCATTGAACAGTATGGACTTGGCCCAGCCCTCGCCCGCACCCAACACGTCCCCGTATGAGAAGCCGCCACAAGCCACGAGACTATTGAATGCCTCAAGGCTCACCCGCCCGGAAAGCAGATCGCTCATGTGTACGTCTACAGATTCGAAGCCGGCCCGATCAAATGCGGCGGCCATCTCAACTTGACCGTTGACACCCTGCTCGCGCAGAACCGCAATTTTCGGTCGCGCCCCCGTATTAATGTAAGGCGCTGCAATGTCTTCATTCACATCGTAAGAGAGCTCGACGTGCAGGCCCGGATCATCTGCATCCAGAAGATTATCAAACTCTTCAAGGGCACAATCCGCATTGTCCCTAAGGGATTGAATACGGTAGCTGGTCTCAGACCACAGGCGCTGCAACTCAGATCGAGCGTCATCTACAACCGCTTCACCCTCAAAGGTCAGCCGCAGGCGATCGTTATCGTTCAATGTGCCTATGACGCTGATGGTGTCGCCCAACCCAGCTGCTGAAAACTGCTGCAGCACAAAATTGGTATCTTCTCTGCGCACCTGGATAACCGCTCCCAGCTCCTCATTGAACAGCTCGCGGGCAAACTGGCTGGATTCGTCCGCAAGACCGTCCAGCTTGATGTCCGCACCGGTGCGACCGGCAAAACACATCTCTGCGAGAGTCACATACAAGCCGCCATCGGAGCGGTCGTGATAGGCGAGAATCTTGTCGTCAGTATTCAGGCCCTGTATGACTGCGAAAAACGCTTTGATGTCCTCCGGATCGTCAATATCCGGAGCCACAGCACCAACCTGGCTATACACCTGAGCCAGAGCTGACCCGCCCAGGCGATTCTGCCCTGCGGCCAGGTCAATAAGAATAAGATCGGTTTCACCCGCATCTTTTATCAGCTGCGGTGTTAAAGTGCGCGAAACGTCGATAACCGGCGCAAAGCCACTGATAATCAACGACAGCGGCGCCGTAACGCTCTTCTGTTCGCCGCTGTCCTCTTCCCACATGGTTTTCATGGACATGGAGTCCTTGCCCACAGGAATGGTAATCCCGAGCTCCGGGCACAGCTCCATGCCAACGGCGCGCACTGTTTCGTAAAGGTTTTCGTCCTCACCCGGATGGCCGGCAGCAGACATCCAGTTAGCCGACAGACGAATATCAGAAAGCTTTCCAATAGACGCAGCGGCCATGTTGGTAATAGCCTCACCCACAGCCATCCGGCCAGATGCGGGCGCATCAATGGTTGCAATCGGCGTGCGCTCACCCATGGCCATAGCCTCACCGGCCAGCACGTCAAAAGAAGTTGCCGTGACTGCAACATCGCTTACCGGCACCTGCCAGGGGCCCACCATCTGGTCACGCGCCACAAGCCCGGTAATCGTGCGATCACCGATGGTTATCAGGAAACTCTTCGAACCGACTGAAGGAAGCCGCAACACTCTGCGGATCGCGTCATTCAGATCAACTTTCGTAGAATCAAATACCGGCTTGGTAAATGATGTCCGGTTAACACTCCGGTGCATGCGAGGCGGCTTGCCAAAGAGCACATCCATCGGCAGATCAACAGGCTTGTCGTTAAAATAGGAATCGCTCAGTTCGAGGTAATGGGCTTCAGTTGCCTCACCAATGACTGCATAAGGGCAACGTTCCCGACGGCACAGTGCATCGAAAAGCTCCAGATTTTCTGGAGCAACCGCCATAACGTAGCGTTCCTGGGATTCATTACACCAGATTTCCAGTGGTGACATGCCGGGCTCGTCGCTGGGAATATCCCGCAATTCGAACTTTCCGCCACGGCCACCATCTTTCACCAGTTCCGGCATGGCGTTGGAAAGGCCGCCAGCGCCTACGTCGTGAATGAAGCACATGGGATTTTTCTCGCCCATTTGCCAGCAGCGGTCAATTACTTCCTGACAGCGGCGCTCCATCTCCGGGTTATCACGCTGCACGGATGCGAAATCAAGGTTCTCGTTGCTGGAGCCGGAATCCATGGAGGAAGCAGCGCTCCCTCCAAGGCCGATAAGCATGGAAGGCCCACCTAGCACGATGAGTTTGGCGCCGACTGGTATCTCACCTTTTTCCACGTGTTCTGCGCGAATATTACCAAGACCGCCGGCAATCATGATGGGCTTGTGATAGCCCCGCACTTCGTTACCCGCCGGGCCGGCAACCCTCTCTTCAAATGTCCGGAAGTAGCCGGCTATATTAGGACGACCAAACTCGTTATTGAATGCGGCGCCACCAATTGGCCCCTCAATCATGATATCCAGCGCGGAAGCGATTCGATCGGGTTTACCGTAATTGATTTCCCAAGGCTGAGAGTCGTCTGGCAGATTGAGGTTAGAGACGGTAAAACCTGTAAGCCCCGCCTTCGGCTTGGAGCCACGTCCGGTTGCGCCTTCATCACGAATCTCACCGCCCGAACCCGTTGCCGCGCCTGCGGCTGGCGCAATTGCGGTCGGGTGGTTGTGAGTCTCCACCTTCATAAGAATGTGAATATCTTCCTGATTATAACCGTAAACACCGGTTACAGGATCCGGGAAGAAACGCCCGCCACGACTGCCACGAATAACAGAGGCGTTATCTTTGTAGGCAGACAACACACCTTCGCTGTTCATCTCGAAGGTGTTCCGGATCATGGCGAACAGTGATTTTTCCTGCCCCTCACCATCAATATCCCAGGATGCATTGAATATTTTGTGGCGACAGTGCTCTGAGTTTGCCTGGGCAAACATCATCAGCTCAACGTCGGTCGGATCCCGCTCGAGACTGACAAACGACTTCACCAGGTAATCGATTTCGTCATCTGCCAGCGCAAGACCCAGACGCATGTTTGCATCTACCAACGCCTTTCGGCCGCCCGCCAGTACGGATACCCGCTCTAACGGGCGTGGCTCTTCATGGCTGAACAACAGTTGGGCACCGCCCATCTCGTGGAAGACTTTCTGGGTCATGCGATCATGCAGCAGCGCTGCAACCTTTTCGCGCTGATCCAGGCCAAGCTTCTTGCTGGCTCTGATATAAAAAGCCGTGCCGCGTTCGATGCGCTGAATCTGGCGCAAACCGCAATTACGTGCAATATCGGTTGCCTTGCTGGACCATGGAGACAGGGTTCCTGGGCGTGGCACAACGAGAAACAGCACGCCATCCGGCTCTTCGCCCGGCACGCTGGGCCCGTAGGTCAGGAGCCGATCAAGAATGGCCTGCTCGGAATCAGAGAGGGCGCCCTCAAGATCCACAAAGTGCATGAATTCGGCATAAACATGCTCAATCTCCGGCACGATGGCCCGAATTTTGGCGAACAGTTTATGAGAGCGGAAAGGCGAAAGCGCGGGTGCGCCGCGAAGTTCAAGCATGATATCAACCTGTATCGCGCGAAACGGGGAAGTCCGGGTGCATTCTGAGAAGGCGCACATGATACTTGAAAGCAGCGCCGGGATACAGCGCGGAAACGTTATTCACCTCGAGTGCAATTGACATTATTTTGCATAGTTATTGATCAACTTCATTGACCCTTCGTCCGGCAGCATGGATTATTAGAACGTGGACATGGAGACCACACCCGAAAAGACACCGGATGCCGCCAGCCATTGTGCGTGCATCCCGATGATCCAGCGGTAACGGAGAACAGGGACTTGCGCAGAATCCTGACTGCACGCTACTTAGCGACGGCCAACAAATATCTCATCGCTTGCACCTTTGCCCTGCTGACCCTCTCCGGGTGCAGTCAGCCAAGCACGTTGCAGGAAATCCGGAACGAAGGTGTGCTGCACGTTATTACCCGGGTTGCGCCCTCCATATACTACGAGGGGCGCGACGGGCCAACGGGCTATGACTTTGAATTAGCCAAGCTCTTTGCTGAAGAACTTGGTGTTGAACTCAGACTACGCGTTGCCGAAGACAACACGGAAGTGCTTTCCGTGCTTTCCAAAGACTTTGCCCACATCGGGCTGGCTGGCCTCTCTGCGCAACCCTTGTTCGAAAACCATTACAAGACACTTCCTACCGGCATCGAAGCCCAGTCCATCGTCGTCTACAATCGCGACGCGGAGCGCCCGGAGGCTCTTGGGGATCTTGCCGGTGAGACCCTGCATCTGGTCTCTGACAGCAATCATGAATATCAGCTTCAGGCACTTGCAGACGCGGCTCCTGACATCCACTGGCAGGTCCATCCTGGCCTGGATGCCGCCGGTGTTCTTGATCGTGTAGAGTCCGGTGAACTGTCTTATGCAATTGTCTCCTCCAATGAGCTTGAGCTTAACCACGTATTTTTTCCCCAGGTAAAACAAGGCTTTGCCCTTGGCGACGCCAAGGAACTGGCATGGCTATTCCCCGCAAACCAGGACGACTCGCTGATTAGTGCAGCAAAAACATTTATCGAGAAAATGCAGGCTGATGGCACCATTGCGCAGCTCTCTGAACGCTTTTACGGCCACCTGGACCACCTTAACTATGTGGGCGCGCGCACGTTCATGCACCACGTGGAAAACCGCTTACCCGACTATGAAACTTTGTTCAGGGATAATGCGTCGATATTCAGTATGGACTGGCGCTTGCTCGCCGCCATTGGTTATCAGGAGTCACACTGGCGCCCCAATGCGGTCTCGCCAACCGGTGTCCGTGGACTGATGATGCTGACTCGCAACACAGCGAACTACATCGGAATTAATAACCGGCTGGACGCAGAAGAAAGCATTCAGGGTGGGGCTAAGTACTTCCGCATGGTTCACGAAAGAATTCCGGAACGCATAGCCGAGCCTGATAGAACCTGGTTTGCTTTGGCCTCCTACAACGTAGGTTACGGGCACCTGGAAGATGCCCGCAGGTTAACTGAGGGAGCTGGCAAAAACCCTGATCGCTGGATGGATGTAAAGGAGTTTCTGCCATTGCTGGCGCAGAAGGAGTGGTACAAAAAAACCCGCTTTGGTTACGCCCGCGGCCACGAACCTGTCCTCTACGTACAGAACATTCGCCGTTACTATGATGTTCTGGCGCGAATGATGAAGCCTACCGAGGACACCCCCGCCACAGATTCACCGTATGTCGGTTTGGAGCAGGGCTCTGAAGGGAGAGCTTTTGGACAGTTGTCCGAAGAAGGGGCTGACATGCGTGCCAGCCTGCCCCCGGAGCTGGGGATGATACCGCCAACACTCTGACGCCTACCTGCGAGAATCGTGTGGTTCACTGGCCTCAAGCGCTCGCTCCACTTGGCTCGCCGAAAATCCACGACGAGTCAGGAAGCGGGCCTGACGCACCTTTTCATCCCAGTCCTTACTCAGATCCGACAAGCCGAAACGCTTCTCTCTCAGTAACGTTGCATTGCGGATCCAGTCTTCATCAGCAAGCTCCTCAAGGCACTCCGGAGAACGATGAATACCACGCTGCTGGAGTTCTGCCAGTACTCTCAGGGGGCCGTAGCCGAGATCAATACGCTGGCGGGAATAAACATCCGCAAAGCGATTATCATCCAGCCAGCCCTCGCGCTCATAATCATCCAGGACAATAGAGATAATCGGGCCATCAAGCTTGCGCTGTCGTAACTTCAGCGCCAGCTCCTGGCGACTGTGTTCGCGACGGGCAAGCAGTCTCAGCGCTACCGAGCGCGCCTTGTACTCCTGATCGTCACTATTTTCCTGTTTTGCCATTCAGCCCTTCCCGCAAACGCTCACAAAACGCTAGACTAACCCCAATTTCAACCGTCGGCCCTGATTCCCGAATCTCCGACGACCGGTGCCGGGATACTTTGCCCGACACCGCAGACTGGTTTCAATCCCAAAGGATATCTTCATGGCTGCATTCCTCCAGAAACTGTTTAAATCCCGCAAATCCATCACCGCAACTGATCGCAAAACCAAAGTTCAAGTGCAGCCGGTTGCAGCCCCAGTGGAGGACAAGCGTGCAGAACTGAGGGAAGAGCAGCTTCAGGCGCTGCAAGCGACCCCGACTCAAGAAGTCGCCGCTAGCCTTGCGATTGAAGGTTTAACAGCGGACATCCGGCTCAGAGCGGCGAACCAACTTCAGGAAGCAGAACTCCTTACGCGCGTCCAAAAGCACGCCAAAGGCCGAGATAAAGGTGTCTATCAGGTTGTGCGGCAAAAGTTGCAGCTAATTCGGGATGAGCAGTCTCGCCAGAAGGCTGTTTCCGAAACCATAACTGCGCTGATCCGCAATGCCCACGACCAGGCAAAAAGCGACGACACGAACCTCTATGAAGCCCGCCTGGACACACTCATGAACCAGTGGACCAAGGTAGAGCCCAGCGCAACACCGGATCAGCTCAGTGAGTTCCTGCAGTCGGCACATCGCTGCCGGGAACGGCTCGCTGAAATGGAAGCTGCCCGGATCGAAGAAAAACGCCAACGTGAACAGCAGCTTCAGCGCAATGAAACTCTGGTTTTGATCGCCCGCACCCTTGAAGATCTGCGCCATCAACCTGCCGAAGAGCTCGCTTCCCTCGCCTCACTGGACGCACTTCAAAAAACCCAGGAAAATCGATGGCTTGAGGCAACCCGCGATACTCAGGTTGAAAAGCCGCAGCAGAAAACCTACGAAGCGTCGATGATGACACTACGCAACTATATTTCCGCGATCCGGCAGATAAACCAGGCAAAAGATGAGCTTCTCGCTCTCTCTGACTCTGTTGATCAGGAAGAGGCAAACCCGGAAAACCGCGAGCGCGCTCAGGCTCTGCTAAACGAAATCAACTGGCCCCAAGACTTCCTGGCTCCGGATTTGCTGGAGCCCGTTCGCAAGCTGGCTGGAAAACCCAAAGCTCCGGTTGAAGCAAGTGATGACGTGAAGCACCAACAGGCTTCAGCTGATAGCTTGAAAATATCTCTGGATCACCTGGAAAGCGCTCTTGAAGCCAAGCAGCTGAAAGAATCCAGACAGCTTATGAAAACTGCCCAGCAATATTACAAAGCCCTTGATCATCGCCACGGCAAAGGCTTTCAGGCCCGCATACAACTGCTTACCGGCCAGCTCAGAGAACTGACGGACTGGCAGGGATTCGCGACCGAACCCAAACAAATGGCGTTGTGCGAGCAGATGGAACACCTGGCTGAGCAGTCCATTGAGCCAGAAGCGAAGGCAGAGCACATAAAAGAACTTCAGAAAGAGTGGCAGGAGCTGGGTGGATCGTCAGACCGCACCCTGTGGTCTCGTTTCAAGCAGGCGTCCGACAAAGCTTATGAACCCTGCAAAACTTACTTTAAAGCCAAGTCTGGCTTGAAGCAGGCAAACCTGGAAAAGCGTAAAACCATTTGTGCCGAGCTAGAGCATTTTGTTAACGGAGCAGACTGGAGCACGGTCGACTGGAAAGCTGTCGACCGTATTTTGCAGACCGCCCGCCAGGAGTGGAAGTCGGCCTGGCCTATAGAGTTCCGGGACAACCGTCAGGTGCAGAAACAATTTGACGATTTGCTTAAAAAGCTGGAAGCCCCCATCGATCAGGAACGCCTGAAAAACGAAGCCCTGAAACAGGTAATCGTCGAACGGGCACAGGCTCTAACTGAACACGAACCTCTGCAAGAGGCCATGAGCAAAGCCAAAGCACTACAAGCAGACTGGAAGGCCGTTGGCATTACCCGCCACAGGGAAGATCGCAAACTGTGGCAGGCATTCCGCAAAGCCTGCGATGAGGTATTTGCACGTCGCGACTCCGAGCGCTCGGAACAGCAACGAGCTTCGAAAGACGCAGACTCATCCGCAGAAACGGTGTTGCAGCAGACAGTCAACGTAAGCTCCGATCAGGACGCTCAGTCGCTCGAGCAGGCGGCGGCTGCGTTGCGCAGCCTCGATATTGCGCAAGTTTCAGCCGGAGTAAAAGAGCGGGTCCAGCAAGAGAAGCAACGCATAAGCCAAGCTGTGGCGGCTCAAAAACTCAGGGCGGGCATCTCGGAATGGCAGACGTTTGTGCTTGCCCGTGCAGAGGGCGAAGCATCTGCGGATCGCAAGCTCCCGGGCAAGTGGGCCGCACTGGCAGAAAGCGCGGGGGTATTGGATGATCAGGAGCTGGTTATTCGTGCAGAAATCCTGGCCGGCGTGTCATCGCCGGAAAAAGACCAGAACAAACGTATGGAAATACAGGTTCAGCGCTTGGCAGAAGGCATGGGTTCAGCAGAAAAAGCGGACAGCGCCCTCCAGAGCATCGAAGCCCTGGTCGCAAGCTGGTGCATTCAGTCTGCAGACCAGCCTGCCGACCCTGCTCTGGCAAGCCGTTTGAACAATGCGCTGAACAACCTGATCACGAATTGATCGCTTTTTGACCAAAGTCTAATCAGAACATAAGCACAGAGAGCATCACTCCCGCTGATGCTCTCTGACGAATTCCCTGGCGCCCTGAACAGCAGCCAGGGATTTCTCTTTCATCCCCCTGAGTTCTTCATCAGCCAGATAAAACATCATATCAATGGTGTGCCTGTAATACCGCGGTGGCAGCCGGTTCAGGGCCACGCACATCACGTCGGTCAGAAAGTCCGCGGTATCCCCCGGCTCTCTCGTCGCATCAATAGCGTCCAGCACCAGGCGTTCGTAAAAATTATCAATGGCATCTCTGAAAGACATGACTCTGTGCCTCCTGATTCTGCATGGGAACCTCTGGAAAGCTTCACCTGTATTTAAACAATAGAACCCCCGGCCTCACCTGTCATGGTCTCTGAGCAATTTCGCCAATCCGATTGGCAGGCCGCGTCATTACCCGCAATGCTATCAAAGAGCTATGGTGTTGCTTCTTACAGGTCACCCACAAAGCAATCATCATCAGAGGAAAATCAATGACCACCGAGGCGTATATCTTCGACGCGGTCCGCACTCCCAGAGGGCGTGGAAAGAAAGACGGATCTCTGCACAATGTAAAACCCATCGCATTACTGACCACTGTGCTCAATGCGCTGCAGCAGAGAAACAACCTGGATACAGCGCAGATAGACGACATCGTGATGGGGTGTGTTACGGCCGTTGGTGATCAGGGCGCTGACATCGCAAAAACCGCAGCCTTGGCCGCCGATTGGGACGAAAAAGTGGCGGGTGTAACTCTGAACCGTTTCTGCGCCTCGGGCCTTGAGGCGGTTAACATGGCCGCGATGAAAGTGCGTTCAGGCTGGGAAGACATGGTCGTTGCCGGCGGCGTGGAATCCATGTCCCGCATACCCATGGGATCCGATGGCGGGGCCTGGGCGATGGACCCGCAAACCAACCTGCATACAGGCTTCATGCCCCAGGGTATTGGCGCAGACCTTATTGCGACTCTGGAAGGCTTCAGTCGCGAGGATGTTGACGGCTTCGCGGTAAGATCCCAGCAAAAAGCGGCCAATGCCTGGAAGCAGGGTTACTTTTCCAAATCGGTCATTCCGGTCACAGATCAGAGCGGTGTTGTCATCCTCGACCACGATGAACACATAAGGAGCGACACCACCGTTGAGTCCCTCTCGAGCCTCAAGCCATCCTTCCAGATGATGGGCGAAATGGGCTTTAACAGTGTAGCCAGTGAAAAATACCACTACGTAGAAAAAATCACTCATGTTCACCACGCTGGCAACTCCTCCGGCATGGTGGATGGCGCCACCGGCATTCTTATTGGCAGTGAAGCAAAGGGTAAGGCCATGGGCCTCAAGCCCCGGGCCCGCATCGTTGCAACTGCGGTCACCAGCACCGACCCTACCATCATGCTCACTGGTCCTGCTCCAGCGACCCTGAAGGCACTGGAAAAAGCCGGCATGACCGTTGATCAGATTGATCTGTTTGAAGTAAACGAAGCCTTTGCCTCTGTGGTGATGCGCTTCCAGAAGGAGCTTTCGGTTCCCGATGACAAAGTGAATGTAAACGGCGGTGCAATCGCCATGGGTCACCCCCTCGGCGCCACCGGCGCAATGATTCTGGGCACCTTGCTGGACGAACTGGAGCGCCGTGAGTTGCGCTTTGGTCTGGCGACGCTTTGCGTCGGCGGCGGCATGGGTATTGCCACCATCATTGAGCGGGTCTGAACCCCACACTTTTTCTGACAGGAGAACCGATTATGAGTGCTATCCGTTACGAACTGGGTTCAGATCAGATTCTGACCCTTACCATTGATATGCCGGGCCAGTCCGCAAACACGATGAACATGGCGTTCCGTGAAGCCCTCGACGAGACCGTCACCAAGGCGCAAGGCGATCTGGAAAACATTCGCGGCATTATCGTTACTTCTGCAAAAAAGACCTTTTTTGCCGGTGGCGACTTGAATGAGATCCACAAAGTCACCCGCAATGACGCGCAGCTCTTCGAAGACATGGTCAACGGCATGAAGGCCCAGATGCGGGCACTGGAAACCTGCGGTAAGCCGGTGGTCGCTGCAATCAACGGGAGTGCGCTGGGGGGCGGGCTTGAAATCGCTCTGGCTTGCCACCACCGCATCGTGCTGAACGACAACAACATCCAACTGGGGCTTCCGGAAGTAACGCTCGGCCTGCTCCCTGGCGGCGGTGGTACCCAGCGCCTACCCAGAATGATTGGCCTGGAAGCGGCGTTCCCGCTTCTGATAGAAGGCAAAAAACTTCGCCCTTCCGCCGCTCAGAAAGCCGGCATTATCGACGAGTTGGCAGACTCCCCGGAAGACATGCTGGCCAAGGCCCGAGCCTTTATCGATGCCAACCCCAAATGCCAACAGCCCTGGGACAAAAAAGGCTTCAAGCTCCCAGGTGGCGCACCTCACCATCCTGCAATGGCACAAAAGCTGGCCATTGCGCCTGCGATGCTGAAGCAAAAGACCAAAGGTTGTTACCCGGCACCGGAGCGCATCATGGCTGCGGCTGTTGAAGGTGCCCAAGTAGACTTTGATAACGGCAGCTTGATCGAAACCCGTTATTTTGCCGAGCTGGTTATTGGCCAGGTCGCCAAGAACATGACGGGCACCTTCTGGTTCCAGCTGAATGACATCAATGCAGGCGGAAGCCGCCCCGAAGGCGTAAAGAAAGAAGCCTTTAAAAAAGTTGGTGTGCTGGGCGCAGGAATGATGGGAGCAGGCATCGCCTACTCCACCGCCAGCCGTGGAGTAGAGGTCGTACTTAAAGACGTTTCTCAGGAAAACGCCGAAAAGGGCAAAAGCTACTCTGAAAACCTGCTCGCGAAAAAAGTCAGCCGCGGCCGCATGACCGAAGAGAAGAAAGCGGAAGTTCTGGGTCGCATCACGGCCACTGACTCTGCCGCCGATCTGGAAGGTTGCGATCTGGTGATCGAAGCGGTGTTTGAGGACAGCGGGCTAAAAGCCAAGGTTACAGCTGAGTCCGAGCCGAAGCTGGTTAACAATGGTATTTTTGCCTCCAACACCTCGACCATACCGATTACCCAGCTGGCCGAAGCTTCCGCCAAGCCGGAAAACTTCATCGGGCTGCATTTTTTCTCACCCGTCGACAAAATGATGCTCGTAGAAATCATCGTGGGCGAGAAAACTTCAGACGAGACTCTGGCAAGGGCTTTCGATTACGTTCAGCAAATTGGCAAGATTCCCGTGGTTGTGAACGATAGCCGTGGCTTCTTCACCTCGCGGGTTTTCGGCACCTTTGTTAACGAAGGGATCAGTATGCTCAGTGAGGGTATTCATCCCTCCAGCATCGAGAACGCCGGATTATTGGCGGGCATGCCCGTAGGCCCTTTGAGCATCTCCGATGAAGTCAGCATGACTCTGATGCAGCACATCCGCACCCAGAGTAGAAAGGATATGGAAGCAGCTGGTGGGACGTGGAAGCCCCATCCGGCAGAAGCGGTCATCGATCAGATGGTTAACGACCATGGTCGCAAAGGCAAGGCTGCCGGCGCCGGTTTCTATGAATACCCTGCCAAAGGCAAGAAGTACCTGTGGCCGGAACTTGAAACCCTCTATGTGGATAATGAAAAAGCCCGGAAAGTGAAGCTGCAGGATCTGAAAGACCGGATTCTGTTCATTCAGGCCATTGAAACCGTTCGCTGCCTGGAAGAAGGCGTACTCCGTACCGTAGAAGATGCCAACATTGGAAGCATCTTCGGAATCGGGTACGCGCCCTGGACTGGTGGCGCTATACAGTTTATCAACCAGTACGGCGTGAAGGCCTTTACAGAGCGGGCCCGAGAGCTGACGGCAGCCTATGGCGAGCGTTTTGCGCCACCGGCATTGCTGCTTGAGCATGCAGAACAGGACAAACCCTTCATCTGAATTGGCTGAAAGGCGGAGGGCTAGCCCCTCCGCTGCACTACCGGCACACGCAATTAACCTTCAACTGACTGACACATAACACATTTTTAGTGAAATCGTGACATGTCATGGACATATTGTCACGAACCAATACGCCATGCCTATAGCAACGGGTGTAGCCCTTGCCTACAATAAATCTATCACCCCACGGGTAAACCGGTTCCAGATCCGTCTGGCAGGCCCCAGTATCGTCAGGTATGTCTATATGACCATCGCGGAAAAAGCATCTGTCCGTCGCGCGCCGCTAAAAGCCGGCAGGATAGGTGTGTGCAAAGCGCTCACCGTTGCCCTGCTGCTTTCAGCACCTTTCGGCGTTCAGGCGAAAGCAACCGAAACAGAAACGTACAAGCCGGTTGCTCCAACCATTGACCAGGCACGTGCCAACATACTCATTGCCAGACAGCTGCAGTTCACCCATTTCCGCGACCTGGGTATCAGCGACAAGCTCTCCGGCGATGTATTTGATGCATACCTGAATTATCTGGATGGCCAGCGAGTTTACCTGACTGGCAGCGACATCCAGGCACTCGACCGAGTCCGAAGCCGGCTGGGATCTGCCCTTAAAACTGGCCAACTGCAGCCTGGATTCGATATCTACAACCTGGTTCAGCAACGTGTTATCGAGCGGCTTCAGTTTGCGCTTCAGACCCTCGACGCCGGCATTGAAAATCTCGATTTCAACACCAATGAAAGCATTCTTCTTGATCGCTCCGAAGCACAATGGGAGCCAGACCAAAAAGCACTTGATGAGCTGTGGGTAAAACGCATCAAAAATGCAGTGCTTGCGCAACGGCTTAACGGCACAGACGACGAAGCCATCACCGACAGTCTGAAGCGCCGTTATGAAGGCCAGCTGAAGCGCGCCTACCAAGCTCGCAGCGAAGATGCTTTTCAGGCCTACATGAATGCCTTTACCGGCATGTGGGATCCACATACCTCCTACTTTTCGCCTCGCACCTCTGAAAACTTCAACATCAATATGAGCCTTTCACTGGAAGGCATAGGTGCGGTTCTGCAGGCGGATAACGAGTACACCAAAGTCGTCCGACTGGTTCCGGGCGGCCCAGCGTCCAAGCAGGGGCAGCTGCAGCCTGCCGACAGAATTGTATCGGTTGCACAGGAAGACGAAAAACCCGTCAATGTGATCGGCTGGCGCCTTGATGAGGTGGTCGACCTTATTCGCGGCCCACGTAACTCCGTAGTTACCCTGGAAGTGGTTCCGGCCAGTTCAACCGATGAAACCCTGACCAAAACCATTGCCATCAGCCGCGATGAAGTCAAACTGGAAGAGCAAAGCGCCAGCAAAGACACCATTGAGCTTGAGCGTAATGGCAAGGAATACACGGTTGGTGTGATTACCATTCCCACGTTTTACGCCGATTTCCGCGCCATGCAGGCTGGAGACCCCAACTACAAAAGCACGACCCGCGACGTTCGGAAACTCATAGCGGAGCTGCAGGAGAACGGCGTAGACGGGCTGGTGATGGATTTGCGCAATAATGGCGGCGGTGCGCTGCACGAAGCCAACGACCTGGTTGGTCTGTTTATCGATACCGGCCCCACCGTGCAAATTCGGAATTCCAGCAACGAAGTTCAGGTTCTTAATGACGACGATGCATCAGTTGCCTACGACGGGCCTTTGGTTGTGCTTACCAACCGCATGAGCGCCTCGGCATCAGAAATTTTTGCGGGTGCAATTCAGGATTACGGCCGCGGCCTGGTGGTTGGCTCGCAAACGTTTGGCAAAGGCACCGTGCAGGCCGTTCGCCCGCTCAACCATGGCCAGCTCAAGATTACCCAGTCGAAGTTTTACCGTGTCTCCGGGGGGTCAACGCAGCATAAAGGCGTGATCCCGGATATCGAGATCCCTTCGCGTATCGACAAAACCCGCATTGGTGAAGATGCACTCGATCACGCCCTGCCCTGGGACCAGATCGACGCCGTTCCCCATGCCCGGTATTTTGATTTCAGCGGCATCATCGATGAGCTCCGTAAGCGTCATGAGAACCGCTTTGCCAAGAGTCCCGAGTTCAGCCTTCTTCAGCAGGAGATCAATTTCCTGCAAGAGCAACGTCAACGAGATAGTGTGAGCCTCAATCTGGGCGAGCGTACTACCCAGCAGGAGCAGATCGAGCGTACCCGACTGACCATTGCCAACGCACGCCGCGAACTGCGCGACGAAGAGCCTTTTGCATCTCTGGAGGAGCTTGAGGATTGGCAGGACCTGCAAGCTGCAGATCTGGACTCTACCGATGAAGAGCTTGATTTCGTGATTCGTGAAGGTGGCCACATCATGGCGGATATGCTGGAACTGGATAAGCGAATGGCCTCTATTCTCACTCCACAACAGTTTGCTGCTCAGGCTGAAGCACGGTAATGAGTGACGGAACCGGCAAACAGGCTAACAGGGACCAGGAAAGCCAGAACAAGGCACGCGCTCTGCAGGACATGCTGTTGGATGCACTCCATGCCATGCGTTCGCTGGAAGAAGTTGATGATCTGCGCAAGCCGGCAGCAACGGAAAAAGCATCAGAAGGCATCATTGATCGCTTGGCCAGCCTGACCGGCTCTGCATTTCGCTTGGGCGCGCGCGCGACCGACACATCCCTGCGGGTTGGCCGTGCGCTCATCAATTCTCAAGATCAGCTCCGAACCATGTTGGCCGCGGGCCAATCCATGAAAGACATACGGGAGGTGGCCGGACTGACCTTATCGGAGATGAGCGAAGCTCTTGATCTCCGTGACAAATCCGTTCTTGAAGCCATTGAGAACGGAACGGCTACGCTTTCCTTTGAGCTGATTCTCCGCCTCGCGGCATTGATTGCCAGGAACGATCCCATTCCTTTTATCATGCGCACCACCCGGAATTACAATCCCGAGGTCTGGCAGATCCTGAACGACTGGGGCATTGGCAGAGTGCCTCTGCAATTCGAGCGCGAGCGGGAATTTATCAATATTTTCCGCAGGCATGACTCCGCACGCACTCTTTCAGACGAAGGTTTCCACAAAGTGCTGGAATTCACCCGGCAGAGTTTTGAAATGTCTCTGCATTTTGCGGAAGATCAGGAGAAGCAGGTTGCGGAGCTCCGCGCCAGCTTTGAGAACCCGGAGAACAAGCCGTCTGACGAAAAAACTCCCACCGGGAAGAAGTCTTCATCCAAATAAGTCCCTCATCCCCTTGATACCTGGATTCCGTACGGCCCCCTTCTCTGTGATGATGACGTCAATCAGATTTGCAGGCGTTACATCAAACACCGGATTGAACACTTGCACACCTGCTGGAGCCAGGGGGATACCGCGTATTTCCCTGACTTCGCGGCCATCACGCTGCTCAATGGGAATGTCTGAACCAGACGCCAATGCCATGTCCACTGTGCTGGAGGGCGCGACGACCATAAACCCGACCTTATGAAACCGGGCCAGCACCGCCAGGCTGTATGTGCCAATCTTGTTAGCCACATCGCCGTTCGCGGTGATCCGGTCAGCGCCTACAATAACCCATCGGACCTCGCCCGCAGCCAGAATGGCCGCCGCTGCGCCATCGGCATTTAAAGTTACCGGAATACCATCCCGCATCAGTTCCCAGGCCGTAAGGCGGCTACCCTGAAGCCAGGGCCGGGTCTCGTCTGCAAAGACCCGCTCGAGCAGTTTTTTTTCATGGAGCCGGCGAATAACACCCAACGCGGTACCATAGCCACCCGTTGCAAGCGCACCTGTGTTGCAGTGGGTAAGAACCGAAATGGGATCGGGGGTGCCGGCGCCCGCAGAAAGCCCCATTGCTTCGAGGGCGTGATCTGCCATCGCCAGGTTTGCAGCAAGATCTTCCTCATGAATCGCAACGGCTTCATCGGCCAGCCGCTTCTGCGCTTGGCTGAGAGAGTTGCAGCCGTCAAACACCCGCTCCATTCTCTGCAAGGCCCAGAACAGATTCACAGCCGTTGGCCGGGATGCGGACAGGTCACGTATAGCCAGTTTGATTTCAGCTTGCCAGTCTTCGCGTTCAGCGCGTCGCGCAGCCAGTGCCACACCGTAGGCTGCGCTGATGCCGATAGCTGGCGCACCGCGCACCACCATATCCTGGATGCTTTGCGCAACGCCGGAAGCACTTTCCAGGGTTATCCAGTGTTCCTCAGCCGGCAAAAGGCGCTGGTCCAGTAATTCCAGGCTACTGCCGTGCCACCTCAGCGCGACCGTGCATGTGGCGCTGGAAGAAGGGGCGCGTAAGGGAGTAGATTCCCTGGATTTATTCATTGTCTGGCTCCGGTTTCATAACGCTGAAAACGGCCAGTATAACGGTTATACTTCCGGGCTACATTTCATTATCCGGCACGCTTGTGCACATTTCGTGCTCAATCAGGTTCGTCGCCGGCACGTCAAGGCAGGATTAATGACGGCAGACACCATCACCGCAGCCGATATTCGAATCAATGCCCGTTGGCTGATTCCGATCGAACCGCACGGCGTCGTGCTTGAGCATCAGGCCGTAATCATTCAGGGCGCCAAAATTGCAGCGGTGTTACCCGCGACGCAGGCAGATCGTGAGTTTCGCACCCGGGAGACGATTAACCTGCCCCACCACGTGGTTATGCCCGGGCTGATCAACATGCACGGCCATGCGGGCATGTCATTGTTTCGCGGTATGGCAGATGACCTTCCGCTGATGACCTGGCTGAACGATCATATCTGGCCCGCAGAAGGTCGTTTTGTCAGCGAACAGTTTATTGCAGACGGCACGCAGCTGGCGATGGCAGAGATGCTGAGAACCGGCACAACTACTTTCTCCGATATGTATTTTTTCCCGGAGATTGTGGCCCAGATGGCTCACGACACCGGCATGCGCGCGCAAGTGTGCTTTCCGTTGCTGGACTTTCCCACAGTTTGGGGCGCGGGACCCGATGAATACATCCGAAAAGGCGAAGCACTGATCAATAGCTGGAAGGATGACAGCTACATCATGCCGGCAATTGGCCCACATGCGCCCTATACCGTATCTGACGGCCCCCTGACCGAAGCTGTCGCCCTCTCGGAAAGAACCGGCGCCCGTATCCAGATTCATCTGCATGAAACAGAATTTGAAGTGGCGGATGCTGTTGAAAAACAGGACAAGCGCCCTATCGAACGACTTGCGGGGCTCGGCGTTCTTGGCCCCCGAACACAATGTGTTCACATGACCCAGGTCAGCGACTCGGACATCGCCTGGCTTGTAAATACAGGCGCGCACGTCATCCACTGCCCCGAATCCAACCTCAAGCTCGCCAGCGGCCTCTGCCCCGTCCATAGACTTATGGAAAGCGGCGTCAACCTGGCAATCGGAACAGACGGGGCCGCCAGCAACAATGATCTGGACCTGTTCGGCGAAACCCGAACCGCCGCAATGGTTGCAAAAGTAGTCGCCAACGATGCAGCCGTTCTTTCTGCGCATCAGGCTCTGCAGATGGCAACACTTAACGGTGCCAAAGCGCTGGGCCGCGAACACGAGCTGGGGTCATTGGTGGCGGGCAAGCTTGCTGACCTTATCGCTATCGATCTCAGCGATCCGTTTATTCAGCCGGTTTATGACCCCGCCTCTCATCTGGTTTACAGCAATCATGGCCGCGCAGTAACCCATAGCTGGATTAACGGCGTACCTCAGGTGCAGGATGGGAAATTAACGCGCATCGATGTTCCGGATCTTATGATTCGCGTTAAGGACTGGGCCGGAAAAATTCGCGAAAAACAGGCTGACTAACCGAATTCCGACAGATTGATCAGGCAGAAGGTAACATGACAAACCAGAACGTTGACCGTAACGAAATCGCTAAATTTGAAGCCCTGGCCAGCCGCTGGTGGGACCCAACAAGCGAGTTCAAGCCACTGCATGATATCAACCCATTGCGGCTGAACTATATTGACGAGCGCGTATCCCTGGCGGGCAAGCGAGTGGCAGACATTGGCTGCGGCGGTGGCTTGCTCTCCGAAGGCATGGCCCTGCGCGGTGCTCATGTTACCGGCATAGATATGGGTGAAGCGCCCCTGGCCGTTGCGCGGCTGCACGGTCTGGAAAGCGGAGTCAAAGTTGATTACCAGCAAATCACCGTTGAAGAGCTGGCGCGTAATCCCGAACATGCAGGCCAATACGATGCGGTTACCTGCCTGGAAATGCTCGAGCATGTGCCCGACCCGGCTTCGGTTATCAAAGCCTGCTCGGCCCTGCTCAAACCCGGCGGACACCTGTTTGTGTCTACCATCAACCGCAACCCCAAATCCTTCCTGTTTGCCATTGTTGGGGCCGAATACGTTCTGAACATGCTGCCCAAAGGCACTCACGAATGGAAAAAATTCATCCGGCCATCAGAGATGTCCGATTACCTGCGCCACGCCGGGCTCGACGTGCGTGAACTGACCGGAATGACATTTAACCCCATTACCCGCTCTTACAAGCTAGGGCGGGACGTGGATGTAAACTACCTGATGCACGCCAGGGATATCCGTGAAAACTGAACAGCCCTCTACCGTTCTTTTTGACCTGGACGGCACACTGATCGACACAGCGCCAGATTTTATCCGCTGTCTCAACCAGTTGCGCCAGCAGCACGGGCTTCCGGCGCTTCCGGCCGAACACATTCGACGATCCGTATCCAACGGTGCCCGGGCCATGGTGAGAGTGGGCTTCGGGCTGGAACCTGAGCATCCTGACTACATTGCCAAACACACCGCTTTTCTCGATCTTTACGAGGCGGGTGTCGCCGTTGAAACCCGTCTTTTTGAGGGTATAGATGCTCTTCTGCAGTCCCTGGAACAAAGAGGAATCCCTTGGGGCATTGTGACCAACAAACCGGCACGCTTTGCCGCGCCACTGATTCAGGCGCTTGACCTTGCGGAGCGATGCGCCTCACTGGTCTGCCCGGACCACGTCGTCGATCGCAAACCTCATCCGGAAGCCCTGTTCCTTGCCTGCGAACAGATCGGTGTGGATCCTGCCCGCGCGATTTACGTGGGCGACCACGCAAGGGACATAGAAGCCGGCCGCAATGCGCGCATGAAAACCATAGCCGTGCGTTATGGCTATATAGAAGAGCCGGAAACCGTTGACCTATGGCAAGCAGACATCATCGCGGATACCGTCAACGATCTCGCAAAGCTGTTACAATAGCGTACTTCTGAAACAGACAAATTTTGACCAACGCTCAGGTTGATACGGAGACAGGTTATGCAAGATTACCAGGCGCCCGCTGAGCTTCTGAAAGATCGCATCATACTGGTGACCGGTGCAGGCAGTGGAATCGGCCGGACAGCCGCAAAAACCTATGCTGCCCACGGTGCCACTGTGATTCTTGTCGGAAGAACCGTGAGTAAGCTGGAGTCGGTTTACGACGAAATCGAAGCCGACGGGCACCCGAAACCGGCCATTGTGCCGATGAATTTTGAGGGCGCTGCCGTAAAAGACTACGAAGAATTGGCCATGACGCTGGAAGACAATTTCGGGAAACTCGATGGCCTGTTGCATAACGCCGGTATTCTCGGCGATCGCAGCCCGATAGAGATGTACGACCCGGAAACCTGGAACAAGGTCATGCACGTGAACGCGACAGCACCATTTTTATTGAGCCGGGCAATGATTCCCTTGCTGCGCAAATCTGACGCCGCTTCCGTTATCTTCACGTCCTCCGGCGTTGGCCGAAAGGCGAAGGCTTACTGGGGCGCCTATGCGGTTTCCAAGTTTGCAGTTGAAGGCCTGAGCCAGCTCCTGGCTGATGAGCTTGACGACAAACACCACAACGTTCGGGTTAACAGCCTGAACCCCGGTGCTACCAGAACCAACATGCGAGCCCATGCCTACCCGGCAGAAAACCCGCAACAGAACCCGGCACCGGAAGAGCTGATGCCTGTCTACCTGTACCTTATGGGCAGTGATAGCGCGAGCGTAAACGGCCAGCAAGTAGACGCTCAGCCAAAGTAATGGAACTGCTCTTTTATACGACCTCCCAATGCCATCTGTGTGAGCTGGCCGAAGCCTTGCTCGTGAGCACACCCATGCCCATTCCGATACCGGTGGACGTGGTAGATATTGCGCAGTCCGAAGAGTTGGTAGAGCGCTACGGTACGCGAATCCCGGTGCTCCGGCGCAACGATACCGGACATGAACTCGACTGGCCATTTACCCGGGAACAGTTACTCACGTTTCTGCAATGAGGAATTATCTGACATGTTGATGGTTATCTCACCCGCTAAAACCCTCGACTACGAGAGCCCGCTGGCAACCGAAACCTTTACCCAGCCGGACTTTCTGGACGATGCGTGCGAGCTCATCGATCAGCTCAAAGAGCTTGAACCCCACCAGGTCAGCAATCTGATGAGCATCAGCGAAAAACTGGGCCAATTGAACGCCGAGCGTTTTCAAAGCTGGCACACACCCTTCTCTCCAAAGAACGCCCGGCAGGCGGTTCTGGCGTTCAAGGGTGATGTATATACAGGTCTGGATGCCGAGAGTTTCAACGAGCAGGATTTCAGTTTCGCCCAGAAGCATCTGCGCATGCTTTCAGGGTTGTACGGCATTCTCAAACCGCTCGACCTGATGCAGCCTTACCGGCTGGAAATGGGCACAAAGTTTGAGAACAAACGCGGCAAGGATCTCTACGCGTTCTGGGGTGACCGCCTTACTCAGGAACTGAATCGTTTGCTGAAGAACGACGACGAAGTGCTGGTCAACCTGGCCTCGAACGAGTATTTCAAAAGTTTGAGGAAAAAAGACCTTGAAGGACGGCTGATCACCCCCCAATTCAAGGATTGGAAGAACGGCCAGTATAAAATGATCAGTTTCTACGCAAAAAAGGCCCGCGGCCTTATGTGTCGCTACGCCATCCTGAATCGTATTACCGATGCGAACGACCTCAAGGGTTTTGACCTTGATGGTTACTATTTCAGCGAAGACCAATCCGATAAAAATAACTGGGTTTTCCTGCGAGATGAACACTAACCCAGCTTAAATTCGGAGCAATTCATGAACGAAGCAGTTTTTTCCCAGATCGCCATGCTGGTGTTTCTGACAGGCCTTATTGGTTGGATGGGTTTCATTGTTTGGGATCTAGCCAAAAAATCACAGGCCGGAAAGTTTGGCACCATCGCCCTGTTCACGGTGCTGGGGGCTGGAGTGTTCGGTTTTATCGTCAAGACAGTGCTCGTAGAAGTCATCCAAATATGAAAGACAAGGATCAAGCCTGATGTGGTTTCGTAATGCCCGCGTTTTCCGTTTTACCAAACCGTTTGATATTTCTGCTGAAGAGCTGGAAGAAAAGCTCAGCGGCGATACGTTCAAGCCCTGCGGCCCGCAAGAAACCGCTCGCCAAGGCTGGGTTCCTCCTCTTGGCAAGCACGGTGAACAGCTGGTCCATAGCGCCAATGGTTACCACCTGATTGCCTTGCGCAAGGAAGAAAAAATCCTGCCTGGGCCTGTGATCAAGGATGCGGTTGAAGACAAGGCCGAAGCCATTGAGATCGAGCAGGGCCGCAAGGTTCGTCGTAAGGAAAAAGAGGAAATCAAAGAGCAGGTGATGCTGGAAATGCTGCCCCAGGCATTTTCGAGGAATCGCCGCTGCTTTGCGTACCTGGCGCCACAGGACGGTGTTCTGGTTGTCGATGCCGGCTCTGCAAAGCAGGCCGAAGATCTGGCTTCAACCCTGCGTAAAAGCCTGGGTTCCCTGCCCGTACGCCCGCCGATGCTGGAACAGGCTCCCATCTTCACGTTTACGGGCTGGCTGAATGAGACCATCGACTTGCCCGGCACGGTGGTGCTCGGCGATGAGTGTGAGCTGAAAGACCCTTCAGAAGACGGTGGCGTGGTTCGCTGCAAAGGGTTGAACCTTAAGGCAGACGAAATCCGTAATCATCTGGATGCAGGAATGGAAGTGACCAAGCTGGCCCTGACCTGGGACAACAATGTGTCCTTCGTGCTGGATGAAGAAATGGGTATCCGCCGGCTGAAATTTGGTGAGACGCTTCAGGATCAGCTCGACGACGTGGATGTGGATGATGCGGCCGCGAAGTTTGATGCAGCCTTCACCCTCATGACACTGGAACTGGCGAAACTGATTCCCGGATTGCTTGAAGCCATGGGCGGTGAAGACCGTTCCGCAATCGTCGAAGAGTAATCGCTCAGACGTCACTTCGGCGCTCGGGCACCACTGAAGCTTTCCACTGCAAGGCTTCAGTGGACACTCGCTCCCAACCGCTCCTTCTGCCAGTCGTTCTCTGGCTCATTCAGCACCAGTCGCAAATCCATCACCTCTTCCTCAAGGTTGTATTTGACCTCGAAGCCCATGTGTTCGGCCAACTGCAGCATGGGGCGGTTATCTGCCAGAACGTTGCCAACCATTTCCACCGTGCCACGGGCGCGGCAGTAATCGATCATTTTCTGCATCAGCGCGACACCGAGGCCTTCACCCTTCATTTTATCGTGGACCATCACAGCGAACTCACACTGCAAGTTGTCGGCGTCTGTCCAGGTTCTTACAGTGCCGAGCGTTTCCTCTCCCCCACCATCTTCTTTCGGTGCGTTGGCAATAAAAACCATTTCCCTGTCGTAGTCGATCTGCACCATTTGTGCGACGTCCTCCCGGGAGAAATGCTTACGATATTGAAAGAACCGATAGCGGATGGATTCCGGTGACTGCAGCTCGTGGAACACTCGATGCGAGGGCTCGTCCTCTGCCAAGGCCGGACGAATAATCACCCGGCGACCGGATTTTGGAAGCACCAACCACTCCTCAAGCTCTCGCGGGTACGGCTGAATAATCGGCCGACCGGGCGTTTCAGACAGATTGATCGCAATATTAACGGCAACAGCGCCCTGTTCGTTGAATAAAAGGGGCGAAATCTCCAACCCGCGGATCTCCGGTATATCGATCACAATCTGGGAAAGGGTCACCAGCGTTTCCGACACCGCCCGGATATCCGATTCAGGCTTCAAACTGTGCTCTCTGAGCAATTTATACATATAGGTACGGCGCAACAGCTCCCGGGCGAGCACCATGTTCAGCGGTGGCAGCGCAATCTGCCGGTCGGTCATTACGTTGATATGAGCGCCCGAGGCACCACAGACGACCAGGGGGCCAAACTGGGCATCTCTTGTTATTCCTACACTGAACTCAATACCCCCTACGTGCTGATACGACCGCTGCATGGCAAAACCGAGAAATCCGCTGTCCGGAAAGTGCTTCTGGTATTCCTCCATCAGGAAACGACAGGCATCAATAATCGCGTTTTCGCTATTCAGCTTCTGTACCGTGCCCTTATAGCGACGTTGGGCGACGGTGAGCGCTTGAAACGGATGACAGCCCTGCTCGTGGACAATGGTCACATCTACCGGCCGGCGTTCAACAGAAAAAGCCTCGAGAACTTCGTCTACGTCATCACAATAAACCGTCTCGATGGCGTTAATGCCGTAGTCACGAACCACATCACGTGCTTCCCGGCTCGACAAATGTTTGCGACCTGAGCGAAGCGCATTTGCAACAACACGCCGAGGCTTGGCGTGGTCAGAGAAATGATCAGTAAAGGATTCAGGCGTCTCCGTCAGCAGGCGCTGGACACGCTGATGCCGAACGTGTTGCATAAACGCGACAACGGCCTTCTCGGGATTAAAGAACGACGGCAATCCCGCGCGATAGAACTCCTCGCGAGCTTCCATCACCGTGCTCTGTCCAAGCCAGCAGGTGAAAATATTGAGCCGCGTGCCCTTTGCAGCCTGCACAACGGCGTCGGCAATTTGCAGGCTATCTTCCGTCAGACTTGGCGCGTACATCACAAGTACGTTTGCTACTTCAGGGTCCTTCGCCAGAATTTTGATCGCCTTGCCATATAGCTCCGGGGACGCATCGTAGTTAAGGTCGATGGGGTTTTTGCGCGTCCAGTACGGAGGCAACAGCTCCGCCAAAGCGCTAATGCTGGTTTCAGACAGGCGGGCCAGTTCGCCGCCCAGATCCGCCAGCCGGTCAACCGCCAGCACGCCGGGGCCTACTCCATTGGCCATAATCGCAAGGGATTCCCGGCGCAGAGGCCTCATACGTGTGAGCGTTTCCAGGGCATCAAACATTTGCCCAAGCCCATCAACGCGCAGCACACCCGCACGCTGTAGCATGGCATCGTATATGGGATCACTGCGCCTGATGCCGTCTGGCAACTCATGGGGCAGCCACTCGGACTCCGGCACTCTTCCGGACTTTACCGCAATCACAGGCTTGGTTCTGGACGCCACCCGTACAGCCGACATAAACCTTCGAGCGTTTGGAATGTGTTCGATATGCAGGAGAATGGCGCGGGTCTGGGTATCCTGGGCAAGGTAATCAATCAGATCGTCGTGATCAATGTCCATGCCATCGCCGAGGGTAAGAAAATAGGAGAAGCCAACTCCCCGGGCAAACGCCCAGTCAATCACCGAACTGGCGATCGTGCCGGACTGCCCTACAAACGCCACCCGACCAGGAAGCACGCCCATGTGCGCGTATGTGGCGTTCAGGCTTCTGGCCGGCACAATCAAACCAATAGTGTTGGGGCCCAACACTCTGATACCGGTTTCCTTGGCTGCCTCGCGAACCGAATACATCAGCGGCTTGCCGGTTTTACTGTGAGTACGGGACATACCACCGGTCATCACTATGGCGGTGCGCACCCCGGCTTCGCCCAGGCGTCTTATAGTCTTGGCAACCGTATCCGGCGGCGTGCAGACAATGGCGAGGTCTGGCGAAAACCCCATCTTGGCCACTTTTTTGACACAAGGCACACCGTGCACATTGTCGTAATCGTTCTGGTTTACCACCAGAAGCTTGCCAGGATAGCCGCCACTCATCAGATTTCGTAACACCATACCGCCAAGATTGTCTGACCGTTCCGATGCCCCTATCACCGCTATGGAAGCGGGATTGAAAAGACTTTCCAGGTACCGGGTGCTCAAGATGACTCTCCTTTGGTATGTGCCTGCCCTATCTTAGGCGTAGACGAGCCGATGTGAAATGCCTAGCGTTCCTGTAAGACCAAAGAAACGCGGCACCATCGGATTATCCCTGATAAGATCAGAGAAAATATAAGCAAAGTCGGGGCGTTTCGAGATTTATGACCACCGCATTCTTTTCCCACGATGACTGCATGAAGCACGACATGGGGCCGGAGCATCCGGAAAACCCCGCCCGCTTGGCAGCCATCATCAGTTATATAGCCGACACGGGTGTTGCTGAAAAGCTTGACTGGGTTCGCCCGGAAGAAATCACCCGCGACCAGCTTTTAAACGTGCATCCCGAACGCTACCTGCAACAGCTCGACATGATGCAGCCCACCAGAGGACGAGTATTCACCGATCCGGATACTGCCATGATGCCGGACACCCTGCGCGCCGCGAGACTGGCAGCCGGTGCCAACATCCAGGCGGTGGATATGGTCATGAGCAGCCAGGTTACCAATGCGTTTATTTGCGCGCGGCCTCCCGGCCATCACGCGGAACGCAGCAAGTCCATGGGCTTCTGTTTTTACAACAACGTTGCACTTGCCGCCATGCGCGCACTCAACTTCCATCACCTTGAGCGGGTAGCCATCGTTGATTTTGATGTGCATCAGGGTAATGGCACGGTAGACATTGTGAGCGGAGACGAACGCATACTGATGTGCTCCAGTTTCCAGCACCCCTTCTACCCGCACTCACACGTGCACCGGCAAGCCGATAACATCGTGAACATCCCCATCGAAGCGGGCTGTTCCGCTGCGGACTTCCGCAAACGGGTGGAGTCCGGATGGATCAAGCGCCTGAACGCCTTCAAACCCCAGGTTATACTGATATCCGCAGGATTTGACGCTCACCGTCTCGATCCTATGGGCGAGCTCAATCTGGAAACTGAAGATTACCGCTGGCTAACTGAAATTCTGGCCGGCGTAGCGGCCGAGCACAGTAACGATCGGATTATTTCAACCCTGGAAGGTGGCTATCACCTGAAGGCTCTCGCAGAAAGTGTGAACGCTCATCTGGAAGTGCTGAGTTCCATCTACTGATTTACTGAAGGCGGCTGACTCTCAGGCCAGCAGCATTAGCCCGCCGAAGCACCACCATACCCATTCGCTTGCTGCAACCCTGGGCGCTCACCCTCTCGCTGCAAGCGGATAGTAGTGCGGCGATTATCGGCAGGCCGTTTGGATACCGGGTACTGATCGCCATGGGCCCTTACCGTAATCAGGTTCGGACTCACTCCCCGACTCTTCAGGTAATCCGCTACCACGTTGGCGCGATCCTCAGACAGTGCCCGATTATCAATACGGCTTCCAATACTGTCGCTATGCCCATCAACAAATACTCGCTCAACCGTGGAATCTGCCATGAGGTAGGCAACGATATTGTCCAGCATATTCATATCGGCTTCAGACAGATTCTTGCTGCCGCTGGAAAAAGCAACTCTTGACCGCCCGATCTGATCGATATTAACCGGCAGCAGATTCGCTGCACACGAACGGTAGCGCTGATACTGGCCGTTAAAATTGATATTGGAAACCTGCACACGAATCGGGCTTCCGTCGTACCAGGAAGCTCGGGTAACCGTCGGGCGCATACCGTCAAGAAGGCTTTGCGCAAGAATCACAGCTTGTCGCGTTTCAAGGGATACCTGACGGCGCCCCTCTGAGATGTCTACCGCACCCACTGGCCTTGGGGCGACACCCGGCCGCCAGGCAGGCGCCTCGACAACCAGCGCACCTCGCCCGGGGCGCATGAGGTGAGATTCAGACTCCAGGAAAAACGACAGGCTTTCTCCGGCTCTGCGGCGAAAAACAGCCCGACCATAGCCTGGGACTTCGTGCACCAGGGAACACTCGAATACGGATTCGGCAAGATACCACTGACTGTTTGAGATTCCTGCGCCATAGCTTCCAGCCATACCTGACCCGGGCAAAAAGATGCCAAGCGCCAGCATTCCCAGCATCTTTCGCGGATTTTTGGTGAAAGTGAGTGCCATAACAGTCATACCGTTGTTTCACGGATGTTTCGTGGTTTCACTGTTTATCGGCACCGGCGCTGTGTTCTTTAATCGCGCAGAGGAAAAACAATCAGCGGCACGTTCTGCTATAATCTGCAAAATTTTTCAGAGCCAGAGCGCCTTCTGAAACGAACGCGCCTTTCACGCCTCTTCTTTACTCTTTGAAGGTATTGCGGAAACCAGCTAATGACCGAACAGCTCACTCTTTTGCGCCCCGACGACTGGCACCTCCACGTTCGCGACGGCGATGTTCTAACAGATGTTGTGCCCGCAACCGCAGCCTGTTTTGGGCGCGCCATCATCATGCCGAACCTTGTTCCACCGGTCACCAATGCCACTGAAGCCTCGGCGTACCGGGACCGCATACTGGCAGCGGCCAAAGGCACCGACTTCCAGCCCCTGATGACACTTTACCTCACAGAATCCACCACCCGCGAAGACATACTTGAGGCAAGCTCCGACGGCGTTGTTGCAGCCAAGCTATACCCTGCCGGAGCCACGACAAATTCTGCTTCCGGCGTAAAGGACATCCGCAATATCTACCCGGTACTGGAAGCCATGGCAGAATGCGGCATGTTGCTGCTCGTTCATGGCGAAGTCACCGATGCAGACATTGATATTTTTGATCGGGAGAAGGTTTTCCTCGAACGCGTTCTGGCACCCACACTGAACGCCTTCCCCAACCTCAAGGTTGTACTTGAGCATATAACCACCGCCGACTCCGCTGAGTTTGTTCGGCATCATCAGGGCGATAACCTTGGTGCAACCATCACGCCTCAACATCTGATGTACAATCGCAATCACATGCTGGTCGGTGGCATACGTCCTCACTTGTACTGCCTGCCGATCCTGAAGCGCAATCGGCACCAACAAGCCCTGAGGGACGCCGTTGCAAGCGGCGACAAGCGCTTCTTTCTGGGCACCGATTCGGCACCGCATGCAAAGGATAAGAAAGAGGCGGCCTGCGGCTGTGCAGGTTGTTATTCGGCCTACGGTGCCATTGGACTGTACGCAGAGATCTTTGAAGAGCTCGGCATTCTTGACCAGCTGGAAGCCTTCGCCAGCCTGAACGGTGCGGATTTCTATGGTCTTCCGCGAAATACCGATACCATTACACTGGTAAAGAAACCCTGGACAATGCCCGATGAGTTGCCATTGGCGGGCGATACCATTGTTCCGCTGAAAGCTGGCGAAACCATTAACTGGCGCTTGGCGTAAATCTATCCCGACTTCCTGATAAACGGCCCAACCGGAGCTTTAGTGACTGACGAAAACAGACAATCGCACCCCATGTCCCGCAGATTTCGCGGTTTTTTACCTATTGTTGTCGATGTGGAGACGGGCGGGTTCAATCCGGAACGTGATGCTCTGCTGGAAATCGCTGCGGTAATACTAACCATGGACGAAGACGGCCGGTTGCGACGGGCTGAAACCCATGTGCAACAGATTGATCCGTTTGAAGGCGCTAACCTGGAACAGTCTGCATTGGATTTCACAGGGATCGACCCTTGGAACCCGGAACGGGAAGCCGTGCCTGAACGGGAGGGCCTGAGTGAAATTTTCAGCCCCATCCGCAAAGCGGTCAAGGCACACGATTGCAAGCGCGCAGTGTTGGTGGGGCACAACGCAACCTTCGATCACAACTTTGTATTTGCTGCAGCACAACGGGCGGAGATCAACCGGAACCCTTTCCATCCTTTCTCCACATTCGACACGGCCACCCTTGCTGGCCTGGCCTATGGCCACACGGTTCTGGCGCAAGCCTGCAAACTGGCGGGCATTCCGTTCAGTAGTAAAGAAGCCCATTCCGCTGCCTACGATGCGGAAAAAACAGCCGACCTGTTCTGCGGAATCGTTAATCGCTGGCTGGACCTGGGCGGTTTCCCACCGCCGCTGATCCCGGACGAAACCGAATAGCAGAGGCTTTGTTTCGGCACGCAGCACCCATAAAAAAACCCGCAATTAAATGCGGGTTTTTTTAATTCAAAGCTGCGGAAAATACTGGTTACCAGTGAATACCCCGCATAACCGCTGCGAATGCCACCTGCTCCGTGGACACCTTAGGCCTTTCAATGGACTTGCCGCCCACTCCCGGGGATGAATCCGGGAACATGCGATACCCTGTATTCATTACGATTTCCCCCATCTTTGGCGCCAACGCATGCAGTACCTGAGCAAAAATACCAAGACGCGTGGCAACACGCTTGGGGCGTTCAATAATTGCGTTAGTCACCAGATCCGCCGCCTCTTCCGGCGAGAGAGTCGGTACCGAGTCATAGATCTTGGTGGGTGCGATCATGGGCGTCTTCACCAACGGCATATTGATGGTGGTAAACGTTACATTCCGATCTGACCACTCAGACGCCGCACATCGACTGAATGCATCCAATGCCGATTTCGACGCCACATAAGCCGAAAAGCGTGGTGCGTTGGTAAGCACACCAATGGACGAAATGTTAACCACATGCCCACGATTGCGTTCCAGCATGGAAGGTGCAAAACCCATGATCAGGCGAACAGAGCCAAAGTAATTCAGCTGCATAGTGCGCTCAAAATCGTGGAAGCGATCAAATGACAACGACAGCGAACGACGGATCGAGCGCCCGGCATTGTTCACCAACACATCGACGTGACCATGGTTATCCAGCACGGTTTTCACAAACCGATCGCATTCCTCCATATCGGAGAAATCACACTGGTAGGCGTGCACATTGCCACCTTTGGCCTCCAGGGATGCAGTCACCTCATCCAGTTTTGACTTGGTGCGAGCGCCAATCACCAGAACAGCCCCAGCTTCTGCCAATTTCTCAGCCGTCGCCAAGCCAATACCGGACGTTGCGCCGGTTATCACACACACCTTACCTTCAACCGTACCTTTCAGGGTGTGGTCCCTGAACAGGTCCGGATCGAGATGACGCTCCCAGAAGTCCCATATCACGGGTGCATAGCTCTCGAGGCGAGGCACCTCTATACCTGTTCCTTTCAATGCGCGCTCGGTTTCACGAGCATCGAAGCGTGTGGGGTAATTTATGAAAGACAACACCGAGCGCGGAATGCCCATATCGTCCAACACAGCGCTGGTCAGCCGCTTAATCGGCGGCAGGTTCTTCAGACTCTGGCGAATAAACGGTGGCACAAAACCAAACATACGAGAGTCGATACGCATACCCATCTTGGGTGCGTGGCCGGCCTCACAGAATATGTTAAGAATTTCGCCCACTTTATAAGGATCAGAATCAACAAGGTGGAAACACTTTCCGTCCTCATCTTCCAGATGCGCAATGTGATCCATGGCGTTGACGACAAAGTCCACGGGGACAACATTCAGACGACCACCTTCCACGCCAATCGTCGGCACCCACTGGGGCAATGTGCGACGGATCTTCTGAATCATTTTGAAGAAATAATATGGTCCGTCAATTTTGTCCATTTCGCCAGTTTCAGAGTGACCGACTACCATGCCCGGGCGATAAATACGGAACGGCACTTTGCATTCTTCACGGACAACTTTTTCGGATATGTGCTTGGTCATCAGATATGGATGATCCAGCTTTTCAGCTTCCTCAAACATATCCTCACGAAAGATGCCCTTGAACAGGCCTGCTGCTGCGATAGACGAAACATGGTGGAAATGTTTGGCCTTCATGGCTCCGGCGGCATTGACTGCAGCCCTGGTGCCATCAATATTCGTGGCTTGCTGAGCTGCCTCATCGGCATCCATATCGTAAACGGCAGCCAGGTGGAAAAAATGGTCAACCTTTCCTGTCAGCGCTTTCAGGGTTTTGGCATCGATACCCAGGTTTTCGCGGGTGAGGTCGCCAAACACGGCCTTGACACGGGAGTCGTCAACGCCCCAACGCTCTCTGAGCGCGTCGAGCTTTCCCGCCGACTGCTCGCGCATAAGCAGGTGCACGGTACCGCCCCTCGCCAGTAACTTTTCCACAAGAAAACGGCCAATAAACCCTGTACCACCGGTCAGGAAATAATTCATTGATAATCCACCCTGCATATTGCTCTGTTGTTGTCTGTTAAAGCTGACCTTATTAGACCAAAGTCTTATGGCGGCCATATAAGGCGGCATTGTAACCAAATGCAGCTTTCGTGTATCGGTCTTTTTTAGAGCCTTTACTCTGTAACCTATTGTTTTGAATAGAGTCATTACTCTAATATGTGGCCAGCATGCCGGTATTTTTTGTCGACATGCGGAATTTGAGATTAGCACAGTAATCTGCGTATGCCTTCCCCCCGGATGAATTACCGCAAAGCAATGAAACAGCCTGCCAGCAATGCGATAATCCGGAACTTGTCGCCTCTTCAGGCATCAACCCTTTTCACAGACCAAGCAATATCCGGAAACCAGACGATGCAAAATGACAACCCGAATGCCGAACGCTACATCACTATTGCCCGCGCCTGCCTGAGAGCCATCAATGACACGGCGAAAAACTCCGGAGACCGTGAGCAGAAGATTCAGGCGGTTTACCAGGCAATCGACACGGCTTTCCAGGCTGAGTTTGCCGATTACCGCGAATCCGTCGCTATCATGGCAACTGTGCTCGAGCGCATTGCGTCTGGCCAGCTTGATGGCGAAAAAGCGGCTGACCTGGCTCGCAAGACGCTGGATCAACAGCCGGATAATACCCGTAAGGCAATGATGCATTGAGACGGCGTACATCGTTTCCGCGCAAGACCGTATATCCAGAATGACTTTCAAAAAGCTCCTTAACGGATAGCAGAGGCCCTATGCGAATTGGTATTAACTTGAATGCGAGAATGCAGGTTCTGACGGAAAATGTACTTACGCTGTTATTGCTAATATTTTTCAGCTCGTTTGCCTCAGCGGCACAAGCGCCGGAAAAGAGCCCGAACGACAACAACGAATACCGCTTCATAGAGCTGGATAACGGCTTGCGCGCCATTCTGGTATCTGACAAAAACGCAGATAAAGCCGCCGTCTCCATGAACGTAGCCGTTGGCAGCGGTGATGACCCGAAAGAACGCGAGGGCATCGCACACTTTCTGGAGCACATGCTGTTTCTGGGCACTCAAAAGTACCCTGAGCCCGGCGAGTACCAACAGTTCATTAAAAGTCACGGCGGCAGCCACAATGCTTTTACGGCTTTTCGCAACACCAACTACTTCTTTGATATCCAGGCCGATTACCTGGAGCCAGCGCTGAACCGCTTCTCCCAACAGTTCGCGGCACCACTGTTTACCGCCGAACTTGTCGACCGCGAGCGCAACGCAGTGCATTCAGAATTCAGTTCCAAACAAATGGAAGATGGCCGGCGCTTCTATTCCGTCAAAAAGGCCACCAGCAATCCCGAGCATGCTTTCCACCAGTTCGCCGTGGGCAACCTGACCACGCTGGAAAACACCGACGACAACCCGCTTCGGCCCGATCTTATCGAGTTCTGGAAAGCCCGTTACTCGGCCAACCTGATGACCCTCGCTGTCTATGGTCCACAGACGCTCGACAGGCTTGAAACGATGGTGCGAGCGCGCTTTGACGCCATTGAGAACCGCAACCTGAAACCACGGGTCCACTCCGCCAGCCTGCTGGAAGCCGATGCGCTGCCAGCCAAGGTAACTGTAGAAGCCATCAAGGATGTGCGCAGCCTGTCGCTGTCATTCCCGATTCCCTCGCAGCAGGAAAACTACCGCACCAAGCCCGCCAGCTACGTTGCCAACCTGTTGGGCCACGAAGGCCCCGGAAGCCTGTTTGACGTGCTCAAGAAAAACGGCTTGGCCGATGGCCTGTCTGCAGGCATTGGCATGGATACGGGCGAAAACGCTACGCTGGACATCAGCATTGCCCTGACGCCGGAAGGCCTGAAGCGGCATGACGAAATCCTTCCGCTGGTATTCCGGTATGTCGACATTGTCCGTGAGCAGGGCATCAGCCAACAGCGTTTTGAGGAAATGCAGCGGCTGGCGCAAATCGATTTTCGCTTTCGCGAACAGGGCGAGCCCATGCATGAGGCCATGCGCCTGTCGAGCCAACTCCAGGATTACCCTACAGATGACATTCTCAGCGCGCCATGGTTGATGGAACGCTACGCACCGGATCAGTACCGGGATATTCTCTCCAGACTGACTCCGGATAACGTAATGGTGTACTTGCTCGCACCACAACCTGGCCTGAAGGACCCAAACCTCACCCAGTGGTATGAAACACCCTGGCAAATTGAGCCCCTGAATGCGGAAGCGCTTCAGACCAAAGCACCAGACGCGCTTGCCAAAGCGCTCGAGCTTCCCTTACCCAACCCGTTTGTGCCGGAAAACCTCGCCATGGTACCAGGCAAAACCATGGATAAGCCCGAGCTGCTGGGTAATCATGAGGGTATGGCGATCTGGTTTGCCCGGGATACACGCTTCAATACGCCAAAAGCCAACGTATTTTTCAGCCTGCGCACACCGGCTGCCCGCATATCTGCTCGCAGTCATGTTCTTACGCGGCTTCTGGTGGACAGCATCAACAACAATCTTAACGCCTGGGCCTATTCCGCGCGCCTTGCCGGGCTGGATTACAGCATATACCCGCACCTGCGTGGCATCACCGTGCGGGTTGGCGGCTACAGCGACAAACTCCACACTCTGATGAACCGCATCCTCATGCAGGTTGCCACCCCGCAGGTTACCCGACAGCGGTTTGATATCGCCCGACAAAACCTGATAGACAGCCTGCAAAACAAAGCCAAAGACCGCCCAGTGGAGCAAACATCGGAGTTCATCCAGACAGCCCTGCTTGAGGACACCTGGAGTACAGAAGAAAAGCTGCTCGCTGCCAGAGGCGTAACCCTCGACGAGCTCATGTCTTTCGCCGAGGCGCTGCTGTCGGAAGTTGATCCCGTGCTGCTGGTTCATGGCAATGTTACCCAGGCTTACGCACTGAACCTGGCGCAGCAGATTGATGCCATAGTTCTGGGCAAAAGTGCCTTTGCACCGGTTGAACGAAGCCGTGTGCGCAAGCTGCCGGAAGAGGAACTACTGGTCTCACTGAACGTAGAACACCCGGATACCGGATATACGCTTTACACACAGGGTACGAACACCAGCTTCGAAGAGCGCGCACGCTTCCGCTTGCTGGCGCAGATTATTAGCAGCCCGTTTTATGAAGAAATCCGTACCACACGCCAACTTGGCTACATCGTGTACGCAACCCCATTCGAGATGCTCGAAACGCCGGCCCTTGGCTTCGTGGTTCAATCCCCCACTGCCAGCCAGGCGATCATTGACCAGGCAGTTCGCGAGTTCACTGAAGGCTTTGAAACGACCCTCAGTAACCTGAGTGCCGAGCGCATTGAGCGTGAAAAACAGGCGGTTATCAGCAGTATTCTGGAGCAGGATCGCCAACTGGGTGAGATTTCCGGGCGCTACTGGCGCGAGATTGACAGGGGAGCAGATAGCTTTGATTCTCGCGAGAAACTCGCGAAGGCCATTGAAGCAGTCAGCCCTGAAGAGCTGAAGGCCACCTTCAGGGCTGCGGTAGTAAACCGTGACAGGGTGCTACGTGTGGTGACTGGGGGCGACGAATTGAGTGCAGATAAAGCTCGCGACCTTATTCTTCAGCAACCGCCGGTCACCGCAAAGTAAGCTGAAAACGCGCCCAATCCTCGGGCTCATCCACGTCCCAGCGGGGCTCAAGCAAACCAACGCTGAGCCCCAGCTCTTCCAACCGTTCACAGGTTTGCTCAAGAACGTGCTCCGTACCCCACACAATATCATCGAGCATGTGCGGAACCACCCGGCGAACCCCAATTAACACGTAGCCACCGTCATCGGATGGTCCCAAAATCACATCGCATTCTTTCAAGCGGGCAACGGCTTGGCGCACATATTCTGGCTCAACCGAAGGGCAGTCGCTGCCCACAATCAAAGCCAAGGTATGTGATTGAAGACCGGCTTCCAGAGCGCCCAGCATACGTTCGCCCAAGTTAGCGCCCTGCTGTACTCGCTGCCGCAAGCCATGATGCTCGATGGCGCGAACAACCTCCTGCGCATCCTCCGGCACAGCCTCCACTGCCCTATCCCACCAGAACTGCACAGGAAGGCCAGAGCCACACAGGTTATCCAGCACAGCAAGCGTAAGAGTTATGTGCGCCTCCAGCGCCCCGGAAGCACCTAGCGCCGGAATAAGCCGGGTTTTTACCCGCCCGGCTTCCGGCCACTTGGCGAATTGCATTAACAGCGCACTGGGGGCTTCAATCTTTGGCATTACGAACGTCCGAACGGTAGGAGTGAGCAAGCGCTTCAGGTGATTCGCCGCGCCAATAGCGCCAGCGTAAACGCCACATAAGAAAAATCGTACGCCAGATGCCACCTTGCTCCCAGCGCCGGCTGTCAGTGACCACCGGATCGTGAATACAGAAGGGCCGGGAAGCCGGGCGGAGGCGCCGGGAGAACTCAATATCCTCCATAATCGGCAGGCTATCGAACCCGCGCAAAGCTTCAAAAACCTCCCTGCGCACGAACAGCGCCTGATCACCGGTGCAAATGCCCGTTAACCGAGAGCGCTGATTCATAAACCAGGCAATCACACGAAACATCGCACTCTTGCCGCTCAGGCGGACATCGAAACGGCCCCAGGCTCTATCGCTTGAAACAAACGCACTCAAGCGATCCAATGCACTTGATGGCAGGCGGGTATCTGCGTGCAAAAATAACAAAATGCTGCCGTTGGCAACAGACGCGCCTGCATTCATTTGAGTGGCCCTGCCCTTGTCTGACTGAACCACCCTATCTGCAAGAAGGTCTGCCAACCTGGCGGTGCCGTCCGTGCTACCCGCATCCACAACAATCACTTCGTGCCCCGCGTCGCGTAAAGACTGCAGAGCGTCAAGCGTTTCAACAACGCCCGAAGCCTCCATCCAGACTGGTACAATAATACTAAGCGACAAAGGATCAGACAAAGCACACTCCCGAACTAACAGAAAACACGGTAACACCTTGAGCCATAAGCCTCAGGCCGTTATCATACCGATCTTCTCAAAGAAGCGCCTTCGTAGCTCATCTGGATAGAGCGTCCCCCTCCTAAGGGGTTTCAAACACCCTTCTCCAGCCCCCTTGCACGTATTACCAAATAGCAAAACCGCCCTGTAGCCCTTTATTCCCAAGGGATTTCAAACCATACTGTTGCTATGTGGGCATACGTGGCCCTACGCCGTTACACGCCACCAGCGTTACACAGGCGTTACACGTTGCTCGTACACAGGCGTTACAGGGGCTGAAAAATGGCGAACAAAGCAAAATTTACTGACAAATTTATCCGCGACCTAGCACCACAGAGCACCCGTGTGAGGGTATGGGATACCGAAAACCCTTACCTAGTGCTGGACGTCCTACCCACCGGCAAGAAGGTTTTTAGAGCCTACTACCGGCGAGCAGGTAAGCCAGCCTACAGCACTATAGATGCATACGGCGCTATCACCCTAAAGGAAGCCCGTGATGCAGTGCTAAAGATACGCTCCCAAGCCCGTGAGGGTATTTGCCCGGTTGAAGAACGCCGTAAAGCAAAAGAGAAGGCAGAAGAGAAACGTAAAATAGAAGACAACCACCGGGAGCTAGTGTTACGAACATTCCTGGAAGAAGTGTATATCCCAGATGCAAAACGCAGAGGGCTGAAGACTACTGACAAAACTGAGCAGATGGTTAAAACCCATTTTGCTGATTTCCTAGATCACCGGATTGACCAGATCACACCGAAGATGATTGAGAAGTGGCAATCCGACACACTGGCTAAAGGATTGAAACCTACTTCAATCAACAGAGCGCTGAACCCGCTTAGCCCGGATTTCTCATAGTGCTCCAACAACCTTCGCAGACCAAGCCTGGTAGTGCCAGATCCGAGTGGTCATGGTCGAAGTTGGCGATTATTTAGCCAGT
>JGI24006J15134_10000174_pt1 | contig 47391 bp, 35 predicted proteins | sample LinPmetageLP53_FD_15134 | JGI IMG/M metagenome (IMG submission 15134)
TAGATATTCCAACAGGCGACTTGCCTTGGGCAATGCCAGTGATGCCATACAACAGTGCATCTATAAGTGGAATAGGAATAAGTCCTACAGGACCTGTTGAAGGTACTTGGGTATTTGGTATGTTCATTGATGGTATTGAATTACAACAACCAATTATACTTGGTACACTAGTAGGTATACCTAAAGAAAAGATTGCTTCCAATCTTGGGTTTGGTGATCCAAAAGGAATATATCCAAAAGAAAAGTATCTTAAACAAAGCGATGTTAATAGACTAGCTAGAGGTCCTATGGCTGAAGGTGAAGAATCCTTAGCTGTCAAGAATAGAGATAGAGTTACTGAAATACCAACAGCTGTACCACCTATACCAGAAACAGTAAGAAAGCTTGATGGACCAAAGGTTCCAACTAGTGATAAGCACAATGCTGGTAATGCTGGAGACTTTTACTATAGAAACTATTGGAGTGAGCCATTTCCAAGATACGGTGGCCAAGCTGGTGTCGAAACATGCTTCTTAGATGATACAAGCAATGGACAAATATGGGAAGGTAGGACTGGTGAGAAGCCACCTAATCAATCAGCATATCCATATAATCACACATATACATCTGAATCTGGTCATGTCATGGAGTATGATGACACACCAGGAGGTGAAAGAATACATCAATACCATACTAAAGGTAGCTTCTATGAAATCCAACCTGATGGGTCAAGAGTTACAAAGATAGTTGGTGATGATTATGAAATGTTTCTTAAAGGAAAGAATGTTGTAGTTGATGGCAACATGAACCTCACTGTTAGAGGTGATGTAAGATTGATGGTTGAGAAGAATTTGTATCAAGAAGTTAGAGGTGATTATCATCTTCGTGTTGATGGAGACATGGTTACTAAGATAAGAGGTAATGAACAAAAAGAAATTCAATCAAGTAAATCCACACAGATCAATGAGAATAGAAGTCTAAGAGTTGGTGGTAATGAAGATAGTACTATTGATGGTAGTACCAGGGAAAAGTTTAAAGGTGACAGGTATCAAGTATTTTCAAATAATGTATCAATGACAATTAAAGGGTTTGAGAGACATCTTATTACTAGTGGTTCATTTACAATGTATACCAGTGGCAATACTAACTTTATGACTGATTCAAACTTTACTGTCAAGACTACTTCCAATGTTAATATTCATACAGAAGATAATCTAAACATGGATGCTACTTCTAATGTTACTATTGATACTCCAGCACAGTTTCTTGTAGGTACTAGTACTACCCCAGCTAACACATTTATCAAATCAACTAGGATTGATTTAAATGATTAATCTAGATTTAAATGAATTCACAACTGCGCTACAAAATAGTGGTATCGATAACAAGCTAATAGCTATCACCGATCAAGTTGCTACAGAACTGAGTACTATCCTTAGTACAGATATAGCAGCTGGTACTCCAAGTAGTCTTAAATCAATACTACAAGCATCTACAGATGCTATTGCTGATGTAACTAATACATTGCATGAAGCTACCGAATCCTTAAAACCTGATCTAACAAGTCTACAAGAAGAGATGGGTAAAGTACTATCGGGTAGTGTTCCTCCAAGCAGTCTTCAAGGATTGCTCGATAGTGTAGCAAATGATATAGCAATACCATCTATTGAATCATTACAAGATAGTATAGGTAGTGCTATAAATGCTCCACAATTAACAGGCCTGGATGCAATAGCAAATGAAGTACAAGGTATTGTTTCAGGTAGTACATGGACAGACGCAACTGGAGCAATGAGAAGTAGGTTAACAGAAACGGTAGATGCAGCTTCCGCTACTGCTTTTGATCCTGGTACATTGATACCCAACTTCAAGTTCAAAACAGAACCTACTTTTGATGAAGACGGCGAGCAAAATGGAGAAAGGGTAGTGGCATTTAAATTTGGTAATGCTTCTGTGCAAGCTGTTAAAGATGCATTGTCTGAAGTTATTCCAGAGCCCTATGAAGTAGAAACAATGGCTGCAACAGTGAAGAATCAATTGTTAGAAGACAAAGGAGTATCAATAGCTACCCTAGGTACTGTTATAAATAAATTTAAGGAAAGACTTGCAACAGAAGTTAAGTTTGATCCTTCTACTGGAGAGAACTTTGTCTTTCAGAAAACTTTAGATGAAGATGGAGCTGAAATAATAATACCATTTGGCTTTGCTTCAAAAGCAGATTGGGAAGACTCTTTTGTGCAGGGTCGTAATGCAGCACAAGGTATGATGCAAATCAATGCTGGAGCATTGAAGAAGTTTATTGGTGAAAACACTGAAGTTGCTCAAGATACATTTAAAAGATTAAGTGAGATTAGTATTGATATTCCAGTTGCTGATCAATTATCTGAAGGTGCAGTTAATAAATTTGAGAGAGATCCAATTACTAATCTTGCAGTACCATTAGATAATCTATTGAATGCTTTTAGTCCAACTATAGAATCAGCTAAGAAAGCTGCTCCTGGAGTGGAAGCTAACTTGAAAGTATTGGATAGTAACTTTAAAAACTTCTTTACTCAACTGGGTAAAGAACTACCACCGGGGCAGAAACCAGAGCCTTTTGTGGATCCTGAGGAGGGCGCAGAGTGAGTAAAGTAGCAGTAGTAACACAAAATAGAGCTGCGACAACTACTGTATATTCAGACTTCTTTACTGACTTTACACGAAATGCTGTCACAGGTCAACTGAATAAAAAGACTAATGCTGAAGCAGTCAAGCAATCAGTTAGAAATTTATTGTTGACAGATAAACTAGAGAGATTATTCCAACCTAATGTTGGAGGTGGACTTAAAGCATTGTTGTTTGAAAATGCAACTCCATTTACACAAATGCAAGTTCAAGCATATATTAATGAGACTATACGAAACTTTGAGCCAAGAGCTGAGTTGATATCAACTGAGCTTGAGTTTATTAATGACAGGAATGAGGCTAGAATAACTATTACTTTTGGTATTATAAATATTGAAGACCCAGTTACTTTTACATTAGGCCTAGAAAGGACTAGATAATGGCTACGACCAATACAGAATTCTCGGTCGCCAATTTGGACTTTAGTACAATTAAGTCTAACTTAATCACGTTCATGCAAGGCCAAGATGTTTTTGCTGACTATGACTTCACAGGTTCAAACTTAAATGTACTGATGGATCTGTTGGCATATAACACATACTACAATGGAATCTATCTTAATCACGTTGCAACAGAGATGTTTCTTGATAGTGCACAGTTAAGAGATAGTATTTACTCTATATCAAAGTCGCTAAACTATCTTCCAAGATCCCATAGATCATCAATTGCATATGTTAACATTAACGTAAACCCATCAAGCAATCCGCATCAAATTACTATTCCAAGACTTACTAAGCTAACATCTACTATTGGTGACAATACATATACATTCTCAACCAATTCAGATATAATTGTATATTCAAACAATAGCTATCTTGCATCCAACGTTGCAGTATACGAAGGTGATATTGTACAGGAAGCATTCTTAGTTACAAATACATCACCTAATACAGCTCAATTTTATATTAACAACTCTGACGTTGATGTGTCAAGTCTTGCAGTAAAGATACGAACATCTAATACTGATAGTACTAATAGTGAATATACNAGAGCAAATTCATTGTTTGGATTGACAGCTACAAGTAATGTATACTTNGTAGAGCCATCAACAAATGGTAGTTATAATATAGTACTTGGTAATGGAACATTTGGTAGACAGCCTGCTAATAACAACTTGTTGGAAATATCTTACAGGAGATCAAACGGAGAGGACCCTAATGGAGCTAATAGTTTTTCTGCTGATAGTATCGCTGGCCACAGCGCTGCTATTTCGTTGGTAACAAGAGCAACAGGAGGTTCTGGATCTCAAAATTTAGATGATATTAGATTCTCTGCACCAAGAGCTCTAGCTGTTCAAGAAAGAGCAGTTACAAAAGAAGACTACAAGACATTAGTAATCAATGAGTTTAATGATATATCATCTTTAAACGTATACGATGGTGCAGATGAACCTGTACCTCAAATGGGTGTTGTTAAGTTAGCTATACGAAGTGATTCATTTGATATACTTCCAACGACATTGAAGACTCAAATAACAAACTTCTTAAAAGATAAAACACCAATTGGTATAAGAACAGATATAATTGATCCTACATTTATTAATATTGATGTACATACAGATGTTAAGTACAATAGGAATGCGACAGATGATAATGTTGCTACTATTCAAACAGCTGTTGAAACAACAATAGACACATTCAATACTGATAACTTAGATGACTTCTTTAAGACATTTAGAAAGAGTAAGTTAATTGAAAAGATCAATGAAACAAAAACATCTATTCTAGGTTGTGAAGTTACAGTTAGAATGATGAAACTTATTAGTCCTCAAGCAAACATCTCTTTTAATGATACGTTGTTGTACAATCAACCATTCAAAAGAGACAATCCAGTAGAGCCTGCAAGTCAGGGTGAGTTTGTATCATTCACTACTCCGTCAGTACAATCAGAAACATTTGTATTCCAAAATATTACTGGTGCATCAATAAGAGATAATGGTTCTGGATCATTGCAAGTAGTAACAGCTAACCTATCAAGTATCGAGGTGTTGAGTTCTAATGTTGGTACTGTTGATTATGATTTAGGTAAGATTGTTGTCTCCAACTTAATTATTAACTCTTATTCATCTGGTGCATCATCTGGTACACTTAAAATGTTTGCAAGGCCTTTAGATCAAGATATTGAAGGTAAAAGAAATGATGTGATTAGGATTAGAACAAATGAGACTAACGTGACAGTTATTGAATTAAGAGAATAACATGACAGTGCTAAACACAGTTCAGGATAAGATATCTCCTCTCATACAGGAGCAGTTCCCAGACGTCTATAAAGAAGACGGGAATCTTATGACCTTGTTTGTTAAAGCATACTACGAATTTCTTGAGCAATCAGATAAGCCATTGGGTCAATCAAGAGATCTCGCTTCTCAACTAGACGTTGATCAAACAACAGCAGAGTTCCTTGAGCACTTTAGAAAAACATATTTGTTTAGTATTCCAACAACAACGACTGTGGATGCTCCATATGTCATTAAACATATATTAGACCTATACAGATCAAAAGGTTCTAAGAGAGCCCTTGAGTTATTCTTCAAGTTGATATATGGCAAGAATGCTGATCTTTATATTCCAAACGAACATCTAGCTAAAGCATCTGATGCTACATTTGTTACACCAAGATACATTGAAATTTTTGCTGACTCTACTGTGATACAAGCATTTTTAGGAAACAAAATTGAAGGTCAACTATCTGGAGCAACAGCATTTGTTACATCCATTGTTGATACTAGTGTGCAAGGTAAGGCAATACAAATTGTGTATCTTGAGAATCTCATTGGTGAATTTATCAGGAATGAGTTGGTTTTTGATCCCACTGGTATACACTTTGCACGAACAAATGGTTCTCTCTCTGCTGTTAATATAACAGATGGTGGTAATAGTTATTCAGTTGGTCAAACACTTACTGTCAAGTCTTCATCTAATACTTCTACAGTTGGAACAATTAGAGTAACAGATGTGGCTGATGGTACTGGTGTTCCTGGTATAACCCTACAGGTTGGTGGATCTGGTTACAGCTCTAATGTTGCTCTGTCAAATGTTATTATTAGTAATACAATATTGCAAGTCAATAATATTAGTAATACAGACGTGAGTCCATATGCAGGAGCAAACACTATACCAGCAAACACTTTTCAGATATTTGAAAATGTATTTGCTCCAAGAGTGGAAGTGACATTTACTTCTGGAGATAACATATTTGCTTCTACTGCTAATACCTCAAGCTATGTACAAGGAATTAATTCTACAGCTGGTATTATAGCTAATGGACACTTAGCCATTAATGATTCAGCTAGTGGAGCTACCAATGGTACTTTGTTAATATATGAAACATCTGGATCATTTGCAGCAGACAATGGTGTTGTTAAATTAAGATTTGGTGGTGATGCTGATGTAAACTCTGACTTTGGTACGTTTACAAATGTTTATTCAACTGGTAGATTTATAGGTAAAAGAGCAAACAATATAGGAATAACCGANAACAATATGGTGTTTCCAGTAGAACCTCAAGGATTCATTAAAGGTGAAGTAACAAATACATTTGCTGATATTGTTGCNAATAGATCAGGACTAAATGCAAATGTTCTAATCAATGCAGTTGGTAATGCTGTAGCTACAAACGTATACACAGACTTTATTAGTTTTCAAAACTCAGGTAATGTATTATCAATAGATTTGATTATCAATGGCTCTAACAGTAATGTTGCAGCTGCTGGATATGGATTTTCTAAAGATACATCTGCTGGTATTGATAATGTTATTGACAAAGCATTAAGATTTGAAACTAGTGAATTACTTGGTGAAGTGACATCACTCACAGTTGTTAGTAGTGGTAATTCATTCACTGCTGATCCTATAGTAATGACACANAATAGATTTGTAGATAGTTTTTTTCAAAAAGATATTGANATAACATATTTAAACAGAGCTGGTGTTACTCCTGCTGTAGGTGATATGTATCGTCAATATAGAGCTTATGATACAAGGACATTGACATTTTCAACTAACACAGCTAATCAATTCTCTGTTGGTGAAGGTCTCAAACAAGTTATCAATAGTAGTACAAATACTTTTATGACAGTTCGATCTATTACAAACACCACACATATGGTAGTGGGTGATCTATACACATCAAATACAACAGTTGGTGCTGAAAGATTAATTGGTGATAATGCAACAATCAATACAACTATAAACATAACTGGATTGTTATCTGGTGCAACTATAAATACTGTAACAGCATCGTCAAACACTAGTGAAAACACAGTTGCAGTTGGTAAAGTATTAGAATCAAACACATCAAACAATTATTTTCTGATGAGAATGCATTCAATTGAGCATGATTTCTTTGTGTCAAGTACTACATCAGAAAGATTACAATCTAATAACAACAATAAATCATTTCAAATTGATACACTACACGAAGATCAAAACAATTACAACAGATTTGTTAAAGCTGGTATCAATGCAAATACGTTTGCTAATGTTACCATTGGTCAAGGATTAATACAACAGGCAGAAGTTGTAACATCAGGATTAGGATTTAAGGATGGTGAGATACTAAACTTTACAATAGGATCTAATGCACAGGCAGTTGTTGGAACAGCTGTTGCCAATGGTACTGGTGTTGGTGTAGGATACGTTAAGCTCGATAGTGGTGTGCTTGGAGAAGAGTTTTTTCTCCATGACAACCATTTCTTCCAACAGTTCTCATATGAGGTGTTGTCTGAGTTTGAACTAAATAAGTATGAAAGAATTCTTAAAGAAGTTATCCATACAGCTGGATACAAACTATTTGGTCGACCTGTTGTGGAATCATTCAATAACACAGCAATCTCCGTTGCAAATTCAGCTGTAAGTCAGGCATAGGGTATGACAGAAAGAGTATACAAAGAGTTTAATGTACACAGTGCTGAGCAGCTTACTGAGTCTATAACAGAAGCTTCTAACACGATGTACTATGTGTTTAGTACAAAGCATACTGCATATAGTGAAGGTAGTACGCCAACTCCTAATGCATCTATTGCAAATTCATTATTCCAATCATATGACGAAATGTTGTTTGGTAAACTTGTTACGTCTAATGATATATCACAAGCGATATACAACAACGCATGGTCTAATGGTACAATATACTACGCATATGATGATCAAGATACAAACTTAAACGATAAAGTATATTACGTATCTACATCAGAAGGATCTGATTTTCACGTATGGAAATGCATAGACAACAATGGAAACAGTGTTTCAAACTCACAACCATTGTATTCTGATGTATCATCTACTCTGAGTTCATTATATTTAAAGACTGCTACTGATGGATATCAGTGGAGATTTATGTATACAATACCTGGTGCTACATATACAAAGTTTACATCAAACACTTACATTCCTATAGTAGCTCATGCAAACGCATCTGGCAACTCAATAAATGGTGCACTGGATGCATATGTTGTATCCAACAGTGGAAACAACTATAATGAATTTGCAAATGGATCAGTAGTATTAGGTACTAATGGTATGTTGTTTACCATTAACTCTACATCATTTACTCTATCAGGCAACAATGATTTTTACAACAATTGTTCAATATATTTTACAGCTGGAACATCCAATGGTGAAATAAGAGAGATTGCAGATTATGTTTCTAACTCTACTGGAAAATTTGTAACAGTCAACACAGCATTTTCATCTACACCAGATAGTACCTCAAAGTTTGAGATCACACCTACTGTAAGAATCAAAGGTGATGGGTCAAACGCAATTGCTAGAGCATTAATTAACACTAGTACTAATACAGTTGCAAACATTCAAGTATTGCAACGAGGTTCTAAGTACACATATGCTGATGTAACTATTGAAGCAAACAATATGGCTTCAGCAAATCTTGCAGTTGTCAGGGCATTGATAGGACCATTTGGTGGTCACTCTCACAATCCAGCATCTGAGTTAGATGGAAGATATGTTATTATATCTACAAACTTTGCTAACAATGAATCAACTAATATTCAAACAGATAACGACTTTAGAACAATAGGTCTAATAAAAGATCCGTTCTATGCTAATACAAGAATAACAATTGATGCTCCTACAGCTAACTTCCAAGTAAATGAAACAGTAACAGATTCTGCTACTGGAGCTACTGGTACATTAGTAGTGTCAAATACTACAACAGTTAACTTGACAAACGCATCTGGTATATTTCTACTTACATCAAATGTTACTGGAAGTATTACAGGAGCAACTGCAAACGTAACTGCTGTTAGAGTTAATGATTCAGACTCTGCTAGAGCCAACTATCATTACTTTCAACAAACAACTAAATTTGAACATAACTTAGTATCCGGTTCTGTATACACTGAGGATGAAGCTGTAACACAAGCTACCAGTGGAGCTAATGGAATTGTATATCAAAGTAACACGACACACACTTCTTTGACAACAGTCCGCGGAGACTTTGAAGCAGCCAACAGCTATATAGTTACTGGAGGTACTTCATCACAAACAGCTAGATTTAAGTCTACAGTGCCCGGTGATCTTGTGAGAGGATCTGGAGAGGTATTGTTCTTGAAGAATATAGAAGCTGTGTCGAGATCAAACACTTTAACCGAAACAGTCAAACTCGTGTTAAAATTTTAGAGGAACGAGATGTCTAAAACCCTTGATACAAACTTAAACGTAAGTCCATACTTTGATGACTACGATGTTGATTCTCAACATCACAGAGTGTTGTTCAAACCTTCAGTTCCTATTCAGGCACGAGAGTTAACACAGCTACAAAGTATTTTACAAAACCAAATTGAAAAGTTTGGTGATGTTGTTGTTAAAGAAGGATCAATTGTTGAGGGTTGTTCTTTTAACATTANAAACACAGAATACATTAAACTACTAGACAGAAACACTAGTGCAGAATTGTATACCATTTCTGAATTTGCTAANGGTTTTGTACAACAGGCATCATCTAATTTAATTATGCAAACAGTTGACTCTGCTGCTGGTTTTGAAATAACAAACCCAGATCTTAATACATTGTATGGTAGATATGTTAATAGTGGTAACTCTGGTGGTACTGACAAACTTAGCTTTGTTGCTGGTGAGACAGTCAAGTTCTATCCTTCTAATGGACAAATATCAAATACATTTACAATCGTTGATGGTGGAGCGGCTTATACAAATGGTGACACTCTTATCTTTACAGCTACTCGTGGTATTAATGCTAGTGCTAATCTAACAACAAACAGTACCGGTGGTATCACAGCAGTATCATTAATTAAAGCAGGACAAGATTTCAAGATCAATGATGTTCCTATTATTACATTTGACACAGCTGGTGGTACCGGAGCCAATGTTACTTGTACAATTAATTCAACAGCTTCGTTTGAGATTGCTGGATTAGGATTTGCAGTATCTGGTAACACAGAGTTTGATCCTGTTGGAAAAACAAAACGAGTTAATGTCTCTGATGGTACAATATATCAAAAAGGTCATTTTGTTGAAGTAAACCAACAAGGTGTCAACGTACTTAGATATAACTCAAGTCCAAACAATATGTCAATTGGATTTATTACTTCTGAAAGTATCATTAACAGTTCATCTAACACATCACTATTAGACAACTCTTCTGGTTTCAATAACGAGAATGCTCCTGGTGCTGACAGACTTAAATTAACACCAACGTTAATTAGTAAAACAAAAGCAGAAGGTACTAGTTCTAATAACTTCCTAGCTCTCATTAAATTTGAGAATGGTGAATCAGTTACACTTAAAGAAGAAACACAATTTTCAGAAATAGGTGAGGAGTTAGCCAAACGTACATATGAAGAAAGTGGCGACTATGTCGTAAAGCCATTCTCTTTTCATACTGAAGATGATACAGGAAATACAACTTTTGATACAATTGTTATTGGTGCAGGTAAAGCATTTGTTAAAGGTTTCAGGAATGAAACAATTGGTGCTTCAAGAACACAAATAAGAAAAGGTACTACAACTGCCAATGTTGAAAATGCTACTATCAGTCAAAACTATGGTAACTATATTATTGTTGATGAGTACTTAGGTAGCTTTGATTTNAACACTGGTGCAGCAGTTAAACTACTTGATACAGCTGGTAACAGAATATCAACATGTCCAGCAGGTTCNGCAGAAACAGTTCCATCTACAAATACTGCAACATTAGTTTCAGCATCAGCTCCTACATATTCAGCTACTATTGTTGGTAATGCAAGAGTCAGATCTGTAGTATATGAAGACGGTGTTGCTGGTAAAGAAGATGGACAATACAGGTTATACTTGTTTGATATCGTAATGAACCAAGGTAAAAACTTTGCAGACACAANAGCTGTATCTTATTTTACTGGTGCAGATGCTGGTGTTGGTTTTGCTGATGTAGTACTAACAAACGATAGAGCAGTATTGAAAGATACAAACCTAAGGAAGTTTGTTGTACCTACTGGTATTAAAGGTATCAAAACTTTCAATCACAAGACATTAGCTGAGTCATCTTACACATATAGAACAATATCAACTGGTGCAGCTGCAACCAATGGTACCATTGTTATTACACTTACTGGTAACCAAATATTTGATTATACTGGTGGAGGTACTTTATCTACAGACCAAGAAAAAGACTTTGTGATTGTAGCTAATAATACATCTGCTCAAACAGCTGTATTGACTGGAACTGTTACTACAACNACTTCTAATGTTGTTACTGGTAGTAGTACTACATTTACAACAGACTTCCAAGTTGGTGATACAATAAGAGTTACTGGATCAGAAGATGAAGTTATCACAGGTATTACAAACGCAACTCACTTAACAACACGAGGAGCTTTCTCAACTGCTGTTAGTGGTAATGCATACAGACGATTGTATGTTGCAGATAAACCTGTTCATCTTGATGACGTATCTGGATCTACAGGATCCAATGTTACAATTAGTACAGACCAAAAGTCTGCTACTATCAATATGTCAAGAGGTAAGACACTAGAGTCTACATTTAATTTGCACATCTCTCATAATGTTACAAAAAGACAATCAGCTCAGAAGAATAAACTCTTATCAGCAAACACTTATGTAAAACTTGATTGTTCAACTAACGCAGATACATCTATAGGACCTTGGAGCTTAGGAGCTCCAGACATTCTTAATCTACAAAAAGTATATGTTAAGTATGGTAACTTTACTAGTATTGAAGCTGCTGGTAATGATAAGACAGAACATTTTGAATTGTTACCAAACCAGAGAGATGGATTCTACGATCTGTCTAAACTAAAGTTAAGAACAGATACTATCGGTGCACCTACAATTAACAGCACTGCAAGAATACTTGCGGTGTTTAATCACTTTGTAGAAAGTGGTAGTGGGTTTGGTTATGCAACTGTAGACAGTTATCCTGTTGACGATGATACTTCAACACTACCAGCTAATAAGATTAGAACAGAACGAATTCCAGTATACACATCTCCACAAGATGGTATATCAATTGACCTTAGAGATGCTGTAGACTTTAGACCATATGCTGCTAACACAGCCAATACAACTAATGCATTGACTGCTGGTGCTGCATCTACAAACCCAGTTAAAACAGTTTCATTTAGTGGTGAGCAATATCTAGCTGCTCCTGGTAAATCAATGTCTGTTGACTACGAGCATTATCTACCAAGGATTGATAAGCTGATGATGGACACTCAAGGAGTGTTCAGTACAACTGAAGGTTCATCAAACCTAAGACCAGTACCTCCTCAAGACTCTGCAACAGCTATGACTGTTGGATTGCTTACTGTGCCAGTGTTTCCATCACTAGCAAGTCTTCCAGCTGCTCGTGCAGGTCGACCAGACTATGCATATCAAATCCTGAGTAAACAGCAACGTAACTTCACAATGAAAGACATTGGTCAGATCAAGAATGAAGTTAGAAAGATACAATACTACACATCTCTAAACTTACTAGAGAAGCAAGCTATTGATCTTACTATCCCATCATCTGCAAATGCTTCATTAGAAAGATTCAAAAACGGAATACTTGTTGATAACTTTGTTGACCAAACAACAGCCGACATTGGAAATAGAGAGTTTAAAGCAGGTTATGATAAAGTTAATTCAATATTAACTTCAAGACAAAAGAACAATGTGATTGATATCACACCAAACTCTTACTCNAATACAGTTCAGACTGGTGATCTTATTACTCTTACATANGATGCTGTAGCTGAATATGATCAAAGGTCTGCTACAAGAACAAGAAACTTAGCTGAGTTATTCTGGAACTACTCTGGTATTGTAAACGTATTTCCAAACTATGATAACTTCCATGACATTAGACATCCACCTTCAAATGACTTTCATGTTGAGTTAGATTTAACTCAAGGTACACGATCATTGTTGAATAGTATACGAGACCTTGAAGCAATTCAAGAGCCTCGTAGTGAAGTTATAGGTGATACGTCTGCAACTAACTTTCTTGGATCAACACAAAGTCAAACAGTCAACCAAGTAAGAAGTCCTGCTCCTGGTGGATCAACTACAAGGAATGATACAACTACCACAACAGTTAACAACTTTGAAACTATTAGAACTATTAGACGACAGCAAAGTGAAAACCAGTTTCAAACACAAGACATTGTTAACACACAAACTGTTGGTGAGTTTGTAAGAGATATATCTTTCAATCCATTCATTAGAGAGCAGTTGTTATATCTACATGCGTTTGGATTGAAACCAAATACAAGACACTATGTATACTTTGACTCTAAAGCAGTTAGTACACAAAGTCAACCAGCTACTGTTAATGTTGGTGATGCAATTAACGAGTCTAACTTCAGAACAACCGGTGCTGTTGGTGATGCAATCAGATCAAATGAATCTGGTGAAGTGTTTGCAATATTCCATCTTCCAGCTGAAACTCATCCAGTTGGTGAAAGACAAGTCAACATCTCTGATCAAGCAACTGTTGCAGCTGCTTTTGATACAGGATCACAAGCTGGTGGAGTGTTCAACGCATACAACTTTGGTATTGATAAGTCTAGCATACAATTAACAACAAGACAACTAGGTGTCACAAGAGCAAGAGTTGTAACTGGTGAAACAGTTGAAACACAAGCTACTAGATCAAGAAGGACAGAAACAAATACAATACCTGGTCCAGGTAACTTTGTTGCTAATCCTCCTGCTGCTGCAGTACCTCCTGCAATTGTTACAACACCTCCTCCTGCTGCTGCTCCAGAAGATGATGGAGACGGTGCTGATGGTGATGGTGATCCTCTAGCACAGACATTCATTGTTAAGAATACTAATACAACCACAGGTCAATTCATTACTAAAATGGATATCTTCTTTGAAAGTAAAGATCCGGTACTTGGTGTGTTGTTACAAATTAGAACAGTTGAGAATGGATTCCCATCGTCGCATGTTATGCCTAATGGTGAAGTCCATTTAAGATCAGCACAAGTCAATACAAGTACTGATGGTTCAACAGCAACAACATTTACATTCCCTGCTCCAGTGTTCTTGAGAAGTGGATTGGAATATTGCTTTGTATTGAAACCTGATGCAAACAATCCAAACTACAACATCTTTGTTAGAAAAACTGGTGATACTGACATTGAAACAAATACTATTATCAATCAAGATAACTTTGAAGGTTTAATGTTCTTGTCAACAAACAACAGAGCATGGAGACCATATCAACAAGAAGATGTTAAGTTTACAATCTATAGAGCTGAGTTTAATGCATCTACTGGTAGTGTTGATTATCAGAATGCTGATCACGAATTCTTTGCATTGGAGAGCGTTAATGGAACATTTGAACAAGGCGAGAGAGCATTTGTTTATAACAATGCAGCAAACATTACAGGTAACGTTGCATTTTCAACAACCAGTGAAACGGTTACTGGAACAGGTTCGACGTTTACATCAGACCTCGCAGTAGGAAACTTTGTTGCTATAACAAATGGAACAGTCCATTCAGTTAGAGAAGTAACAGCAATAACTAATAATACTATATTGACTGTTAGAGGATTCCCAGACTTTGCATCCTCTCAAGCTGATATTCAGTTGACACCAACTGGTGAAATATTCTATTATGAAAGCACCAACCAAATTAGAGAAATGCATTTAATTGGTTCTACAGCTACTAATGCTACATTCAAATTTGCTAATACAAATAGTATTGTAGGAAGTGAATCTGGTGCAAATGCTACAATCACTGAAGTTGAAAATATTAACATGACTGCATTTGATAATATGATATATCAAATCACACCAGCTGATACAGCATTGACTCAATTCCATCAATCAAATACTGCAACTGGACAAACTGCTAATACGCAATTCCCAATCAATAACAGAAATAGGTTGACTGAAGTTGCTAAAATTAAGAGTAAATCAAACGAGATAGTTGATGGAACAGGTAAGTCATTAAAACATACTTTCTTGTTTAACTCATCTAAGAGTCATCTGTCTCCTGTTCTTGATGATGGTATTAGTAATATTCTAAGAGTTGAAAACATTATTAACGGCAGTAACACCAATGAGCATCTACCACTAACTGGTAGTGCAACAGCTAAGTATCTTTCCAAGTCAGTTACATTGGATGAGGGACTTGATGCTGAAGATTTAAGAGTGTTCATAACAGCAACAAAACCTGGTTCATCTGATGTAGAAATATATGCAAGGGTGTCAAATGAATTGGAAGTTGATGACTTTGAAGACAGACATTGGACAAGGTTACAACTTGAGGGATTCAATAAACAATCTGCTCCAGGTTCAATAGACGACTTTGCTGAGTATGAATATAGAATACCTGATTCACCTCCTGCTACATTACTTGTTGGTAAAGCTCTTGCTGACAATGCAAACGCATTGATTGCTACAACAGATGATCAATCTAGTGCAGTTGCTGTAGGAGACTTGCTGAAGATAGTTAACACATCAGGTTCAATAGATTACCAAATTGAAACAATATTAGCAGTTAACTCTACAGTTATTACAGTTGGAAATGATATTAGCTTTGATAACACTCAAGCAGATATACTGAAGGTAGACACGCCTCAGACTGCTTTTAAAGACCCTCAGAACGAGTTCATTGCAACATACTACAATAGTGGCCAGAATAAATTTGACACGTTCAAAAACTTTCAGATCAAGATTGTAATGTTAAGTAACAATGCTGCTTTAGCACCAAGGGTAAGGGACTTCAGAGCTCTGGCATTGAGTATATAAGATGTCGGATCATATACGATATGAGACAGATAACGATTCTTTTGATCGGGATCCTGGCTCTATGGCTCTTATAAATACAGATAGGAATGCCTACTCACTCTATAAGAGTCGTAGGAAAGACGCTCTTGCAGCAAGACAATTACACAATGATGTAGAAGAACTCAAGTCTGATATTGGTGAGATTAAACGAATGATACAGAATTTAGCTAGAGGATAGTATGGCAAAAACATCATATTTAGGAGCTAATGTTGCAGTAGCTACTGATACGTTTAGAGAATGGGTAGAACGAACTAACCAACTTGTATACGATCAAGGTACTATTGTTGTTACAACTGGTGCAGTAGCTTCTCCAAATTCAACAAACCATACTATTACAACAGGTAATGGCCATGTTAATGGTATCTTCTCTGCAAACACATTAGTTGCTAAAGACAATATAAGAGGCGGTACTGTTGCAACAGCTGCTGCTATAACTTTTGCATCTAATTTACATGCATCTGCAAACATCACCCATGACATGGGTACACCAACAATGATGTTTGGTAATGGATACTTTAAGAACGTATTAGCATCAGGCGATGTTGAAGCTAGTTACTCATCAGATATAGCATTGAAAACTGATCTACAGAAAATGGAAAATGCTGTAGAGGTATGTAGAAACCTCAATGGCTATATGTTTAAGTGGAAAACTGATGACCAGAAGAATGGTCAAACAGATCTTGGTGTTATTGCTCAAGAGGTAGAAGCTGAATTACCATACTTAGTATCAATAAACGGTAATGGAAATAAAGCTGTCAAATACCAGTCGCTCATTCCTCTGTTAATAGAAGCTGTAAAAGAGCTTGATAAGAGAGTTGAAGAATTGGAGAAAGACTAATGCCATTAAAAGTTAACGGTGTTACGATTGTTAACAGCACAGCTAATGTGCAAACATCTACACTGCCCGATACAGGCATATCAGCAGGCAACTTTGGAAACACAACCTTTGCTGTTACTGCAAATGTAACAACTAGAGGACTTGTGAATGCAATAAGTGTAGCAGCTATTACAAAGACATCTCGTAACTTTGAGGCTGCATCTAATAATGATTCCGAGTATGTTGTCTACGTAAGCACATCAACACCTTCTGGTGGTGCTAATGGAGATATCTGGTACCAGACATTTAGTTAGGCATATATAAAGTATGTCTTACTCTAATCGACTTTACGCAAAAGAATACGCTGGAGGGGATCGAACCTTTGAGGTTTCGTATACTGGTACAGGTACCAGGACTCCCTACATTGTATACACAAATGCGTTCCACGGATTCTATAATGGATTCGAAGGAGTCTATACAAATAGTAGGACATCTACTCTTGCATGGCAATCAAACTTTGCTGGTGCATACACAGCTTCGTACGAAGGCTTTGTAAACTATAATTCAGATGATACAGAAACATATTCAAAAGCCTACACCTCACTAAAGAACTTTACGGGTCAGCTAGGATACAGAAAAGACTATTCAGCAACAGGTAACCAACCAGATGGTATCTGGGCTGCAATGAATATCCTGGCTAACTACAGTGGTACATATAGTACTGATATTGCATACAGTCGTGTTGTTGGTTACGTTGGTGATGGAAATTATGATGGAGCTGCATATACGGCCACATGGGTTGGAGAGCTAGCTTACACACCAACATATAGTGGATTTGTTGGCTTTGCAGCATATACAAAAACGTACACAGGCGACAGCACTTACACAAAAACATATAGTAAGACATATGTTGGTAATACGATATACCAAGCTGAGTGGCAGAGAGACTACTTAAAGGTATATGTTGGTACAGCATCATACACAAAAGCTTACACAGTTGATGTGAACTATGACAAAGACTACTCTGCTGGTACATGGGTAGGATCAGATAGCTTCATAGTTTACAATAAAGACTATGGCGGTGCTATAACATATCTTGATTCCACTGGTGCTGGTTTCACAGGGTTTGTTAACTACACCAAAGGTTATCAAGCTACACAATTCTACACAAAGACATATGTTGGTACAGTAGATTATAACAANAACTATGTTGGTGCTGCTGACTATACCAAAGCATACACTGGCCGTGCTTCATACATGGCAGAAGAGAACTTCAACAAAAACTATACAAAAGCATATACAACGACCGATGTCTTTACAAGAGTATGGTCTGGTGGCTTGCAATATCTTGGTAACGTCAACTATGATGGTTTATCATATACAGGTACATATGCTGGTGATACAAACTATCAAGCTCTAGTATTCTATGTTGGAACATCTGACTTTACTGGTACATACGAAGGTCTAGCAGACAATTCATATCTTGGTTCTGCATTTGTAGGCGTATATGAAAAGAACTATGAAGCACTATACGGACAAATATATACAAAAATTTGGCAGAAGACTTACATTGCAAATTATGTTAAAGATTATCTCAAGACATATACAAAGAGATATGAGAAGTTATATGTTGGTGATTATNTTGCTACATATTTAAAATCATATCATAAAGATTACGANAAGGTCTATTCCAAGGTATGGAACAAAGAGTACGAAGTTCCATACACCAAAGTTTATACTAAAACTTGGGAAAAAGCATACACCAAAATCTATACTAAGGCTTGGACAAAAGACTATCTTGAAGACTATGGTAAGGCATGGCTTGGTATATACAACAAAGATTATATCAAACTATACAACGCAGCATACACTAAGATCTGGAATAAAGACTATGCTAAAGCTTATGTAGGTCCAGTCTACTATGGAGGATTTGCTTCTGGTTCTCAAACAACTGCATACAATAAGAATTGGGTTAAAGCATACGATAAAGTATACACAAAAGATTGGGAAAAGGCATATGTCAAATCCTACGAAGGTAGCTTTGATGCAACATATACCAAAAACTGGTTAAAAGATTATGCAGCAGACTATTCCAAAGATTGGATCAAGGGGTATAACAAAGACTATACAAAGATTTGGAATGCTACTTATGTCAAAGGATATGGCGCTGACTATACCAAAGTATGGACTAAGAACTATGATGAATCTTGGGCCAAAGAATGGGAAAAAGATTACGGCAAGACATATACAAAAATCTGGACTAAGATTTGGCAGAAAGATTATGTTACTGATTATGAAAAAGACTATGGTAAGACATATACTACTGACTATCTAAAAGACTATATTAAAACATATAGCAAAGATTATGTAAAAACATACGATGCAATTTATCTTACAAACTGGTCTAAGGATTACGCAGAAGACTATACTAAGGTATGGGAAAAAGCATATGGTGCTGCTTATACTAAGATTTGGGTTGGAACGTATGAGAAGAATTGGGTCAAGTCATACGAGAAGAATTACGTCAAGGCTTACATTAAACATTATGAAAAAGTCTGGCAAAAAGATTATGCTAAAGACTACGATAAGATTTACACGAAACAATATAACAAAGGTTATGTCAAAGCATACACTGCCGCATATACTAAGATCTGGGCCAAAGATTGGGTCAAAGCATATGCTAAGGTTTGGCTTGGTAACTATACAAAGATTTGGGACAGAGATTGGGAAAAAGCTTATTCAAAAGCTTACGTCAAGGCTTGGGTTGGTGTATACAATAAAGACTATGTTACATCATACCATGTTCCATATGATAACTTTGACACTACTGTGTTACTACTCAATTCAGAAATTCCAAATGCAACTGATGGTGATGTAGAGTTTATTGACGCGTCTGATAATGGTAACCATGTTACTTCTGTACATGGTAATGCTGCTAAGAGTACAGATCAAAAGAAATTTGGTTCTGCATCATTAGAAGTTCCAAGCAGCGGTTCTAGTGGTCTAACAATTAACTTTGCAGATGATGACTTTAACTTTGCTAATGAAGACTTCACAATTGAGTTTTGGTTAAGAGCTCCTGGTACAAACAATGCTACAATACTAGAAGCATATGCATCTGCTGACAATAGTGTTAAATGGGCTATAAGAGGTGACAATGCATCCGGTCCTAGTAAGATAATATTCTACGAAGGAACAACAGCTAGAGTTACAGCAGACGACAATAGTCCTTGGTCATCTGATACATTTAATCATGTTGCAATTGTAAGAATAAGCAACGCAATCAAAGTATACATTAATGGTACAGCTGATGCAGCAACGTATACTTCAGCCGCTAACTTAACTGGAGCCAATAGATTAGTCATTGGTAACAAAAGAGGTCTTGATGCATCTATTGGTGGTTTCATTGACGACCTAAGAATAGACAAAGCTAATGGTAAGTATACTGGTAACTTCAATGTTACTGATAATGAAACAGCTCAAGAGCAAATAAATTCAGCTGACTGGACATCATTCCAGAAAGCATATGTTAAAACATACACTGCTGCGTATACTAAAATTTGGACAAAGGCTTACGACAAAACATACGAAGGTGTGTTTGATGCAAGTTATGAGAAGGCATACGACAAGGCTTATACCAAGATCTGGGAAAAAGACTACGTCGCAGCTTATACTAAGTTGTGGACTAAGAACTGGGTAAAGGATTACTCAAAAAATTATGTCAAAGCCTGGGTTGGTGCATACACAAAGATATATGTTGGACCAGTTTACTATGGTGGTTTTGCGTCAGGATCACAGACAACAAACTATACAAAAGTTTGGGAAGGTAGCTTTGATGCTACGTATACAAAAATTTGGTCAAAAGACTATGTTAAAACCTACGATAAAATATATGAAAAGAATTGGGTAAAAGCATACGATAAGGTATATACAAAAATATGGACTAAGGCATATGCCAAGACATGGACTGGTGTATATACAAAGATCTGGAATAAAGACTACGATAAGATTTATGAAAAAGTTTGGAACAAAGACTACGTAAAAGATTACGTCAATGTATGGGTTGGTGAATGGGTCAAGAACTGGGTCAAGTCTTACGAAGGTTCTTTTGATGCCACATACAACAAAGATTGGGTAAAGGCATATTCCAAAGACTATGATAAAGTATATGAAGGTTCTTTTGATGCCTCATACGAGAAGGCATACTCTAAAGACTATGATAAAGTCTATGAGAAAGATTGGAACAAAGAGTATATTGAAACGTACGAAAAAGATTATACAAAGATCTGGACCAAAAATTGGGTTAAAGATTATGTAACTGAATATGCAAAGCAGTATGACAAAGACTGGGTCAAGACATATGATAAAGATTATGTAGCTGCGTATGATAAAAACTGGGATGCAGTCTACAATAAAGATTGGATCAAAGGCTACGACAAGGTGTATACAAAGTTGTGGGCTAAAGACTATGAAGCTGCATATACCAAGATTTGGGAAAAGAACTACGTAAAAGATTACGATAAGAATTATGTAAAAACATATACCAAAGACTGGAACAAAGTATACGTTAAGACGTATACGAAGAACTGGGTCAAAAATTATGAAGTCAACTATGAAGTCAATTACGGTAAAACATATACAAAAGCATATGAAGCTCGTTATACAAGAGACTTCCTCAAGTTATGGCAAGGTGAGTATACCAAGAACTATGACAAGGACTATATCAAAACATACAGCAAAGATTATGTCAAAGACTGGGTAAAGGATTACGTAACCAATTACACCAAGATATATGCAAAATATGGACTAAAGCGTATGAAGGTATATTTGCAACATTTCTTAAATACTATCTCGGTCCCAAGCAATGGGAAGGTAATGTACATTACGCCAAGAACTATACTGGTATAAGATTTTATAGTAAATCTTGGGGTACAGAGTATGCAAAGACATGGGTTGGTAACTATACTCATTCGTATGAAAAAGAATATGTAAAGGACTATCTTAAAGATTATTCTAAAGATTGGACTAAGGTCTATCAAAAAGTATGGACTAAAGCATATGATAAAGCTTATGTGGATGGTAGTGGAAATAGTTACACAAAGAGCTGGGAAAAAGTATATACAAAAGACTACGATAAAACTTGGACTAAAATATATACTAAGGCTTATACAAAAGGTTACGTTAAGAATTATGATAAAGAATATGTTGCTAACTATACTGGATCGTATGGTGGTGCGGCAGCTTACGTAAAAGTATATGCTGGAACAACTGATTACTCTGGTCCTGTTAACTATACTAAGACTTGGGAAGGTCCATACATAGCCAGCTTTGCACCATCTTATACTGGTGATAGTGACTTCACACAAAGATATACTGGCGCGCTAACAAGGAATGTTCCTTACGAAGGTACAACAAGCTACGTTGGTCCTTCTGGTGGACAGCTTGATTCAAACCTTGCTGGTCAGCCTAAACTTCATATTATGCAAGATAATACTTGGAAGAACGTCAAGGAATTGTTTGTTCATCAAGCTGGACAATGGAAGAAAATCAAGTACTTGAATACCAAGCAAGGTGATACTTGGAAGCTAGCGTACATTGGTTACGATACAACAGACATCTTCTTAGATGAAGGAGAGGCACTAACTAGTGACACTGATGCTGGTTCAGCTCGAGGTCATGATGTACACTTAGGTAAGATTACTTACTATGTAAACGACTTTAACTTAAAATCATATCTTGAAGCAAAAGGTAAGACACCAGATACTGTTCCACAATTGGTGAATATATACGTTGGTGTTAAAGACGATTACACTAAGAACTTTGTATTTGGTTCAACAGCAAATAATATTCCTGCAATGAACGTAGTTATGGATTCTGTAACAGCTAATGTTTCAGGAGACACACAAGCAGAGATTAAACACCTTGTCCGTATTGTAAACTACACAACAGGATTGATTGTAGGTAAAGGTGGAGATGGTGGTGATGCCAATGGTAGCACAAGAGGTGTTGGTAATCATGGTAGTGATGGTGGCCATGCTATTGAGTCTGGAGCCAATGTACATCTGTTTGTAGAAAACTATGGTACCATTGCTGGTGGCGGTGGTGGTGGAGGTGCATCTGGTATCTCTGATCCATACAGTAAAGCAGCTGGTGTATACACAACCACTTATCTTGGTGCTACATATCATGGATCCGGAGTGCTTACAGAGTATGGCGCTACATGGAGTAAAGCATATACAAAAGACTGGATTAAAAACTACGTCAAGGTATATGTTGGCGACTACACTAAAGTATATGAAAAAGGATATTCAAAAGATTACGTTGCTGCATATGTTGGTGTATACAATAAAGACTGGGAGAAAATATATCAGAAAGAGTATGCTGCTGACTTCACTAAAGTTTATACTAAGCTATGGTCTAAAGATTACGTTGCTGCATACGAAGGTTCATTTGATGCAACCTACACTAAGACGTATACCAAGATATGGGAAGGTAACTGGACCAAAACATATACTAAAAACTATGACAAAATCTACACAAAAGTATGGTCCAAAGACTTTAGTACAGTATATCAAGGCGAGTATACAAAAGTGTGGTCTAAAGGATATGCAAGAGATTTTGAAGCAGCATTCAATGGTGGCGGTACAGACTATCTAAGAATCTTCTCAAAAGATTACGCCAAGGGATATGAAGTTGTTTACACTGGTGACTACACTAAAGTGTGGGCCAAAGACTTCAGCGCTGACTATACTAAATCTTGGAATAAAGATTATAATAAAGTGTATGTTGGTGCATACACAAAAGATTATAACAAAGCATATGCCAAGGCATGGGTTGGTGTATATAATAAAAACTGGGTCAAAGACTATTCCAAAGATTACACTAAAGTGTGGACTGGAAACTATGTTAAAGACTATGCTAAGGTGTGGTCAAAAGCATATGAAGGATCTTTTGATCATACTTGGACCAAGATTTGGACTAAGGCATATACTAAAATCTGGTCTGGTGCATATGAAAAAGATTATCTCAAAGCATATCAAAAAGTATACAACAAACAATATGATGCAAGTTATACTGAAGCATACCAAAAAGCATATGTCGGACAGTTGTATTGGATTGATGAGAACAAAGCATCATATACTGGTGTAGCTGGTTCTTATACATCTGCTGTAGCGTATGCAGATGGTGGCGTAAGCTTCATTAAAGATTTCAATAAAGAATATGTCAAAGGGTTTACTGGACAAACAGCTTATACTGCAGGAGTACCAGGATCAAGAGGCGAGCTTGGATCATTCTCACAGGCAGAGAACTACGATAAAGATTTCTCCAAACTGTATGCAGCTCCATATGCTAAAGACTATGCTAAGATATATGCTAAAGCTTGGGACTCATCTGCTGCAAACTACACTGTTAACTGGGCCAAAGATTACGTAGAAGATTGGTCTTCAGCTTGGGCACTGGCTTATCATGGTGGTTCAGCTGATGCTAATATGCCAACAAACTTCTTAAAGACATATCTTCCAGATAGTGGTGTTGCTCTGTTTGCAAAAGAATATACAAATCCAAGGTATGGCCGTATATATGGTGGGTTCCAATCTGCAGGATTTATTACATCAGTTGGATCATATGCAAAGGGATATGTCAAAGTATATACTAAGATATGGACCAAGACATATACAAAGGCTTGGGAAAAGACTTATACTAAAGTATATGAGAAGGCTTATGATAAAGCATACGATGGTGCTGCATTTGCTAAAGACTGGACTAAGACATATACTAAGACATACGATGGTGCAATATATGGTGGTGTATATGAAAAAACATATCAGAAAGCATATGATAAAGTATGGCAAGGAAGTTATGTTGATGAGTGGGGTGGAGCATACGATAAAGAATATGAAGCAGATTATCTTGCAACATATGTTAAGACTTATATTGGTATCTACACCAAGACATACGAAAGTGCAGACAATGCATACGTAGGAGATACTTACGATGGTGCAACATATACTAAGAGCTGGGAAAAAGCATACTCAGCTGATTGGTCAAAAGATTGGGAAAAAGCCTACACCAAGTCTTACGATAAAGATTATGAAAAAGTATACGCGGCTGCATATACAAAAGCATGGTCCAAAGACTACAATAAAGACTATGAAAAAGACTATGAAGGAACATTCTCTAAGAGTTATGTTAAGAACTATGATCGTATATATGTTGGTGATTATACTAAGAGCTACGATAAAGATTATTCCAAAGACTATGCTAAGGTATGGAACAGCTCTGCTGCAACATATACAAAAGTATGGACTAAGAGTTATGAAAAAACATACTCAAGTGATTGGACTAAGTCTTATGAGAAAGACTATGTAAAAGATTACACCGGTGCATTTACCAAAGCATATACTAAAACGTATACAAAAGACTACTCAGCTGATTACGCTAAAGATTGGACTAAGACATATACTAAATCTTATGACAAAGATTATGTTAAAGTATATACAAAAATATATTCAAAAGATTATGTCAAAAACTATGATAAAGCTTACGTTGGATCATACACTGCAACATATTCAAGATCATACGATGCTGAATACGAAGGCTCTTATGAGAAAGAATATGAAAAAGCATGGAGTAAAATCTGGACCAAAGGTTATGGATCTACCACATACATTGGTGACTACACAGCTACATATCTTGCTGACTTCACTAAACAGTATCAAAAAGACTTTGGTGGAACATACAGCAAAGATTATATTAAAGTATACGAAGCATCATATACAGGTACATACATTGCAACATATGTTAAGACATACTCTAAAGATTGGGTCAAAGCATATGATAAGGACTACGACAAAGATTATACAGCAGACTATAATACAACATGGGTAAAAGAATATCTTGGTGACTATAGCAGACCTGGTGGTGTGTATGGTGGATACCTCAAAGAGTACACTGATACATTTGTTAAAGTGTACAACACCAAAGGTTCGTTCATTGGTACATATCTTAAAGCATATCAAAAATCATATGACAAATTGTATCAAGGTGTATATACAAAAGCATATCAGAAAGCATACACAGGTACATTTGATAAAGACTATCTAAAAGTATACGAGAAAGATTATGCTAAGGCATATGTAGGTCCTGTTTACTACGGTGGTTTTGCTTCCGGCTCACAAACAACTACCTACAATAAAGCATACACCAAAGGTTATGAAAAGAACTGGATTAAAACATATACAGGTATCTTTACTAAAGATTACGAAAAGACATATACTGGTGACTACACTAAGAGTTGGGTAAAAGACTATGTTAAGACATTTGAAGATACAGCATATTCAAGAGAGGTAAATATAGCGTACCTTGGATTTGCAGAGACAACTGGTGTAGCTGGTTCTGGTGGAGCTGGTTGGAACATTGGTACTAAAGGTACTACTGAATCTGATCACAGTCATATGTTATTCTTACCTGAGAATGGAAATCTAATGAACGGAGGAAGCCGCGGTGTTCCTGATTGGGAATATGGTAACTCAAGAGCTATTGGTGGTAAAGGTGGAGACCTTGGTAATGTTGGTACCGGTGGTGGTGAAAGATTCCTAAGAAAATCAAGACTTGGAAGATCTGGTGATGGTGGTAAACCTGGTGCAGCTATCGTTGGATATGATTCTAATTATGTTAATATGATTTACCAGGGTAATATTTTAGGTGACCCCAACTATATGTTCCAAGGTTAAGGTGTCATGGGACGACCCCTTAAAATCAAAACCTCTGGAGGTGGAACATGGATAGCTCTACAAGAAATTCCAGATACAGAATTGACCCATATGGTTCATCAAGTTCTGACGGAGTTTGCATCTAGTACTTCTGGTACTGGTACACTTTCTGTTGGGACTGATACTGGAACAAGTATTGGTACGTTTACAGATACCAATACAACAGCATCATCAACTACTACAGTTTATCAAAATTTATCGTCAGTATCAGAATCAAGTATGATCCGCCCCGTGGAGTTCGGTTCAACTATTCAAGAGGCATCTGATGCAAATATTAATTCGTTTATCATTAGTACTGCTCTTTCTAATCTTGTGTCTAACGGAATTGGGTCTTATGTCCTGTCAACCTCAAATCCTGACTCAGATAGATATGCTACTATAACACCAGCGCTAACTGATAATACAACAAGCACTTCTACAAGTTACAATTTATACAGGAAAACATCTGTTGCAACTGCACCAGCTCAAATAATACCATTAAAGGTTACTGGTAGTACAGTTAAACAAATGTCTAACACTGAGATTAAAACTCTCACTGCTAGACTAAGAAATAGAATTAATGATACAGGTATAGGTAAGTATGCTATTCAAGCAGCTGCACCATCAACTGGCACATGGATTGCTCAGGGTACAATTCTAGATACAAAAATTATTGATACTGATAGTGATTCATACTCCAAGACTTATTTAAAAACATATACAAAAGCATATGCTAAGAACTATTTAAAGACATACGTTGGAACATTTGTTGGTCAGTATGTTGGTACATATGAGAAAGCATATCAAAAAGCATATACCAGTGCAATAAACTATGAGAAGATATACACAAAAGTTTGGACTAAAGAATACAACAAAGATTTCATTGGCGTATATTCTGGTGTTGTAAATTTCAACAGAACATTTGAAGGTGACTTTGCAAAGGATTGGATCAAGACATATAGTAAAGCATATGCTGGATTTATTCTTTATGCCAAAGAATATGATCAAACATTCACAGGAAACTTCCACAAGGATTACGTAAAGGGATATGTTGGTGAAGTAAATTATCTTGCAGAGTATGCAAGAGACTGGAATAAGATATACACCAAATTGTATACTGGCGAGTATCAAAAGACAGAAAACTTTGATGTTCAATATCAAGGTGAACGTGTTGTAAATTATAATGCAACATTTGCTGCTTTCTATGAAGGTGAGATAACGTCCGCTGCTACTTACATTAAAGCATATGTCAAAGACTTTGGGATAGACTATGCTGCAACATTCTCTGGACCAGGAAACTTTACTGGCACATCTAATAGAACATATACTAAGTCTTATGGTAGAGCTTGGGAAGTTGATTACTCTGGACCTGGTGTGTTCCAATCTGAATGGACTAAAAACTATACAGTAAACTATCAAAAGGCTTATGCAAAACTTTGGACGAAAGATTGGGTCAAACAATACTCAGTTGAATACAATAAGCTATATGAAAAAAGCTGGTTGGAAGATTGGGTCAAAGCATATGAAAAAGATTATACTGCAATATACAATAAAGACTATTTGAAAGACTGGGTTAAAACATACGATAAAGTATGGGTGAAAACTTATACAACAGACTATCTTAAAAACTATGTGAAGGCATATGATGCAGTTTACAATAAAGACTATCTTGCAGATTATAACAAAACTTATGTAAAAGCATACGTTGGAATATACACTAAAGACTACGTCAAAGCATATGCTAAAGATTGGGTAACAGAGTATACTCACAACTGGGTGAAGGCATATCAAAAGGTATGGGCCAAGGATTATATCAAAGGTTATGAAATTCCTTGGAACAAAGTATGGTTAGGTGTCTATACTAAGGACTGGTCAAAAGACTATGAAAAAATATATGTAAAGAATTGGGTAAAATCATATGATGCGGACTACGCAAAACAATGGCTTGGTGAGTATGAAAAAAATTATGTCAAGTCTTATGACAAAGATTATGTTAAGGCATACGATCGCATCTGGTCTCAAACGTACACAAAAATCTACGATGCAGCTTACACAAAAATCTGGGCCAAAGATTGGTTAAAAGATTACATAAAGATATATCAAAAGAACTACGTTAAAACATACGACGCGGCTTACGAAGGATCATTTGATAAAGACTATGAGAAAGATTACGTAGCTGCATACACTAAGATATGGAACAAAACATATACTAAAATTTGGTCTAAAGATTACGTCACAGATTATACCAAGACATATACCAAAATTTACAATAAGGACTATACTAAAATCTACGCAAAGGCTTGGGTAGGTGCGTATACTAAAATATATGTTGGACCTGTATACTATGGTGGATTTGCTTCTGGTTCTCAAACAACAAACTACACCAAGGTTTGGGAAGGTAGTTTTGGTGCCAACTATGATAAAGTATGGGTCAAAACATATAGCAAAGATTGGAATAAAGTTTATACAAAGAACTGGATAAAAGATTATTCTGCTGATTATGTAAAGGCCTACGATAAAATATATGAAAAGAATTGGGTAAAGGCTTACACCAAAGCATATGTTGGTATATACAATAAAGATTGGAACAAAGATTACGTTAAGGATTATTCCAAAAATTGGGTTAAAGCATATACTAAAAACTATGATAAAGTATATAACAAAGATTGGTCTAAAGATTGGAACGTTGATTACGTTGCAGTGTATCTAAAGAATTGGGTCAAGACATACAACAAAGATTATGTTAAAGCATATGAAGGTGCCTTTGATGCAACCTACACAAAGATATGGAATAAAGATTACTTAGCAGACTATGCCAAGTTGTGGGCTAAGGATTATGATAAAACGTATGAAGGATCATTTGATGCAGCATATGTTAAACAATATACAAAGAATTGGGTAAAGCTTTATGAAGCTCATTATGAAAAAGACTATGAAGCAGCGTACACAAAGAACTGGGTAACAAATTATGAAAAGAATTACGTAAAGGCATACGAAGGTTCATTTGATGCTGACTGGGTTAAAACATATGTTAAAAATTGGGTGAAGGNTTATACAAAAATTTGGAATAAAGATTATGTTAAAACATATACCAAAGACTGGAACAAAGATTATACTGCAATATATGANAAGAACTATGTTGCAAATTATGTAAAGAGTTATGATAGAATCTGGACAAAGTTGTACAACAAAGCATATGAGAAGTCATACGCTAAAACATATGAGAGAATTTGGACAAAGATTTGGGAGAAAGCATACACTAGGAACTATTCTGCAATATACACCAAAGACTATACCAAAGTATGGAGCAGAGACTACGAAGGAAACTATACAGGATTCATTAACTACACTGGGCATTTTCAATCCAACTATCTTAAAGATTATGTAGGCGAAGTAACAAAGACCCGTCAAGGCTTTATTAATTACAATAAACTGTTTACTAAGAGCTGGGGAAGGATGTATAATAAGGAATACGTCAACGAATGGGCTACTGTTCAAAACTTCCAAAAAGATTATGAAAAAGATTTTGCTAAAACATATGTAGGTGTGTTTACTAAAACATACTCATCTATCCATACATATGAAGGAACAAGAACATCCGCATATCAGAAAACGTATACAGCAGATTATACAAAAGATTATGCAGCTGATATAACTTATCTGAAAACTTATACAGCTACAAGGTCTCAAGGATTTGAAGGAGCGTTTGAAAAAACATATTCCAATGAAATAGATTATGTTAAAGACTACGATAAAGAATATGAAGCTGTGTATTCTAGTAACTTTGGTAGCATAGATTATAGTACTGAAATTAATTTTGAGAAAGCTTGGTCTAAAGCTTTTGCAAAATTCTATGATGCTGATTATGCTAAAGACTATGAGGGATATATAGATTACACACAAGACTACAACAAAGCTTATGAAGGAACTTTCACAGGATATTTTGAGACAGATTTCATTAAGACATATTCAATTGACTATTCAAAAGACTATATTAAAGGCTATATAAATACGTACGTAGATACAACTAACTATGTGGGAACAGTAGCCACACTTAAATTATGGGTGAGGGTTGCATAAGGAGTATATAATGAGTAGTGAAGAAGTAGTGGAGATTGATCCTAGAGCTCATGGCTTTAAGATTGATACAGCCGGTAAGGTGGCTAGCTCAGAAGCAGAGTTAGCAAACAAAAGAATAGATTCAAAAATTCCAGAGTTCGAAGAAGAAATTGATCATGACATTCCTCACGATAAGGAAGAAGTGGTTGAAGAAGTTTACAAAGAAAGTCTCAGTAAAGATCGTTCAGACCGACTAGGGTTGGTCAGACCTCCAGATAAAAATATGAAAACATCATGGATGCGTGATCCTGTCGAGGCAGATGATATGGAGGAGATCAAATTGGCAGAAGAAAAAGCTAGGGAACCTGAATGGCCTTTTGGTGATGGTGAACCAATATATGCATTCTTTAGTAATGATGCAAGAACAGTATTAACATTCTTTCTAAGAATGCCAGATGATAGAGTTGAGAATCATACAATTGATTCAGCTCCCATGCATGAAGCTGCATGGCATCATCTACGAAAAATCTTCACAGAAGATATGCTCAATAAAAATACTGGTCGTGAGATTAATAAGATTCACAGACTGCGTACTAAAGAAGAAGATGAGCAAAAAGAACATGAAGGTAAGATGAAGCAAGAGGGCTTATTCGGTGCTAAAGTTGAAGCATTTGAATTGGAAGTTGTTAGTAAATCTACTAATAGAGATCTCAAATCAGCTATCCGTAAATCAAAGTCTACTATGGAAGTGATTGCCACAGTAGGTGCTCTTATTGCTATTGACCATTTGGAGTCTAAAAAAGTAGATGAACCAGCCGCAGCAGAATAATGGCTTTCTTTATGTTGGTTCTCTAACTAAACCATACTACGATGCTGCTGTAATGTCAGCTGAGTCCATTAAGGACTACTGGCCAGAAGCAAAGTGTATGTTGTTTACTCATGAGGATTGGGTACAAGAAAGAAGGGACTCGAGAATCTTTGATAAGATTGTTACAGGAGTCCCAGCACATTGCCGAGCTAAGCTATGGGCATTAGAAAAAACAATATTTGATAAGACATGCTATATGGATGCTGACACATATTGTGAGCATGAGGACATAAAGTATATCTTTGATGATCTTCCTGATGAATATGATATGGCTATGACTACTAATAGACCATATAATGCTAAGGTTGTCTACTTTAAGAAAGATAGAGAGCTCACTCATTACGAAGAAGAAGACAAAAAGTTAATCTGGGAAAATGGGGACCCAGATGGCAAACCATTGTATGCAGTGCACTCTTGGGAAGAGAATGCTAAGAACGAAGTGTACAGAATGTTATGGCATTGTGGAATGTTTATATATAATAATAAGCCACATACGTTAAAAATGTTAAACGCATGGTATACTAATTATAGGGAACAGATTGAAAACAAAAAGAACTGGCATGAAAAATTTGAGCATCCAAGATCATTATGGTTCTGGGATACGTATGCCTTTTGGCGAACAAACTTTTATACAAATTATGAAGTCAAGATCCGTGAGATTCATCCAAAGTGGAACTTTGTTAATGGATATAGAGATTTTGAGTTAAGTGAAAAACATCCAAAAGTTATTCACCACTACACAGTACCAGCCCGACCACAGGATGAAGGATTAATAGATGACCCCAATATATCAAATACAATCGGAAATTTTGACATACTTAAATGAGTGGCAAGAGTTTATATGGGGATTGGATCTTCATAACAACTTTGGTAAAGATAAGAAGTTTAAAGCTCGAGGTGGTAAGTTCTTTAATGAGAACCGATCAGAGTATGCAAGTTCCGTAGAGTGTTTGATGTCTCTTAAGCATGATGAGCACGATGGCTTTCCACCAGACTCATATGGATATGATTTCAATCAGATACCACAATGGATCAAATCAGGATCTATTCCTAAAGATATAGGCGAGCCATTAGCTGAAAAGAGTAAATGGTTAGATGATAATCTTGGTGCTTATCTTGGATATAGGTTTTGTGCATTGAAGATGTTCTATCCTCCAGAAGGATATATCTCTTGGCATACTAACTGGAACGTGCCAAGCTATAACATCTTGTTCACTTACAATCCTACTGGTGATGGTTTCTGGAGACATATTAATCCAACTGGATCAGAGTCACATAAACCTAACGTTGGAGAGAATCAAGAGAACGTAGTTACTATTCCTGACAAGCCAGGTTGGTCATGTAAGGTTGGTTACTATGGACGTAAAGAAGAACATGAAAAGATTGTTTGGCATACAGCTTATACTAAGGAGCCAAGGATCACATTAGGTTATGTTATCTTTGAAGAAAGTATTTGGAAAAATACAGTTGAAGAGATTGCTGGTGAAGAATTGGTATGGCCTCTAGCTCCATATAAACCAGAAGCTGTGCAAACTTCTTTTTCTAAATAAATCTTGATCCAAACTTATTGTAGTTCTTATGGGACTTTTTGCATACGTTCACAAGCACGTAGTACAGAATCTTCTCGTGCTTAGCTGTTACTGTATCTGCTAAGTTTATACCTGGTACTCTATAGTTACACATAGCATACATTATGAACCATAAGTCTTTAGGACCAGAGAATGTTATATTGTCCAGTCCATTGTATGCAATAGCTTTTAGATAACCTTGCCATTGATGCTCCGGAGTCATAGACTCATGGAGCTCTTTTACAATAGGTTGAATCTTCTTCCATTCTGCATCTTGCTCAGCAACAAACATTTGATTGAATAGTTGCTGACTGTATAGTAACATAACAAAGCCATAAATTTGGCTATCAATCATCATTTTCATTTTATGTAAACCTTGTTAAGAATCTAGCAATGTGATGTACAAATGGTAGTAATGATATTGCCATAAGCAAATTCATTCCCGTATGTGCCATAGCTATACGTAACGTATCACCTTTAGGCATTCCATCTGATACAAGTACTCCAGCTAACCATATAGTACCTGTCGTACCAATATTAGCTCCTAGCACAGCTGCAACTGCAGCTGGTAGTGGCACTGCTCCTGATGCTACTAATGCAATGATAGCTGTCGTTGATAGTGATGATGACTGCCATAACAATGTCATTACTATACCACCAGCAAACATATAATATGGATTGTGGATAAAATAACTCAGATGATCAAGGTTGCCCATTGACTTCATCCCGCCAGAAAACATCTTCAATCCAATATAGAAGACTACAAGTCCAATAAGAGTTGTAATCACTGGGTTACCTAAGTCCATTTTTGTCACTTTCTTTATAAGTTTTTTTGTCTTACTCATTTTCATTCCAAAATTTTATTATCATTCGTCTTCGTCTTTATTGACCTTTCCAATAACCATTATACGTTTAGCACCTAAGAACTCTCTGGACTCTCCATAGTACACCTTCCTAAGATGTCCCTGAGTAGCCAACTCTCCTGCACCATCTGCACAATTGATATGTAGCCATTTTACATTCTTGTTATTGTTACTTTGTAATACATATAACTTATCTGGATATTGATTGGTTATATGTTTCATATCCATCATATGTTCACATGAACAATTTATTACTACATTGCCTTTGAGTTCTAAACTATCAAACACAACATCTTTATGATTTATAGTGACCTGCGGAAATTCATCTTTGTAGATATGTTGCGCAATGTCACAAGTATATTCATCAATATCATAAATGTTAATAGGAATATCATACCCAAGACGATTAACCAGCATTGGAATAATAACAATACCATACCACCCAGCCAGTATATCAATACCTTTAATCTGTCTATCACGAAACCTTGCATCCACTAATGTCTCCACTAGCCACCATTTACTTTGTATCTGAGTTTCAAATATACATTCGCTATAGTCTTTGAATTTGTATATGTGCTTATCTGCTATATATCCCATTCCTTTATGGAACAGTTGGTATGTTCTATCTAATGAATAATGTTGCATCAATCACCCCAAAATGTTTTCAATGTTTCATGCTTATCTTCAACGTCATCAAAGCATGCAACAGCATGATCATCTCTCTTCTTATATTCATCAAGATCGTCTGGAAACGATGAACCATACTTATATGAGTATGCAAGTTTACTTGGAAAGAACTTGAGCTTGTCTCTGTGCCTTCTATACATCCACCCATCTAATCCATAGAATGACTTAAACACTTTCTCTTTATTATCTTGAAAGTCTTTATATTGATCTTCAAAGTTATTATCTTTGAGATAAAGTATTGATGAGTTGACATCACAGTTAAATATGTACTTGTTTATATCATTGCTGAACCATGTAGTTTGTAAAATCTGACCAGTACCAATAAAGTCATTCAATTGACCATGAACATAACAATCAAGATCAAGATAAATTGTATCGTTAGTAAACAATCCAGGTTCAAATAAGTTTACTTTATTCCACCAAAGTCTATCCATACAAAAAGACTTGTACTCATACACATTAATGTTTTGATCAAATCCTCTAGGATTGTCTGTCCAACATGTAAAATTATTTACTTGGTGTTTAACTTGGTGGAACAATTGGTTAACAAACTCATGCTTGTAACCAGTACCAACCTTCATACATACCACATCTAACTTCATAGGTATTGCTTCCACTCTTTAGCAACCCATCCTGTTGTTATATCTAATGGGTCTGGCTCATGATCTTCCATAAAGACACAGACAGCATGATCCGGTCTATACTTATATTTAGCCTCGCTACCTTTGATAGTATAATTGTCTGGATATGCAGCACCTCTATTGAATGAGTATACAGATCCTTTTGGATATGTATGTATCTTATCTCTCCACTTACGCCACAAATAAGCATCAGCACTATACAACGATTGCTTTATCATCTTATAGTTCTTACTAAAGTGTGTCCATATCTCATTTGTAACTGGATCAGTATTGTCTACGTATATCAAACTGGCATTAAACAACATGGTTAAAAAATAATTACCACCATGCATACCAACATGCCAAGGTGGCATCCAGTCACATGCAATCATTGCTGGCGTTGGCGTTTCAAGTATTCTATCCATTGGACCAAGAAATAAGTTATCAAGATCAGTGAATAGTATCTTACCTTCTATGCCACATAGATTAGGAGCAAACAATGACATCTTAATACCATCCCAGAAGTACCATTGCTCATTGTCTACTATATCACTCCATAGCCATTGTTCTGTGCATTCAACCGCTTTAATGTCTTCATCTAATCCTTTTGGATCATCTGTCATACAATATGATTTAAACTCTTGATTGAAATGCTTCTTGGCCATTCTGTGGATTAAATTTGGATAATCAGGACCAAACTTATCACCCCACTTCATAGTCATCAGGTTAATAATATTCAATACTCCTTATGACGTGCTGCCGCTCAGTCTTAATAATATGTTCTTTCTGCTGACGTACAAGATGCATCGATGGATTATCTTTATGGTCTACTGCATTGAGATCAACATACTTCTTACCCATACCATTGAGCAATCTAAACACATATGCTTCTCTACGATGGAATGGTTGTTTATCTTTTGCAAAGAATTCTGACCCTTGTTCAGCTCCAAAGAAATATGAGTATGCCCAACCTCTTGGTAGAGTATTAATTAAATCTCTGTGGTAATGGTTAATGTATTCATCATTACCTCTAAACTTAAATGAATAAGTTTCTGGATCATGCATAAACTCTTTTGTAATAAAATTCATTGAGTGACCATGCCACATCATTATAGAAGAGTTAATCAATGCAGCAAACTCAAAGTCTGGATCAAATCCTGATTGCTTAAATGCTTGTGATTCCCAATCAATAGGTTTCCAATAACAGTACAACATAGTAAGCTTATCTTTGACAGCATAGTCACACATTGTATCAAATTCTCTTTGTATAACTGTATCAAGATCAAAATATATATTGAGCCCATCACCAGATATAGACTCATCAAACAACAACATCTTATTCCACCAACCCCATAGCTTATGGTCATTGACATCAATAACATTGATACCAGGCATTGCAATAGTTGTTTGATTTGTTAGTAAGTTGAAGTTATATGGCTCACTGAAGTTTGCATCAATCTGAGCCTTCAATTGAAATACATGTTCATCTGTATAGTACTCACTAGGATCAAATTCCATTTGATATGGAGTCTCAGTATGTACAGTTTTGATACAGAAAATATTAATACGAGTCATCTATCCACCTTCTTGTAATATTCAAGAATTCATCTACCTCTGTCACCTTCTCTTTATTATCTCTATTGATAAGTGCTAGAGGTAACCAATCTTTACATGCTATCCAATCATGTATTGTATGATGGTCACTTATAGTTGACCACGTTAACCATGTACCAACACCATGGTTCTTTAACTCTCTGAAACATTTCTCAATTGTAAATGCTCTAAGAGTTTTATCAAATTCAAATGGTAGTCTACCAGACGCATGAAACTGTTGAGGATTCATATACGCCTGGTATGTGTCTTTATATGTTGCTACATAATAATACTTATACTTTTTATTATTGTATAATAATCGTATTGGGTTAAGCTCTTCAGCTATCGGTTTCTCGAAGAATGCTGGTACCAATGACTTCTTCATTAGTAGCCTCCTTCGTTAGCAACGATATGTGCGGGAAGGGGTGCCACTCTAAAGTCTTCTGTAATTCTTCCTCTGCGAGTTTGGTCCATGAATGGGTAAAGCCTAGTATCCATATGACTGTCCCAATCCGCAATTTTAATCCATATACCGCTTCGATGTAATGCTCTTCCAACTGAATCCGGGTTAAGGGGGAACATAAAAGTGTCCGGTTCAACATGCTGGCCATAAATTGGTTTTTCCTTCCATGAATTGATATAGTCTATTGACAGACTATAATGGTCTGCACACATCTGAATCATGTCATCCATGCTCCAGTTGTCTACACTCTCTAATAAATACCTTCCATGCTGGCCAACGTTTTTGAAGCGTATCATTGCGTGGTCAATATTCTTTTGTTTAAACAAATGAAGAAGTCTACTTGGGGCATCATCATTTATTCCTTTACATAATATAGTACCTGTGTCAACAATAAATTTACAAGCCTTGATATTNTCAAGAGCCATAACCTTTTGCTTAGCACATCTTAGTTCATCAATACCTTCATACCAATCATCATTGTCCACACCGTTCAATGACAAATAAACATGCGACAGCTTTGCCTCTCGCAAGCTACGAGTATACCTAATACTAGCCAATTTCAGTCCATTAGTCAACAGGGTACATCTATGCCCTGCCTTTCTGATCCTGACTATAATATCAGTTAGATCATTCCTCATGGTTGGCTCGGCACCCATGATTCTGATCATAGTTCTTTTTGGGAATCTACTAATTGTATTTATAAGGTCATCAATGTTCATGTCAGGAACATCTCTATTTGGTATGTAACAATTTTGACACGTCATGTTACATTGATGAGTTACATCTGCAGTAACATCAGTAAAATGATTATCCTCTGGTTCTAGTTCATAGTAACCGGGTAAGGTGGTCATATGCTTCCTTCGTATAGTCAAAGTTAGCTAGAACAGCAACTCTAACATCTTGTGATTCATGAAACGATGCATGAGGATGACTTGGATTAATAAACCAAATCTCTCCAATATCAATATTGTATTCTTCTATATCTTTATTCCAAAGGTCTTCCCCACGCTTACCAGTTTGTGCTTTAAGTGTGACAGGATCACTCAAAGGACATATGATATTATATGTGTTGGGTGGATCCATATGATAGTCTAAATGTTGACCTGGATCCAACATAGCATATCTTTGGTTCTTAATATCAAAGATTGAACAATGAAGAGTGATATCATCTGAATGGATTTGATTATAGAAGTCAGCTAGTTGATAAACGCTTTCACCAGTACTAACACCAACAACAGCATTCTGATGTCTGTGTTCAGCAGTCTGCTCACCAGTCAAATTACTTGGATCATCCGCTAAAGAATAGTATATAAATAAATTGTGTAACATGATTTCTGGGGTAAGTTGCCCCACTTTGATAGCTGGAGGCAGCTTTCGGTTGCGACCATGAAGTCGTAATTCATCAATTTTACTCATAATATGACCACATCATTGTTATTATAAATATATTTAGCTAAGTTAATAGGAGCACATAATGGCGGTTAAGGCAAACATTGTAGTAGATCAAGGAGCTAGTTTCTCCACAGATATTGATATTACAGACGCAGCTGGCGCCCGAGTAGACTTATCTAATTATACAGCAAACTCTCAGCTACGTAAACACTTTTCTTCAACAAATGCAACTGCTACCTTTACTTGTACTACTGGTGGTACAAACGGTACAGTTACTATGGCTCTCACTCATGCAATAACAGCTGACATAACTGAAGGAAGATATGTTTATGATCTATCATTGCATAACACATCTGCTAATACAAAGCTAAGAGCAGTTGAAGGAATTGTAACAGTCACACCAAAGGTTACAGCATAATGGTTAAAATGTTAAGAAATGATTTAAACACTTTAACAATTTATGGTAACCCTATAACAGGTTCTGCTAACAAGTTATCTGCTTGTGAAGATGTTTCTGAACAAACATTAGCCAATGGAGCTATTCTAGTATACAGTTCTAATGATAAAAAATATATACTACAAGTAGATTCTAACGATGGCGGTGAGTTCTAGTGGGACTGAGTATTCAGCTACCTGGTAATACCAAACCAACTCCGCTACATGCAAATGGCGCTGCCTTAGCAAATGTAGCATCTGGTACTATCCATTTAGCCAATACAACAGGAACAATAAAATTAAAAATGCCAACTAGTCTAGCAAGAAGAGTTGGGGATTTTGCTGATGTAAATAGTGGTAGCGTAAGTAACGGACAAGTAATAAGATACATATCTGCAAATGATACATTCATTACGACAGATAGAAACGATGTGGACGGAGGTAGTTTCTAGTGGCCATACAAATAAAAAGAAGTGCTAATACAGCAACACCAAGTAGTTTAGAAACTGGTGAGTTAGCATGGTCAACTAATAGTGGAGTTATATTTGTTGGTAATGGAAGTGCAGTAGTTGCAGTAGCTGGTATAAGAGTGCCAGGAACACTTACGGCTAACCAATCTGTTGTTATAGATTCAAATAGTTTTATAGATGAGATAAAGACTGGAGGATTGACTCTTACAACATCAGGTACAGCTAACACAAAGGTTGTTGGTATTGTCGCTAATGTTGAAATAGCTAATACAACCACCATTGCTACATCGCAAGCTCTTAAAAATTATGTTGATGAGAATGCTGTCACAGGAGGATCAACACAACTCAATGGTTTGACAGATGTCACTATATCAGATAGATCTCAAAGTGATTTTATGATGGCTGCTAACACAACTCATGTTAGAAATGTTACTACAGCTGGAGGTATCACAGCAACTGCAAACGATACAGTAGTAACATTCAATTGTGTTAATTCATCTTCAGATTTTCTTGTTGGAGCAAACTTACAAGTAACTACAGCATTGAAAGATGGTAGTGGTAATAGATTACAAATTTTATACGCCAATGGCGATGCAGCCTGGGGATAACAAATGGCCGTACCAAATAGTAGAAGTACATTCAAAGAATTGTGTCTCAGACGATTGGGTAAACCAGTTATTGAGATAAACGTTGATGACGATCAAGTAGAAGATCGTATTGATCAAGCGCTAGCATATTATCAAGACTATCACTTTGATGGTACTGAGAAAACATTTTTAAAACATGCTGTTACACAAACAGACCTTGACAACCAATATATTGATATACCTAATAGTGTTATTGGAATTGTTAATATTTTTGACATTGGTGATGCAACTAGTACAAACAATTTATTTAATATTAGATATCAAATTGCATTAAATGATTTGTACGATCTATCAAGATATGATCTTGTTCCATTCTACATGAACTTCATGAACATTAGAATGATTGAAGAGATATTAGTTGGTAAACAACCAATAAGATATAACAGACATGTAAACAAACTTCATATTGATATGGATTGGAAAAAGCTCAACGTAGGTGACTTTATTGTAGCTCATGTATACAAAAAGCTTGATGGTGATACATACTCTGATCTATGGGGTGATAGATGGTTAGCAGAATACACAACATGCTTAATCAAATATCAATGGGGTTCAAACCTATCTAAATTTACAGGTATGCAACTCCCAGGAGGCGTACAATTTAATGGAGCTGATATTCTATCACAAGCACAAATGGAAAAAGATAAATTGGAACAAGAGATGATATCAGCTTACTCTTTACCAGTACATGATATGACAGGTTAACATGGTCGGAACAACAAACCTTTACTTCAATAAGTTTGAGCACTTTGGTGAACAAAACTTAATAGCTGATCTGGTTATTGAGTCCATTGCAATATATGGAATCGATGTTGGATATTTATGTAAAAAGTTTACATCAGAAGGATATGATCAACTATACACTGAAGAAGACTTGGCTGTATTTGATAATGTTACAGACGTTGCAATGTATGTTAGAAACGTAGATGGCTTTGAAGGAGAAGGTGATTTCTTATCTAAGTTTGGGCTTGAAATAAGAGACTCCATGACACTATCTGTTGCAAGGAGATCATTTGAAAGCGAAGTAGAAGCCACGCAAAATATATCAAGACCAAGAGAGGGAGACTTAATATTCTTCCCATTGAACCAAAAACTATATGAAGTAAAATTTGTTGAACACGAACCAGTATTCTATCAAATGGGTGGCTTGCAATTTTATGATTGTAGAGTTGAGTTGTTTGAATATTCTAATGAAAGATTTGATACAGGCATCACAGAGATTGATGAGCTGGAAACTAAGTTCTCTCTTGACATCTATCAAGAAGTACAGATGCTTGCAGAGAATGGAGAAGCATTATTCACGGAAGATGGTCACAGACTTCTATCAGAAGAAGAGTCTGCTGAAGATGCTAGTGCAGATGCCAATAGAGATTACGATACAATAACAGATGCAGAAAATGTATTCTTAGAATCAGAAGCTGATGGTATCATAGACTTTAGTGATGCTGATCCGTTCAGTGAGGGTGGTAGGTTTTAATGTTTGGACATACCTTTTATCACGGTACTCTTCGTAAATATATTATCATCTTTGGTACTTTATTTAATGAAATAATAATACAAAGAACAGATAACAATGGCAATCGAGTTCAAGATATCAAAGTTCCATTGGCATATGGTCCTCGTGATAAAACTATTGCAAGACTAGAACAAGATCCTGACTTGGATAGAGAAGCAGCGATAGTTCTTCCTCGTATGTCTTTTGAAATGATTGGAATGTCATATGCAACAGAGCGTAAGCTAAACACTGTACGTAGAAATGTTGCAATACATGATGTTAATAACAATGCCAATCTAAGAACAATGTATAACCCTGTTCCATATGATATCAATATTGAGTTGAATATATTTACTAGATATGCTGAAGACTCAACAAAGATACTTGAACAGATTATGCCATTCTTCACACCAGAGTTTACTGTTACAGCTGAGTTGATTCCAGAGATGGATTGGAAGATTGATATTCCAGTTGTTCTAGAAGCTGTAACAATATCAGATACATATGAAGCAGACTTTCAAACAAGACGAGCTTTGATACACACTCTTACATTTACAGTGAAAGGACAATTGTTTGGCCCTGTAAGTAAGACTGGTGTTATCAAGAAAGCTAACACAATGTTTTATGTTGATACAACAACTAAGTTTGCTAATGTACACCCATCTAACACAACAGTGAAGACAATTGAAACAAGCCATTCAAATGGTACACAATTCACACTTCACTCTCGCACAACAACCACACCAGGCTTGCTGGCTAATGGTTCACCAACTACAAATGCATCATTAACAATAGATGCGTCATCTATAAAGTCAACTGATGATTATGATTATATATCTAACTTTGAGGAGTTCTTCGATGGTGATGGAACAGGATAGACCTTTTAATGCTCATGCTGATCCTATTGCTGCTGCTTTGGATATCAGTCCTAACACTGCCCCTTTGTCTATACACTCATCAAAAGAGGCACCCAAAAATGTACCAGCCACAGGAAAAGAATCAACAGAAAAAGATATAGAGTATGCCAGAGAAAATTTATATCATCTAGCTGAAAGAGGTAGAGATGCATTAGATGGTATACTTGATCTTGCTAATCAGTCTCAACATCCTAGAGCATATGAGGTTGTAGGTCAACTAATAAAAACATTAACAGATACAAATGAAAAGATTGTAGACTTACAAGCTAAGGCAAAAGATATATTGTCAGATCCTAAAGGTAAAGGTGGACCTGATAAAGTAACAAATAACTTATTTGTTGGAACCAATGCAGACCTAACTAAACTATTGGGTGGCAACGCCAGGAGTCAGTTGTTAAACAATGAACCTAAAAAATGAATACGTCTTCCATAGTGGTGATCCTGACTATGCTGGTAAGAGTTATATAATAAACGAAAAAGGCTTTCACTGGATGCAGAGGTTTGAAAAAACCAAGATGACATTCAGAGAGGCTTGCTTTGATGCAGCATTAAGACTCAGAGAAAGAACAAATAAAAGATTGGTATTGCCAGTCAGTGGTGGCTGCGATAGTGCAATCATTGCATACGTTTTTGATAAATTAGAAATAGAACATATAAAGATACATCAAGTATATCAATTTAGAAACAACATATTGAATCATTATGAGTCTACAAACCTAAGAGAATTTCAAAACTTCGTTCCAGAAATAATACAAAATGTTAATGTTGTAGAGTTTGCAAAATCAGATTACTATCAAAATACTTTTATTGATATGTTTCCTTGTCCCGTTTATGCAACCTCCGAGACAGCATTACTTAGTCATGAGTCAATTGATCCAGAGAATGACTTTATTGTTTGGGGCACTGGTGCTCCTGTTATCAATAGATATATGGAAAATTCACCTATCCAAGGATTTGAACAAGGCCTTAGAAGATTTAGATCATTGGGATGTCATGTTATTGGTATTGAGAACACTGAGTTCTTTGAGGACAATCCTATAATCCACGCATCATGGTATGATGATGTTCTTAGAGAACAATTGGATATGTGGTATGAAAGTGATATTGTTAATCATTCATGGGATAAGATAATGAAGAATATGTATTTCTTTCATCATTTTCCTGAACTAGATAGATGGATGCCAAGACAAAAGAGCTCACAAGAACAATGGAAGTGGTTTGATAGAGAAGTACTATCGCATGATACTAATCATTATTTAAATATGGCTACTGGAGAGACCTATTTCTCTAGTCCATATAGAACATTCAACTCTTGCTATATGGATGATATCTATGATATTGTCAATAATGATCGATCTGTAAAGACTATAAATAACTTAAAGGGACAACTCTATTCATATAGAGACTGGGCAATAGAAGGTGATGAGAGTAAGTGGGCTTAGTACTGTCCGGGCCACATAGTTTATTATATACCAAAAGAAGGACAAGTCAACGGATGTATGAATATAATTTTAAATTAGTTAGGATTGTTGATGGTGATACCGTTGATATCGATATTGATCTAGGCTTTGGAATTTGGTTACAGAACCAACGTATCAGAATTATGGGAATTGATACACCAGAATCAAGAACGTCAGATCCTGAAGAGAAGAAGTTTGGTAAACTTGCTACAGAACAAGTAAAAAGATATATGGCAACAGCTAGAAAGTTCTATTCTTTCCAAGATGAAAAAGGAAAGTATGGTAGGATATTAGGAGACTTTGAAATATATGCTTCGCACAATAATAGTTATATGAAAATGGCTGAAGCAATGATTAATGATAACTATGGTGTTGCATACCATGGTCAATCCAAGGATGATATTGCTGAAGAGCATATTGCCAATAGAGGAAAGTTAGCTGAACGTGGAGTTATCCCCGACTGAAATCTATCTAGGTAATCCCAGACTAAAAAAAGCTGGAGTTAAACTAGATTATACAGAAGAGCAAATCCAAGAGCTTGTAAGATGCTCAAAGGATATTGAATACTTTTGTAAAACATATATGAAGATTGTTAACATTGATGAAGGTGTTGTCAATCTAGATTTGTATGACTTTCAATTAGACATAATGAAGTCTGTTGTTCATAATCGTTTCTCTATATGTAAAATGCCTCGACAATCTGGTAAGACAACAACAATGGTTGCTGTTATACTTTGGTTTATCTTATTCAACGAATCATTCAATTGTGCTATCTTAGCTAACAAAGCAAGTACTGCTCGTGAGATATTGAGTAGATTGCAAATGGCATATGAGTGGTTACCTCATTGGTTACAACAAGGACTAGTTGAATGGAACAAAGGTAGTCTTGAGTTAGAAAATGGTAGTAAAGTTCTTGCAAGTTCAACATCATCATCTGCTATACGAGGTGGTTCATTCTCGTTAGTGTATCTTGATGAGTTTGCATTCGTAGATTCTCAACTACAAGAGGAGTTCTTTGCATCGGTTTATCCTACCATTTCATCTGGTAAGACATCAAGAGTTATGATTACATCTACTCCAAAAGGTATGAACTTGTTCTACAAGTTATGGGTAGATGCAGAAGAAGGTAGAAATGAATACGTTCCTATCAAAGTTCATTGGTCTGCTGTACCAGGTAGAGATGAGGAGTGGAAAGAGCAAACCATAAAGAACACTAGTGAGGAACAATTCAGACAAGAGTTTGAATGTGACTTCATAGGATCATCTAACACTCTAATCAATCCTAGTAAGCTAGCAGCATTAACTTTTCATGAACCAATATCTCAAAATGAGAACATGAAGATATGGCATGAAAGAATAAGAGGTCATGTATACGCAATCAGTGTTGATACTTCAAGAGGTATAGGAAATGATTATTCTGCTTTTACTGTTGTTGATTGTACTACTGTGCCTTATGAAGTCGTTTGTACGTATAGATCCAATGTTATTGCTCCTATGTTATATCCTTCTATTATTTATGACGCTGCACGTAAGTATAATGATGCTATCGTACTTGTCGAGATTAATGACATAGGTCAACAAGTTGCTGATATATTACATCATGAGTTAGAGTATGAAGGTATATTAACAGCTGAGTGGAGAGGTAGAGCTGGCCAGCTATTGACAGCTGGCTTTGGAGGTAAGTCTCAACAATTAGGTGTCCGAACAACTAAACAGTTGAAGAGAGTTGGTTGTGCAGGTTTAAAAACTATCATTGAGAATGATCGTTTAAAGATAAATGATTTTGAAATCCTTAAAGAGTTGACAGCATTTGTTGTAAGAGGACAAAGCTATTCAGCTGAAGAAGGATATCATGATGATCTAGTGATGTCATTAGTATTGTTTGCTTGGTTAACAGGTCAAGAATACTTTAAAGAAATGACTGATATAGATATAAGGAAGAACTTACTTCTGGCTAATGAAAAGGCTATTGAAGAAGAAATGTTACCATTTGGATTCTTCCAAGATGGAATTAATGATCCAGAAGATGATTTACAGAAGTATAAATCAGACGATTGGATAACAGCTACACCGTATGAGATTGAAGGTTCGTGGTGAAAGCCGCTTTTTTATAAATAATGACATGCAAATCAAGCATTTCAAAACCTTAATGAAGGAGAATTAAGCCATGGCATTCCAAGTAAGTCCTGGTGTAAATGTTTCAGAAATTGACTTAACAACTATTGTGCCTGCTGTTTCAACAACAGAAGGAGCATTTGCTGGTTCCCTAAAGTGGGGTCCTGCAGAAGTTGCAACTCTTATTTCATCTGAAGAAGAGTTGGTATCCAGGTTTCATAAACCAGACGGTACGTCTTTTGAATCATTTTTCACTGCTGCCAACTTCCTCGCGTATGGGAATTCATTATACGTCAGTCGAGCTGTAGCAACTACAGCACTCAACGCAACTGTGTTGCAAAATGGTGCAACTGCAGTTAACTCAGCTAACTCTCAAATGGCCGTTCAAGCAAAGAACAGAGAACATTACGACAATGAACTCACCATTCCAAACTTAGCATCTTTCATAGCAAAGTATCCAGGTTCTCTTGGAAACTCTTTGAAGATATCTGTTTGTGATAGCTCAGGCGCATTTGAATCATCAGTTTCAAATAACATAGCAGGTATAGCTAACGTAGCATTGAATGTTGCAGTTGGTAATACTAGCGTTATAATTACTGCTGCAGATCTAAAAACAGGTTTCACGCAAACATCTAACGTAACAGTTGCTGAATATCTGCTTGCACAAAACACAGTATCAAATGTTGCTTCCAGCTTTGCAGTTGGAGATGTCATTCGTTTGGGCAACTCTTCTATTGGAGTTCAAGAGTTAGAAGTAAAAACTATTGGATCCACAGCTACTTCTGGTGCTTTAGCACCTAACAACAATGACACAATCTTCTCAGCAGAAGCTACTCTAACACTACAGTCTAAGTATACACAGGCTACTGCATTTTCATTAGACCTGACTTCCACTGGTGTTACTCGTAAGTGGCAATACAATGGTAATTTTGATAGGGCTCCTGGTACAACATTGTTTACAAACAACGTTGCCAATAACTCAGATGCATCTGATGAACTACACATTGTGGTTGTAGACGAAGATGGTGATATTACTGGAGTTAAAGGACAAATACTAGAGAAATATGCTGGACTATCTCGTGCATCAGATGCAAAAGATGAGTCTGGTGAATCAATTTACTATTATAATGTGATTGATAATCAATCACAATGGGTACTTAATGGTGGTTTGAAAGTAAGAGCTGCTGGTGAAACACAAAACAGTACAGCAACTTATTCTAACACTGCTGTTAACATGTCCAACTCTGCAGTTACAAATACAACTCCA
>JGI24006J15134_10000176_pt1 | contig 47199 bp, 43 predicted proteins | sample LinPmetageLP53_FD_15134 | JGI IMG/M metagenome (IMG submission 15134)
CGAAAACGGGAATGTGCACATCAATGTACCCGTTGGGAATGTGGAGGCAGGTGCTACAAATGGCAACCCCGCCTCAACACTGGCCCTCATCATCAAAGACGCACTTGAACTGACGACGGTTATCATAGGTGGGAACAGTCACTTTGGTGTTCCGGGTGCAAAGCGTGTCGCAGATGCATTCACTGTGACGACATCACAGCATGCCAACGGTCAACAAACTGTACGCATCGAAGATAAATTTCAATCAGAAATTTATTCAGTCACTCCCCAAGACCCTGATTTTAGAAATGCCTTTTCTCCATCAACTTTGTCAACTGGTTTGCCTTCCCGCTACTCTTTTGGTAAGAGTGCAGGCGATAAGGCACAAGACCTACTGGGCCTAATTTCCAATTCTCGTAAAGAGTCCGACCTGCTACGGGGAATACAAATCCCTTACCACTCACTCGTACAGTCGAACGACATCACTCCTGTTGTGCGAAATCTGTTCTTGACCTATGGTAAATTGACGCCTGCTGAAAAGGATTCCCGTAATAACTCTCGACCTGCTACCTTGCCTATGCGGGTTTCAAACACAGTCGGTGAGGATGAAAATGGCCGCTCAACAGGTTTGCTCGCAAATCTTGTTGACGGACTGGCGGACTATTTTGGAGAGGCATGGGCTACACTTGCAGGTAAAAGCGCAGTCGGTAATCAAGGTGGCCTGTCGGTTGTACCTACCAAATTACACATCAAGAAGGAAGGAGCCGATGGTACCTACCGATATGATTTACAACTGATGAGTGCTGACCATGTCATAGGGGTGTGAGTATGACTGTATCAATCGAACCAAGTCACGCCCTTTTCTTCAATGGTATCACCGATGGTGTCATTGTTCCTCAGATGACATTCAAGAACAACTTTGGAGAACTACACACAGGTAGTGACTTGACGCATCAAAAAACACCAACTGCGTTGTCTGCCTTCACCATTGAGGCTTGGATTATTCCAGATTCCGGGGGCATAGTCTGGGAACAGGAAAATGTCTGCCGCATTATTGTAGGAAGTCCGTCAAGCCCCGGACCTGCACACGCTCAAATCAAGTTGCGCAACATAGCCAACGATGCTGAAAACACATTTACATTGAGCAGTGCACAAGCCGTTTCTGGTTTGGATGGCGATGTTGCTTACTGGGACGGCGTCACCTTCCCCCGTGCTGGCCTCGATGTACACGATACATTCAATGCACAGGACGACAGCAAGAATGACTTGACCGGGCTTAACCTCGGGCACCGGGAACTGCTTCAAGTGACATTGACTTTTGACCGTACGATACTTTCGCTCCACATCAACGGAGATGTCATCGCATCGAAAACGCTTGACGAAGAACACGAACTGGCTCTTCATCCTACACAACTCAGCATTGGTGGCACAGGAGGAGAATATCGTGGTACTATCGAGGCCGTGCACTGGAGCAGAGGAGCATCTGATGCTGGTCACGATTTGTCTTTGCCTGTCAAGAACGACTCAACTCTCGGTCTTTGGCGATTTGAAGAACCTGTTGAACCCATTGCTACCAGTATTACGCTACCTTCTTTATCGGCTTCGACAGGAGCATCATCATCCATTTCAATCGGTACCACATTGGCACAGACCTTGGTCGACGAGTTCACCGGACAAAGCGGTCTGACTTCGGTGAATCTGACCACCTCCCCTCAATCAAACGGCTCGTACAGTGTTAAACGCTTTACCAGCGGGTCATCGACAACTGTCAGCGTACCACATGTACCGTTCAACCTGCTCATCAATCCACTTGGGTACAGCCAAAGCACGGGCATTCCCAACCGAGAAGCACCTGAGCGTGTACGAATCACCGCAGTGGATGCGTCTGCTGGTACAATGACCGTCGAAAGTATTCACTTGGATTATGCAAGCAACGCCAGTACAGGCCGCAGAGGCTTGCTTATGGCACACGGCGCAGGCATCGGAGTCATTGTCACAGGTGATTGCTTGGTCGACGGGGGTACAGGAGAGCCGTATCAGATTGCTGGTACAGGTACACAGTTCTCGCATCGCCAAGGACAAGTTCTCATCGATGAAAGTGACTTTGAAAATCATGGATTACTGTTTGCCCTAACAATGGCAACAACAGATAACGGGTATTCAAAGTTCTCTGCAACCACTCGTATGGCCGACAATTTCCTCATAGGTCACACAGGTCGACACACACTCAATCACATCCCCGGTCACCCGTTCATGGGTACAATGCCAACGCCCACAGCGGCTTATGTCGAACAGAGTGTTGATGCTGTTGCTCAGACAATGGAAGCATCTTTTGCCGCACAGTACGCTGATTTGTCAGATGCTGTTCCACCCGGTAGTCCTGTTGTGTTCAATGACTTGTTTGGACCATACGATGTTTCAGGGTTGGCCTTTTCCTCTGTTCCGACTCAGGCTGTTGAAAACGGAATGGCCGGTGTCGATGATACTCAACGAGCCCTTCTTGCCATAGGTGGCGATGGCTTTGACGCAGAGCCATTTGCTTTGAGAAACATGGGCGATACTTCTCCTACGGGTGATGCACACACTCGTCACATGACTCCGTCCACTGAGTCAAGAGTGGCTATTCTCAAGGTACCCAGTCTTTCAGCATACGATTACGCTCCATTCGTACAGGTACATTACAACGCAATTGACTTTGCAGGTACGGGTATGAAGCACGCCGCTACGGGACGCTTGACTCATAATTATTCTTCCAGCGTGATTAAATTACAAAGCACAGAAGCCTTTGGTAAAACAGGAACTACCATTCGTGCCGATTACATCAGCATAGCAGGAGAGGTGGCAGGTGCATCGTCTATTGCCGCTACGCTCGACCACAGTGCAAAGACAATTACTTTCGCCTCAGCACCTACATCAGCATTCCAAACCGCCGCTGTCACAGGCGCAATTGTCAATGTGTCGTTGCGTGGCAGTGCTCTTTTGGTTCAAAAAACAATTCCAAGTGGCAACACGCAATTGGCATCTGGCGTTAAGATGGTTGACCTCATCCATTCAGACATATCTGCTGGAACAGCAGTTCTCTATGCACCGGGTGGTGTGCTGGAATTTGATTCCGACTCATCTTTTTACATTGAGGATGGCGGCCTCATAGGCGATGATTCAGAAGGCACCATTGCAGAAACTCAGTTAGATGTGTCCCTGACTCCTAACAACTATCTGCCGCTACATTCAACCGACTCTGTACAAAAAGCACCGCAGGTAATTGCATCTGCGCTTTACGATAACACTGTTCATAAATCTTTTTTCCATAAATTGGTAATCTCAGCATCGGATAACGAACAAATTACACCGAATTTAGAAGCATCTGGGAACTTTCAAGCGGAGTTCAAGAAAGAAATCCGCCCTCGTACGGGTGTACTTGTCAACAATGGCGGAGGCTATTCCGCAACTGCTACTTCAATCACAGTCGATGGTGTTGACGCTACTACCAAATTCGGAGTAGGACTCAATGTGTACACCCAAAAGGGTCTATTGCTTGGTGCAATTACAAGCCTGTCTTCCACAGCCATTGGCATCAGCGCAGGTATTGCTGGCACAGTGACCGACAATGAAGAACTGTTCCATCAACCGTTGATGCAGGCTGTCAGTTCAACCAATCAAAGCACTGCCGTCAACGAAGTGTTTGACATCATAGGTCATCGTACAAAAAGCGGCCGAACTCGGGTTGTCGTACAGCCGTCTGACCGTCGCAGGTTCAGTCAACTGACAAAGATGCTGACAAACAAAGACGATTCAGAGCCCAACACAGTCACTGTTCAGTATGTTGTTGGTCGTGGAAAAGTCATTGACTTTGATAGCAATGCTCAGAACGACACAGTCCTACGAGCACACGGGTTAGTTGCAGACGCTCTGTCCAATTCAGTACACATCAAAGGCGACGGAGCCCCTGACTCTCACATCGTGAAAGAAATCATGCCCGGTAGCCCTGTTGTCACCATGACCATGGGCGGGGTCGGACAAGGAGCGGTCAATACTAAGCCGACTTGGGACCCGAGTCCGACAGCCCGACTTGGCTGGTCGACTCGTAGGGACTGTACGACGAAGGTAAGTGCGCTTGGTAGCACCACCATTACAGTCGTACCGCTCAATAATAACGCCACTGACCTCGCATCATGGGGAACTTACTGCTTTCCAAAGGTAGGAAAAATCTTCCTGCAAAAGCCCGGAATCGAAGGGGCAGACAATCAGTTGTTTGCCTCAGCAGAATACGCTTCAAAGACAGGAAGCGTATTCACATTTGCTTCTGGTACCACACATTTGGGCTCAGGCAAATTCGTCCTCTTCGACGGCACAGAGGCCGCCTCGTTTGCAGATTGGAAGACAGGCACGGCAATCGCAATCGGCGGCTATTTGCAAGTGGATGACAAGTTCAACGCAGAGTCAATTGCTCCTGACGGCACGACCATCAACGACAGGCTTTTTCAAACACTGGACACTGTACAACATGATTATCAGTTGGGCACACAGTATGCCAGTACACGAGCCATGATTGAGTTCCCTCTGTTTGAGGAATTTTTCTTTGATGACCCTGACGCAGGTGTATTCCCCGGTCCTGATAACAGCATGAAGTTGCATCTTGATGCGACCTATACTGCCCCTACATGGGCACCCAACCCTGTTGGTCGAAGACCAAAGAGCGTGGCACCAGAAGACCCACAGGTCAACAGTGCATTTTCACTTCCTGTGTCCCAAAAGAAACACAAGCGAGGCACAACCATCAGTGCAGAGTACGACAGTTCTAACAGACGCATCTATGTGAAAGATGCAAGTCTTTTCCCAATACCCTCGGCCGCTCCTGTTGTCATAGGGGGCATTGGAGGCGCACTCAGGTTCCGTTCTGCCTTTACAAAGAATGGCGAGTGGGTGATTTACAGCGCAATTGATACGACCAACAACTATCTGACCGTTGCAGGCAATGCGGCGGCGGATGATGCATGGGCGTTCTCTTCCAACTTCCTTCGTGATTATCAGGTAGGCAGTCGAATTTCCCCTGCTCAAGGCATTCAAAACATGAATTACAAATCAATCGCTGACAATCCAACGCTGTCAAGTGCAGGGTTTGAACAGCGTTCTGAGTTCTATTACGACCGGGCAAATGTAATGACACAAGGTGGCAATATCGACTACGGATTGAAGCAATATGTTTCTGCTGTTGAGTTCCGTTCAGGACCAACCATAAACCCGCACCTACCTCATGTACAAAACAAAAGAGCCCGTGGCATTGTTGAGGCTTTCAGTAGTCCAAATCTCACGCTTGAATCATCTGAAACATGGCCAGCGACCACCTCTCACAGCACACATGCATATCGAGTTCGCTACTACGATAACACTGCAAGTGCCTACAAGCATGCACACTACAAAACACGCACAGGTAATGTGCTTTCTTTGATTACTATTGATAGTGGCTTTAACCCAAGTGCAGGTACAGAAATCACACTTGTTGATTTTCATGCAACTGGTTCAACGCTCCCTGCTACTTTGGACACACAACTACTCAATACCAAATGGGCTAATCCATTCTGCCCCGGTGGGCTCAGGGACGGAGATACCGTCTGGATGAACATGCAATATACCAATCCACATTCAGTGGAGGGCTTGTTCTGTAAGAGCAGAGGTACGCTCAACGAAGGGCAGGTATGGACAGGTTTCCTCGGAGGAGCAAGTGATTTTGCAACCACACCTCGTGAAAGCATACCGATGGAGAATTTCTTGATTGGCAATTCCTGCTTGGAAACGAGCCGCAACTTTGTTCAACACATCAACAAAACAATTGAGTTGAACTACGAAGCACTGGGGCTTAGTGCTACACTGGCTCCTACTGTGGCCTATCTGGACCCGTATCAGTGTACAGAAGACTATGCTCGTGTGTTGCTTTATGATGTCGCCCATGACCGTGAGTTTATTGCCTTCCAAGACCTTTGGATGCAAGTTCAAAGTAGTCCTGAAACAGCCGTGGTCAAAAGACCTCTTGATGTGGCCAATGGCTTCCCAAGTCAAGACAAAGAAACAGCCTCAACTGCTAAGTCTGAATTTATGGAAGCGGCTATGGCGCATAATAATTCAGGGCAACTCAATGTGACAATTGCCACACATGCAACAGGCTATCACAACCACATACCTAATGTCAGTGCAACCATGCCAAGAACAAATAATGCAGTCACAGAATATGGCTCACCAGAAAGCACCCACTTACAAATTGACTCCTCTTCCGACGAGGTATCGACATTGTTTGATACCCCTGATGGTACACGGGTAGTCCCTGCCTTTTTGTCAATGAAAGGTATTCGGTCTTCGACTCTTGATTTGTCTGGACATGAAGAAAGTCGCCTGCAACATTTACCACATTGGAATCAAATGGATTTTGTACGCCGCCTCACTCTTGACTTTGGAGAAATAGGGGTCCGTCAAGGTATCACTGACATAGAAGCGGCCGCAAAAGAGGTTGTCCGCCGTATCAATCAGGCTGGAGCAAAAACAGGACGGACTCATGCTCGACGACCGGCTGACCAATTTTTGGGTGAGGCAGACAGGTTTGATTTAGGAAAGGGCCATTCAGCAACCAGCACCAATCCTCGCAAAGACCCTACCGCTCCACACCAAAAAGCAGACTTTGCCGCTACTGGTTCGACACACGACCCTGCTCCCTTTTGGAATTCTGATACGGCCTTTGGTAGCCATGACCGAGGTACGCACATGGGCTACATGCGTGCTCACCTTGGCCGAGTCGTCAATAGCGCAGAAGGCAAGAAGGGCTACTCGATTATAGTTCACTCGACTGTGCCCGGCGCATCTGGTCGCAACTTCTGTGCTTGGATGGATAACTCAAATGGTCAGGCTCCGTACAGACCAGAGTATCTCATTGGTCACGGAGGGCGTTTCCGCAACTACTGGTGCCAGCCAGATGAGATGGATGGTGAGAACATGCATCCTGCACCAATGCCAATCACTAAGTTTGGTCGTCCGTTTGCCCCAATCACTACGCTCCGAGAGTACATACCAATGGAGGAAGTCGATGCAGACTATCAAAACACACTCGACTTTGGTCCAGAAGTACATGGCTCGGGCGCAATCAACACTCACTCAACAGATGAGCACGCCACTGGTCGCAGTAGCAACACTATCCTCAATTCCAGTTTTGAGCCCAAGTCAGATGGGAAGGTTCTCGTCGAAGGTCTGCGAGTAGGAACACAAGCAAAGGCCCGAATCAACTTTGGCGGATTAACGCAAGCAGGCATTCCGGGTTGGGCACCTGATGCTGGTAAGTGGGGAATGGGAAGAGATGGCGCTTCCACTCGCTATGATTACATTTACGGTGACAAGGATTTGGTCCCCGGTACAAAACAACATGGCCTTGTCAACCAGAGCGGTGGTGGCTACATACCTGATGATGATATTCGACCCGACAAGATGGGTACAGGACAACTGTACGGCATCCGCATGGTCGACCATCGTGGAGATAGCCACACCATCAGAATGGCGTACAAGCAATATGGTGAGGCTTTGGGCAATTCTTTGACTCGTTTGCCACCTACATTGGACAACGAAGTCATCATTCACTTCGATGACCGTGATGTGGGACAGGGTGGCTTCACCATAGGGAAGCACATCAGCGGCAAAGGTGATGTCTGTGGTCAGTACACTGGTGGTACAAAGCAATCCTTCCGTGGCAACCTTTGGAACACTTACAATTCACCTGCTGTGGGCATATCTGCTACCTTCCAAAAGGACGGCTCAAACGACAATTTCAAAATTGTTTTAGCCGCTCCGTACGGCACTGGTAGCAACTTAGCACACACGGATATTTTGGGCTATCTTGGTTTGCCTGACAGCGGGCTTATCCAACTAAACGATGTTGCTGGCACAGCAAACAATGGAGAAACATACTACTACACGAGCCGCTCTCATTACGCCAAGGCTGGTGCTTCTGGTGTTCATTACCTGTACGGAGTAAAGAACATCGGTTCAGATTATTCCAGCGCAGTCACACGAATCTTTAGCCCTCGTATCAATTTCACTTCGCTCCTCACTGACGAAGTGATTGCGGCGGCAGTCAATCATGCCATCAACATGGAAGACCCGAACACGGAAGATGTAGGGGCAACTTCATTCGACTGTACATCTTACTTGGCCCCAGACGGCAAGACGCTCGGAGAGTGGGGCGTAGCACCTGACGCTATACGCATCAAGGCACACAGTTCCAAACACAAGGTCACACCTCTGCGACACCTATTCCAATCGTCCGTCGGCAAAGATTGGGGTATTCAAGCGGCGGCAAGCAATCTGGCAACAGGGACAAATCACTTGGGTGGCTTGACTGAGGCAGAAATCTTGCTTGGGGTCAGACTGGATGTAGGCTACATTCCGGCCACTGTTCTTCACATCACCACAAAGTATCGTGGACCCAATGCTAACACCGCAACCCCTGTACTTGTCGACAGCCTTAACGATTCTGTCAATGTCAAGCAGTGGCGTGACAATCTCAGAGGGGACACTTACATCCGCTTACCCGGTGACCGAATCACGCCGTGCATCAACACTGTGATGGTCAACATTGCTTCCAAAGATACAAGCACCACACCTGACCACTTGGTGCTTCCATCTAACGAGTATCTTTACCTTGCCATGACCCCGGCGTCTGACGACGCTAACGCTTGGAGCGAAGAGGTTGTCTTTTGGAGAGGTGACACAGACTGGGCCAGAGCGGTCAGCAAGGCAGGAGCCGCTGAAAACAAATTAAATTTGCTCAATCATTCGGCTGACTTTGTCACCAACCTTGCCGCCGACGATGTGCTTGTAGCCCACGCTAATCTTTTGAAATTCCATGACTGTGACGGCATTCGTACAACAGGTAGCCACCATGGAGAGCCATTCCTGTACTTCCGTGGTGGTCGTTCCAGTGTTGACAGGTGGGTACCTTTGTACTTTGGTGGTGGTTTCTCTGGAGTCACTCTTGACATTAACGATGGAACACAAAACGATTATGAGGAATTTTACACTCACCCATACTCATCTGGACCGACTGGCTCTGCTGGTATGCAGAATGTAGGTGAGGCCGCTGGTTCCTATGCACTCATCGATACCAACGCTATGTTGGCTATGTTCCCCGGTACACCGTATCTTAACCAACACAACGGACAACATTATCCTCCTTTCTTTAACAAGGACGCTATGCTGAGTCCTGACTTGGATGGTGGAAATAACACGAACGCTTCTTCAACAGGAGTCACATACGCAGGTGGAGGAAAAACAGTCAACTGCAATCGTCCAAGCCCAATCGTACTGCGCTTTTCCCATCCTCACGCACGATATTCGGCCAGTTCTATCAACACTGACGCTACGACTTATTTGGTCTTTGGTCCGGGGCAGGCTGTCCCTCACAACTTCCAGTCGTATGAACCTCAGTTGTCTGATATTATTACAACAGGAAACGGGTACAGTGCAGTACCCAGCACTCATCCTGCGGGTGAATCCTTCCTACCCAATCTAATTTCTCATGGTGGCAGTACGCTTTACGGCTTCTCTGCTAACCTACCGCCTACTAAAGAGTATCAAGCCAGCAACATATCAGGGTATAACTGGATTCTCAATTGGGAACCGACCAAGGGTATGCCTAATTCTCGCTTCTATGGGCAAGCGGCAGGTAAGGGGCGGTACTACGATACGCACTTTGGCCCGAGTAGTCCTGTCGCTTATGCGCATCCTTTCGATGATGTGTTCAAGAATTACGCAGGTACTTTCATAGGAGCCATAGCCAACACCAGAGCGTCCAACAGCCTTTGGCACATGGACGGAGGCTATCACCCCGGTGGTCATTTCTTGGACAACCACATTATTCGCAATGTAAAAAATCCGTCATCAACCAATCGATTGGCAACAGGTAGTGGAGATACTCGTAATCCATCCGTTTTCCGTGTGAGTAGTGCGGTTGCTAAAGCCTATTCTCATGCAGACATTGATGGCAATATCTTTGTCATCGATGCCACACGCTGTCAGAACGCAGAAGAACTGGCCGCAGTTCTTTCCGCAGGTATCAATACATTCCCCGGTATAGACCCTCTCAAGGCTATTGGTGGTACTTTCTTACCGACTATGCAACACGCAGGCAAGCAAGACCGCTATGGTTGGGTGGCCCTTGATGCAGTAGCAGATGGCTACACCGCAGAAGATGGTGCAGTTGCGACCTTACAGGCAGATGCTACTTTGCCAACCACATTACCTACATACGGTTGGTTGCGTGTAAGCAACGGTACTAAGTCTGCCTTTGCTCCCTATGTGTCTTACAGTGGCTCAACTTTCACGCTTGGTAAGAACGGTATCACAAATAGTACTAATTTGGTTGACCCCACAACAAAAGCGGCAATAGCGGCCGCTCAGGTCAACGGAGATAATGGGCCAGTCAAAATCTATGTTTGGACTAAAGCGGGTACACATCAATACAACAACACGACTCAATCTCGTGAACACATGACACAGGTGCACTTCAACGGCTTCATGGACGCAGTTGACCGTACCAAGCCCATAGGAGCAGTTGGTTGGGCAGGAGAGGCATATTCGTATCTTAATTCGTACAACGGTACATCGATTGGCGGAACTAAATTCCCTGCTGGGCTCGGGGCTTGGCATCCATTCTTAGGCTTCGCTCCGTATGGCTCTGCTGAAACCTGCTTGGCGTCTTCACCACCAATTGGTATTACAGAAACGCCTTCATCCTTAGCCAATGATTTTTGTGTACATGGTTTGTCCAGTCGTCATTTGGTAGCAGTCAGTCACGAAAGTGAATTGCCTCTCATAGCCAAAACAGACAGAGATGGCATCATTGCATCTGGTGATTGGCTTTCTGTCAAGGCAGACGGCAACATCTTGAGAGCAGGTACGCAGGCTTGGAACACAACTAAAGTCCACAACAAGAGCCGATATAACGCTCCTGCCACAGCAGGTCCTCATGTCGAGGCCAACATCCGAACAGGTACTGATTTCACAGCCTATCCGAATGTCGACACAGTTGCTTATCCAAATGCAAGGGTCACCTCAGCCAGCCATGTTAGTCGGGCAGACCCTTGTCAGAGTCCAACGGGAGATTTGTTCTGGGACAAATCAATCATGCCGACCAACCAATTACACACTCTGGCAGATTCTTTGGTACAGGAATGTGTAGGAGTCAGTTCTCGTGCGGAATACTATGGCACATCCGCAGGGCTATACAAGTATTACAACACAAAGAGTGCGGCTCGCAACTTTACAGAAGAACACATAGTATGGAAACGAATGGACGGTGGCAACTTAACCATGCCTGCATCAAATGCTCGTGGCCTCGGTATGATACCTTGGACTGTCCGCAAAGACGGCGGGTCCTACAAGACAGTTGGAGAAAAGATTCTGGGCAATTGCCGATTCTCTTTTGAGTCGACGAACAGTGCTATGTTCCCAATCATCCAAGCACAAGAATTGAGCCATCCTCAATTGGCACAGAAGCACATCAACGAAAAGGAAAACGCTCTGATTATACCTAACGAGCATTTGCAATTTGAAAGCGTGCAAGTTGTTGATGACACTGGTCAAGAACATCGTCTTGAGGGTGGCAGTCCTTTGGGTACAGTCATCATGGATTTCAGGCATGTAAGTGACCGTGACATAGAAGGCTTATCCCCTGCTATCGCTGGGTCTGGCATATCACCCAACATGAAGATTCGACTACCAAACGCTGATGAAATCCCCGGCAACATCATTGTTCGACCGGGCTTTGACCGAATACAGGCTTACCAAAACGAAACCATGGGCTCTGGTGGTTTGATGCACCCTGCTCAAGCACAGCCATCTATAACTGATACATTCAAAGAAACCTACGATGGGCCGAGACTTTGGCCTACTTGGGAGAATAATGGCTGGGAACACCTGTCGCAAGACGGTACTGACCTTTCTGATGACCGCTTGGCGTTCCCTGCCAGTTCTTCAAAGGGCTGGGAGTCACATACTGACAATGCTCCTTTGAACACAGCATACGAACCACATGACCGCTCCTTGCAATTCCATGTGACTCGTGTAGGTGTGACAATGACGCACCGCTACGATGTTGATGAACTGACTTACAGTGGCTACTCGGGTGCTGAAATCACAGTTGGTAGTACACCGGAAGTTGCTACATGGGTGGCCGACGATGAGAAAAGCGGCGGTCGTTGGTTCTTACGAGTGTACGACCCTGCAACAAACAAGGGCGTGTTAGCCTCTTATACTGGCAAAGGAACCAATAAATTTACAGGTGTTGTGTACAGTCCAGACTTTGTTTCTTTTGTGACTGGTAAGACCGGACTCAAGGTTGTACCATCGTACTTCATGCCTGCCGGTAGCACTCGTTTCTTTGCTTCTCGACGGTTGCGTGACCATAGCGAATACAGCGGGGCCAGCCCAGACATGAAGACTATTGACTGGTCGGCAGTTAATGGAACTCCCTTCACTGCTCTGAGTGCGCCCAAGATGACGCCTATGCCTATTCCACGCATGGGCCATCATTATGTCACACCAACAATGGCTTTGATGCCGGGGCACTATGCTCATCCTGCTTATCAACGCCTTTACGACCTTGGCCAAGCAAATCAAATTACAACCTCTTCGACCTTTGAGGATGATATGTCAAGTCAGTACAGCGGCGCTGACTTACTTGAACGGCTTAATCGTCGTGACCCGCTGGTTTGGTTTTCAGGAGCATCCGCCCCTCACGGCCCGTCCGACATACACGGTGGGGCATTCACTCTTTTGACTGAAACCAAAGTCAAATTCGACGGCTACGGGATAGCCGCATCGAAAGGTAGTGCAGGCACGACAAATTCACAGGGAGGCCACTCCATTGTGTTAGAGGCGGCTGGTTCTTACACTCTCAACAATCATTTCCCAGACCCTATGGAAGTTGGAGCATATCAGATTATTATTCAGCCAAATGTGTTCAAGCAACAATTCTCTGGTTATCACAGCAATCATTCAGACGCAGTGGAGGCCCCCTCGGAATCTGGCACTAAGGTCACAGAATTGACTGGTCAGCAGGTGAACACCGTGGTCGCCATTGCTCACGACGATGGAAGCAATACGAACGGAGCCTACACCTTGATTCTGGCAGAAGCAACCATGGCAGATGTCAGAGGTTGTGAAATCATGCTCAATGAAATCATGCTCGACCTTGACCCTGATGCCTCAAGTCAATTCACAAACCTACCTCCATTGGCTAACTACAACTCTCTCGGAGTGGAAGAAACTACATCACCTGCGTTTAGTAGGCGCACCTTACCTTATCATCCCAACATGTTCATTCAAACTACACCCGGATTTACACTTACAGTGCCTTGGTGGGCAATGTTGCACAAGGATGGAGCAACCGCATCCGCCGCCACTTATTTTAGGCACCTTGAATGGCATACTCCTGACCACTACTACCAGATGAACAGGGCTACCTTTGGTGCGGTAGGCGCTCAAATCACACTTGCTGGTTATCCTACATGCTATCCTGACATTTACGCAGAGCACTATCGTGTTCGTTCTCTTAACCCCAATGCTAAGGTCACAGCCTCATCTGCTGGAGGCAGTACAGTCAATGTGGATAATGCGGAACTTTTCCCAGTCAAGGCATACTACGGAGAGGTTTTGGAATACACAGATGCTAACGGAGAAAGGCAGACGGCCACCTACACAAACCGAACAGGAACATTAGCGCACGCTACTCTCGGAGCACCTACGCAATTTCAAGGCGTCACAGAAGTGACTCCTCTTTTCTTTGATAACTTGACTAACGGTACAATTATTCGTTTGAGTGGGCCTTATGACAATCGAAGGGCAGATGAAATTTTCACCAATTCGCTCGTAAGTATGACCACTCGGGTTATGCCACAGACGATGAACGGGACTCGTGACACCAATAGCCTACACCTTGCCGATGCTTATTTGTGCATGTGGCATCCAAACTTAGGTCGTCCGTTCACCTACTACTCCGATGACAACAGCAGAGGGTTCTATGACAAGAACGGAGCAACAGACACACCTGTTCTCAAGAAAGGACTCAACAATGTCCCTGAACACTTTGAAACAATTCACTACAATGACTTCTTCTATGCGGCATCTAAGGGCCCGTTCGTATTTGGAATGAATTGGGTTAGGCCACCCACCTCGGTCACCGACACATATTCACTTCAAAAAATATCTGATTCCGTAGGTACGACTGCCAACCGAAGAGGTATAAATTTCCAAATGATTGCAAACACGACTACATGGATGACGGGTATTCGTGTGGTCGGAGATGACATCATTGTTTCCAATCGTGGACACAACAACGACTACGATACTGATAACATCTTATTTTCTAAGATTGACATAGCAAATACCAACGGTACATACGACCAACAGAGTTCAGGTATAGGCGACTCAGACATGAGCAGTTGTGATGGCTTTGACTTAGACCCAACCGGTACAAAAATGCTCATCGCTGGTTTCCATGATACTCACGGCGTAAGAAGTGCAACGCTTTCAACTGCATTTGATTTAACAACTATTTCGCTCACTGGTTCCCTAAAAGCATCGGGTGGCAATGGAGTGAGAGCAGTATCATGGAACAATGATGGGAGCAAGTATTACATGGCTTATGCCTCCACTTTGCGACAATTTACTGCGGCCAGTGCTTATGTGGTAGCAAGTGGCGACTCAGAAGGTAGTTCTGCCTCAATTAGTGCAGGTACAATCAGCGATATACTGTTCAATTCGGATGGTACAAAGATGTGGCTGAGTGGGGCGACTGGCTATGTCCGAGAGTACACACTGTCGACGCCTTACGATACTTCCACTTCTTCTTTGGATGTCACACTTGATTTGAGAACTTATTTCCTTAACAAGTCAGCGTCAGTTTCTCAAACCAATAGCGATGCTACACCTTGGATTTCCGGTATTGATTGGAGCGATGATGGTACGAAGTTGTATGTTTCAACGCTTTGGGGTGTAATTGACGATAGTAAGATGGATAACAATCCAAGCCCGTCGACCGTCAATGGTGTTGACGGAGGCTCAACCACTAACCGTTTCCCTATCATGGAAATCAGCATTTCAACCACTTCTATTGTTGGTGGAACCGGTGCATCCAGTACTGCCGCAGAAATAGATTCCAACCCAAATCTTTCGCACCAAGGAGGCACTATTGGTTCGGACAAATACAATTTCGCAGGCTATTGGCCGGGTGGTTCCAGAGGAGGAGCGGGCTCCAGTCGTTTAGATGGTTTCCTTGAAACACTCATTGGATGGGGCGGGAAGTTATTCGGAGTTGACTGTGTGAGTTTCCACGACAGTACTGGTCTTGAAGAGCGAACATACGCACAAATGACAACAGCGTCGGATGATGCCCGCAACACTTGTTTTGGCTACCGCTTTGCTCTGCGTCAACCATTCAACCGCCCACGCTGGTCCCCCTATGTCCGAGGCTACTTAGAAGTGGCTAACGCCAATGCTTTGCTTGGTTATTACCACGGTCCATTTATTCAACAAGACAACAAAGATGACGGTTGGGTGGCTGACTCAGACTATCCTGCTACCTACACAGGTGTACTGGAACGACTTACTCAAATTAGTGCGTTGCTTAATCAGGACCAATTAGGTCGTCAAGTCAGATACAGCGACGGACGCAGAATGACCCGTGCTTTTGGCTGTCCTGTTCGTACAATCCGCAACTCGTCCAGTGTACGAAGAATGTACGCAGGTGACAGGGCAGGCTTAGAAATTGCAGAGATTGCTCAAGCACATCGCTACTACATGGTCGATTGGTGGGGCAACACTCGTGGAGAAGATGTCCGTCGCTTCCCAGTGCGTGGCTTCGGTATTTCTCCTGCGTGGGACCCAGAAGATGCATACGAAGACGGCGGCAGTAGCAATCGACCAGAAGCGAATGGCCTCTTCGCCACCAGTACCGACCGACAAAGTGGCAATTCCAACACAGCCAATAACGATGTAGCGGTTATGGCTATAGTGGATTGGTTCAACCCGACGAACGCCATGCGAGTAGGTGACCGAGGGGATGGGCGTGGCGTACGATGGCCTACGCATTTCAATGAGAGTTTGCTGATGGATATATCAGAGTCTGTTGAACCAACAGGTCTGGTGCTATCACAGCCCACTGCTGAGCCTACTGTCGGCAAAGGCTTGGTTCGCCCAAGAAACGATGTACTGCAAGCCGGTGAAACAGACCGTGGTATCAGTGCACGCCTCGACCTTGCTGATGATGATGGCCTTCTCAAGCCGACTGCCATGGTCAATGAAACGACTGAATCAATCACAACAGACACCATGCTTGCAGAGCCTGTCGGCGGTGACGGTGTGCGGATTGGATTAGATGTCGACACGCTCGGTGAACTCAACAACGGTGTGAGCCGTGAGTATGTAGTTATGTCGACAGAAGCGCACAGCCTACACAGCAACAGAGATGTTGGTCAGCGGACGACACTCAGAGGAGCAATGAATGTCGGCAATCGTACACTTGGTCACCTTGATATGACTGCGTTGGACTGGACTGGACAGCCTGTAAAAGGCATCATCAAGGTGTCTGATGCACACTCATTCTGGGCTCTTGGTGGTACCTATGTTATGAATTGGAAGCGCAGGGCAGGAGCACTCGATGTGACTGGCTGGGGCGAGGCCGGAGCAACTTCTTCCTCTAACCCATACCAAGATAGTAATCACACTTCGGTGACCGATAACATAAATCACGCCGACTCTGAAATTGAGTTCTTAGTTCGACCAGCATTTGTTTTGGACAACTCACATGTACAGTTGTTCCGTTCCAACATGGCTGTCAAGTCAGGAGCACCCCAAGCAGGAGGTACATTTTACGCCGCTACTGCTGGTGGTAAGTACGGAATTTATACCAGTGATGCGGCCTCGGCTCGTACAGGTACACCAAGCAGTCCACCGTACGCACCTGTGTACAGCGTCAATCCTGCTAACAGTGCCGCAGTAAGCCAAGGACCCAAGATTCTGGGAGTTGATGTGTCTGGTTATGACAAGACTGATATTACGCAACCAGTCGCCCGTATCACAATGAGTGAGAACACACTGGAGCATTTCAGAAGCGATGCCGCAAGAAAGGAAGACTATTCTGTCGAGCCTCGTCACAGTCAAACACTGCACCCAAAGGGCAGTAAGGGCGATACATCTTTTAACAGCGGTGACCACAGCACGGAGTGATGGACATGGACGATGCTATGGACCACGCTTGGGCGGTGTTGAAAGCCGCTAAGAAAAAGAAAAGCAAACCATTTCATGGGTACAACCCCAACAAGCACAACAAAAAAGGCGGTCTGAACGCCAAGGGTCGGGCCGCCGCTAAGCGCAAAACAGGTGCTAATCTCAAGCCTCCTGTCACCAAGAAACCCAGCAAATTAAAGCCGGGTAGCAAGTCTGCCAAGCGAAGAAAATCATTCTGTGCTCGTATGACTGGTGTCAAAGGACCGACCAGTAAAAAAGGTAAGTTGACACCGAAGGGCGCATCGCTTAAACGGTGGAATTGCTGATGGCTCTCGGTAAGAATCTTTCAACCGGCCGCTCTGATGCGGTACAAAGTGCAATCATGAAGCGAGTTCGCAAGCCACGGTTTGTTGATAATGGTGTCAAGCACGCTGTGTACACCCAATCTTCTTCAAAAAGACAGGTAGCAAAGCCTGTTCAGTCGGATTTTGCGCCTGCACATGACCGTAGGTACACTTTAGTCGAACAAGAGGACACAATCGAACTGGTTCACAAGCAAACAGACAGTCACCGGTACACCGGTTCGCTATTTCACTCGGACGACTCACTTAGCGCAGGGGATTCGCCCCCTGCACTGCTTGTAAATGCAGATAATGCCTCACAAGGTCTGATTGTAAGTCAAATAGAGGCCGCTACCAAAGGAAATAGACTCATATTGCCTAATTTGAAGGGGAAATCACTTTCTGACCTCGGTTTTGACGGTACAGAGGTACAAATCACTCAAAAAGCCAGCGTAGGGCTCCGTGCAAGTGACCTTGCCGCCAGAATAGGTGATAACCAGACCAGTTCACTCAATTCTGTCGAGATTAGTCGCTCTCGTGGCAGTGGGACCTTTGTTGCGAAGGACCTCAATGGGGTTGATGGGGTCACAGCCATGCGTTTCGTCAGTCGACATGATGGTCACCGCCTTGTTGGCGATAGGTTTGGTAATTTGACTTATCAGCATCAACTTCAAAACAACAAGATGCACTATTTGACCGGTCAGATGGTCACAGATGGTAAGAGCAGTACAAAGAGCAAGAGTTTGCCCAACAGTGTGACTGTAAGGGGCAAGGTCCGTGCTAACAACGATGACAACACCGTTGTTGTAGGTGACCTGAGTGCTCAGAAGAATGGAATCATAGAGGTGCCCGGAGGTATTTTTGCACCTACCGCTATTTCAAGGGCCAGTGCCAAGTCAATTGGTCAGCGTTTCTTATCCAGTGCCGCTAATGCAACTGGCTCTATTATTCTCAACAAAGTCGTTCGGTCTTCTTCTTTACAGCCAGCCGAAAAGGTACGCTATCAAGCACAAGGAAACGATGATACCTATCATGTGTTGCAAGCACGCCATCACTTAATTGAGAAAATGAGTGATTTCAAAATAGGTTCGCTCGACAGTGGTATAGAAGACCTGCTCCAGCGTTTCCAACAAGGTGACATTGTTTCGCTTGACGAAGTAGGTGACGAACACAGTCGACAAATTGAAACAAAGGAGTTTTCGGCCAGCGCGCGATTTAAGATTTCAACCAAGTGGGACCTTGGAAATACGATTGTTGACTCCGCTGGCTTTTTGATTGGTCACGGTACACGCAGTATTATCGGTGGCAACGCAAGTGAGGCTCAGGCCAAGCAAGTGGCTTTACTCAAGATTCAAAACCCTAAGCGTCAAGAAACAATCACAAGGAGAGGATGATATGCCATTGCTAACCGACGGAAACAGATTTTTGGTTGACCAACTGAATAGCCGAATCAATCAAGTCGTGTTTGGTTTCGACGGAACAGTGGCTACTTCTGAGGACGGCGGTGCTGGACGGCCCGCTTACACAGCCGTACCTACAACTCGCATCGTGGATGACCATACCATCTATGTCGAGGCTGTCTTACCATTGTCTTCGGCTTTCACCTTACCCTTGCGTGAGGTGTGTATTCAATATCAGAACCCATCCGACGCTACTGACACAACAGTGCTGTTCAGATACACATTCCAATCGGTCAGCAAGACCAGCAACAACGAACTGCGGTTCGCAACCATAATCGAGGTGAACTAAAATGAGTAATCCATTAGCAGGACATACGAGCGCAACAGGGTTTAGCAGTGCCACAGGTCTGCGTGACGGCGACGGGCTCACGAGTCCCTCACTTACCAATCCATACGAGGCCCTACACGGCAACGGTATTCTCAGAGTGGCTGATGGCGGCTATGGTGGCACGAGGAACGCTACGGGCAGTGGAACAGAAGGCCATGTGGCTGTTGGCTCAGGTGGCGGACTCACAGTATCAGGAGGCTATGCTGTCCTCGATGGTATCGTGTACCAATTCGCAGGTGGTCCGGGTGCGACTTCCACGGCCACAACTATCGGTACGACCAGTAATCACTCCGGTAGTCTTCCTTCTCCTCATGGCTCGGTGGCAAAGAAAGCCTACTGTGTCATCTATGTGGCGGCCGACAGTGGCAAGGCGAACATCAAGTATGAGTTCGGTACCCTTGCCGACACGGCCAGTGAAACGCCTCAAGTTCCCAATACCTTCCTCAACCTACCGGGTCCAGATAACAGGAAGACAACTGTGTTAGCAATCCTCCTTTACGAGGTATCTGCTGGAGGTGCATTGACCGCCTCTCTTAACACGCCGACAGTGTACGATAAGCGTACTTTCATTCGCCCAAGTCCTCTGTACTTGCATCACCTGACAAAGGGAGCGGCTGGCAATGTCACAGCGTCCAACGCATTTGACGACAGTTCCGACATCGACGGCATCTATTCATCACCATCAGCCGGTGGGTTCGGTGCTTCGCCCTTCGGAGGTATGTGGCAGACACACAGCCCTGATGGGCATTCGGTGCTCATGTATAGCGCCATGCGTAGCATTGGTGGCAGTGCGGCCCGTGCCACATGGCGGTTGGCTCCAAACGAAGTCAAGGTTCTAACGACCAGTTCTAACCAATCAGTCACCGTCACAGGACCGAACATTTGGATTATTACAACTGGAGCCGCAATCACACTCAATCCGACAGGTACATTCCCGCACGGTCATACCGTTGAGGTGTATCATGCGGCTGGTTCACACAACCTGCATTTCGACTCAGGTACGCTGAATCAAAATGTGACCATCAACCAGTATGCTAAGTTCGTGTACACTGGTTCAGCGTGGGCTAAGTTGGACCTGCACACGGTGAGTTGATGGGCGCTCTTGTCGAATCTTTGATGCAGACCTGCGAGTGCTGTGGTACGACAGCCCTACCTTTGTCTGTTAGCGGACGGTACGCTAATGGTAAGCATGTGGTGTATCACGAATGCCCTCAGTGTGGCTATGTTCGCAAGCATGGTGGCTTTGGTCCTTTAGGACAGAAGGAGTCGGCAAAGAAAGCAAAGAAGCGGTTGAAGGCCAAACGCTACGGGCCGCTGTCCCGCATGCTTATTTCTCAAGCCATGCGTGATGCATGACTAAACCGATGACCCAGCCGATGACAGTCAGCAATGCGAGTGGGAGTAGGGCCTTGTCGGAACGGGACATAGTAGGGCGATACTACCGGAAGGTTTAATTTTTGCACCGCTCTGTCCTTGCACATGAGTCTTTGGCTGTTTTTTATCTTGAGTTTTATCTGCGGATTTTTGTTCACTTGGTATGCCACAAATGACTTAGGCTCCGATGTTGTATTCTTCACTGACAGTGCCGAATTACAGGAAATGTGCATGGATGGTCTGCGGAAGGGTCAGCAATGAACATCAGTGTCTATGAAGTCGGGCCGAGGGACGGTTTGCAGGCTTTGGGCACTGTGGTCAGTACAGAAACCAAAAGGCTTCTGATAAAGCAACTGTACGCTTCTGGCATCAAAGACATAGAAGAAGTTTCATTTGCTCACCCAAAGGTTCTGCCACAAATGGCTGACGCAGAGGCCGTGTACACTAAAGGGGCTGGGCTTATCATGAACAAGCGGGGCTTCCTCCGTGCACAACAGACAGGTGTCGACAAAATCAACATAGTATTCAGTCCCTGTGAAACCTTCAACATTCAGAACATGGGCAAGACTCGCTCAGAGATTGTTCTGATGTACAAGACATTCATGGACAAGGTACCCAAGGAGAAGGTGCGAGTGTACCTTTCTATGGCGTTCGGTTCGCCTCATAGTGGCGAGGTTTCACCACAAATGATGCAACTGTGCTTACGGGATGCTAAGATGTTTGGAACGACCGTCGTATTTTCTGACACAGTAGGCTGTGGCACTCGTCAAGAAGTGGCGCTGTGGGCAGAGATGGCTCAGGACGAAGGCTTGACCCCTGCTCTTCACCTGCATCACAAGGGTGACGAAGCAAGTGCCCTCAGTCTTGTCAGAAGCGGCCTGATGAGTGGCATCAAACAGTTCGACTCAAGCATAGGTGGTCTTGGTGGATGTCCGTTTGCTGAGGGCAGTGGGGCTAACCTATCGACCGAAGTCTTGGTGCGGCATCTCAATGTGTGGGGATTCAACTGCGGCATCAAGGAAGCCGACCTACGCTCTGCTCTCGATGTCGTGAAGGACATTCTCAAAGGCCAAGAGGATAATTTGATTAGACATTGAGGGCTACGCCTGTACATGGTCAGGCCACTTGATGTTGCTTGGTCAATCCTCAAATTTGATTTAAGCATAGGAAGCAAACATAGGGGACACCACGAGGGCGAACCTGACTTAGGGGATTATATCAGCAGATATACTCATAGTAAAAAATATCATCCGGCCCTTATGGAAGGAAATCACAATGCGGCCAATTTCAAAACATCGATATTTTCACACATGGATGAAGATAGTCCTATGAGGAGAAAATACGAGAACATGGACAGAAATACTCTAAATTTGCCCAATTTTCCTGTAGGGCCAATAAAAGATGAGCATGGTACCTATTACAGAGGCATGTCAGTTCCACGAATACAAGATGATGGCTCTTATGTTGGTGTGAATTTGGACCAAATTTTAGGCCGCATGTTTGAAAAGGACTTTGACAAGGGTGCTGAGGACATAGCCAGAATCGGTGCTCATGAACAAACACATAGGCTCATCAATGATGAAATTGAACAATGGGCGAAACAGCAAACTAACATCGAAGCATTAGAGCGAGAACAGCAAAAGAACATTGAGCGGCTGACCCAACAATACCCTCCACTAAAACCCCACCCATTCGGCCTCCGGCCAAATACCGCAGGCGATGTGTTGGTAAGAGCAGGTATAGATTTAGACCCTTACGGCGATGAAAGATACCCTGAAACCTTCCACGATTTAGAATTAGACCAAGCAGAAAATTCCTATTACCCCTTGCGGTCAATAGGTCACGAATTCGGCGCTTACAGCCTGACACCTGACAGCAGTAGCCCAACTGGTTTCATGACTGCCGAAGAAAGGTTTGACAGGATGGGCGGCCCCGTGTATCAAGGGGCTGAGTATTACCACCCAGACCCTGAACTCAGAAGCGACCTCTCAGAATTACATACAGTCGGACCATCGGAAGACCAAGCGGAATACGAGCAAATGCTTTTTGACCTATACAGTCTCAGCCAAGAACAACAAGCGGCGGGGGATGTCAATCCTCAGACTTCCGTCCAATGATGTCATCGATGCGTAGGATGCTAATGCTGACCTCGCTTGCTGACTGAATAGCCTGCTTCACAAGTTCGTACGGTTCCCATACATTCGCCCCTCCCATTGAGATTGTACCGCCGTTGTAAATATCCGGGCCGTAATCAAAGTTGCCTTGTAGGTGTTCGTTCCTCAACTCAAGGATGATGTCCAGCGGGTCGTGACCTGCGTTCTGCGCAATGGTAGCAGGAATGCTCTCCAAGGCGTTGGCGAAGGCTTCGATGGCCATCTGTGCCCGACCGCCGATTTCGGCGGCACGAGAGCGCAGGTTGAGAGCGGCGTTCATGTAAGACGAACCTCCTCCTCTGACGATACGCTCGCTGTTGAAAGCAAGGCAGACTACGCCTAATGCGTCGTCGAATCCCCGCTCTGTTTCGTCGAGTGTTTGACGAGTGGCTCCCCGTAAGACCAAGGTAGTGACGCTGTTTTCTCCACCATCGACATCCTCGATGCTAATGTATTGCATGTCACCCATGGTGAATTGAAGCACCTTGCCTGCTGGGTCAGCACCATTCAAGTCTTCGACTGAGTGAGCCACTGTTGTACCGAGCAGGATAGCCATGGCCTCCATGTCGCTCGGAGGGACTCTCTGAGCAACACTGATGTTGTTCTTGGAAAGCAAGGCCGCAACCAGTTCGTTGACCGAATCACGACAGAAGACAACTCCACCTTTCGGTAGCATGTCGACGATTTTTTCCACCTTGTCTTGCCAGATGTCCTTGTTGGCGTATTCCTGATAAGACTTGTAATCGCCAACATTCGACACATTGACTTGTACGCTGTCCTCTTGCTTGGAAAGTCCAGAGTTGATAAGGACCACCTGCGGTGTAGGTTGGTTCTTCATGCTCGACATCATAAAGGTCTGATTCAAGATTTTGCCAGAGAAGCAGTACGAATCTTCCAGTGAGCCGCCCGGTTGACACACGACGCTGATGCGCTTGATGTCGCCCTTGGCACGATTGACTGCCTCAACGCAGAGGGCACTGACTTGTGCCTCGTTGCTCTCCAGTGCTTTACCTGTGATAGCGGTCTTCGCCACTTGCGATAGGTATGGTTCGATGTCTTCGACGGTGATGCCGTTGATGTGTTCCACTGCCCACTTGGCGGCTTGACGATACCCTTTGCAGACTACATTAGGATGCAATCCTTTGTTGAACAGTTCTTGTGTGTTAGCCAGCAGTTCGCCAGCCAGAATTGTCGTAGTCGTTGTGCCATCGTAGCACATGGTTTCTTGCGTGTTTGCGGCTTCAACAATCATCTTCGCACCGGGGTGGGTGATGTCAAGTTGTTGGAGAATGGTAGCGCCATCGTTTGTCACGATAACATTGCCACCTCCGTCAACCATCATTTTGTCCATCCCCGCTGGTCCAAGCGTTGACCGAACTGTGTCGGCAATTGCTTTGGCGGCTCTGATGTTTAGGCTCTGTGCTGTTTGTTTTTTCTCGGTCATGTGTATTCCTCTCTTACCATTGTATGTCGAATTCTTTGACAACGCCCGTCTTTCTGCAACGGGCCTTAACAAATCCTTCTTTGTTCCCATGCTCCCATAATTCGTATGCGAGTTGAGCGTCCTTGAGGCAGTAGTCTGCCACCTTTCCATAATTGCCTTTGCGCCACTCCAACGGAGCGTCGTGGCTTTTCATTGTCTTCCCTTTACCAAGGGTGTGCAGACATGCGTCTGCTAACGGAATGGTCGACCCTGTGGCCGACCGTAATTTCGCAGAAGTATCGATGATACAATCTCCTGCCTTACCGAGAATATCACCTGCTGACCAGCAGTCGAGGCTATCTCTGAGAATAGGTAAATCGAAGCCCACTATGTTGTGACCAATTACTTTGCCACCCTTGGCTATGTGTGCTTCTATGTCTTTACCAAGTATTTCTGAGTGTAGGGGTTTTACCTTGACACCTTTGTCAAGGAATTCCTTTGCTTGTGACTTGTTGCAATACACGGTACCATCAGTACCGTCCCATGTAGCAACCACGGTAGGCTCGAAAAGATGCGTGTTGCCCCAGCCGCCTATCTCGTGTGAGAAGTTTTTTGTTTCGATGTCAATAGATAAGATTCCTGTCATACCAGTGGCCTCCCGACAATTGCAAAGACTTCGTTCACGACTTTTGAACATGGCGGACAAATATGCTTGGGTCGACCCTTGTAATCAATGCCACACTGCGAGAAATTATCACCATGACCGGGGTCACCACACACCATGCATTCACTCATTCGGGACTCCTCCCTTGAGATGCTCCTTGCGTAGGCGTACATACTTCTTGACTTTGTGACTGGTTTCCTCAAACATTTTGGCACCGAAGTCATTGTACCGCTTGTTGATTGAATTGTTGCTACTGAGATTCTGATTCTTACCATACGAAGTGTACAGTTCTGTCTTCCTGACCCAGCCCTCTCCACGGGCATCGTCGAAGTCAACACGCTGACAGGCGAAGTAGCCCTTCTTCCATCCGATTTCCATGTTCTTGGCTTCTTTGACGCCCATCCCGACCTTCACTTCTGCTTCCAGCCAGTGGATGAGGTTGTGATATAGGTCATACAAGATTTCCTTAGCCATGTCAATGTGGTCACCACGGACAACCCATGTGCCTTCAATCATGGCAAAGTGGTGGGCGATGATGTTGGTGTAATTTTGAAGTCCCATGATAAACGATGCACAGACACCTTGCTTGTGAGGGTCCATTTGTTCGACCAAGTGATAGTATTCGTCAATCGCACTGATGAGAGCAGGTACATACGAATCGTCGATTGTGAACATTTCATCTATAATTTCCATAGCCCATGCTTCTTGAGTGTCATCGTCAGCCTCTTCCCACTGCAAGGGCGTGATACCTGCCAAGTCACAGACTCTTCTGCGAAGACTTAGTTGAAGTTCGTCAAAGAACTTGATAATCTCATTGTAAGACACAGAGTGCTTTGTTCTTCTGTGAACACTTGCCGCCAGTTCGTGGGCTACTTCTCGCTTCATCTCGATGGTCCAGTCCCGCCAATAGAGCAGTACTCTTTGGAAGATACCCTTGTCCAGCACATGCTCTCTGATTCCTTTCGGAGGGAATGTCGTAATCCAAAGTGATACTTCTGATTTGATGTTGATTGTACCGTCACGCAAGTGCTTGGTCAATACATTCCGACCAGTACCTGCGGCATTGAGCGCCGTCTGTAAGAACAGAACTGTTCCCTCAGAATGCTGGTTAGGTTTGAGGAGGATGCTACCTTCGTCGAAGTTCATGCACTTTCGCCCTGCTAAAACACCGGGCCTTTGAACAGGGGGCTCATCAGAGTTCTCCTGTACGAATGAGCCCACAAGGGCCGCATCTGTACCAGTACTGTAATCCACAGCCTCTATGCCGATGTCACGGCAGACACGCTGTACGATTTCAAATGCTACCGATTTACCTGTCCGTGTGTCTTGAATCCAGAAAACGCTGACTCTGCTATCGATGTTGCTTCCACCGATTGGAACTCGGACAAAAGGCAGGGAAACCTGCCCAAGGATGTAAAAGAATGACAGCATGCCGGGTATTTCGTTGTTTTTACTCACCTCTCTAAAGTGACTGAGGTAGCCCTTCAAAATCGGGTATCGTTGCACGGCTTCGTACTTGTCTGCGTTGTGGTCCATCATTTCATTCTCTCCGTTTCTGGTATGTCTTTTCTATCCGTACTGCTTCTTCCGATGTAAGAACATCGAGGAGCCTTTGTCGCAATACAGGTCCCATACCTTTGACCCGTTTCAGTGATTCCATATAAAGCATCTCCTCAATACTCCCACACTTGTCGATTAACTTACTTACTAAATCTGGACCAAAGCCCGGAATTGCAAGCAACATGTCCTCACGAACATCGTTTGTGGACACCCTTGTGACCGCTCTTGCCCCATGCCTACTGGCTGGTTTATGCAACTTTTGATGCAGTTTAACAAGGAACATGGCGGCCTCAACATGGTCTTTGGCTTTGTAAATGTGACAATCGAAGTCGGCCATGATGCGGGCAAAGGTACCCATCAGTTCGTTGGTGACCCGTGAATAAGAGGCTTTCTTGCCTCGTGCTTGTGCCATCTTGATGTACTTGGCAATGTCACCATGTACGACCAAAAACACACGCTCACAGTTAGCATCGAGGTTATCGAGTTGTCGCCACAAATGACCGCTGTGGCTGGACTGAAAGAAATCACTTAGGCTTTTACACTCAACATGCCCGTCACCTGCTTTGTAATCACCCATCCCTTGTAGGAATTGAGATTTGACTAAGATGCCCTCCTTGCGGGCCATGCGCTCCACTGCTTCGTACAGAGGGCCTCGTTCATTACTATCGACGATTAGGGGTGGTGTGCTCATTCTTTGTCCTCCAGATGTTTGTGTGAAATACAATAATTCTTGTCTTCAAGGGCCCACTGCTTGCACCTTTTTTTACTTGAATTGGTACCTTTACATCTGAACTCGTCTGGAGCGCCTGCCGAGCGACATACATAGCACATGGGTTTCTTCCTTCTCCTTATGGAAGGAGATAGGCTTACTTTTTTTCCGCAGAAACGGCACCAATCAGTTGGCATTTTCCACACTCCCTGTCTTGTCCCAGTACCTGCATTTACCAAGGCACAAACCCTTGCCCCACAGCATCTTGCATGTTTGAGGATAATCCTTAGTGACAATGGTATCAACCTGATACCGTGTGACACCTTCGTCTTGGTCAGCCCATTGAAGTCGCATAATGTAGTCGACAATTTCTTCTCCGTGTGAGCGGAGGTCGGCATTTGAGAAATGCTCGATGGAGAGGAAGTTGCGCTTACGCTTGGCCAGATACTTGACCAACTGAACACGGGCGTCATGGCTGGGGTTGCCCCCAACTTGACAGGCCGCCTGATTCAGACAGGGGAGTATGATAACATCGTTCATCTTGACCGTAGGTAAGTCGAGTGCCTCGGATTGAGGGTTGAAGATTTCAACCTTGTCTGCGACCTTGCGGATTTCAAGAGCGATACCCTTTGCACCGTACTCAACATAGCCACTTTTGTGGACCTTTGCTTGCTGTACGATGTGTAAATACCCCTTCTCCAAGTCTTCTGTTGAAAGGGGGATGCTCCAGAAACCCCGCTTGGCGTTGAACGAGTTGGGGATTCTGATTAAGCCACTCGTATCAAATGGCACAGCAGGGTCACAACAATACAGGTCAAATTCTTTCACCCAGTCGTTGACCTGCCGCATACCAGATTCTTTGATTGCAGACAGTTGTGAACCCGTTGAGGGCGTGAGTGTTTCTGCTAAGGCTATCCATACATGGTAGCCTCCGCCGCTGAACCATACACCGTGCCTGATGTTCTGGTCAAGTAAATGACGGTGAAGTCTGATGGCTTGCTCTAACGGCTCTTCCGGCTCGACCAAACCACGATTCCTATCTCGAAAATTGATAGCATCGAAGTCCAGCACAAAGTGGCGGATGATAGGAGTGTATAGATTTACTCTGCGATGATGTGGGGCCTGTGTGGCCCGGTACCCATACACGGTAGTGTAGGCGTTTGACACGCCATTCTTACCACGCCAGTACCTCTCAAAGTCACTCTTGCTGTTCACAAGTTTCCTGAACCCTCTTCCTTTCTCGGTGCTGAGTTCAAGGACTTCACGAGGGTAATCAAGTTTCAGCCTCATTCACCCAGTCCTCCAAAAAAGCATCAATGTTTGTGAGTATGGTACGAAGAGCCGTACCCTTGGGGGTAAGTAGCGAGTAGTCCAAAGTTATCTCAACCTCTTCATCAAAGGTCTTGATGTTCACTACTCCACTGTCAAGGTGACTCCACCCCACGACCGACGGTCGGCCGTACTTTGATTTAATCCAGAAACAAATTGCCTCTGTCACATAGGGTAGCAACATCATTCTTGGGCCTCCTCTCGTTTTCTTTGTTTCTCAAGGCGAGTCGGCGGCATCTTCCAATACTTGTCACCGTCATCCTGCCAAGCAGGACACTCTGCTATGAATTCGCACCAAGCGCACTTTCCGGGACTTGGGTCGGGTTTGAAATTCTTTGTGAAGTACGCTTCCAAAAGATTGCTGAGTTGTTTTCTTAGTGAGGTTAGGTAGCGACGGTTCACTTTCTCGTAGGTCACATCGTTCTGCGTGCCATGCTCACCGGGCCGTTCTCCTGCTGGATAAAACCAACCCCAATGGGTCACATCTTTCAGTGGGTGTTCTGCCTTCTGCAAGAGGTCCATGTAAAAGGCCATCTCAGTACGCATACCTCGTATCTTGAAGTTAGTAGGTTTCCACTTACCAGTCTTCAATTCCATCAAGGCGACCTTTCCTTCTTCCGTTTCATAGCCTCTGTCGATGCTACCTGCAAAGTGAATAGGTACTGTGATGTTTTCACCATTGAACTCAAAGACCACATCTTGGTACGCATGTACCTCCAATTCGTTGATGATTGGCAGGAACCTGTCAGGGTCTGCTTCAAGGCGTACGAGTTCCCACTCTATGCGTTGGCGCAGAATTGGCTCTTCGCCCAGCGTGTACGATTCGTCTGGCTGTGGTAAGCAGGCCATGAGTGCTTCCATTGCGCCTTCACGGTCCTTCTTCTTGACCAACCCGTATGCCTTTCTATACACAGGTTTGACATGCAAATAGAAGTGCTCCATTGCATCGTGAACATTCGTACCACGAATCATGGCATCTGTCTGTGGAGATTTCCGTCCATCAATGCGCTTGTACTCATACTGCTTAGGGCAGAAAGAGAAGTCAGAGGTAAGGCTCGACTTCGTCACACGAAGCATCTTCTCGTGACCTTGATACCATTGGTAGGTGGACTTGGCGTAAGCGGACCAATCACGACTCAAAGTAATCCCTCATCGAACTCTGTGGCGGCTCTTTGTCTTCTCGCATGGTCACCAAAAGAATAGCACAGTAGCCCATCAGGTCTTTTATGACATCTTCGTCAGAGCCAATGTCCTTGTCACCCTGAATCAGGCGGCTTATCTTATCATCCATGCGTATGCGAATCAAATCACCGGGCTCAGCAGAGCCCTTGTAAAAGACTCGGGATGGCTTGAAGATACTGTCACCGTACGCTTGGTTTTTCTTGACGACCATACGCTTGACCTCATCGAATACATCGATGATTTTCTGCGAGGTCTGTTTGTTTTTCATAAAGCCAACTGGGTCGTACATACCCGACCCTGTGCACGGATAGTACCTCGTGCCCTTACGCTCGCCCTTTTTACTTATCAAACCATTTTCACAAAGGTGTTGTAATCGCAAACCTATGTACTGCTTGTTTCTATCTTGCAGTGGACTGTTCTGTTTAATCAAACCGCCACGACTTAGTCCGGGGTTTTTCTCAACGGCTTTCACAATTTCATCATCAATGTTTCGCATATTAGGCACCTAACTTATTCTGATATTTAACCCTACCAGTAGGTTTTGGGGCGAGGCATACCGCTCGCATAGTCTGTTGACCACTTCATGGCCTTGAACATGGGTTTGATTTTATCAACAACCAACTTTTGAACCATCTTATCGTGGTCGAGAGTAAAGCCGTCGAGGTCCTCTGCTTCGTGGTAGGCTACGATGTCATCGATATGCCTGCCGCTTGGGTCAGATTTTGCATAGACCCATTTGACACTGTCGCCTTTCTTGAAGATGGGATGAGTGAATTGGTCAGAAAGGTGCAGGTTGTAGTATCGTGCACCCTTTACACCGGGGACACCTACGCTCTCAGCGTACTCCCACAGGTCCTTTTGAATACGAGTGACGCCAGAAACCGCAGGTATGTCAATATCACCTGATTTGATTTGGAGGGATATTTCCCTCACATGAGTGACCACTTCGTTCTCATCAGCACCCTCGCAAAGCATGTTCAGCACATCCTTTTCAAGCGTCCTCGACACAGGAGATAGAGTACTGATTTTACCCCAGCGTGCGGACTTGGCTTTACCTTCGTCCTCTGGAGGCCATGAGCAAATGCCATAGTACAGGTTCTTACCACCAGTCACCCAGTATGGCATGAACGCTTCAAATTCAACAATAAAGTGACTGGCTTGGTGTTCTCTTTGAACCGTCTGTGTCAGATGCTTAGCAAGTGCTGGCACCTCGTCGAATGGGATTTGTACGAAGGCCGAGTCGGTGTGACCGTACAGTGCATTGTAGCCTTGCTTCTCGGATTCCTCCATGAGAAATTTGACTGCTTCACGGCCACAGGCTGTGATGGCAGAGGCGATGTCAGGGGCCGCCCATCCCCAGTAAGTACTTGCACACATACCGTATAGTGACGCCATGCACCTTTTTACTGCGAGTTGCATGGTGTTCCAACCAGACCTTTCGATAGGGTCAGTGGCCGTCTTCATGTTGCCTTTGTATTCGTCACGGAGTTTGACCAACTCGGTGACAATCCTTGGCAACAGGGCAGGCTTACCTTGTCGCCAACAGGTACCGTCAGGTAGTTCCCGTACATCGTCTTCAAAGCGTAGTTCTCTGTCAACACGGGACTCCCAACTGAGATTGTGAGATTGAATAATTGAGGGATAAAGTTGCTTATAATCCACCACGGCGACATTTTGGTATCGACCGGGGGTAGGGGCAGGAATGTGGCCGCCGGGGTAGTCTTCTGGCTCGATGTCGATATTGGTAGGTGCCTTAGTGTCTGTACGGCGACCAATGAGTCCTCTTGCAAATCTGGTGACATTGTGAGTTGAATCGAAAGCCACACCACATACTCGTTGGAGAGCGAAGAAAAAGGCAAGTATGTGGTTGTCCTCATCCATACGCTTGAGCAATGCTACATCTCGCATACAATAGTCAACGAACTCATCGAATCGTTCGTACCAACCAGTGAATACGGACATTTCCAACTTACCACCGTAATCCAATAGGTTCGGCCCTGTGATAAAGTCCAACTTACGGCTGGCCAACTGAGGCTTGCCGCTGTCCTTCCATACCCGCTCAAAGCCTGTACCGCTCTCAAGTGAGGCGGCTGTATCAAAGCACAGGCGACCAGCGATTGGTTGCATTGTAGGTTTCTTGTAGCCATTTTCATCGGGCTTCATCACCCTGCCGATAGGGCTGAGGCGGCGATAAGCATCTTTCCCAAGCACCTTTCGGTCGCTTAAACGAGCGATGATATGAGGCAGGTCTGCCCACATAAGAGCGTGCGCAACAATGACATCAGGGTTGCACTCTTCAAGATAATCAAGGAACTTAGTGTAAATGGCTTTCTCTGAATTACACAGTACTCTGCGGTATGTGACATCAGATACCTGACCCTTACTGTTTTCCCAATCCATAGAGCGGGTCGTTTCAACCGACTCCCATTCCCTGAGTTGTTCGGCTGATTCTTCTGACCAGCAGAAGACCACATGCTCTCCGCTTTGACTGTCGGCTATCCCTATCACAGTGGTGAACTTATCCTTTGGGTCCCACTCAAGGTCGATGTGCCATACTCTCGGCTTCCAATCAGGCATCTGTGCCCAACTGTCTATGAGGTAGCGGTCGGACAATTTCATGTCTGCTTCCCAAGTGTCAACTTGTTTTCTCATACTCCAAATGTCCTTGTGACGATATGGTAAAACCTTCACGAGTTCTTCCTCATTTCGCCCGACGCCCTTTTGGTCCCAATCTATGCGAGCACCGGGGTATGCCGCTACCATGCGGCTCAACTTGTATTTGTCAGAAGCCTTGGCCCAGAAGTATGGCTCGAAATCAGTCACATGTTTCTCTATGAGAGAGCCATCCTTGTCACGCCAGCGGCAGTAAAGTACATCACGAGATTCGTAATGTGGAATGTAAGCATCAACTATCATCAGCCTCACCTTGCTCTCTTGCACATGCCTTACAGTGTAGTACACCTTCCATCTTCGGACGGTGCTTAAGTGGCCGCTTGCATTTTACACGAGGTTCCGCTCCCCAACAGGCTTCACACCAGTCACCGTCGACCAGTTCCTGTTGCACGAACGCTTCACCGCACCCTACACAGAAAGACATTACTCTTCCTCCAATTCGTTTTGAAGAGTGTACACTACATCTGCTCCACAGTCGGAGCAGACAAGCGTAGCAATCATACCTTCGACGCCCATGTAGCCGTAGTCTTCTAAGTCGTAGTCACATTGCCAAATCAACTTGCCACCACAAAGCCAGCACACATCTCTTCTCATGATTCCACCTCTTGGTCGAACACAAGTAGGAGATATGAGCCGTCTTGGTCACGGATGACTAATGGAGCCGATTCTCCCATGTGGAACTGTACGACTGTATCAGGAACAGTGGTGAGGAGTTCGGGGAGCCAGTGTGCGAAGTTAGATTCATATGACTCCTTAGACCCACTCACGGCCTCGACTTCTGCTGTTGCAAACATCTTGCCCTTGTTCGTGTTCTTGGCCATGAGGGCCAACTCGTTGTCACGAGGACGATACACCACTTTGCAACTCAAGCCACTACCAACAATCTTGTCGGCCTTGCTGAGCCCATACAGGTCAACACCACTGATGTTGCCTGATGCTTCAAGAGAAGCAGGGCCAAAGGAAGTCCACATCGAACTCTCCGACTTAGCAATAACCTTCTCAATCAGAGGTACCTGTTCCTCAGATGCAACGAATGACGATGTCGGTAGTTCCAAGGAGGACTTACCGGCACGGACCTGCAAGGCCCTACCCCGTCCAGACTGGCTGACTGTGACATCAGAAGCAGACGCTGTTCCGAGGTAAGTCATCAGTCGAGTCAGGTCAGTGATGAATATCTTTCCAGCATCACTTTCCTGTACTTCGACAGACCGCTTCAAGTAATGGGTGAGAGCACCCACTGCAACAGTGATGGTGTCGTCACCCACTCTTATCGCAAGGTTGTCGGTCCCCTTGGTGAATGAACCCAAGAATGACGACAACACCTTACGGCTGATTGTGAAGGAGGCCACACAATCACCTCAGAGGGTTTTGTCCCGCAACTCTGCGAGGCCCATCCATGTTGCAGGAAGGCCCTTCTTGGTCACGAAGAACACACGCTCTTGTCCTTGAAGGTCAGGGTTGGTCTTACACTTGACAAAGTCTGCCATGTATCGTGTTTCGCCAGTTTCTTTACCATCTTCGTTGCGAATCTTTTGGTCCTTGCACCAGATGATTTGAGTCAGGTCGTTGTTAGCGTTCTTTTCCCACACGAACTTCCAGCCATCGTGACTGTACTCTTTGTCATCAGACTTGATGTGGGTTTCCCAAAACACATCGACACCTGCGAAGTTCAATTGGCGGCAGAGCGCCGTCAACTGCTTGAAACGAGTGGTACGAATGTTCCAGTTCCAACCAATGTCTTGGTTCAACTTGGAGGCGGCCGCTTCAATGGCATCCTTCGCATCCATCTCAAGGTCGTAAATCTTCATGTTGTTGATACAGACTTGGTCGTATTGGTCGACAGCAGTGACCAGCAGTGTGGTCAGTCGAGGCCCTTCGTAATCAGGGGCCTGTTGCTTCCGTGCTTGCTCAAGTGCGAACTTGCACAGATTCATTGTGCGCTGGTGAGTCTTAGGGTAGTTGAAAGCAACACGGTCGTGCGCCTGTGTTTCCCATGGGTTCCAGATGCGAATCTTATCATCACTGTCAGGGTAGTGAGCGTGCTTACAATCAAGTGCTCCACCATCAAAGTCAATGCACCACATCATGTCGGTCGGACCAGAGTTGTGCATGAACGAGTCCATGGAAATACCGGTCTTACCACGGCCACTATGACCTACGATACCACAGAATGTGGTCGAAGGCTTGACTCTGTTGACAGAGGTCTGTGCGGCCAGTTCCTTGGCGAGGTCAGGGAAGTTGGTAGTGGGCTCGGATGGCTCAGATGTTGTCCGCTCAATGTGTTCCGTAAGGCTTTCTGCCTGACGAGGATTCTTTGTCGCAGATGCTTCTTCCGTAGGAGGCATCGGTGGCGCAGGGTGCTTCTCAAGGTTGAGTGCCTCTGCGACCAAAGCGCCAACTTTGTCTTCGTCGACTCCTTTGTTTGTGAGGTCAACATGCTTCTTCAATGCGTCAAATGCTCCCATATTCATTCCTCCAATTGTGATGTGTCAGTGTTCCCGCCACGAGCACCGGGTCGGGCTGTACGAGGCGGGACATAGATGCCCAGTGCTGTGATGCTTGGAACCATGTCTTCACGGAACATTCGTGTCTTGACCTTGCCACAGATGACTACCTGCGTACGCTCAGCGTATGGTACCCACTCCTCACCGTTGTTGAACTCAAACGGGTGAGTGCTGTCGAAGGTCCGACCGGGAACCCAGACGGTCACCTCTGCAAGGTTGGACTCACGACCATAGGTCGATTGCAACTCAAGACTGGTGACGCTGATGCGGAAGTTCCTACCGGTATCATCGTATTGATTGTCAGTCGGCTCGACAGACATGCGGCTGATGTAGCCCTTTGTCAAGACGACAGGTGGGATGAAGTTGTTGTTGTAGGGGACCTTTCGGTCCTCGTACTCTTCCAACAGGTTAGCCAAGTTCACACATGAACCGTGCTCGGAATTAGTCCAGAACCGACCGGCATCAGTGTACTGAGGAGGTATAGCGGCGTCAGTGTTGTACTTGACCGTCTTAGCAAAGCCACGGTTCGTGTACAAGATGTCTGAATCTGCATTGGAGGATGGGACGACTTCGACTCTGCACAACTGTCCGAGTTCGTAAGTATGTGTCATGTCATCACCGTTCAAGGCAATACGCCACATCTTTGGCGCACTGACGAATGACTCCTGAGTGTTCCCAAGGAAGTACATGTAGCGTACCTTGCTTTCACTCGCCATCGGTTTCCCGTAGGACTGTGACTCTTTGTTGGTGTTGAGCATAGTAATTGCCGTGCCGTCCACAAGGAAGGCATACCATGGTAGTTCACCATCGACACGGTCTTTGGTCGGCTTACCATTGATGTTCCATACACCGTCATAAGCGGCAACGATACCAATGGTACCGTTGTCAATCGCTTTGTTCTTGTCCTGTCGGAAGGCAAGAATTGCCGCTTCACGCTGGTTCTGTCGTTGGTCACGAATCGCTTCGTTCAGACCACAGATGTGACCGAGGAACACTGTTGTTTCTCGACCGCCGCCGCCGCTTGCTCCGAGGTTCCGTGTTTCAATGACGAACATCTCTGCCCATTCGTTGAGCAAGTATTCTTCTTCGGTGGCCATGTCGACCACACCGAACTCATCTTTCAACCAAACCGCAAATGCGGCTTTGGCTTCGTCTTCTGTCTTTCCTGTTCTTACCGCATAAGCGGCAATCTTTTCCATCATTTCACTGTTCATGTTTTTCACCTGTGTTGTTTCTGTTTTTTGCATCGGATGCATCTTTGCCGATTGAGTAGTCATATATAGTACCTTTCTTTTCAGCAATGAATCTCACTTATGCAACCTCCTATTCTGTTGGAGAGTGGCGACGAAGTATTCAAAGAAGGCCATATCGTCATCCGGCCATTGTGTTGCCATCATCATAAAATCCCCATAGGTCTTCATGAAAGCAAACCAATCATCCCCTTCTTCGATGAGGCCCTTAGCCTTGTATCGAAGGGTCTTCAACAAATAGAATCGGCTGTCACCTTTCTCTAACTGTTGATTAAGGAATGCGTTAAGCGTAGTAAAGTCACCTGCCGCTAAGTGGAGAGCGGCTCTTGACATGTCTTGACCAGAGGACCGGACTCTTTTCTCCAGTGCCTCCGGTGTCTTTGATAATGATTGTAGCGTATCAACCGTCTGCCTCAGACTGCCTTCGCAGAGGGGAGCAAGGTTGCGGTAGTACTGCTTCCATTCTTCGGGAAGTCCTTCGGCCTCATGAATTTTGAGGCAGGCTTCCTCTATCTCGTTAGGACCGTGCGACTTGAATTCGTATGTTGTGCACCTGTCCTTGATTGCTTTGTGGAAAGCAGAGATGTCGTTCCCTGCAAGAATCCAAATGATAGTGTCGTGACTGTCTTCCATGATTTGACGCAGTGCTTTCTGTGCGTCCTTGGTCAATGAGTCAGCCTCGTCTAAAAAGATGACACGCTTTGCTACCATCAGACCCTTGAGCCTTGAGATGTGCTTGAGGTGGTCACGGACATACCCAATTCCACGGTCATCGCTGGCATTGGTGGTGATGAAGTTCTCTTGACCGAACCACTCACCAAGCCAATCCCGTGCCAGAGCACGGGCCGCTGTGGTCTTGCCGACACCGGGGCCTCCGATGAAGAGAAGGCAGGGTGGTGCCGTTTCTAACGACCAGTGTTGTGCTTGTTGCTTGAACACCTCACAACCTACCAAGTCTGCCACAGTCCGAGGACGGTACTTCTCTCTCCACGCAGTCATTTCTTAGACCCCCAGAAATCGAAGAGCATCCCCACCGGGGTTCCTCTAATCTTGGCGACTTCGCTTTGGAGTTCTTCCACTGCACCGACAAGTCGTTCGGCTCTTTCAATTCGCACCATCAGTTCGTCGAGGTACGCTTCCATGCTCTCAATCTTTCTCTCTAAGTCTTCAATCTCACTCATTCTTATTCCTCCTTTTACAATCTGGCCAATCAACACAAAATGGGTATTTTCCCAACCTGTTAAGCAACCTTAATCTCTCACACTCTTCACATTTCACTCGCTTCATTCTTCTTCACCTCTCGCCACTACCCATGCTGTCACACCATAAACAGGATTAGCACCGGAAACAGCAAAACAGAAAAACGCTTTATCATTTTCAGCCTCGTATGCCGCCATTTCATCTTTACTCCAACGGTATAAGCATGGTCTGTAAAACGGAATATCACCATCTTCATCGGCTTCTTGTAATACAATGTCCCCTAAGCCGTCATGTGGTGGTAGTTTGTTTAATTGCTTATTCATTCTTCTTCACCTCTCGCATCAAAACAATCGTCGCACAGTGAAGAGCCACCTGTGTTGGACGAGCCACAATCCTGACAGTCAGCGACCAATGTCACTCGTGAAGGGAACTTGAACACAGGTACGGTTGACTCGATGGTCTGATACACATGCCACCCTGTGTTTGTTTTCTTCACCATGTCACCCACTTTGATGTGGGGTATTCGCTCAACCTCTGTGACTTGTCGCCAAGGGGTATCTGGTATGTTCACGCTTCGTATCTTCATGTTGAGCCCAAGAGCCAACACTGCATTGTTCCAATTTTCTTTCATTTGTTTCACCTATGTCATTTCTATGATGTCAGTCAGTTGACTGAGGTCGCTAAAGCCGAGGTTGTCGTCAGCATAAAGCAGTTCTCCCGTGATTGTCATGGTCGACAGGCGAACCTCGTTCACCTTGCCAGCCACCACAACCGCTTGCTCTTCCACCGGGAGCCAGTGGGCTCCGACAAGTACACCTTGTCGAGCGAGTCTTGTTCTCACATGCTGGGCTATCTCAGTTGGAAGCCTCGCCTCCATTACTTGGTATGGGTCAAGTCCATCCAGTACACCGAGGCGCACATGTGTTTCGTATTCTGCGTCCTTCTTGATAGAGAGGACCAGTAAGTGAATATGATATGTTCCGTCCATAACTGCCCAGCCACCTTGCTCTCCTATTTGAAAGGGGCTGTTGAACGAGAGTCGAAGTCGTTCATTTTCTGACAGTGTATGCACGAGGGTGGTAATCGACGACCCTTCTTCAAGAAGTTCGCCTACTCGTAGTTGACCTTGTACGCCCAGACCTTTCAATAGGCTGAGTCGTTCCATCATCGGTCGCTGATGAATAGACCAGTCCTGCCCTAACGACAGAATATCCGTAATACACTTGACCACCGTGCCCTGCGCCTCCACCTCAAGGACACAGGCTTGCTGAATAGGTAGGTCAAGGCTGTTCATCTTGGCCACTGCACGCTTGTCCCGGTTGTACAGCACACCATTGTAGGTGCCGCTGGGGAACTCAGTGATGTGGAGGTATCGTCTGGGGTGGCGTATCACCTCAGCATAGACACCAGCAGGCGCTGTTGTCTGCGTCCACGCCTTGTACACCGGGCCTCGGAACGGTTGCCCCGGTTGAATTTCGTCAGGGACCTCGACCTCAGCCTCAGAGTATTTGAGTAGGCGTACAAGGAACTCAGCAGGGGACATCGTGTCCAGTGCTTTCTTGACAGCAGGTAGGCTCATGGCCTGCCCTTCACCAATGTGGGTGCAACGCTGAATGAATCGCTCTATTGGATAGGGCGGGTTCTCACCCAGTGCTCTGCTCCAGAAGAGTTCGGCCTCAGCCTCGGTCATTAACTCGGATGTCGCCAGTACACCTACCTCGCTCAGTTGGTGCATGTGGTGAAGGGCCTGCTTCACAGTCAGCCCGCTACTCTTGTTGCCCCTGCTCTCTGAGGCAAGGGCCAGTACGATTGGCTTGCCTACAAGTGACTCGTCCCAGACGAGGGGTGAGATACCGAGTTCACTGCACACATTGTCCCTGACCCAGCCATCCGTGACGAAACGCCGTGGATGCTTTGAGTGCCTTGGGTAAAAGATGTCGATGATTTCCTCGTAGTCGTCAGTCGTCATCTCCAAGATTTGGGACACCGCCTTGATGGCAGTACGGAAGTCAGCCGAACTATCCCCGGCTCCCCTTCCATAGTGCAACCTACGGAGTGTGCGTGCCACCTTCGTGGCGAGTGACAGAAGCATATCAATCCCTTTCTAACGAGTCGATGATGTGCTGTATTGAGTCAGCCAAGTTGTACGCATCCTCCAGACTGAGGCGTACGCCCTCTTTGGTCCATCCGGCACCACTTGCGTGGTCAGTGGTTCGTCTGATTCTAATGTCAATGGTGGGGGCCACGCCTTCTTTCTCGCTGGTCACCACACTCATGACACACTCAGCCTTCCCTAACCACTTACGCATGGTCGACGCCGCTCGCCATTGTATTGTCTGAGTCACGCCGTCACCTCCACGCATTTCATAAAACCAATGTCACCATTGGTAGTGCATACTTGGCACATTATGAAAGTGAAGTTGGCGTGTGGTGCTTCGCTGATTCTATCACACTTCGTGCATTGAACTTGTATCATGCCGTCACCTCCACTTGTTCTTTGATAAGTTCCCAAGCATCGCACCAATCACCAAAGTTGCTACCTTCTTTTTCTTCAAATCGCTTGATGATATTTCTAATTCGTTTTATTCTGTATTCATGATTCACGCCGTCACCTCCACGCCTTGTTCGTCGCATTCAACTTCTTCGCCCTGTTCGTTTAGGAAAAAGAAAATGTTGATTGATGAGTCGTAGTAAATGGGATTCCCATTATTGCTTGAGTGCATCATGCCGTCACCTCCACGCCTTGCCACCAGTCGGGGGCAGGTGTTCCCTTCTCCCACTTGGCGAACTGCTTGGAATGGTAGTAGGCTTGGTATGCTACAACCGCATCATCGTCACGATACTCGTCGGGCATAGCCAGTGCGAATGGTGTGAGGTCACCTTCGGCGATGATGAAGTCCAAATCGGACATGATGTTGATGGGGTCATGGCAAGCATGACGCTTACCAAATCGCTTGTAGTATTCGTCACACAATGCTTTTGCATGGTGAGATAGCCATTGAAAATTATCATCACAATGACCAGCCCATACTGTGCATGGATGATGAGCGTAGCCGCCCTTGTACGGTGTGCCTTTCTTGGTGAGTGGCATGTCCTCATCGGTAGCACCCCATCGGCGCAGGGCCGATGCCATCATCTGTGCGGCCTCCACGACCATCTTGGGCACATGCTTATCGCAGTGCATGTGAGCCGCAGTAGCAGGGTCAGTGTCAAGTACGAAGATGTTCATACTACCACCTCACCACTTCATCGAATCGTTCGTACTGCTTAGTCACATACTTTATCATCGCTTGCACATCTTCAATGTCTGCTGTGACTTTGTAATCCAGCCCTTTACCCGCTTGGTAAGAAGTGACTTCACACTCCATTGTTTCTGCCCATTCAGTCACGATTGACTTTAACAGTTGTAGTTGATGCCACAATTTGAACTCGTCGGAGTCTTCCCGACCCCACGGCTGTGAGCCATGTTCAAGTGTTGTCTTCATCAGTCCCACCTCGATGCTTCTTGGTCTGCTTGTAGTGCTTCAAGTTCCCTATTACAATCGTCACAGATATACTGGTCACTGTCATGGTAGTCGTCTGCACAGATGGCGCATTCTTCTTCGCCTCCATTGTATTCACATTCGCATTGTTTGACGCGCTCTCCTACTTTGAATAGGTTGCATTTGTCACACTTAATCGAATTGTTTGTATAATAATTCATTCTTCTTCCTCTCCGTTTGTTTCGTACAGTGCGACACGACCACGAATGTGAATCGGCAGTCGTTCGCCGCTTACTGGACAGATACTTCCTAACACAACCAGCCGGTTGAAACGACCAGAGTCGGTCGCAGAAATGTCTTGCAAGTCGACGATGTCCGTCACCTGCTGTGGGTGTAGCAACTGATAGGTACGCTTCTTACCACGGTACCTTTCAAGTTGGTCAGTGCCTACCATGAGTTCGTAGTCTCGTGGTGGCATGAGAATCGTGTTGTCGCAGGCAGGACAGGACGCCTCAACGCCCCAGTCCTCGTAGGTCATCATCTCGCCGTCTTCACCCTGCACTTCCTTGTCGCCAAGGAAACGCCAGTCAACATCGTTGAGTTCGTAGGCCGCCAATGGTAGTTCACAGTCCTCGCCCGGACAGCGCATGTTCTCCAGTTGCTGTTGCTTGAGGCCCATGGTGAACTCCATCTGCTCTTCCTGTGTGTTGACTACCATAGGGGAGGAGTCGTCGACGACCCAGCCTTTCTTGACTGCTTCGCCCTTGACCACTCCATGTACCTTGGCCGACTCCAATGAGTTGAAGGTGGCAATCAGGCTGAGTGTGTTGTCCTTGCCCTTGAGATAAACGAGGCCCTGCCCGGTCAGGTCCCAGACCTGTCCTTCTTGTAGGCCGTCCAGCAGTTGTGACACTTGCTCGTTCTGTGTCATTCAATCCAGCCTCCTGTCAATCCATGCACAAGCATCTGCGTAATCCTCGTAAGTGTAGGGTCGGTTCGTTTCAATCTCCCATTCAAAGTTAGCAAATCCAAGCAGTGTGTCGTATGGAATACCCATACCTTCCTGTACGATGTGTGAGGCAAGCATCTTGATGTGCTTCGTCACTCGCTTCATTCCTCTTCACCTGCCTCTCGTAGTGCTTTCTTACGCAACGCTCGTCGGAACTTTGCTCGGTATCTGCTCAGTCTTGCTTTCTTCTGTCTTTGTTTCATTGTCCTCTCTCCTCTCTTACTTCTGTTAGCCAAATCATTTGACAGCAACAGCGTGATGGATGCAATCGATAATTCTCGGTGACCAGCACACAGGACAATGTCCCGTTCGTGCTCTCCCTACAAGCAGGGCAGACCTTCAAGTCAAGGTTCGCTACAAGTAGCACCTCTTCCTTTTCAGTCTTCCCTGTGAATGACACATCCGCAGGGATGGGAAGGTGAGTACCCAACAAAGAGTACCTCTTCCCATCCACTACGAAGTTGCCGTCATCATCGATTTGTTTTGAACTCATCTCACTCAATAAATTACCTCCGCAAAGAATGGTACGCTCGCAAGTTGCTGTGTAAGTACTTGCTCACTTTCTTGTGCGAGTGCTTGTGAATCTCCGCCGATGCTGGCGACGACCCTGTCACTGATGCCTCGGAGCATGGTGTGTGTGTCACGCAACTTCTTGTCCATGGCATTGAACCCAAGGGTCTTGCCTTCCAATGGTTTGTTGCGGTACTGCTCGTGGTCTTGGTAGGCAGGCTTGTGTGTGATTGCACCAGTGAGGATGTTGTACACTTGGTACAATGTCTTCTGGTCATCAGGCAATACACGGACCCAGTCTTGAGCAGGGTTGGTCCAACCTTGCCCCATCATGCGCCACATGTGTCCACGGCTGAGGTGGGTGACTTCACCCACATCATTGCGGTGAACAGTAGGCTTGGTAATCAAGCCAGCCTTCTCAGACAGAGTCATGATTTTCTCAAAGAGGTCATCGTTGACTGTGATGTTTCGCATTGCTTCGACCTCGATAATCTCACGGGCCGCTTCCATCATGACCTCGTTGATTTTGTCAGCAAGGGCGCTGAAATCGTAGGACTCCATGACACCCTTGGTGTGTCGCAACTTGAGCAGTGTCTGTTGCTTGCCGAGGACCATGCCGTTGGCACAGGCCAATCGCATTGCAATGGCATTCACCTTGAAGGACGAACTGCCATCGAGGCTGTTGTGAATCGAGAAGCCAACACGGTAGTCGCCTTCTTTGACGAAGCCCATGTCACGCCATCGCTTGCCGAGGACTGATTCTTTGGCGGCATCCCAGTCAACGCTGGAACTGATGTCACAGTCGAGGCGGGCTACCTTGCCCTCATCGAATGCGAAGACCTTGGCAGGCCATCCGTTCTCAGCGGCTTGTGCAAGGATTGGAGCGAAGCCCTTAGCGTAGGGCAGTGCGTAGTAGTTGGGACTGAACATCCCAAGGTGAGCACCAAGCGGTCGCTTCTCAGACTTGTAGTTCGGATTGAAGACATGCTTGACAATTGCCTTGCCGTCGCCATCAGTAATCTTGGCGGCTGAGGTTTGTCCACTGCGCTCGTCTTCAAAGAGAACAAAGCCCATCTTCTCTGATGGAATGAAATCCCAGTCAGCCGTTGCTTTGTTCCGTCGGTTGCCAGAGTACAGCGCATCGTCGAACGGGCCAACATCGTTGACCACCATCTCTCCGTCCGCTGTGATTTCCATCACCAGTCGTCCTTCTTGTGTACCGAAATGCGGTACTTCATCGTTGTATTCATCTTCATCTATGTTTTCGTTCATTTGTTTCACTTCTCCTTTTATGGGTTCGTTGTGTTCCATCGCAGTGACAATTGAAATGTCCTGCTCTGTCACTATGAATGGTGCGTCTGAGCCGTACAGCAGGGACTCTGTGTGCCCCGATACTTGTACTGCTACTCTGCCATCATCCAGTGCCCTGAATTGCTCAAGGTCTTGTCGTTCAATCTTTAGTGTTTTCACACCGGCCAACGATGGGTATTCCATCGTCATTGTTTCTGTTGTTGTTTCGGTTATCTTGCCTATTACAGTTGTCGCCATAGTCATATTGGTCACCTATCTTCTATTTAATCTGTTCGTCTGATTTGGATGAGAGGAGGTCGAACGAACTCCCCTACCGTTTTTTTCAGGGCTCGGTCGCCCTATGGAATGTACTCTGTGCCATCTCTGGCGGCCTGCTTTATTTCTTGATAACACGCATGGCACAGGCCAGAGGGGTGCATTGTCATACTACCTTTATCACAATTGTATGTACTACAAATGTCCACAGTGCCCTTCATGCTGTCACCTCCAATCGATACATACTGACTGAGGAACCTCTGCTGTTCCGACCCTTGGCCACTTCGTACTCCCCTGACATTTTAGCACTACGGGCTAACTGATTTGTATTGTTGAGGTATCGTAATGTAGGTACAGGCAATTTCTTACCGTTGCAAGACTCGCTGTACAATTTATTGACAGTGGGGTTAGTGTGCTCCTTCAACAGCCACATCATTTCACTGGCAGAAACCCATTCGTTGTTGTTCTGCATCATGCTCCATCGTAGTCTGTTTAAGATGTTCCGCATCTGAGTCTTCATGCGTCCAACTCCATGTTGTCTATGCTCCAACCAAGTTCATTGAGCACCCATTCGTAGGCATCAAAGCACCCATCGAACCAATTCGCTTGGCCGGTACCGATGCCTTCTGCATTCGACTTGTGATGCAACTCTCTTACTTTCTCTTCTATCTTTCCTATCAATTCTTCGTTATTCATTCTTCTTCACCCCAAGTTTCTTGCCAGTGTTCCTCAGCGTCTTCGCCAAAGCCCATGTCGTACCAGTTCCGTAGCCACTGCATGGCGTGGGCTTCCCATTCAGGATTGATTGAGTAGTGGTAGTCTTCGTGTAAGAGATACCCCATATCCACCATCGGGTCACGCAGTTCCTTATGCCACGGTGCACCACAACGAACAGCCTCTTTCCAAGAGCCCAGTACCGCTCCTTGTAGTGCCCACAGTTGTCGCTGGACGAGGTCAAGTTCTTGCTCCAATTCGTTGGCTCGCTTCTTCGTTTTGTTCAGTTGGATGTACACGCTCATTCTTCCACCTCCGTCGAGTGAATGGTTGAATACCATATCACGCTGTACGAATCCCCACATGACTCGCATGATACCTCGGCTCGCATTGTGATTTGGTCGCCATCGAATGACTCGATGCTGGCATCCCATAGGTCCACTGCATCATTTTCAGCACTGCAATGTGGGCAATCCGCAAAGACGCTACTATCCACTGCTACGCTCATTCGCCCACCTCTTCTGCTTCCAACCACCAGTCAAGTTGGCCCCGCACATACTCACGGAAGTCATCAACTGTCATGTCTTGGCATTCATACACATCCTTCATGGTACTGCGTACCCATTCAGTGTATGCTCTCATCTGTATTTCTGTTATCATTCCTTTCATGCTTTCACCCACCATGCGGTTCCTTCTGTGTAGCCTGCGAACGACCAGTCGTCGTTCGGGTAGCCCCACTTGTTTCGTTCTTCTGCTGGTATCTCTGCTGTTCTCTTTGCGTTTTTCATATTACTTCCTCTGTTTCAAATTGCCAGCCATTCTGTTTCCTGAGTCGGCTGACTAACTCCTTGACAAGACTCTGACGCTCTTCGATGTCGCCACCGTCGAGCACTGCCTTGACGACTTGACGCTTGCCCTCAATCACACGGTCGAAGTGTTCGTCGATTGAGTTGGCAACTGAAAGGTACACTGCGTGAACGGACTGGCTCTCTTGCCCCATCCGATACACCCGGTCCTCTGCTTGCTCCTCGTCAGTCGGCACCCACTCCCGTTCAATGAAGAGGACTGTGTCTGCCGCAGTCAGCGTGATGCCTTCCTTGGCGGCGATGGTATTGCACAGCAGTACATCCAGCCCACCTGATTGGAAGGACTCGACAATCTCCTGCCGTCGCTTGGAACTGACACTGCCGTCGATGCGGTCGTGCCTGATGTGAGTGTACTGTTTGAGGGCGCTGAGTTGGTCAGCAATGCCTGACAGTACATCCTTGTGGTGACAGAAGACAACCAATGGTTTGCCATCCGTCAAGTCGTACCGTGAACCAATCCACTCGACAGCACTCGGTACCTTCATGCGACCACAGATGTGGCGCAGGTCACTGAGCATGTTGAGCATGAAACCCTTCGGTAATGGAATCTCATGTGCATGGTGCGAGTCCATGGTGTAGTAGTACTCGTCTTGTTTGTCGTCGTACTCCTTGCGCTCTGACTTGGACAGTTCAATCGGAATGAACTGCCGTACTTTGTCAGGTAGTTCGGTCAGTACTTCCTTCTTGAGCCGACGGATGCACATGTCACGAGTACGCTCGTTGAGTTCTTTGGTATTGCTTGCACCCTTGAAGTCCCAGCCGAAGCCGTTGTGCCATGGGTCACAGTACCTTTGTTTGAAGTCCCACTCGCTGGGGAACTGAGCGGAACTGAGGAGGTTGAGTGAGTTGAAGAACTCAGCAGGTCTGCTGGAAATCGCTGTACCAGACAGGCCAATCACTTTCTGACTGAGCCGTCCGACTCTGATTGATGCGGCGGTGCGCTGTGCCTTGCTGTTCTTGAGGTAGTGAATCTCATCGAAGACTGTGATGGCTGGGCTCAACTGAGCCAGCCGGTCTTGTTGTTTGTTCATCAGGTCGTAGTTGATGATGATGATGTCGGCTGGCTCAAAGGCACTGGCCTTACCACTGTCAACCACATGCACTGACTCGTCGGGCAACCACTTGGTCGCCTCCTTCTTCCAGTTGTACTTGACATTGGCAGGGGACACGATGACCAGTGGTCGCTCCTTGGGATAGAGTGCGGCATAGGCAAGTGCTTGGATGGTCTTACCCACACCCATGTCATCACCGATGAGGCAACGACCATGGGACGCCTCGGCAAATGCTACGCCGACCTTCTGGAACGGATAGAGTTCAAGGCCAGCAGGTAGTACTGCACTGAGTCGTCGGCTGAGTTCCTCTGCATCAACAGGCTTCAACTCAACAGCACTGCTCATCTCCACACGGTTGATGCTCTCGTCAACTTCTGCTGACACTGCATCGCATTCCATGATAGCCTGTGCGAGTGGTAAATAGATTGGCTCCATCAGATTGTACAGCGTCGTCGCTTGACCGATGGGGATGCTCCACTCTTTCTTGTCAGCGTTCCACTTACGCCCGGTCACTGCTCGCACAGCCAACCTGACATCGTCACGCAGTATCTTATCCTGAATCCACGGCCAGTGTAGTATGAGTCGCTTGCCTCGTGCTTCGACCCATGC
>JGI24006J15134_10000179_pt1 | contig 46308 bp, 35 predicted proteins | sample LinPmetageLP53_FD_15134 | JGI IMG/M metagenome (IMG submission 15134)
GCATTTATCCGATGGACAGAAAATGGTAAACAAGTAGAAAGAGAATGTTTAAGTAACATTACAATTGAACATAAAGGTTGTAAAGTAAATGTAGGATCAGGATTTTCTAAAGAACAAAGAGAAATGTATTTTGAATCTCCACAAGATATTATAGGTAAGACTGTAACGATTCAATATTTCGAGGAAAGTAAAAATCAAAACGGAGGATACAGTCTGAGATTTCCTGTATTAAAACATGTTTATACTAATGGCAGAGATTGTTAATCATAGACACCTTTTAAGTACATCTAATGAATTAATCCAATCTTGTTGATAAATAATAAAAGGAAAATTTAAAGTGAGGCTATTTGAAGCAAATAAAAGAAATGCAATTACCATATTTGATGTGGATGATACTCTCGTAGTTACTCGCAGTATGATTAAAGTTCATAATCCTAAAACAGGATTTTCTACTGAACTTACACCACAAGAATTTAATACATTTAAGAAAAGGCCAAATGATAGGATGGACTTTTCAGATTTTCAAAGTTTGGATATTCTTAAAGCTGGTAAAATTATAGAATGGGTATTTTCTATTTTAAAAAGAACTATACAAAAAGGTAAAGCTGTTGGAATTATAACAGCAAGAGATGATTCAAAACTTATTCAACAATTTTTGGCTCATAATGGAATTAATATAAATCCACAATACATATTTGCTATTAATGATACTTCATTAGGTTTTAAAGGTTCTACATCAGAAAAGAAAAAGCAAGCATTTAAAAAATTCATAGATATGGGTTTTAATGATTTTACCTTTTTTGATGATGATGAAGAAAATATTAAACTTGCAAAATCATTAAGTAGAGAACCTGGCATAAAAATGAGAGCCAAATTAATTAAGAGCAAATGGATTCCAAAATTCAACGACTTCGAATAAAGATAGCAACATTTACTAAGATTTTAGATAATATTAAAAATCTTTCTAATTCATCAACTACTAAAGTTGGTTGTATTGCACTAAGAAAAGATTTTAGTAAAATTGCAAGTTTCGGTTATAATGGATCTTATAGCGGAGCAAATGAAAATGAAGAAACTGGTACAGAAGAAGATAGTCTTGTGCCAGGAGAAAGTGGTTTTATTCATGCTGAAGTAAATATGATTGCTAAATTTAAAGAACATGATCCAGAAAATTATATTGTTCTTTTAACATTATCTCCTTGTAAAATGTGTACCAAAATTTTAGTTAATGCTGGATTTAAACATGTATATTGGATTGATGATTATCGTAATTTAGATCATTTACAAATTTTCAAACAATGTAATATTACAAATGGGCCTATATCATTCCTTGTAGATGACTACCATCTAATCAAAGACTGAATATATAAAAAAATAATAGATCCCATTGATTTTAGAAGGAATAACATTTAAGTTAGCTTTAGACTTTTTTACCTTTTTGAAAAAAAATAAAATAACCTCTACAAGTATAAAGGTTGATTTTTTCAATAGAGTGAAACATGAATATATTGATTTTGCAGATGTTACTGCAATGGAAGTATATTACAATACTAATTATAGACCTCTTGATAATTGTAACTTAGGAGATTTGGTTTCTATTTCATTTTTCTTAGCTGAGAGCAATCTTTATAATTTTACAACCGAATTCAAAGCAATTGATGTTACTAATAATCTAAAGCTTGAAACTGGTTCTGCATATGATAGACAACGAAATGCTGGAAGACAAGTACTTATAGACAGACAGATTCAATTAATCAAGAATGCAATTACTGAATATGTAAAGTATTACTCAGAGCTAAAATATATTTATGTAACTGGAATTTATTCACCTTGTTATGCAGTACCTGGTTGGTCTGAGAACACATGGTATCTTAAATCTTTCCGTGAAGCATTTACATCAACTAAGGACACTTCACAGTTTCCATATAACGATGTAATCATTGAGGAATATCCCCCGAACTAAATATATAAAGAAGAAGAATAAATAAAAAAATATTTAACTCAATGGCAACGTCATTTAACCTACAAGAATATATTCTTTTCAGAACCGAGATAAAAAGAGAGCTCACTAACTCGGAGGTTGATACCAACTTTAAAATGGTAGCTAACCCGTGGGAAGACACTAGAATATATGAAATAGGAAACATTGTATATCACCCAGTAATTGTTGATGATCCTTTAACTACAGGAGAAGATCAAGTATTAGCTTGGTGGAGAGCAAACATTAGAACTACACAAGGTGTATTTAATACTGCACAATGGGATATGATTGGTGGTATAGGCTCTGGTAATATTAACATACAGGGTGCAAATAGTTTTGGAAAAATTAATGTTAACTCTACTGTTGCACCTGGTTCATTACAGGCAGGGAGTGATGCTGTAGTAACTTCAACAACACCTAATGATACTTTTAATTTTATTGCAGGGCAAGGTATGCAACTACAATATAATTTAGCATCAAAGTCAATTGTACTTATTAATACTTTAGCCGCTAATCCAGGTGAAGTAAATGTCGGTGAAAATATTGGAACAGGAACTGGCCATCAGGATGTTTATGCTGGTAAGGTTGGTCTTAATTTACAATTTAATGGATTTCAGTCAACTAATACTGGTGCAGGTGATGCATTATCTATAAGTACAAATAGTACACAAAAAAATATTGAATATAATTTTAATGAAGGGTTAGTTGATCTTGCTCAATTAAACAGTGGAGCACCGTTGATTGGTATGTTATCTAATGTATCTGCAAACACCCCTAATGCACAGGATATTTTACAATGGAATGATAGTAATGCTGCATGGACCCCAATACCGCTAAGTTCATTAGGGCAGGTAAATATTTATGGTAATGATGGAACAATAGGATCTGCTAACAGATTAGTTTCATTAAATGGAACTGCAGGACAATTACAATTTAATAGAATTAATGATGTAACTGCTGGTATACATTTTGATAATACTGCAAGTACACACCAATTAAATGTAAGAGCTACATCAGCAACCTCTACTGCTGCAATTGCATATTCTTTAAATAGTATAGTAAGAGCAACTGCTGGTATTTATGGAACTGATGATTCCTTTGGTATTAATATAGGAGCTACTGGTTTAGCAGGTTTGTCTGTAGATGCTTTAAGCATATCTACTAATAATGAACTTTTTATACCTCAGATTGCTACAGATACAGTTACAGCAGCAAGTGTTAATTTTAGAATTCCTTTTGTTAATGAAGGAACGGTTGTTACTGGAAATACTGCGTTGGATAAAGGTAAGTTTGAATCTACTAATAATTATAGATTATCTTCTTACTCTGACCAGGGTGGTGCTGTTGATATGGTTAGTATTTTACATGAAGGTAATTATTCATTTAAAGGTGTAAGTCCTTTAGGTGCTACTTTAGCTACATCGTTCTCATTTGATAATGAACATGACTTTGCTGCTAATACAAATTTAACAGATGGGTACGGTATACTCATGAGTTATAAAACTCCTACTAATAAAGAAGCTGATACTATTATAAACCACATGGATAAAACCAGTAGAAGATTTGTTGGTTATAATTTTGCAGCTGTAAATTCTACAATGCCAAGTGGTAGTACTGTAAACAAATACTTAGGTTCCAATATTACATTAGATGATATGGCTGCTTCTACGCCGCCTATTATAAATGTTGGTTCTATTATTAATTTCTCAGATACAACTGTAGGTGCTGGTGTACAACCACAGAGAGTCGGTGTATATTCAAATGTAGTGTCAAGTTATACTGGTGCAGGTTCTCAAGATGGAGAACAGGTTTTAACTCAGCTAATTGCTGATAGTGGATCATGGGCTGGTTATTTTGTAGGTTGTGTTAATATAGATCAAGGTGGATTAGTTCTTCCTTCTACAAGTTTTGCAAACAGACCGTTATGTAATGATGTTAGTGGTGGAAATGTTTCAGACAGAACATTATGGATTAATTCTGCAAATGGACATTTATACAGAGGAACTGTTGATATTGAAGCAAGTGGAGGTGGAGGTGGAGGATCTTCTACTTTAGCTGGTTTATCCGATGTAACTCTTGTTGATCCACTTAATGACCAACTCTTAGTATATAATATAACAACAGGTCAATGGGAAAATGCATCTCTTGCTGCATATAATTTAAATGCTATTAATTTAACAAGTGGAGGTGTAAGTATTCAGTTAAGCGATGGTGCTGCAACTAGTGATGTTGATTTATTACCTGGTACAAATATTACATTCAGTGTAAATGAAACTACAGACGAAATAACAATTAATGCTGCAAACCCACCACAAGCGATTAACATTGGAAATACAGACTTATACATAACAGAGCCTAGAACTTTAGATTTTTATGATTCGCAAAACGCCGCAAATAATCCTCTTACATTTATAGACTCTAATGATAGCTCTAAAACTTTATTTAAGTTTGAACAAGTTGATGTAGGAAAAACACCTCAACTTACAATTGGTAGTAGTGCTGCAAATGGAGAAGCTAGATTTATTTTAGCAGGTAATGGTACTAATAGAACTGGTGTATTGTATTTTAATAATCCTGATGGAACTACTTATACTTCTTTTAAAGCGCCTAGTACACTTGCAACTAATATTAATTATGTTTTACCTACTACAATAGGTACTCAAAATCAAGTTTTAGAAATAATCAGCGTTGCTGGTGGAACTACAGCTGAATTAGGTTGGGCAACCCCTTCTGGTGGTGGCGGATCTATTGGTGCAACTGGATTTATTGGTGCAACAGGTGTAGGTGCAACTGGATCACAAGGTAATGCAGGTAAGATTGGAGCAACAGGAATTGGTGAAGAAGGTCCAACTGGTGCAACAGGTGTAGGTGCAACTGGATTTACTGGGTCAACAGGATCTGCAGGTGAACCGGGTAATGAAGGAGCAACTGGAGCTATAGGTTTAACAGGAGCAACAGGTGATAGAGGTGGTAAAGGAGATACTGGTGCAAGTGGGTTTACTGGATCAACTGGAGCTACTGGAATTAGTGGTAGTGGTGGAGCAACTGGTATAACAGGATTCCAAGGTGCAACTGGGGCCGACGGTGCAATTGGTCAACAAGGTGCAACAGGTGGACAAGGTGCTACTGGAGCCGACGGTGCAATTGGTCAACAAGGTGCTACTGGAGAAATAGGAAAACAAGGAGCTATTGGTAATCAAGGTGCAACTGGAGCTATAGGTTTACAAGGTGCTACTGGAGCCGATGGTGCAATTGGTCAACAAGGTGCAACCGGAGCCGATGGTGCAATTGGTCAACAAGGAGCTACTGGAGATAAAGGAGAAAATGGAGCAGTTGGTCAACAAGGTTCAACTGGAGCTATAGGTTTACAAGGTGCAACAGGTGGGCAGGGTGCCGATGGTGCTATTGGTCAACAAGGTGCTACTGGAGCCAATGGTGCAATTGGTCAACAAGGAGCTACTGGAGATAAAGGAGAAGAAGGCGCTATTGGTAATCAAGGTGCAACTGGAGCTATAGGTTTACAAGGTGCAACAGGTGGACAAGGTGCTGGTGGTGCAATTGGTCAACAAGGTGCAACAGGAGCCGATGGTGCAATTGGTCAACAAGGAGCTACTGGAGATAAAGGAGAAGAAGGCGCACTTGGTAATCAAGGTGCAACTGGAGCTATAGGTTTACAAGGTGCTACTGGAGCCGATGGTGCAATTGGTCAACAAGGAGCAACAGGAGAAATAGGAAAACAAGGTGCAATTGGTTTACAAGGAGCTACTGGTGGAGCAGGACCTTCTGGAATAAAGGGTGCAACCGGATCTGCAGGCCCTCAAGGTGGATCAGGTGTTGGATTTATTGGAGCAACAGGAACTGAAGGTGCAACTGGAGCTATAGGTGATGTTGGTGGATTTACTACAACATATAATGCAGTAGCCGTAAGTTCTTCTACATTTGCATTAAAAACAGCAACAACTTCTGGTAGCAGTTGGTTAATAAGTGGTGCTAATCATAGATTCTCTGGCCAAGGTGCAGATCCTTCTTCAGGAACAGCATTAGATTATGATGTTACTCAAACCGTATATGCAAACATGAAAGCTTCGCTCATAGGCGGAGATCAGGTATTTTATAGAGTATGGGAATATGGTCAACCTGAAAAAGTTAATTTTTATAAATCAAAATCTAGCGCATTAATAGTTACTACTGGTCTAACTGGTGGATTATTTGTTTCTAAAGCACAATATTTAGGTGGAGCTCAAATAGAATTTTTTAATAAGCCATGTATAGGTTGGGGATTCAATGGTGATGTAGGATTTACTGGCGCAACAGGTGCAGGTACAACTGGTGCCCAGGGTTCAACTGGATTAGCTGGTGTTGGGTTTATTGGAGCAACAGGAACTGACGGTGCAACTGGAGCTATAGGTGCAACTGGTGCTGGAACTTCTGATGGATATATTATTGCTCAATCATCAATAAAGGGTAGAAGTAATGCACCATATACTGCCGGAAGTGGTTATGCCTATGGGTATTCCAACAGTACTTCGGTTCTAGATCCAGCTAGTTATACTGGAGAAGGAAATCTTTTAGCCACCCAAAATACAACATCATTTAGCATTGCTAAGGTAGGTGCATTTAATCAATTTGGTGTTACGAGAAGTAATCAAAGAAAACTGAGGTTAACGGCAAATGCTACACTAATGGCATCTAAATCCGCTCAACCTCTTGTTAATAGAACTCTTCATTGGATAGTTCTACGAGCTACTGTGCCTGGTGCTAATACACCGTTTACTACAGCAACTTTTGCCACAAGCACAGCTGGAAGTGGTACTCAAACAAATGCACCATTTACAATCTCAACCACAAATGGACATAACTTCCAGATAGATGTAGAGTTTGCAACTGTTGCATTTGATAGACATGATTTGGTAGCTGTAGGTGTTGCGTTTAGTCAGATTTCAGGTGATCTAGATCCAGGAGAATGGAATTGGACAAGTACTTGGAAATTAACTGATGAAGGGATAGCAACATAATCTTAAACAATTATTATATTTAAAGTATAATAATAAACAGACTTATAATGCAAAAAGATAATATTGAAGAAACCTCAAAAGAAGAAGTAAAACCTAAACTACATTGGCAGTGGATCAAAGGTGATAATTCTGGTAATGTAGTTACATTTAAGGATGAAGGTCCACAGTGGATTACATTTAATGAAGGCGGCCGAATAGCTACTGATTTAAGAGATGAGTTTTTACAACAATTAGATCCAGATATAGCAGGTGAATTTGTAAAACCTAATCAATCTAATATAGATCCTTTAAATGTAGGAGGAACTAATGTTACTCCAAATACTGAAGTCCCAATTACACCATTAGAACAATCTATTTCACCTATTAGAGTTTTGTTTAATAAGCAAAAGAAAAATAATAAAGTAAAACTTCTTTTAGAATTTCCAGTAAACATTCCAACAAAAGGTGTATATGAATTAATGAGCACATCATTTGATCCTACTGAAGTTAATGAACAATTAGAATCATTTATTTTAGATCAATTATCTGAAGATGAAATATTAGACTGTTTACACAGCAGTGTACAATCATTAATCGAGAGCAAGTACAAAGGCGAATAGCACACTTTATAACTAGTAATATATAATAAAATTAATCATATGAGCGAGACTGCAAAACAAACTATACCTAACCGTCGCCAAAGAAGAATGGCAATGAAGCATCAAGGAATCTTAAAAATGAAAAGTAAATTATCATTAAAGGATTGGGCTGAAGTATGCAAACAAACTAGAGAAAAAGGACAAGAGATCCATACTGCTAATGTTGAAGCTGCTGAAAAAACAATTTATGCTGGATTAGAAGCTGCCGAAAACATTCATATAGGAAGATGGAAAGAAGAAGGCTACACTGACAAAGAAATAGAAAAATTAAGAGAAGCATATTCTCTTATAATGATTAAAGATAAATCTACTTGGCATACTGATAAAAAAATTGCTAGAAAAACAATTAAAGAATTAGCATCTACATTATATAAAAGAAAATCGTAAATGATTAAGATAGTTCTAGAGCCCGCTAGAAACGGGGTAATCAAAAAGGTCATTGATGATAATCATGGTGGAGGTAGGGAACATTTTACTTCTACTGATGTTTATGAAGAAGAAGGCGATAAGAATCAATACACTTATGTAAAAAGATTCTTTTTTGATTTATGTGATGATCTAGGTTTGGAGATTGGTAGTAAATTTGATAAAAATGTATTAGACATTAATGCACAATGGGGATCTCACTATGAGCCCACTGCTAAAGATATCGAATTTAAAATAAAGAAACTTAAGAGTGAGCTTAAGGAATTAGAAGAATGGAAGAACATATAGAATTTAATTTCATATACTCTAGTGATGCATTACGCGTCAAAACTTTTCTAGGAAATGTCCCTAGGAGTATTGAGTGTATAAATTATATGGATATATTTAACAAACTTACAAAAAACGATTTTTATCAATATGAACCATCTGATGCTGTAGTATCATCTTACTTAATGAGACAATTACAAAATGCAATAGGTCGTAATATTTCTACAACAATATTTTATGTTTTAGGAAGTCTTAATGAAGAAACTGTTGGCGGAATACAATCTTATGTAGAGTCGTTGTCAAACAAACCTATTACTTATAAAATTTATCATTCACCTGATATTATTGTCAACGGTACTGCCGAGCTATTCGATGACATAATAGAGTTTGAATGAAAACACATAGAATATTTAATAAAGGACAAAACGTATACTGCTTATTAGCATCTCATACTAATCCTAACATTCTTTTACCAGTCAAAGGTACTATACTTGATTCTAAATGGGATCCAGTAAATCCTCTATATCAAATTCGTATTATTAAGTTTTATGATAACATGAAATTTCTTAAACAACATTTCTTTGATATGAATTTTAGACATGTCTTTGAAAACCGAGCAAGAAAAATGATTCTTAAAGCAGATGATTTTAAAACTGCAAAAGTATTAGAAGATAGATTAAATGAAAAAGATAGAGAAAGATTTTATGTAGTAGTAGAATCTGTTATGTGTACAAAAACTAAAGTTGGTCTTTCTGAATTATTTGAAAAGGTTCAACTCTATATGATTTCTAAAAATTTAAAGGAAATTAGGGATATCTCTACAAGGCCATTTTTTAAAGGGCCACTCTCTTTAGATAGTACAAAAGAATTTGATGTTAGGTATAAAAATAGCTGGGCAGACAAATTTGAGAAAAGTAACCTTGACATTGATAAGTATCTTAATAGCCTAGGTTAAATATATAATAAAAATAACCTTAGTTCATGGCTTTTAATTTAGATAATAAAATATCAAACTTAAACGATGCTCAATACCCATCTCCTAATAAGGAGAATGCTAATTTAGTTGCACCATTTGGTGGAGAAGCTATTGGTTTTGCTAAAGGTGTTGGAGCATTATACAGTAAAAACTTTTATGTTAATGGCGCGCCTGCTGATGCATCAACCGTTGCTGAAGGTATGTCTGGTAAAACAATAGCATCTTCTATTGGAAATAAATATGCACTTTTTAATTTTCAAGGATTTTATGGAAGTCTTAATCAAGCTCAACAAGAAAATTATATAGATAGTGAATCTAATCCATTGATGGGAGGTGTCAATGCTAAGCAAGTGTCATTACCAAAAATTATAAATTACTTTGAAGATAAGTACCCTAAAATAGGTTATAAGCCATCAGATTTTTTATATTCTAAATACTACAAAAAAATTCCAGTTAATCATTTAGTTACATTAAGAAGATTTCCTACTCCAATTACAGATAACATATATACTTATAATGTTAGGCCTAAGGATAGCCAAGATTCGGTAGATGCAACACAAGTAGCTGGGGTAACTGCTATAACTTATTTAGGAGAAACTGCAGGTAATAAGTTAGAGGATTTATTATCTATGTCTTTTGGATTAAACTTTAAAGAATTAACTGCTGAGATGGAAGCTGTTGATACAGGTGGTAGCGGCGGTGGATACACCCAACAACCTTTCTATAATAAAATAGGTGGTATTGGTAAAGCTGTAGCTGATGCTTCAAAGGGTGTTAGTTCAGGTGCTAAGTTTAGAGCCCAGAATGGCGCAGGGAGTTCTACTTCTGATAGGTTAGGTACTACTTATGCAAACTTTGTATTAGGGCCTATTAATGTAGTAGATAAAACAATGATTAGGGATAGAGGTTTAAAGTTTTCAAATGATATGAAGCTAACATTTGAGTATGAGCTTAAATCATTAAGTTATATTAATCCTAAAATAGCAATGATAGACATAATCAGTAATATGTTAACAATGACTACAAATAATGCTCAGTTCTTTGGAGGAGGCCATAGGTATTATGGTAGTGCTGGTTTTGTAGGAAGTCAATTTGGTGATATTAATAAATTAAGAGGTGGAGATTTCTCAGGTTATATGGGAAGTGTAGTAAATGATGTTGAAACTGGTATGAAAGGTTTGTTTGGCGATGCTAATGGAAACTTTGATTCAAATAGTATTGTAGACGGTTTAAAGAATGTAGGTAAAACTTTATTAGGTAATATGCTTGGTGGCTTTTTAGGAAGTCAAGTTGGTGGCCAAACTGGTACAAGTGCAACAAAGGCTTTTATTAGTGGTGAACCAACTGGTGATTGGCATGTTACTGTAGGTAATCCATTAAACCCTATTGTTATGATGGGTAATATGATATGTGATAATGCTCAAATGACATTAGGTGCAGGTTTAGGTTATGATGATTTTCCAATGGAGGTTAAATTTGAATTGGATTTAAAACATGGTAAGCCAAGAGATAAAGGAGATATAGAAAATATGTTTAATGCTGGGCAAGGTAGAATATATGCATCGGCTGCAGGCGTTGAAGATGTTTTAAATTTATCAGGAAAGGAAGTTGCAACTTATGGTTCGGTACCTGATGCTGGAACGAGTAATATCCAAGCAAATTCAAATGCGCCCTCTCCTGCATCATTTAATAATGAACAAATTGCTAATGTTAAAGCAGACCGATCTGCTACTGGAAATATTAAGAATGCAACAAGCGGTGAGTATGTTAGTAATTTAACTCAAATGTTAATTGACTCATAAAAGAAATAAATTAAAATGAATATTAAATCTCTTACATTAAAGAATAAATTGACAATTGATGANACTGGAGAACAGTATTTTGATTTGACTGCACCTTCATTTAAATANCAACAGCAGCTTGGAGTAAAAGCATTACATTATGTTACACAAGATCAGGTTGGTAGAATTGATAAAGTATCAGAAAAGTATTTTGGTACTGGAGAATACGTAGATGCTATTTGTATAGTTAACAATATATTTAATCCATTTAGTGTTAATGAAGGTGAGATATTAGCTATACCTAATTTAAAAGATATAAATCTAGTTTATAAGAGACCTAATCCTGCAGCTAGGCCAAGTATATCATTAGCTCAATATGTTGATACTGGAAGACAAAGTGAACAAGATCAATCTAGAATACAGAGATTAATACAAAAAGCAAAAACAAAAAAGAACGGAGTTAAAGCGCCTATCCCACCTAATATGTTACAAATGGGACAAGATGCTAAAACGTTTGGTGGTGGTAAAATTAAATTAGGAGCTAACTTACCTACAAGAAATAGTACAAATACTGAATCAATTTAAGATATGTCTGAAAGTATAGTTGAAAGAAATATATTAACCGTATTAGAGCCGGCAATACTATTAGATCCTTTAGAAATATTGGATGTAGAAAGTGGCACTGAAAATTCTGATGATGGTACTATAAAAGAAAAACCTTCTAAGTTTAGTTCAGTAGTTCCAGTTGTAAGAGTAAATGGTTATGATGTCCAAACAGATAGGTTAACAACATTCAGTTTAAGTAATAAAGGATTTTATCCAACTCTTAGATTAGCCTTTGAGGATACTGATGGATTATTTACTTCAAGGTTTTATCCTAAAGATGGGGATTTAGTACAAGTTAATATTAGATCACAAGGTGATGAAACAACATTTAAACCAATAAGAATAGATTTTAGTATCGTTGAATGTAAACCTATTGGTGGAGGTGGAGGTGTATCTGCAAATGAATATCTTCTTACTGGTAGAATGTATGTGCCTGGTTTATTTACAGAGAATGTAGATTATGAGGAAGAGGTTAGTAGTTTTGATGCTTTATTAAATATTGCAGAAAAACTAAACTTAGGATTTGCATCCAATGTTGAAGATACTGCTGATGTAATGACATGGACAAATCCTAATGATACTACTGAATCTTGGATACAAGATATTGTTGCAAATTCTTACTTAAGTGATGAAACATTTTTTACTGCATATATTGATCCTTATTATTATGTAACATTAGTTGATGTGAATATATTATTTAGTCAAGAAGGCGCTATTGAAGCTAGCCAAGGATTCAGTCAAAATGCAGGTGATACTATGGGGGCAGATGGGTCAGATGGACAATCTGATGACTTCCCTAACTATCTAAGTAATATGATTCAAATGCAAGGGGCTGCTAGGTATATTTCTAAACATCAAATGATTAACAAGAGTGGTGAAATAAGTAAAGCTAATGGGTATAAAAAGTATACTCAATATTGGGATTTAAATGCAAAAGAATGGGTTAGTGAATTTGTTGATCCTTTAACCAATGATACACCTGGGATGATAGCTGCAACCAAAGGTAGGTTAATTGATGGTGAAGTTGAAGGACCGAGAAATGATCAAGTTAAATATAAGTATCTTGGTACACAAGGTGATAATGTGCATCCTGAATTTCAATACAGTACAGTTTTAAATTATCAAAATATTACAGAGATTAATAAGATGGGCATGGAAATAGAATTAGATACTGTTAATCCAGCATTAGTAAGGAATAGTAGAATATTTTGCCAAATATTAGAATACGCAAGTCCTATTAAGAATGTATTACTAGCACCAGGACAAGATGATATAGAAGGGGAAGAAACTCCACAGACTAGATCTGGTGATGATGCTGAAAATGACCCGGCTTCAGAAAATGGAGTTGTTAATGAATACTTAACAGGNTTTTATGTTATAGCTGGTGTAGAGTGGTTATATACAAAACCAGGACCTCTTAGAATGAAATTAAAATTACAGCGTCGAGAGTTCACTCCTACGACCTAATAAATATAAAAACAAAAGGATATGGCAAATAACGGAAATAATAATCAAGCTAATGAGTTAGGGAATCCCTTTACTGCTGCAGGTGTTGGTGGTACTGCATTAAGCAGTGGTTCATTTCCAACGGCATATGATTTTGCAAAAAAGTTTGTAAATGCTAAAAGCTCTTATGGGAGTGGCAATAATGGCGTTACTTCAATAGATGATCCTACTTATTTAGGTTTTGAATTAATGTTTGATATTTCATCCCCATTATTTAACGGTACGGTGGAAGGGGATCCTGGTATAAATGACGGTGGTGGTAGCAATGACTATCCATCATCACCTTCAGCTATTGGCTATCTTAATAAAATTGGTGAAGCAAACAGAGTTCAATATTTAAAATCATTCTGTCAAGGAATATTAGAAATACAAAGAACAAGGCCTTATTATTTTCAAACAATTGCTGGATTATTAGAAGCATTTCAAAAATCAACAGATTTTTCAGCTGATCCTTATACCGGAACTAAAGGAGAAGAAGGTGTTGCTATAGGTTGCTTAGAGGCAATAGATTTAAAAATAACTGCTCTATTTAATATGTATAGAATGGCAGTATATGATGTGAGATATAAAAGATTTCTTTTACCTAAGAATTTATGTAGGTTTGATGTTTATATTAATGTCCATGAAATAAGAAAATTTAGAAGTACCGTAGCTTCAACTGGCGCTGATAGTAAGAGTTATGGTAATACACCTTCAGGCAATACAAATTCTGCTGGAACGGATAGTGGCTCAGTTACTAATGAAAATACTTCTCAGATTAGATTTAAGTTTACTGAGTGTATGTTTGATGTTGGCGCTAGTGGTAAAGTTTTTGAGGGTGTTACTAATAGTGGTGGTAATATTGCTACTACTGAATTAAAGTTTAACTATAGTACATTAGAATTAATATCTCAATATTCTGGTTTTTCAAATGCATTGGCAGAAGACAAACAACAGAATTCCAGTATGCCTGGGATGGAAGATAAACAAAAAAGTTTCCTTAAAGATAAATTAGGAGAAGTTGTATCAAAGGTTGAAGGTGTGGGTGAGACTGCGTTAGCTAATCTTAAAGCAGCACCAGGTAGAGCATTAGACGCAGTTCAGCGAAGAGTAGGTGGTTTAATTGATAGCGCAGTTTTAGGAAATGTATTTGGTTTGCAAAATCAATTATTAGGTGCATTAACTAATCCGGGTGTAATTAATGCTGCACTAGGCGCGGCTGTACAAACAGGTCTAGATGTAGTAGGAGCAGGTGCACTAGGTGATGCAGTATTTAAACCGGCTTTAGATCCAGGTAATTCATTAACAGGAATACAACAAGTGTTTGATCCATCATTAAATTCAGCTGGAGGATTAGGTGAATCAAATATATTTGGCCCATCAGGTCCGACGCCTAACTCTACTTTAACTAATAATCAAAACATATTTAACTAATGGGAAAAGTAGACCAAGCAAATTTTAATGCTGATGATTTACGAACTACACAGTGGGTAGGAATTGTAGAAGATACTGCTGATGATATATTTGAAGGTAGATGTAAAATTAGAGTATATGGAAAAATGGATGATCGTGTAGATCCTGAAGATCCAGAAAGTGCATATAAACTTCCTACTGCTTCATTACCATGGGCAAGACCACACCAATTAATGTATGGCGGTAGTAATTCAGGAAGTGGTAAATTTGAAATTCCAAAACTAGGCTCTATAGTTAGACTTACATTTGATAATGGAAATTTTTATCAACCAGTATATCATGAAAACATTTATCCTTCAGATGAAACAAAGGCAGAGATAGAAGCATCATATCAAAATTCACATGTATTAATATATGACACTGCTTTTGGTTTAACTGGTGCATTAGAAGATGGGGTATCAGAAGCAACTAACGAAAGAGAAGGAGAACATATTAAAGTTTTCTTTACAGAAGAAAAAGGGCTAATGATGGACTATACCACAACAGAAGGTCCAACTACAGTGAATGTAAAACCTGACAACTCCGTTGAAATAATAAATGCAAATGGTGATACTATTGTAATGCTTAATGATGGAAATATAACATTTACTCATTCTGCTCAGTTTACAATTAATAGCGGAGCTGACACTGTAATTAATGCAGATACTAATTGTCTTATTAATTGTGTTGATGCTGTTATTACTGCAACTGGAGAAACTCATGTTAATTCACCAAGAATTAAGTTAGGTGAAGCAGCAGCTGAATCCGTAGTTAAAGGTGATACTTGGAAAAGTTTATTTGATTCACATATTCATCCTGCGCCTGGTGGTGTAACTGGTACACCATTACCTCCCTTTAAAAATAGTTCATACTTAAGCACGAAAAATACTACTGACTAATGCCTTGGATTCCTGCACCATTTAGAATAGCATTCCCTGCTTGGTTAATTAGTAGTACTGGCACAGAGCCATATTCTTTTAAACCAATAGCAAAAGAGATTGGCAAAGACTATGCATTAGCAGCGGTTGCAGTCCAAACTTCATACGGAGGAATACCGCCACTTACAGTAGGTACTGCTTTGGATATACAAAAAGGTTTTGAAAAATCATTTAAAAAGTTAGAGACTTATATGAATGATGTAGTTTCATGGGCACCTGGTGATTCTCCTACTGAATGGGGAATGGAAGTACCTGATGAGGTATGGTTAGATGCAGCAACATCTGTTGTTAAATATTGGTCAGGTGGTATAATGAGTCCACTACCTCCACCTCCACCTGGTTCAGTTGGTACTAATCCTATTTTATTTCCTGGCTATACTATAAATACTCAAACTAACCTTATATCAGTTAATGATCAACTTACAAAGGATATTTCTGCCGCCTTTAAATTATATAATGGTCTTAAGCTAGGTAAGGCTTTAGATAAAGCTTTTGTTGATCATTTAAAATTAGTAGCAGGTACTTGGACCGGAGTTATCTTAGCCCCACCAGCTGCACCTGTACCTTTAGTTTTTCCATGGGTTGGTTTATCATAAAGTTTATCATATAATGAAACAAAACAACTTGTGTTAAGTAAAATAATAAATGCTTTAATACATAGGTAATATATAATACAAATAATAACCTCATAAAAAAATAAAAATGACCGAACAAGAAATCACAATCCAATTAAGTGATGATCCATTTGATACAAAAGTAGTAAAAGTCCAAGTTCCTGAAGGTACAAAATTAATGTGTAATGAAGCATATGCTGCTGATTCATTAGCTATGTATGGTCTTACTGATTTTACTTTACAAAAAACTCAATTAATAGAAGATAATATAGGGTACATAACACAAGGAGAAATTTCTTTTATATCTAAAGATGGCGAAAGAGCTTTAATTGATATTCAATCTAAGTATACTGCATATTGTGCTTTAGCAAAAGAGCCTGATTATATTGTAGAGCAATTACAAGTTGGTATGGAGATTGATGTTAAGATTAAAACTAATCCAAAAACTGGTGATGTTATTGCTTCTATCTCTGATGCTATTAAAGAAGTTAAACTAAGAGAAATAAAAGAAGCAATAGGTAATGCAACTATAGGATTTACTGCTAAGGTTAAAGAACTTATTCATGGTGGTTATTGGGTAGATGTTGCAGGTATTAAATGCTTTATGCCAGGTTCTTTAGGTGGCTTAAATAAATTACATGATTTCAGTTCTTTGGTTGGTAAAGATATAGTTGTTATGCCAATTACATTCTCTAAAGAAAAGGATACGATTGTAGTATCTCATAGGGAATATTTAAGAACCATGATTCCATCTACAATTGAAAAACTAAATGAAACAATAAAGGAATCAAGAATTGGGTTTGTAACAGGAACTACTAAGTTTGGAGTATTTGCTGAATTTGATGAATGCTTAACTGGATTAATTCCTAAATCTGAATTAACTGAAGACTTACAAAAAAGATTAGATGATAGAGATATTAAACCAGGAGATGAAATAACATTCTGGGCAAAGGAGGTTATATCTGATAGAAAAATCATATTAAGTCAATTAGGTCCTAAAATTGATTTATGGGATGGGATAGATGAAAAATATAAACCTATGATGGTTACTGAAGGTAAAGTTACTAAGATAACTTCATACGGTGCTTTTGTTGAATTAGAAAAAGGTATTAGTGGATTAATACATAAATCTAAATTAAAAGGTGCAGACTTATCAAAGGGAGATACTATAAATGTAAAAATCGGTAGTGTGAATGTTGGTGATCGTAAGATTACAATGAACATAGCATAACATATTCCTGGTTTGAATATATAAACAAATCAGGAACTACATGTACACTAACGAACAACTAAATGCTATATATGCATCCAAGATTGGATTAGAATTTGAATTCTTTGCTAATGAAGGATTAGATGAGGTTAAAAGAAGTCTTTCTAATGCTTTAAACAAGGAAATAAGAATAGAAGAAAAGGCTCATAGTGACTTTGCCCCTTCTGATGAAATATTTAAATTAGAACCTGATAATTCCGGTGGAACAGGAATGATTGAATTGGTTACAGGGCCAATGCCATTTGTTGAATCAAAACTTATTATTGCAAAAACTTTAAAGTGGATCCGAGAAAACGGGTCTACTAATGAGCGATGTAGTATTCATATAAATGTAGCATTTGATGGAAAGAAATTAGGAACACCAACAAACGTATCTTCTTTAGATATTGGTAAGTTTGTTTTAAATTTTAATGAAGATGCTGTTTATGAAGCATTCCCAAATAGAAAAGATTCCGTTTATGCTAAGTCTATAAAGTTTATTGTTCCTTTAAGTGGAATGACCCAACCATCCCCTGCTTCTATTTCATGGCAAAATTATATGTTTGTTTCTGAAAAGTATTATGGTGTAAACTTTTCTAAGATACCTAAAAATTATATAGAGTTTAGATATCTTGGTGGTAAAGATTACGAAAAGAAGTATAATACTATAATGAGCATGACAGAACATTTTGTATTGTCATTATATGATTCTTTAGTAAACCCAAAATATAGTGAACAAGATATTAAAGTATTAGAAGCTATTTTAGAAAAGCATAGCGGTGTAGTAGAATCTTATAAAGACTATCAAACATTTAAAAAGAAGTTTCCTAAAATACAATTAATGGTAGATCTTAAAACATATGATCAAATTGTAGAAACATTTTATCCTAAGATGAGAGAAGAAATATTTAAGCTTTTAACATTGGCAGGATTAAAGGAAGGTTTAATTAATTATGATGCTGACACTGGTAGGATGCAACTTAAAAATGCAGAACTAATGAAATGCTTTGAAATAAAAGGTATGGATATTGTAGATTGCAAAATTCAAGGTAATGTTTTAAATTGTGATATATTTACTTCTGAATTAATTAACTCTTCATTATTTGAAAGTAATTTATTTGGGTCAACTGATGCTGCTGATTGTAAGATAGAAGATTCATATGTTAGTAAAAATGTCATGGTTAAAGATTCTTATGTTTTTGGACCTAGAGGAGTTTTTAGTGGAGAAATGGAAGGTGGTATTTTTAGAAAAGGTAGAGCTACTAAAATGGCTAGGTTTGAAAATACTGAAATAATTGAAATAGAAAAAATATAAATAAAGCATGGCTAACAAGAATACTTATTGTAATGATCCAGATGAAGCTGCATGTTTAGATGCATTAATTAAATTAATTAATGATGATCTTACAATTGCATGCCAAATACCATTCACTGTTCCTAAAAAGGAATTAAACAATATTATACAAAGAGCAAAAAAATATTTTTATAAAATATATGAAGATAGTGTAGAGCAAATGTATATTGCTTTACCTGCAGGTGCGTTACATACAGCTGCGTTTAAACAGGGTGTACCATTTGGAACCGGTAAAGATAACGAAACAATAACTAATAAAAATCAGATTGCTAACCCTCGTGGTATAGTACAAATGCCATCTAGAGTTTACTCTGTGAATGATGTATTTGAGATAGGTGGATTTAGTGGAGAAGATGGTGGATTCGGTCAAATGAGCTTTAATGCAGATGACGTAGATTTTTCAATTGATAAATTTATTTATGATGATGTTTACGGTGCAGGTATAGGTAGTGAAAATTTAATGTACTATGTTGTTAATTCATTATTCATGGATAATGCAAGACAGGTTTTATTACCACAAATATCATATACTTTTAATAGGCTAACTAAAAAGTTTAGATTCCAAGGTGAGCTTCCTAAGAATGCAGTTATATTTGAAATCTTTTCAACTATTAGTGATTGTGCATTATTTGAAGATGAAGCATTCCAAAGATATGTTATAGGACAGGCAAAAATACAGTTGTCTAGAATATTAGGAACCTTTTCATTTAATCTTCCAGGTAACATTACAATAAATTATGATATGATATCTTCTGAAGGTAGAGAAGAGGTAGATCGAGTAGTTGAAGAAATAAAAGGAGATGAAGGAGTTGATTACTTTTTTACTGGATAATTATAATCTGAAAGCTATTAAATTAAAAGAGAATATATAATAAAAAATTAGTGTTCTAAAATGGCTTCACCAGTTATTAGAGATATTTACAGTAGGGATGCATTAGCACCAAAGTTTAACGACAATACTTTGGAAGTTAGTGATTCATTGTCTCAGTTAATTCTTAAGATAGAAAATTGTCTATTTACAAGTAAAGGAGATGTTTTAGGCGCGCCTGGTATGGGTGCTAATTTAGATGATTTAATATTTTCATTAGTGTTAAGTGAAAACACTATACAGAATAATATTAATAGTCAGATCACAGCATACTGTTTACCTAGGCTTGCTGGTTTTAGTGTTGACTGCAAAGTAAGTTTCTTTTCTACTTTAGAAAGAGATGGTTGTTTGGTTGATATTTTTGTAAATGAACAGAGAGTCATAGGGGCTCTTTTTTAAAATAATAAAGTGAATGTCATTTTTTAGTAAAACAAGATTAAAAGCTACTGAGCTATTCGAGGATTCTTTTGAATATCTCCAGCGTACATATGATCAGGCGGTAGAAACTTTTACCCCAGCATCTCCATTTGGGCAGGTGTTAACTGTAGTTTCTAACCTAGGTGAAATGATTTTCTTTTACATAGAAGCTGTTGCAACTGAATTAAATATATCACGAGCTCGAAACATTGAGTCTATATATGGTTTATCCAGATTAACTGGTCATGACCCTACACGAGGTATATCTGCAAGAGGTATTATTGGATTACGTTTAAACACAAGTGCATCTACCCTCCTTAATGGTGACTATGTACAAATTATGAATGGTGCTAGTTTTGAAATAGGACAAAATACATTAACTTACTTTTTAAGATTTAATAGTGATTTTATTAGATTAGATAAAACAACAAAAGCCTTTGTTAATGTTGAAGTAGTTCAAGGTGAAAAAGAAGATCAGTCATTTACTGGTTCAGGTTTAGTTTTACAGAGTTATAATTTAAGCACAAAAGAACCTACTGATCAATATTTAGTAAAAGTTAATGTTGATGGTGAACTGTGGAAAAACGTAGATTCATTGTATGATATGAATAATGGTGAAAAGTCTGTGATGGTTAAATCAAGTGTTAATGGAGGCTTAAGTATATTTTTTGGTAATAATCAATTTGGTATGCCACCTGCACTAGGAGCTAGAATTAATGTATCATATGTAAAGACTAGAGGTTCAGCTGGAAATATTGGAGGTAAGCAATTAGATATAAAGTTTTCAGATCCTGGAACAGATCCATCCGGAGAGCAAGTAGATTTAAATGAAATTCTTGCAATAAACATTACTAGAAATCCAATGTTTGGTTCTGATTCTGAAGATCCAACATTTACCAGATTAATTGCACCATACCAAAGTAATTCTTTTGTTTTAGCAAATCCTAATAATTATATTTACTATTTAAGTAAGTATGATTTTTGGTCTTTCATAGATGCGTATAATACAAAGGATGATGAATATTTAGATGATGATAATATTATTTACTTATTTTTAATTCCAGATGTAAAGAAAAAATTAACCAGTGACTTAGATTATTTTAGTGTACCTGAGGTTGAATTCACCATGACTACACAAGAAAAGGAAATGACCTATGAAATATTAAACAAAAGTGGAAGACAGGTTGTTACAGCAGAAACTAGAATTATAGATCCTACTATTAAAAAGTATGCACTTAATATTGTAGTAAGATGGTTTGATAATTTTGATAAAGATGCCATAAGAATTGAAATAAGAAAAAATCTAGACGAATATTTTTTAAATGTAAACAGAAGAGATAGAATACCAAGATCAGATATTATTTCAATAATTGAAAATGTAGAAGGTATTGATTCTGTAAATGTATTCTTTATCTCAGAAGCAAATGAAGAAGCAATTAGAAATGGTTTTTATTTTATACCAGTTTATGGAACAGATCCTGTAACTGATCAAAGAGTTTTAATAGAGAACAAGAAAATAGTTTTAAAGAAAGGTGAAGATCCACAAATAGGATTAGATAGCTTTGGTGATATTGTTATTGATAATAATGATTTGGCAATTATTAGAGGTGGTTGGAAAGATAGAAATGGAACTTATTATGAACCGATACCTGAGGCTAATAAAATTAGTTCTCTTAATGTATTCTATAAAGAAGGTATTCAAAACAATCTTTATAATAAAATACAACAGGAAAAATATAATAAAGTTCAAAGAAGCAAAGGAACAACAATAGCAACCGGTAATAATGCTAGAGGTTTAAACACTGGTAGATTACAAGGTCAGCCAACACTTAAAACATTAAAAGGAAAATAATATGGCAACAGTAAAAGATAAGAGAGTAGGTTTCCCTAGTTTATATAGGGCTACTTATGAGCATGGTTGGTTGTTAAAAAACACTGGTTTTGATTATGCTCCTAATTTATTAAAAAATACTATGTCTAAATATATGTTTAGAAATAGACACCTAGGTACATTCTTAAATGATTACTTAAGCCCAATTATGGTGTTTTATATTAACAGAGTTAAATACTTAAGAATTTATTTTAACTTCGCAGTTCCTAAGTGGTATCAAAAAATAAATTAAAAAGTAGTGACCAAGAATTGGCAACATTTATATTTTTTCGATAAGTACGGAAAAAACTACAACATGAAATATGACAGTTCTACTGACAAGTGGACTGGTGACATATTTTTGCCTCAGGTTTCTACTGACTTGTTTGAGGTAGGACAATTATTTATTTTACAAAAACTTATTGATAAAGATAGCGGAGCTTTTATGTTTGGCTATCCGCATGGTTATACTGATGCTCCTGCTCCTGCTCCAACTGGAGAAGCTAATTGTAAATGGGAAGCTACATGGGACACAAATGAACCTAATCAAATATTTCTTTTCCAATTTAATAAAGAGTTTAATACTGGTACGCAATCAGCATTAGTACAAGAACCTGATGGACCACCGTTGGTAAAAATTGATACTCTTACTATACCTTTAAATTATGATACAAGCCAAAGTACAAATGCTGAAGGTTATATTATAACTGATGAGATTAAGTCTGTGGCATTACAGGTTAATGTTGCATTTTCATCAGGTGAAGAAAATACTTATAAAAGAAAACTTTTAATAACTGATAAATGTACCAATACAACTGTTGGTGAATTTACAGTTTATGCTGAAAGTATTGAAGAAGATGAAAGACTAAGAGTCATGACTCAAAACATGGGTTATAATGTCATTGCGTCTGATAGTACAGTATTTAGAGAAACAAATATAAAGGAAGCATTACCTGATTATGTAGAGATTAATTTAAAGCGTAAAGAGATTATGCTAGAGGGTAGCAACATTTACCCTTTTATTGGTTCTTATAAAGGTTTAATAAATGCAATAAAGTTTTTTGGTTATGATAATTTAAAGCTTAAGGAATTTTGGAAAAATGTAAATGCTAATTCTCCACAGTTTGGTAAGTATATTCAAAGCAGCACTGTAGATTTATTTTCACCCACAGTTCAATTTGATGATAAAAAAATAACATTACCAAATAAAAACTTTAGAAAGACTAGTATGTTTAGTCTTATTTATAGAATTAATAAAATAGTTCCTGGTAAATTTACAGATGAAGATTTACCTGTGACAGAAGAATTACAAGATTTTACAATCGAGGAAATACTAATTAAACTATTTGGATTAAAAAGAAAATTAGAAAAAGAATATCTTCCACTTAATGCTCATATTAAAGGTATTACAGCAGAGGCTGATTTCTTTGGGTTATTAGAAGTTACTAACACTATAAGTAGAAATGATACGAATACAATTAGAGCAGGTATTAATACTGATTTTAAAGTATTGCCGTCGGCATGTACTTATTTAGAAGATCTTAGAAGATTTGATTCTTTTTGCTTAGAGGAAGCAGGTATTGTTGGCCAAGCTATAATAAATTTCTGTAATGCTTATGTTGCTCCACTGGCTGCAGGTAACGCTGCTGTTGGACAAAATATGCTTATTGATTATACACCCGGGGCTACTTTACCACCACCTCCAATTGGGCCGGATCCTAATAGTGTACTTGGTGCATTACAAGATGGTGGGAATGTACAAATAAAAGATGTTGCTGGTGTATATGCTGCATACTTTTCAAGGTATGCCCCAAACTTAAATAAGGTTGCAGGGTTAGATTATAAAGAGGGATATTCTTCTGAATATTTACCAGACCAACCAGGCGTTCCAAGTGGAGCATTAATTACTTTAACTAATGATAGCTTTAGTAATATAACATGGGATAATGTTAACAGTACATGGGATCAATTAACAAATGCTAATGATTTCTTTACATTTGATTTTAATGTTCAAGGTGCTGCTTATGGAGATGTTTATACAATTAGTGATTCTGCATCAGGTACTTCTGCCTCTCATACAGTTGTTCCAGGTGATACTATACAAACAATAACTACATCTATCTTTAATCAAATAGCTGCACTTAAAACAACACAAACAGATCCTTGGTTATGGTTTGATTGGTCACAAATTACCAATGAAATTGGTCCTTGTATTAGAGCCTATGGAAATGATGTTAATAGATTTACTGCCAGTGTTGTTTTAGCAAACTCGGCAAGCGGTGGTCAATTTACAGGTATTCAATTACCTGGTGAAACTTTATTTACATGGAGTGGTTTACAATCTGGAAATATTTCAGAAATAGAATGGACTGTATATAAAGATGCATCGGATGTATCTCCTGCATACTTTTTTCAAATAAGAGGTACAATTGGACAATATGGAACTTTACCATTAACACTACCTTATGTAGGAGATTATAATGTAGAGATGAAATTGTTTGATATGTACAACAATATATCCTCCTCTGTAAAGCATGATGTTATTTGTGTTAGTGATAGAGAAGTAGAATATTCTGGGTGGTTTCAATCAAGGAAAAGTATATACACATGGAGTAGTGAAGGTAAATATAAATGGAAAGATTATGGATCTTTATGGAATTTACCTATACAGCCATCAATAACTTGGGATGAAGAAACTCCTAGCTTATATGATTCTCTTGATAGAGTTAATGCAATATTAAATACTTTTGGTATTGGAACCTCAACGGATTTCCAATTATTAAATTATCAGAATGATGGTAAGGCTAGTTTTAGTGGACCTTATCAATGGAAAAATTTAAACAAACGATTTTGTACTTGGAATAATGCTTATCATTTATGGTGGGACATGACTGCTACTACTGGCGATACTCCTGCATTTTTTCAGTTTAGTGAAATGAAGCCTAATACTTATTTAAAGATTGTTGATCTTAAAGGTAATATTGGTACTCATTTCTTTGATGCTGCAACAGTTACCTTAGGAGATGCTGTTTCACAATTAAACGTAAGTACTGATTCTGTTATTAATAAATATGTTTATAATTTAGTGTTAAATTCTTCAAGCAGTGAAATGTTTGTTCAGGCAGTTTCTAGATACTTTGGATTACATGGAGATTTTAAATCAGTAGATATTGTAGATACAAATAACTTAAGAGTTTGTGCAAGTGGTACTGGTAATTCTACAGATTATATTGGTGGACCGTTGGCAGCAACTTCATTATATCCTCCTTTTGCTAAAGCATTACCAATTAACGGTATGAATTTAGTCTCAGTAGGGGCTGTAGGTGGATCACCAGCAGTAACAGATAATTTCGTAGAAAAAGTAGCAAGATGTGTGGAACTGACATTAGATCCTGATGGGACTGGAATTCTTTATGATAAGCAAGCTGCTGTTATACAAAAACTACAATCATTAAATACTATTCAGAGAATAGGTTATGTTGGAATGGGATCTTATACCCCAAGTTTAGAAAACATGGCAGGTTGGGATAATACTATGGACAGTAATTCAAACGTTGATTTTGTTTGGGAAAATACCTCACTATCACCACAGGCGCAAATTACAGAAGTATTAGAACATGTGCTACATACTATAACCACATTTGGTTTACCAGGTGCGTATCCTAATATATTTAACCAAACTTCTCCATCAGGACCAACTTATGCTGCAATGTCAGAAGCAATTAATAATGGTGTATTTGATACATCAGGATATTCACAACAACCTGGAGAAACTTTAGAAGAGTTCAGAGCTTTATTAATGAGAGAGTATTTATACTTATTAATATATGCAGAATGGAATTTTATTACTACTTACGTGAGCGGTGGAACTTTATCACCAGAATGGACTGCTGATACTGGTTTAGATACAGGTGTACCTGGAACTATAAGCGTACAAGTAAATAACCCGCTAGGTCATGCTTTATATACTGATTACATAAGTAAGTTATTAGTAGCACCTAGCACCACAGTATTAAACACTATTTTTGCAACATCAGCAACACCGTCAGGTTATGTACCTTTTGAAAGGTCTCCAGCTGGTGGAAATATAGATTGTTTAAGTAGAATTTATAAATCTAGTCAAAGTATAACTAGCAATCCTACATGGTCAACTGCTAAATTTATTAATGACGGAAAAGTATTACCACCGATGACATGGGCTATGTTTGTCTATGATAAATGTAGAATAGTTGGGAAAGAAGGTGCTAAGTGGACCATCTCTAATACTACTAACTCATCCGTGGCTGATATATATTTTGAAAGCAAGTATCTAACATATCTTTTTAAAGACCCAGGAAAGTATATGATTACATTAGAACTTACTGATACGAATGGGAATAAATATAAAAAAGGTAGAAATATCTTAAATATAAAAGAGATTAACAGATCTCAACAAATTTAAAACAAATAATAAAATGGCAATCAGCGTAACAGAAATTTTAGGAACCGATTCCTTATCAGGATCGAGGTTAGTAATTAATGATAACTTTAATGTTCTTGCTAGTGAAATTAATGCAATGGAGGTATATTTTGCCCCTACTGCTGGTACAATCACTAATTTAAACAATCTTTCAACTGAGGCATTAAGAGTTGGTTTAAGCACTATTCTACTTGATATTAATGCTAGTACTTTTGATATTCTAACGAATGTTAAAATGACTGGTAATTTAAATATGAGCTTTGGTGGAATATTCAGAAATGATACAAACCCAACATCTCTTAATGATACCACAGCTGGATCAGGAATGGCAATTGATGTTGGTACTAGTACTGCAATACCCCCTTATACAATGAATAGGTGTGGAAATACAGATATTACTAATACATTAACTATATCACTATTCCAAGGTGTAATAGGACAAGAGATATTCTTTATGTGTACTGAAGGAAGTGGAACAGTTAATATTCAATCACCAGCTGCTACTAATTACATAGTAACAACCGGAGCAAATGATATAATAACTTTAAATGCAGTTGGAGAAACTGTACATCTTTTAGCTATTGATAATGGATCAAGCATACCAGTTTGGTTTATAGTCGGTGGTGATGGATATGTATTATCATAATTAATTAAAGAAAAAAACTATACATGGCAACAACGCCCTTAATCAGAACTCCACAAGCAGATGGGGGAACCTTTTATACGTTCTCTTCCTCTGCTAAAGACTTATCTAGAACTCTCAATAATGATGAGCTTAAACTAGTCTTTTCTAAGTTTGTGCTTCTTAATCTACCAGATATGGACAGATTAGATCCAACTACATTTAGTGAGTATCAAAACTATATGCAGTTTGACACGATAGACGGTGCAATTTGGAGTGGCGGCTTAAAAGGTGATCCTAATGTTAATTTTACTGAAAGTCTTCAAAACTACGCGCTGAATTTAGAAGAACTTATAATTAGTGATTCAACATATGATAACACAACAAACCTAACCGTTACCGAAAGAGTATTCTTTAAATGGCTCAAGGAGACTGGAGCAATGAGATTTAGAGAAGCTACTATTTTAGAGAAAGCAAATGGTATAACTACACCTAGGTTTGTCGAAGAAGATGAGGCACTATCAGGTACTCGACAGTATAGAAGAGTAGTTAGATATATTGGTGAAATTGATATTGTAAATAATGTAGATAAAGCCGGAGAAGCATATACTGAATTGTATATTAATGTACCGACAGAGGTAGGTAGAACTCCTACTATCCTCTTCGATTCAGTTTCTGATACGAATTATCAACCGTCGTTAAAAATACAAGGTACAAGTGAGTATATAATGGGAAGGAACTCCGCAACAGTTCACCCACAAGGATTAGACATTTTAGCTTGGTATGATTATGACCAACCTCTACAAGGACCAAATTCAGCAGGATATACAGATCCTAATGCAAACTGGATGGATGAAACAACTCCACCTAATACTACTGATGCTTACTTTACAGAACCAACAACATTTACTAGTGCTGCAAATGTTAATATAAGAAAATATCCTGCTGATTATAATAATCCATCAGGATTTGTTGGATCGGCATATGTAAGAAGTGAATTAGATGGAATTAGTGTAGATTTCAATCCTAATGATTATCAACAGATTGTACAGGATGCAACTATAAGCACTATACCACAATTTAATGGAACTGATTTAGCTGAATCGTTTGAATTTAATGCAGTCCTAGTTTATTATGATATGGTAGACTTAAGTGATTCAAGTAAAACTAAAACAAACTTATACGGTATTTTAATCTTAGATAATATAACACCTACAACAGATGGTGGTTATATTCAAAGATATCCAAAATATAAACCTAATCTTACAACTGGCCAAAATGGTAACAGTTATGGATTTAAAATTAATTTAAGATTTGACGCATCACCAGGTACTGCTGGTATTGATACTATTGTAAATGATTATAATACATTCTCAATGGGATTATTTTCAGATGCATCTGCTCAACTTCAAGCATCAGCTCAAATATTCCAAAGACAACAATTGGAACTTGCTGATATTGAATTACGATTAGCAGCTGTTGAAAATACTCTTAACTCTGTTAGTACATCTGCATTTTTGCAATCTCAGATTAATAATCTACAAACACAAGTTGATAATGCATCACTCGCATTTGCAAGTAGTACAACACTATTAGATTTAATTGCTAAAAATTCTGATGAAATTCAGTCATTAGCAAATGGAAATGTTTCACAAACATTACAGTATAATACAGAGGTTGTTAGACAAGGTACTGGAATATCTGTTAACACTAACACACCTAATCAGATACAAATTTCTAATAATGTCCAGGCGTATAACTTAATGGTACCAATGGATAATGGTAATGTTCAAATTACAGCATCTAATCCATTAAACTTAAATGTAGTAGCACCACAAGTGTTTGCTGATTTAGGAACATATACTAACATGTTAAGATTAGACACAATTAATCAAGCTAATGGCGACTTGGCTATTTATATAGATGACACTGATACACAGTGGAGAACTGGCCAAACATTAAGATTAACATTTAATAATGCTCTTTTGATAGGATCAAGAGATATAAAAATATATACTGATTCACCAAGTAGACTTAACACAGGTTCGTTTGGTAAATTAGCCGCAACTATACCTAATGCAAAATTAAGTAGTATTCCAATTATTGATCTGATTTGTACAGAGCAAGGAGTATTAAATTTTGTATATGACTGTGTTAAATAAATAATAAAATTGAAACCTAGATAATGGCTGAAAATAATTCAATACAAACAATGCTACCTGAGCTGTTAAGACTCTTTAACAATTCACTGGAGAGCTTTGAGAAAGTTAACCAGGCGATTACATCAAGCAGAGAATCTGTAACTGTTAATATTCAAAATAACGATGGGACCAATTCTAGGATTACTATTCCAAGTTTTGGTTTTCTTAAAAACTCAGTTGATAGATTAAATACAAATATTAATACTATTACAAATTTTAATGACGGTGATAGTTCTATAAGATTAGCTGATGGTACATTTAGAAAATTAGTTTTAGCTAAGTTACCAACCGAGGCACAAGACTTAACCTCATTGAATTCTATTAGTGAATTTGAAATTAAACCAAACTGGTTTTTTGAAGAATTAATTAACCCTTTATTATATGTAGCTTTTGATATTACAGGGCAGGCTCCTATTGATACAGAACGTGCAATTATACAGAGATATATTTTAGATACAAACAGCCAGAGTAAAATTAACTTTTTTGAAAATAATTACTTTGGAAATGCTACAATTGATTATGATACATTTTTACAAGAGATAGTAGAAAAAAACATATCATATGTGTTAGATGAAGCCGTTGTAGATTTACCACCAAGAGATAAGAGATTTTCAGGTGGCTTTAGTGTATTAAGAATTGGGGAGGAAAGTATAACGGAGACGGTAAATGGTGTTGAGCAAACCGTAACACAGAAGTTATATAAATTAAACAAAATATTTTATACAGATGCAGAAGCTGATTTTGCAGACACTGTTCAACTTAAAGTTGGTGATAGCTTAGAAGTAGTATCTACACCGATTGATACAAGATATACAGTAACACAAATTGATTCAAGTACAAATTCAATTACTGTAAGACTACAAGAAGGATCTAGAACAATAAGTATTGGATCAGATGTTTTAAAAATAGGATCTTCATTAAGTGATACTTTAGAGGTTGATGTTACTGTTGGTTTTAATGAAAGATGTGTTACCTTTATTAAACCTATTGACCCAGATTCAAAAATACCTGCAGTCAATTGGTCTCCAGGTAGTGGTTTTTATACAAATAATTTAACAACTATTGACTCTTCAGGTAATGCGCAAACATTGGCGGATTATTATCAACAAAATGCTGTTGATTTTGGTAGGTACCTATTATCATTTGCACAAGATAAAATCCCAACGAGTAGAGAAGGTGTAACTCCTAATGCTCCAGTTTTAGCTTCTGAAGATTTTACTGTGTCATTAATAAATGGACAAGTTAGCAATTCAGATTCAATTGTACAACTTAAGGATTTAAATAATCAAAAGAATACTATACAATCTACATTATCTGAATTAGATGTTGCAATTTCACAAAGTAGATCAAAGATACAAAGTACAAATTATACAACTGAGGTTGAAAGAGATGCAGATAAGAATGCATTACAAGGTTTAATTACTGAGAGAGCATCACAAGCAAAATTATATTCTTCGGTTGTAACTGAAATAGATTCTACTTCATCTGATAATTCAGTAAGTAGTATTACTCCTAAATATAGGGTTAGAGGATTCTGGGCAATGCCTGAAGAAAAGTCAGCGCCAGAAACAGGTGTACAAGATATTATTAAATTTAAATACCGTTACAGATATCTTTCTGCTGACGGTGCTGCTAATGCAGTTGATCAATTTACATATACTGATGGTAGCGGTACAAGCCAAGGCGCATTTTCAAATTATGTAGTTGTTGATAGTGTATTAAGACCTAGAGCTAAAAACAGTATAACAGGTTTATATGAATGGGTTGCTATCGATGATGACAATGCAGATTCAGTTAATATTAATCAGTTAGATATTCCAATTAGAAAAGGTGAACAAGTAGAAATACAAGTTAAGTCAATATCAGAAGCAGGCTGGCCATCAAATCCATTAGAGAGTGAATATAGTACTGCAATTAGAGTAGAATTTCCAGCAGACTTAAGTTCTGATAATGCGTTAGAATCCATTCTTATACAGAACCAGGAAGATTTGGCGTTAGTTTCATTAAATGAAAATTTAGAATCTATTGGGTTACCTACTCATTTAAGTAGTTCATTTACTGCAAACGAAACATATTATGCCCATTCATCTCCAGTAATTGCATCAGGCTTTTTATCAGAGAATCAAACGCCTATTGATCTTTTTACAAAATTAACAGAGATGCAAAATCAATTAGATTTATTTTCTGAAATATTAAGTTCTGCACAAGGTGAATTGCAAACAACATTAGTTGATGATACAGGTAATACATTTAATTTAAGAAGAAATGCAGTTACAAAAGTATTTGCTGGTTTTTATTCTCAGGAAGTTGATGGATTAGATGATCCAAGAGGGGCTGTTATTTCTAAAACTTATTTTATTAATATTCAAAATACATCACAAACTGCATTACAGTTATTATCAAGAGTAACCGGTAATCGTATTAGAATGGTAAGGCAATCAGAAAACCCTGCATCATATTCTTCAACTAATACTGGTACTTTAGATAATGGATCAACAATATTACCAGCAACATATTCGTGGTTGGACAATAGCCAAGCTAATCAATCAAATGATAGAGCTACCTTTAGAGGTGATGATACTGATTATAATACAGTTAGAAAGTATGATTTAACTCCACTTATATTAACAAACCCTGATGTTACTCTTGCAACACAGTATGGGCAAACTATATCTGTACCACCATTTGCATCAACACAAAATAAAAATCAATTTTTATATAGTAGGTTTAGTGATGTATCGGCAGAGGGTAATTTTTATAGTTATCTAAATCCAGATAGTCCAACTAACTTATATACATTTAATTTAGATACACTAGAGAATTTTTATTCTGAAAATTCTAATACTGGTTTATCTGATCCTACTACTGAATTTATTTGGGGTGGTGGATTCTTGGATACAGGTTTACCAACAACCACTAACGGCTATCCTAGTGGTGATGATGTTGTGACAGTTTCTATTGCACATCCTTTTTTAACAAACTACACTGCCTATGTTAATGCATATGAAGCATTAACTGGTGATATTAATACTTTACCAGCAACACCAACCGGTGGGGTTGATTGTAGTAGTGCAGGAAATGGTACAGGTGCGGTGTTATTTAGACAATCTAAATTTGCACCATTAGTATCAGATGCAAAGAAAGGAAAGCAGCAAGGAATTTATATAAATGAAAATGTTACAGGCTTATTTAATTTATCAACAGGAGTTGGTCAAGCTGCACTACAGCCAACATTTGATACTGGGCAATCTTTACAACCAAGCCCATCATTATCTTCAACGGCATTAGCAAACTTATGGGATACTAGCGCACCTGGTTATATTACAGGTGGTTATAGTAGAAATGGCAAATGTTCATTTGAAGGTTTTGACCAATATACGTTAGGAAAGAAATCATGCGGATCTTATTTATTCATTTCTTCTGATAATCATCAAAATATCCAAGTAAATGGAGATTCTATTCAATCAGTAGAGGTTATACAGTTTGGTCAACAAAACGCAGTTAGCATTCCATTGGTATATCAATATAGAATGACTGATTATTTTGGAACTACCTCAGGATCAGGTTTAGGAAATGTTGCTGGTGATAGTACAGGCTCTACTGTTAATGTAACTTATGCTAAGAGAATAGGTTTTGATTTATTACCAAACAACTCTGAAATAATTCAATTTGATATTGAAATTTCTGCTAAGTATAGATCTGATAGATTAAGCATAGATGTATTCCCTAAGGCTACTGTAACTAAAGGATTGAATGATTTAGAAAAAGTTGTATCTGCATTAAGACCTTCAATAAACCAAACAAGAGTTTCTAGACAATTTTCTCTTACTAACGTTGACGGAGGACAAGGGCCATTAACTCAGTAACAGTCTTAGTTTATTTTAACTTTATCTTTGGTGAATAAATAAAAAAAGTGAAAGATAAATGGCTAGAGCACTCCTAGATAAAGCATCATATAGTTTAGTTAGAACTAATCCTAAATTAACAGGTAATGTTAAAGTAGTGTCGGATGGTACCGATATTTACTTAGAATCATTTAGTGCTAATACAAGACTATCTTCTCAAAAGTTTAAAGCATTTAAAGTAGACGGTACTAGTACTTATGATAGGGATGTTTTTAAATTCTTTGATTTTGGAAAGTTTCCTAAAGAAGCTGCATATGAAATATTCCAGGAATATGAAGATGATGCAGTACTTTCTAAATACGGTAATCAGTATGAAATGTTCTATTGTGCAGGTACGCGATCTGTAGCATCAGAATCTTACTCACAGAGTTTAGCGATGCTAGCTCCACTTTGGTTAAATGAACAGATGCCAGGTTATTTTGTAATTTTCAGAATGGATAATCCAGCAGCAGTAAATAATTTTAGAGCGGCTACTGAAAATGAGAACACTCAATCGGCACAAACTGCAACTGATTTTAGTAAAAATGTTTTGGAGAATTGTACTGCAATTAAAACATTTGATTTATCCGAAGGTACTGAATTAGGATCTTATATTAGAAATTATAGAAACCAAGAAACTTTTCCAAAGGCACCATTAAATATTTCATGGAGAAAAGATGAACCTATTTTATGGAGCGGTATATCTTATAACAGTGGAGGGTTTACAAGCTCGGGCAGTTATTCATACGAAGATCTAGTAACCAAAGATTCAACTATTATCCAGGATGAGTATTTATTTACTCAAGGGTTTCAGAATAATGGTATTCTTTTAGCTAATTTGTTGAACATGGAGTTTTTGTTTGATGATCCTACTGCTAATGACTATTCAATCAACAGATATTTTGGTATGTATGTTAATGATATACAGGAAGGTCAATTTGATTTGTCAGGTGAAGGGTTTTACAAAAATACAGAAAAAACACAATTACCAAAGATAACTACTATAACTGAAGTTTCTCAATATTTAAATACACCGTTCCAAATAACTAATGAGCAAGGTATATTATTATTTTTAGATCCTAATAAAACTGAAACTGTTACAGGACTACCAACACCTAAAAGAGTGGATGAAGTTAATTCTATATTCTATGTTAAAGATAAAGAAGATAATTTTCATACAGTAAAAAAAGGATCTCAGTGGGAAGAGAATCAAATAAGGTTATTTGACACTCAAGTTGATATATCTCTATTTACTGGTTATAAAGACCCTGATACATTTGCAAATGCAAGTATTATAAGCAGAGCGGGTGTTGCTCAAATGTATGTAAAGATATTAGATAATTTAGAAGATGGATTTTCTATTCAATTTAAAGATGGTGCAACCGTGGTTGGTACAATATTTGCTGACAGTACGCTAGCCCCAATACCAGGCAAGTCATTCCAAAGATTTTTTAATCCTAATGGTACACTACAAGAAGTAACACAATCTATAACTTCTGCTATTAATAAAGGTATTAATGAAAATGATAGATTTTTCGTAGCTTCATATAATGATACTACTATTTATGTTAAGTCTAGATTTAGTGGTGACAGATTTAATAGATTAAGCTTTAGTATGGATTACACTCAATTTCCCGAGGCACTTAATCAATTACAAACATATCCAATAACGTCATTAGCTGATTTTGATAAACAGTTTGTTGGTGGGAATGATGTTAAGAATAGTTTATTAAAAGTTGAATTAGGTGACCAAGACAGGTTTACACCTGGTGATTTTATACAAACAACAGGCGGTTATACCATTATTGGTGATTGGGTTCCTTATACTGATGAGCCTATTTATAATGGCCTTAATGAAATTATAGGATATACTGATATTGATAAATACGCAATTATAACATGCAACGATAATCAAATAATGGTTACAAGATCTAATCAAGTTGCATTATATTCAGATTATAAACCGTCCTTTGGAAGATTTTCATTTTTTGAAGTTAGAGATTTTGATTTTGATTTTTACAGTACTTTATATAGCCAAGAAGGTGAACTAGATTTTGAGTTTAAACAATATAATCAAACAGAGCCGGGGCTAGTCCCAGTGGCATATACTGGAATAAGCAATAATACCGAGGTTAGAAACTTTTATGACAATGGTGGATTTTATAATCTTATAGGTTTATTAAATGATGCTGAAGATTCAAATCCAGATGATGAGTATATTAAGAGTGAATATGTTAGATTAGAGGAAAACTTTTTAACTTCACAGGCATCTATATCTAGGATAGCCCCTTATATTAATAAATGGGGTTGGGTTAATGATGGTAAAGATGTAAGAAACCATCCATATAGATTAGATGTAAATGAGGCCTTTGGTTTAAATAACTTTGCACCATCAAAGTGGGATAAGGTACAAGAAGCTAGCGGGTTTACTCATGAATGGTATTACTTAACTAAATTCCCAGAGTACATAAAAAACGATAAAGAAGCTATTAAAAAATCATGGAGTTATAATGTCTATGACGTTAAACCTAACACAGAGCCTACTGATCCTACGATTAGCCAAGCTGGATTTATACCTGGTACTTTTCAAAATACAGTAGCTGATGAATTTAATAAATTCTTTATAGTAGACTCTTTTGATTTTAGTGCAGGTGGTGGTTTAATTGAGCAAGTTGATAGACAATTAAGATATGGTAGATTAGAAGGTGGTGATGAAAAGAATTTTTCAGAAGCATTTTTAAGAGGTGTTAGGATTATAGCAAAAGAAAAAGCTATAGGTACCGAAAAACCAAATTTTAATGCTAGGTCATTATCATATGTTCCAAACGGATCATTTAATGATTATAGATTTTCTGCTATATTGGTTCCTAATTTATATGATGTCAAAGCAATTGACACACCAGATTTTGAAATTAAATTTATAAAAAATGAAAAGTGGAAAACTGTAGTAATGCTTATATCTGTGAATTATAGCATTACCTGTGATCAAATAAATACAGGAAGCGTTAGCGAACAGATTATAGATAGAACTAGTTTATATTCTATAAATAGTAATTGGAAACTCGATCCTAACATACCATGTGCCCCTATTGGTTATAATAACACAGTGGTTAGAGGAGCAGTTTCATTAACATCTTCATACATAGATACAAATGGTGATTTAGTAATTAGGTTTCAACCAGACAAAAACGGAAACATACCTAATTTAGTAGAAGATGTTAGAATTTTAGCAGATGGAACTTTTGGTGATATTGCTTTTAAAATTGGACTTGACGATTTTATAATAAATGGTATTCTTTCTGTTGTTAATACAACTACACTAAGAGTTGGTGCAGGTAATTTTAAAAAGAATGGAACTCCAGTTAACATTCCATCATCAAGCCCAAATGATACTCAATTAAGAGCGGCTAATTATATTATTTCAGATGGTGGCTATAATCAATATTTGGAAAGATTAAATAATATAAGCTTTGGTGAAATGTTTGACTCGGTGAATCAAGGTAATCCTACTGTTGTTTATGAAACTATAAAAGAAGATGGATCACAAGTCAGAAATAAAGATGGTTCCTTGGCACAAACTTTTGGAATTGAATTAAGGGCACAAGCTGATATACTTAAATCTATTTATATTGGGGTATTACCAGATCCTGCAAAACCAACTGCTTTTAACTTAACTGAAGCTGTTGGTTATGATTTGTCTTTACAAAAGAAACCTAGGTTAGTACCATTTGCTAGGCATGCTGGTTATTATTCCCCTTATGCATTAAATCTATTAAACTTTAAGAGACCGTATGGATCTCTAACCTCTCAAACTATATATGAAAAGGCTGTTAGTGAATTATGCAAGTGGAAGAATGCAGAGTTTTCTATTAATAGTAATAAACAAACGTTTGGACAAATACAAAATTTCTTTTATCATAAGGTAAATGAAGAGGATCCATCTACTGTTTTAGAATTATCAAGAGAAAGTGCATTCCCTAGTTTATATCCTTTGATTAATGAAATAGGTATTGACTATAAAGATTTTTATATGTTTTCTTCAAACTGGGAACCTTCTTATTTTACCAAAAGTATTGATAAGTCACAAACTAAAAAGGTTATTGGTACAAGATCTATGTTTGAGAGAAAGTCATTTTTTGGTTCTAAGTATTTAAAGGTACCGGAGACTATTGTCTTAGAAACTTTTAAACCGTCGCCATTTGTTAAAGGTGCAGTTAGACAGCCTAGTTTAGTAGACGGTACATTTATGTATTTAGATCAACCTTCAGTAACAATTAATAAGAAAACTATTCAAACTGCTGGTGTTGTAAATACTAGAGCACTTAGAAAAAAACCTTCGGCTCCGGTAGAATCTTTTTATCTGTTTAACCAAAAAAGATTAATGGAATATTTGTTTACTCCAATTAAAGAACAGTTTTTAAAGTATGTTAATGAGTTATATGGATGGGGTGATTTAGAAACTCTTGATGATGATGTTAACCAATACATAAGAGAAAATATATTAAAATTATATAAGGTAGATAAAGTAGAGTTATATACTTTAGCAAGTAGAACAAAAGGCGGATCTACTTATACTACTGCTGAGCTAACTGATGCACAAAAAGTTAACAATGGATTAACTATTAATAATAATGTAGCATCTAAAACCTTAAATACTAATCCATTTGATTTAAGGCTAATATATAATAAAAGAACAGGTTTCTCTGAATCATTTGGTTTCAGCGTTACTATAGTTAAAAAATAATAGAAAAGAAATGCCAATCACTATACAAGAAATAATAGCATCGGATACTATTTCACAACTGGTAGATAAAACAAATTTTAATTTTGACCAATTGTTACTTAATGGTGGAGGTCCTGCTGGCCCAGTTGGCCCAATAGGCCCAGTTGGTCCTTCCGGTGGAAGAGGCCCAAAAGGAACTACATGGTATGAAGATACTGCTACATCTGATCCAGGTACTACACCTACTGCTAACTTTCCAACTGCGACACCGCGAACAAGCGATTACTATTTACAATTTAATGGGGTTGTATGGGAATATACTGGATTAGCATGGTCTCAAACTACAATTGATTTAAGAGGGCCGCAAGGTATTCAAGGTCCTGGCGGAGGAATGGGAGATACTTTTGGTTCACCGACAATTGGATTAAAAACTGCTATTTATAATGGAACTATAGGATTAGGTGTTGGTGCGACAAGTGTTAATGAAGGTGTGCCATCTGTGATGATTGGTGGAGCAGTAACAACTACACAACAACTTACAGGTATTCCATTAACTAATGCTTATGTTATCCCTGACTCGGTTGCTGCTAATTTAATATCTAGTACAGCTGCATTATTATTACACCAAAAAGATGCTACAACTAAGGCTATAGTATTTCATGGTGGTGCTGCTAATTCTGGTGATAAGTTTTACCAAACAGATTTAGCTGGTTTATCCAGCATTAGAATTGGTATAGATGACAAGTTAATTATGGATGTTCCTAAGGCTGCAACATCACCAGCTGCTTTAGGTGATTTATATGGGTATGAAGTTAATGTACCAGAAAGATCTCAGAATTTTCTTGCAGGTAAAGCAATTAATTTTCAAACAGGTGATAGCAGTGTTGCATCAGGTTTTGGTGGAGAAAATTCAGATTTTACAGTTAATGTTGGAACTGGAACATCAGCCGGAGGTAACAAGTTTGTAATAAATACTGCAGGTACTTCAGGATCAGGATTAGTACAAATAGGTACAGGGTTTTCAGTAGTAACCGAAACTACAAGAAATGCTACAATACAATTTCAAGGAGGAGAGACAAATTTTGTATCATCAGCTAATAAAACAATTCAAATAGCATCAGGTGGTGAAATAAGATTAGATACAACATTAGGATCAAATCCTTCAGGTAAAATTCTTCTTACTTCTGGAGTAGGTGGAATAACCGCACAGACTAATAATGGTGATATTGTTATAAAACAAGCAGATGCATCTTCATCGGCTACGGCTGACATTAATATTGAAAATTCATCTACTGCGCCTAATGCTACAGTAGGTGGAGATATTTATATACAATCTAATAGTCAAACAATATTAAAGAAAACTACTGCCACATCTAAAGCTAACAGTAGTATAGTTATTGATTATGGATATGATGGAGCTGCTGGGGCTCAACCTCATACAAGATTTGTTGGACAACAAACAATATCACCTGCTGGGTTATCAACTGGTACCACACCTCCAATAAGCTTTGGAAATACTATTTATAAAAATCCTACAACTGCACTTGCTTCGTCAAATGCTATATTTGAATTGACAGGAAATAACGGTGTTGTTGATATGGCACCAGGTGCAATAATGCAAGGGTGGTCAGGTGGAACACAATCAGCTAGCGGTGTAGACGCAGGTTTATTGGTTATAGGATTAGGAAGTGAAGGCCCACAACAACCTGTACCTGCAGCTAATTATGCATGGGACAATTCATTAGGTTTTGGAGTAAGAAACTCTGGTAATACAGAAGATTATTTTAATGCAAGTGAAAATAAAATTTCATTTGCAGCACCGTGGGTGTTAAAAAGAGCAAGAGGTTTAAATTCAAGTATTAATTCTGCACCAACATCAACGTATGTACCAAACGGAACTGCACCTGCCCCTATAAATTATGGTTGGAATACAAGACAAACACTATCACCACAACAAGTTTCACCAAACGGGGTTGTTTCTCTAGGTATGCCAACAACAGCAGATTTAAATGTTCCATTTATATCTCTTAACTTTGGACCTGGTTTAGGTTATAAGGATTCTTCAACTGGATTACAATTTAACAACCAAGGTTATGACTATAAAGTTAACTTTCCAACTGGTGCCTACCCTGGACAAAGACTAGCAGTGAAAGTGTATGTACAGGCAGTAGGGATTAGGCAAGCTACAAAATCAGGATCAGGTAGTGTTTATGAAGCAAATTATGGATCGGTGAGTATACGGATACCGCAATTTAGAATTAAGTCGCCATCTTCAGTTGCTAATTACACTAGTTGGTACCAAGCTGGTACAACTACTGCAACAAAACCTGGTTATTCAAATTGGCCCGTGGGAACTTCTGCTAGTGATGCTGCTGATGGTATTGGTCGCTTTAAAGTTCTAGATATGATATGGGATGGTCAATATATTACACAACAAGGTGCAGACGTTGATTCAGCTGATCCAAATTCAATATCTACAACAACACAACACGGGTGGGTAGTTACAGGGATATCATTAAATGCAAATGATAATAATTTAGTAACAGTTAGTGGTCCTGATAATTCACCAGGTTGTTTTGTAGCCGGAACTGAGATAGCTTTAGCAAATGGAGATATAAAAAATATAGAAGATATTTTATCAGGTGAAGAAGTAATAACATGGAATGAATCTACAAAAACAGCAGAAGTTGGTACAGTAGGTAAATTAAAAATTATAGAAGAAGTAGGTATGATTATTAAATTAACACTTGATAATGGTACTGTACTTAGAACTACAGAGCACCACCCATTCTATCATAGAGATGGTGAAAATACAGGCCTTATTGATGCAGGAGAATTAAGACCAGGAATGGCCGTATTAACAATAGATGGAGCAGAGGCTAATATACAATCTGTAATAGAAGAACATGGCTTATATACAGTTTACAATTTAATTGATGTAAGCGGTAACCATAACTTCTATGTAAATGAAGTATTAGTACATAACAAAGCAGGTTAGTAGATAATAATTTAAATTTTAAATAAAATGACAAAAAAAGAAATAAAAGAACTTAATGAATACATAAGTAGGTACAGAGAAATTCAACTTTCTTTAGACTTAATGCAAAAAAGTATTCAAAGTTTAGCTAAGAAAAGAGATGGCTTATTTGAAGAAGTAGATCAAATGAAAGGTAAAGAAAAAAAGTTTATAGATAAAATTGCAAAAAAATATGGTGCTGCTGAAGTAACACCTAATAAGTTAATGAAGTATATAAAATGATTTTAATTATTAAAAATATTCTTGGTATTCTAACCGACCCAAAGAACACTAGGATGTTTTTATTGGGTGGAATTGGAGTGTTATTATTTTTATTAGTTAGACAATGCAATGAAACTGAATATGCAAAAGGAGAAGTTACAAGGTTTCAAAATAATCTTTTGGCTGCTAATGATACTATTCTTAATTATGTAAATGAGAACGGCGAATCTGTTGGGGAAATTAAAGGTTTAAATTTATCTTTAGAAGAATTAAGAGATAGCTTAGAATATGAAAAAGGTAGACCACCTATTACGATTGTAAAATATAAAACTATTGTTGAAGAAAGAATAGTTGAAGTTCCAGTTAAAACAAAGGATACTGTTGTTAAGCAAGATGGTATTAATTTTAAATCAGTATTAAGTTTTAATTCAAAGAGTGATTGGGAAAAGAGTTCAAGATTAATTGATGTATCTTTGCCTTATACATTTACTGATAGTTTAATATTTGGTTCTGCAACGATAGGATTAAAACAAAATATATGGTTAAATGCAACACTGTCACAGGATTTAAAAACAAAAGAGGTTTTTATAAAGCTAACTTCTGATTATCCTGGTACAACATTTAATAATACTAAAGGTATTATGATTGATCAAAATAGTCCTGAGTTTAAAAGTATACAAATGAAAAATAGAAAACCTTTTGGATTAGGTGTTAATATGGGAATGGGAATTACTGGAGATGGTAATTTTGGACCATACATCGGAATAGGAATTTCTTGGAACCCAAAGCTTTTGCAATGGTAAATAAATAGAATAGAATGGAATCATCAAGGTTTATAGCAATATCCGAGCAAATACTTATAGAGTATGTGTATACTAGCCAGGCATCGCCTACTACGTTTAATACAGCAACATATCCTATAGAGTTAATGCGAGACACTAATACTAAAGGAACTTATTTCTTTAATACAGATAGTGTTTCGGCAATAATGGGTAATTATAGAGATATCTCTGCCGTATCTAACAATGCTCTTAGAACACAATATGTTTCACTAGATACAGATATAGGTGTACCCTATAATGATTTTAGTGCAGCACTAACCGATAGCGCTAATCTATTACAGACTTTTAGTCCTGAGTTAGATGTTGCTTATGATAAGATAAGAATACATTTTGTAGCAGGTTTTAACTTTACTGGTTTTGACGGAATTGTATTTGAAGCATTAGCACCAAGAAGAGATGGTGTTATGTTAAATCTTTCTTCAATTAATTTCTTAAGAACTGATACACCTACATTTAATCCTGAGCCGTTATTAATTGCAGATAAATTATATGCTACATATATTGAATGGAGAGTTCCTTCTTTATTTTATATGAATAATTTATTTTCTGCCTCTGATTCAAATAGTGTAGCTTATAAATTAACCGAAGGACAAGGTTTCTTAAAAACACCACCTATCACATTAAGGGCTACTGGAATATATGAAACTATTGTTGAGAACGCATATAGCTTTTATGAAATGCAGGAAATTAATTCTGTTTCAGTTTTAAATAGAGATATTTATGATAACTTATATGCACAAGTAATACAATCTGATGGCGGTGATTATTTTGAATTATCAGGGCAAGTTACAGGTTCTACATTTAGTAATTTTATTGCACAGTTAAATTCATCAGGTGGGCAGTATGTAGTCTTTCATGAAATAAGTGTTACTGAACAGGTAGGACAAGTTTTTAGCCAAACAAGTTTTCAAGTCATAACACAGGATACTGATTTTGATGAACCTGTTTTATTTAGGCCTATAATTAAAAATGCAAATAGCGCAATTTCTTTTTCAATTAATTATGTATTAAGATTATATAATAAAGCCGATGCTACACAAATTATTAAGAATGCTAAATTAACTTCATTTGATACTCAAAAATATGGAAGACAAATGATTCAGATTAATTTAGGAGTTGTACCTACTGTTGCTAATGTATATAATCAAATTAATAATGATAATGGCAAACAATTAGTAGTAGGAGTTGGTACACCTGCAGATAGCAATGCAAATACATCTGAACAAATAGCAGAGAAATTAGTTGTAAAGACTAGCTATGTAACAACATTTAGAGATAGGATAAAGGTTAAGGCAGCTATCTCACCAGTTAAAATACAAACAATAACACAAACTAATGGCAGCAACGAAAAATAAATTATCGGAAGCAGAGCAAATACAGAAGAAGGCAAGTACTCCTCAGGTTGTCGGTGGTGTAAGAACTAATATATCTTTAACCAAAACAGAGAAAGAATACTACCAAAGATTTGTTAATTTATCTGTTAATGAAGAACCTTTACCGCAAGGTGATGGGATGATTCGAATATCTTTATTTGATGATTATTATCTTTTTACAATGTATGATGAGGTTGATAATGAAGATACTCCAATTGATTTAAGTAATGTAGGAGATCTATATTTAAACTTTATTGGCACTACTGATGAGATTGATATATTAAACCATACGCAAGTTGATGAAGTAGATTTGTCACAAGGGCAGGTGTTATTCAGAATTACAAGATCAGACAGTAAAAAGATATTAGCTTTAGATAATAATAATTTTTATATCTCTACTAAGATGACAGATAAAACTGATGGTTCTACTTCAGATGAAACTGTTTTATACCAGGGTCTTTGGTTATCTGTAGATGATGCAAATAGAGCAACACTAACTTCTCAAATTGAATCAACACGAATAGAGTATAGTATAGAACTTGCTAGACTAAGAACAGAGAACGAAGAACTTAAAGCAGACAATGCAGAATTAGTAGCTTCCTCTGAAGAAGATGATGCAACTATTATAAGATTACAAAATAGTAATGAAGAATTAACAAATGAATTAGCTGAATTATCTAAAGATTTAAAATCTACAAAAATAGCAGCAATTAATCAAAAAGCCAAAGCTGCACAAAAATATGCTGAATTACAAAAACTTAGAAAACAGCAAATACGTGCAATTAGAACAAGAGCAGTATCCGCACAAACTAAAGCTAGGCAGATTCATTTTTATAGAAATGCTGCCAAAAATTTACAGAATTTTACAGTAGGAAGAAATTCTGTTGGACAAACGATTAGAGATTACTATGAAGGTCGTCCTGGAAGTGGCTTTGATCCGGATAGAAGAAATTATTAATAATTAAATTATGATATTAAGCGCAAGAAATAATCAATTTAAGTTTGATTTTCCAAGGAACTTTATACCTAAAGTAATTGCTGAGAAATATAAACCATTTCTTAATCGTATACCTGGTGGGCTGATTAAAGAACCTATTGATTATTGGAATTATGGAATACAATCATTAAATTTACCAGGCCCTTCATTTGATCCAGTAACACAAGTAGATTACCCAGGTAATCAGCGTGCATTTAGATCAAGTATACCAACACAACAATTATTTGATAAATCATTAACTGTTACAATGCAAGCATTTGATGGTTATGTAAATTATTGGATGGCTGTAGAAATGTTTGACTATTATTATAAACTAAGTGGTAAACACCCTTACTTACCAGAAGGGGTTGGGGTACAGATGTTAGATGCAGATGGTATGGTATTTGTAACTGTACAATTAAAAGATATGTTTATTTCAAATATAGGTGCATTAGATTTAAACTTCTCAAGCAATACAATTGAATTTCAAACTTTTGATATTGAGTTTAGTTATAATATCTTAGATGTTGTAGTTAACATAACCTAATATATAAACAAATAAAGAACTAAAATGAAAACCTTTAAAGATTATTTAACTGAAAATAAAGCCGAGAGTTTAAATATACAGGATTTATTAAATGAATCTCATGATTTAACAGAAGAGCAGGATGCTGCGATAGATTTAGCAGTAGAAAGAATTCTTGAAGCTCAAAAAGAAGGCAAGAATTTAGAAGACTGCGTTGAAGAAATAATTAATGAAGGCTTGTTAGGTAGTATATTTGGTGGTTTAACCGGATTTGCTTTAGGAAAGACTATAGGTAAAGCAGTAGCTAAAGTATTAGGTGTTACTAAAGGTGCTCTTTATGATTTATTAACCTCACGTCTTGTAGGTGCTGCGCTCGGTGCAGTTATCGGCAAGAGAATATAATTAGAATGATTCATATAGGAATTGACTTTTCATTAAATAGCCCTGGTGCCTGTGTTGAAACAGCCGATGGTAAATATCACTTTATAACTTTTTTTAATTACGGAAATCGTATATGGGATGAAGAAGGTAGAAAAATACCTAAAGCATTTAGTGTACACAAAGAATTAATGGATGATAATGCTTTATTAGGATTTCCTTATAATAGGCAAGTTACAAGTAAAGAGTTTTTACCTAGAGAGAGACAGAAGTTAGAGGACGCCGGAAATATTAGTTCACTTATGGTTAATATATTTTCAACATTATTTGAAGGTGATAAAGTAGCAGTTGCACTAGAAGGATTTTCATATGGTTCTAAAGGTAATTCATTTATAGACATAATTCAATATAATACATTTTTAAGAAAGGAATTAATAGATAAGTACTCTATAGAAAATTTATCTGTATTTCAACCATCTCATGTAAAGAAGTTAGCAGGTAAAGGAAATGCTAATAAACATTATATGGCTAAAGCATTTCAAGATGATGTCCTTAATGATAAGAACCTAAGGAGCACTAAACTTTGGAAATGGACTCAAGGAAAGGACTTCAGCATTAAAATACCTAAACCTATCGATGACATCGTTGATGCCTACTTTATACTTAAAGCCTTAAAGGCTAACAACTAGATACTTTTCTTACTCTGAATAGTTAAAAATTATATTGCAACATGTTAACATTGTTTCAGCTTTCTATAAAAAAAATTAAAATAAAATGATAAAACCATTAGGAAATAGAATATTTATAAAACAAGACCCTCAACCAGAGAGCAAAGGTAGTATAATTTTATTAAAAAAAGAAGGCAAATATGCCCCGCCTTATGCAGGTACAATAATAGGTATTGGTGATGAGGTAACTGATAACGATTATAAGATTGGATCTCATGTTCTTTTTCATGATTTAGCAGGTATGGAAATAAAATATAAAGATGAAATAATAATTAGTTTAAGAGAAAAAGAAATAACAGCAATAATAGATAAAAATGTTAAAGTAGTCTGAAACAAACTGACTTAGGGGATATATAATAAACAAAGGAATCAATAAAGTATTGGTACTTTTTAAAGGCGATAACAAGGCGAAGTAAATAGG
>JGI24006J15134_10000185_pt1 | contig 45277 bp, 71 predicted proteins | sample LinPmetageLP53_FD_15134 | JGI IMG/M metagenome (IMG submission 15134)
AACACGATATGGTCAACTCGATGTAGCACAGCTATTAATAGAAAGTGGATCAGATGTAAACCGGGTTGACCCTGATGGAGAAACGCCTTTACATGTTGCAACACGAAAGGGTAAACTCGATGTAGCAAAGCTATTAATAAAAAGAGGAGCAGATGTAAACCGGGTTGACACTCATGGAGAAACGCCTTTACATATTGCAGCACTAGGTAAACTCGATGTAGCAAAGCTATTACTAGACGAAGGAGCAGATGTAAATCATGCTAACACTTATGGAGAAACGCCTTTATATATTGCAGCACAAGAAGGTAAACTCGATGTAGCACAGCTATTAATAGATAGTGGAGCAGATATAAATAAATATTATAGTAAATAAAATCGGTATTACCCTATGGATCAACAATCAATTTTTTTCTAATATATGGTGTAATAGGTTTATTATTATTATTAGTTCTAACGCCTTCCAATGTAACTGAAGATATTCCTATTTGGTTTGTGGCTCTGTTTGTTGTGCCTCTGTTTTTAGTTAACCTAAACCCCTTATTTGATTTTTTATATAAGGTTTTTAAGGATAGAAAAGAACAAAAAGAAAAAAATTTCTCAAAGGCACAAGAATCAATGGAAGATCTAAACAAGAGGAGAGAAGATTTCTTTATTTATCTTGGTGAACTACAAAAGAGTATTAAACAGGGCAATGTAAATCAAAAACAAGTAAACCCATTAGCGTATAAATCCGTTTTAAAATATATAGACAGCTTATTTGATAGGATTGAAAGGTTAGAGGAAATAATAAAAGGTAAACAATTATGAAGATATAAAAAATATCTTTTATTGAAAACTTTACACTTTAATATAAATGTTATATAATAATTATATAACTTAATTAAAATATAAAATGATAAAAGAATTTATAATAACAGAAAGTTTTGATGGAACATTAGGCGGCAGGCTATCTTTTAAAACTAAGCAAGACGATGTTTTAACAACTGAAAATTTACCTTTAGAATTAGTGCAAAAATTAGAACTAGCTCTAAAAGACTATATTAATCAACAATATAAAAATATATTATAGGTTTATTATGTCATTATATCAAAAAGAAACTTACAATGTAGATAAAATAATAAGTGATTTTATAGAAAATAATCCAGATATAGAATTAAATGCTAAAATCATAGAATCATTACTTGGTAGAGTTGAATTGGATATTAAGCGTACAGCAGTTAATGTATGTAAATATATAAAATCATTGGAAAATAATATTAATGCTTATGATGAAGAAAAGAAAAGGTTAGAAGTTAATAAGAAAATTGACGAGAAAAAAATCGAATCCTTAGAACAGTATATTAAGCCTTATATATTAGAAAAAAATATTAAGCAGATAGGAACATTTAAAACCTCAATAAGAAAGTCACAAAGCGTAAATATATTCGATGAGTATTTAATCCCAGAAGATTATAAATATTATATAGAGGTTTGTAAAATAGATAAAAAGAAACTAAAGGCAGATTATAAAGAAAAGGCTATAGAAGGTTGTGAAATAATAATAAAAGAAAATTTAACAATAAAATAAAAGGTAAGAAAAATGGATAATACACTAAGAGACGCAATATATGACAATGATGTTAAGCTTGTTAAAGAGTTAATTGACGAAGGAGTAGATTTAAATAAGGTTGATAAGTATGGAGTAACGCCTTTATGGGTTGCAGCACAAGAGGGTCAACTTGATGTAGCACATCTATTACTAGATAAAGGGGCAGAGGTAAATAAGGCTAGAATTGATGGAACAACGCCTTTATCTATTGCAGCATATAATGGTCAACTCGATTTAGCACATCTATTACTAGATAAAGGGGCAGAGGTAAATAAGGCTAGAACTGATAATGGAGAAACGCCTTTATATATTGCAGCAGAAATGGGTCAACTCGCTGTAGCACAGCTATTACTAGACAGAGGAGCAGATGTGCATCTGGCTAGAACTGATAATGGAGAAACGCCTTTATTTATTGCAGCACGACAAGGTAAAGCCGATGTAGCAAAGCTATTACTAGATAGAGGAGCAGGGGTAAATCTAGTTGATACTAATGGAGTAACGCCTTTATTTATTGCAGCACAAGAGGGTCAACTCGATGTAGCACGGCTATTGCTAGATAGAGGGGCAGAGGTAAATCTGGCTAATGACATGCATGGAAGAACGCCTTTATTTATTGCAGCACAACAAGGTAAAGCCGATGTAGCAAAGCTATTACTAGATAGAGGAGCAGGGGTAAATCTAGTTGATACTAATGGAGTAACGCCTTTATTTATTGCAGCACAACAAGGTAAAGCCGATGTAGCAAAGCTATTACTAGATAGAGGGGCAGAGGTAAATCTGGATAACACTTATGGAGGAACGCCTTTATATATTGCAGCACAAGAAGGTAAAGCCGATGTAGCAAAGCTATTACTAGATAGAGGGGCAGAGTTAAATCTGGCTAATGACATGCATGGAAGAACGCCTTTATATATTGCAGCACAACAAGGTCATACAGATATAGTAGATATATTAAGAGTAGCGCAAGATCATACAAAAAAAACTGAACCAGAAACGGATAAAATAAATATTATAGTAAATAAAATAGACAGCTTATTTGATAAAATTGAAAGGCTGGAGGAAATAATAAAAGGTAAGAAAAATGGATAATTCACTAACGAGAGCAATAGATAACAATGATGTTAAGTTTGTTAAAGAGTTAATTGACAAAGGGGCGGATGTAAATCAGGTTAACACTTATGGAGAAACGCCTTTATATATTGCATCAGAAAATGGTCAACTTGATGTAGCACAGCTATTACTAGATAGTGAAGCAGATGTAAATAAGGCTAGAATTGATGGAACAACGCCTTTATATATTGCAGCACAACATGGTCAACTCGATGTAGTAAAGCTATTACTAGAGAACCGAGCAGATGTAAATCAGGCTAACACTTATGGAGACACGCCTTTATATATTGCAGCACAACAAGGTAAACTCGATGTAGTACAGCTATTAATAGAAAGAGGATCAGAGGTAAATCAGGCTAAAACAACAGATGGTATAACGCCTTTATGTGTTGCAGCATATAAAGGTCAACTCGATGTAGTAAAGCTATTACTAGACGAAGGAGCAGATGTAAATAAGGCTATGAATGATGGAACAACGACTTTATATATTGCAGCACAAGAGGGTCAACTTGATGTAGCACATCTATTACTAGATAAAGGGGCAGAGGTAAATCTGGCTAACACTTATGGAGGAACGCCTTTATGGATTGCAGCACAAAAGGGTCAACTCGATGTAACAAAGTTATTACTAGATAATGGAGCAGATGTAAATCAGGCTAGAACAACCGATGGAATGACGCCTTTATTTATTGCATTAAGGAACAGTAAATTCGATGTAGCACAGCTATTACTAGACAGAGGAGCAGATGTAAATAAAACTGACATGCATGGAAGAACGCCTTTATCTATTGCAACACAAAATGGTCATACAGAAATAGTAGATCTACTAAGAACAGCACAAGATCATACAAAAAAAAAGATAATCCTGCAAATTGAATTTATGTAAAAGCTAAATTAACTAAAATATATTACAAGAGCAGATCAAAAAAATAAAAAGCCGAAAAAGGAGTTTATCAAAGAATTTTGATGATTTTTTTATTACCTTGTTAAGTAGAAGATCTTGAAAAAGCCAAGTGGTATTTAGAGAAGTTAATTAAACAACAAAGCCAACAAAGCTCCGCTTAATCTTGTTTTATATGGCTTTAAGACTGATATTTTATCATATTCAAGCGACAAGGGGTCTAAATCAGATAGCTTATTAAGATCTAAATTTTCAGAAATTTTCGCATCTTCTAGCAGTAAATCTTTTATTTGATAAAGCCTTAAACCCATCTCCTTAATATGCTCAATCTTAGATTGTGATTCATTTAATTATTTCATTACTTTTTTAATTTCAAATTAAAATATATAATTAGGTTTACATTATAATATAAATTTATTATTATATTAATATAACTTAATTAATTAAAACAATGGAAAATCAAGAATTAAATTTTTACGAAAAATTAAATAAAATGCAAACATTATTAAAAGCTCCAAAAGAGAAAAAAAATACTTTTGGTAATTTTAAATATAGAAGTATAGAAGATATTTTGGAATCAATAAAACCATTATTAGAAACATATAAATTGGTTTTATTAATTAGTGATGAAGTTGTCTCTATTGGAGAAAGAATTTACATAAAAGCAACTGCAAAAATAATAAACACAACGGACGATAAATGTTTAGAATCAATAGGTTATGCTAGGGAGGCTACTCATAAAAAAGGAATGGACGAAAGCCAAATTACAGGAGCTGCTAGTACTTACGCTCGTAAAAGTTCTTTATCTGCTTTATTTTGCTTGGATAATAGTCATGATGCAGATGCAACTAACGATCATAAAGAAAACAATGTAATAGATTCTTATAATGAGCTTAGTAACATGGTTTTAAATTGTGATACTGTAGAATGCTTGACTAGTTGGTCAAAAAATAATACTGATAAACTATCTTATTTAAAAAAGGTGTCTAGTGAAGATGCTAATAAATTGAGGAATATGTACTCTAGTAGATTAAAAGAATTAAGAGGTGAATTAGATGAGTAAAATAATATTATTAAGTTTTTTATTATTAACTATTACAGCGTGCAATCCTGAAAAGGTTAAAATTAAGGTAAAAGATTATGAAAGGATTTATAATGAAAATAATAGTTACTATTTAATATTTACTGATAAAGGGGTATTTAAAAATGGTGATAATTATTTCTATTTTAAATTTAATTCTAGTGATATTCAAAATCAAATAGAAAAGAATTATTGTTATAATATTAAAGTTAGATTTTGGAGAGTTCCCTTTTTGTCTATGTATAAAAATATTATGAAACTAGAAAAAGTTAGCTGTAATTAATAAAAGGTGAATTAGATGAGTAAAATAAATACAAAAAGCGGCGATTTAATAATAGAAGATGAAGCTAAAGACTTAAAGAGTTTAGTTCAATATGCTGTATTGCTATATTTTTTTCTAATATATGGTGTAATAGGTTTATTATTATTAGTTCTAACGCCTTCCAATGTAAATGCTGCATTAAAAAAGAATGAGGCTTACTATCAAGAAATATTATGCAATGATTTAGATGGTATTATAGAATATAGATTACCAGATAGATCAAGGGTTGATTGCTTGACTTATGAATATGCAATAGAAGTAGATTTTGATAAGAAGCCTTATGAATGTGCGGCGCAAGCTTTATATTATGCGATTATGACAAATAGAAATCCAGCTTGTGCATTTATTACAGATAAAAAACAAAGTAGCCAAATAAATAGGCTTAAAGTATTGGCGGAAGCTTATGATATTAAAATAATTTATATAGATAAATAAAAATTGTTTACATTATAATATAAATAATATATTGTGATTCTATAACTTAATTACTAATAAAATGGATTATTTAGATTTTTTAAAAGGAAAACAATTTACTACAAAAACTGAAGGCATAGAGATAAATATAGACCAAATAAACGATAAGCTTTTTGATTATCAAAAAGATGTAGTTAGGTTTTTACTTAGAAAAGGTTCTGCTGCTGCTTTTTTAGATACTGGCTTGGGTAAAACTTTAGTACAATGTGAATGGGCAAAGCATGTATATAATCACACTAAAAAGCCAGTTTTGATATTAGCTCCTTTACAAGTTGCATTTAAGCAAACAATAGAAGAGGCTAAATTAGTAAATGTAGATATAGTATTTAATAGAGATGGTGATTTATCTAATCCTATCACTATTACTAATTATGAAAACTTGGCTAAATTTGATAGTAATAAAATAGGAGGTTTGGCTTTAGATGAGTCTAGTATTATAAAAAATCAAGATGGAAAATATCGAAATTTTTTAATTGATGAATATAAAAAAATACCTTATAGATCATGCTTTACAGCTACTCCTGCGCCTAATGATTTTATGGAATTTGGAAATCATGTTGAATTTTTAACTAATATGACTATGCAAGAGATGCTTGCAAGTTTCTTTGTTCATGATGGTGGTAGAACATCGCAATGGAGATTAAAAGGACATGCAAAGCAAGAGTTTTATAATTTTCTTAACTCTTGGGCTATATTCATGAAAAATCCTAAAGAGTATGGTTATGATTATAATTATAAGCTACCTGAGCTAATTGAGAATGATATATATATAAAAGCAAAAGCAACTGATGGTTATTTAATACCTTTATCTGCAACTGATTTAAGCGAAAAGTTAAAAGCAAGAAGAGAAACTATAGAAGATAGATGTATAAAAGCTGCCAAGATAGCCAATGAATCTAATCACTCTATAGTAATATGGGCAAATTTAAATGATGAGGCTGATATGCTAGAAAAGTTAGTAAATGATTCTAAGCAATTAAAAGGTTCTGGAATGAGTGATGATGAAAAAATAAAAAATACTTATGATTTTCAAGAGGGTAGATTAAAAGTATTAATTACTAAGCCTAAAATAAGCTCTATGGGTTTAAATTGGCAACATTGCCACCACCATATTTTTGTAGGTGTAGATGATTCTTATGAAAAATACTATCAAGCCGTTAGAAGGTCTTTAAGGTTTGGTCAAAAAAGTAAGTATGTTCAAGTTGATAGAATAGTTAGCGATCTAGATAGTAGCACTTTAGATAATTTAAAAAGAAAAAATAAAGAAATGGAGAGTTTATTTAATGAGATAAAAATTGTAAATACAGAAATAACTAATTTTAAAAAGGAGGTATCTTTAATGGATAATATTATAAAAGAGAAAGAAGAGAATTACGAAATATATAATGCTGATTGTGTGCAAATAGCAAGGCAAATTCCAGATGATTCTATAGATTATACTATATTTTCACCTCCTTTTAGTAGTTTATATACTTATAGTGCATATTTAAATGATATGGGTAACTGTAAAAATGAAGATGAATTTTATAAACATTTTAATTTTTTAATAAAGGAATTATATAGAATAACAAAGCCAGGTCATAATGTTAGCTTTCATTGTATGAATTTGCCAACAAGTAAAGTGAAAAATGGATATATAGGTATAATTGATTTTAGAGGAGAATTAATAAAAGCTTTTCAAAAAGCTGGTTTTATTTATCATTCTGAGGTGGTTATTTGGAAAGATCCAGTAATTGCTATGCAAAGAACGAAGGCGCTTGGTTTGTTACATAAACAAGTTAAAAAAGATGGATGCAGATCTAGGCAAGGTATTCCTGATTATGTAGTTACAATGCGAAAAGATGGTGAGAATGAAAGCCCAGCAAGTCATACTCCTGAAGATTTGCCAGTTAATTTATGGCAAAAATATGCAAGTCCTATATGGACTGACATAAACCCTAGTGATACTTTGCAGCATAAATCAGCAAGAGATCAACAAGATGAAAAGCATATATGTCCTTTACAGTTAGAAGTAATAAAGAGGTGTATTCATTTATGGACTACAAAAAACCATAAGGTATTTAGTCCTTTTATGGGTATAGGAAGCGAAGGCTATGTAAGCTTACAATTAGATAGAAAGTTTATAGGAACTGAATTAAAGCCGAGTTATTTTAAGCAAGCTAGTTTAAATTTACAACAAGTAGAAAAAGAGCAAGATACATTGTTTTAAAAAACAAGAAATTATAATATAAAAATTGTTTACATTATAATATAAATAATATATTGTGATTCTATAACTTAATTACTAATAAAATGAATATATTTATACAGGAATCATTAGACATTCTTTATACAATCTTTGGAGTTAACTTAACTATATTTTTGCTTCTTGCTGTGGCATTAGGTGCTAGTAAGCTGATAATAGAATTTGTTTATTTTATTAAAGATTATTCTAAGCTAAAAATACCTAAAAGCACGATCATGAAAATCATATTAAATTACTCTTTTTTATTTGAAAACAAACGATATCAGTTAGTCCTTTTTACAGAACCAAAATTTAAGACACAAAGGTTATTAGAATTACACTCTTATATGGAAGGTTTTGAGAAAGATAAAAAACTGATATTCTGCTTACCAAGTGTAGATTTTGATTCTTCAATAAAGGTTAAAGCTAACGATTTCTTTCATCATACAGCATTGATTTTTCATTTAGCTCAAGAAAGGCTAAATGAAAGTATAGATTATAATGAGTATAGGATACATGTAGATGAAGTTTATAAGGATTTTAAAGTAAGTAAAAATGAATTAATGAGTATACTAAAACTGATTTAAGCATTATAAAAACTAAAATTTAAATAAAAGGTAATAATGAAAAAAACAATAATAGCAGCCACTTTTATGATTTCATCATGTGGAACTTTAATAAATGGAAGTACACAAGATATAATAATACAATCTGAACCAGCAGGAGCTAGAGTTATAATAGATCAACAAGATTATGGTAAAACGCCAATACAAGCAGAATTGCCAAGACAAAAAAGAATAGTAGGGCGAGTTATTAAAGATGGTTATATTGATGACGGCTTTGTAATGAATTCAAGCCCTAGTAAGTGGAGTACTTGGGGCAACTTTGCTTTTATATCACTAGCTACGCCAGTATTTATGGCTTTTGATGTGGTGACTGGCTCTTTTTGGTCATATAAACAAGATAGCGTATTTGTAAAGCTAGATAAAGAGTAGTCTTTATATTAATTTGCAAATTATTATAATGTATATTATTATATATATTATAATTTATTGAGTTAATATGAGAAAAGTAGATAATAAAGCATATAAATCAGCGGAGATTACATATAAATTATTAAAAGATTATCCAGAAAGCCAAGGAAATGATACTTTACTTTATTTTCTTTATTTAAAAAACTATACTAATTTAAACGAAGATTTAAAAGCTCTTAACTGGTTAGAGTTTAGTAAAAAATTAATTGCAAATGACATTTATGCTCATTCCACAATAGTTAGATGTAGGAGAAGGGTTCAGAAAAAAAACATAGAATTTGATTATAACTATAAAAAGATAAGTAAGAAAAAAAGTTTTTTTGCTAAAATCTTAATATCTATAAAAAAATTATTAAGGTTAATATGAATTACAAAAATACAATTTGGTATTATCTAGCAGCATTAGTTAATTTTTTAGTGCCTATTTGGTTATTTAATTGGCTAAAGAAAAACCCTTATAAACCTTTAGTTATAGTTTTGTTATTATATACATTTAACGCTATATATACAAACAACTCTTTATTTCCTTTGCCTTGCATATCTATATTTGGCACAGATTGCATACTAGGAGAATCCCCTATTGAAAGACCTTATAGAGGATTGTATTAATGATAGATTTAAATGAATATAGGCAGCATAAAAGAAATATTATATCTTGCGCTTACAAGCCTTACGATTATGTAAGATTTGTTGATGATTATGATAAAATTTGCAGAGGTAGAATAATACAAATTGTAATAGGTTTAGATGATATCCAATATATGATTTATAATGATGATTACAGTGATATGGTAGAGCATATTCACGCTGGAGTATATGAAGAACAAATTTTGGGTTTAGTAAATGAAGATTAAAGATTTAATATTAAAAACGGAGAAAGTTAATTGGCAGGAGTTAGAGGACTTACAGCCTATTAATTTAAAAAATAATTATCATTGTGAAAAGACAAAGCAAAGTATTATTAAAAATGGTTTTGCTAGAGCAATATATGTTTGGCAAGATGGGGACAAAATAAAAATAATTGATGGACATTTAAGGACTTCCTTACTTATTGAGCTTAAAAACGATGGTTATGAAGTGCCAGACAAATTAAATTGCACTTTCTTAGATTTGCCTAATAAAAAAGCAGCGGTTAAATATTTGTTACAAGTGTTTAATCAAAAAACTAACCCTATAAATGAAAGTAATTTAGATATATGGCTAGATGATATAGAAATAAATCTTGATGATATAGAAATTAAAATAAATGAGCTTCATATTGATATTACTGAAAGTATAGAAACAGAAACTGTAACAGAGCAATTAGCAGAAAACAAGCAAGGTAAACATATATTGCAAATAGAATGCGAATCAGAAGCAGAGCAAGAAATTCTTTATAATAGATTTTTACAAGAAAAATTAAAAGTTAAAATCTTAAATTAACTTTTTACATTTTAATATAAACTTTATATAATAATTATATGGTTATTATTATGGCGAGCAAGAATTAGAAGAAGATAGCGAATAATAGGTATATAATGGAAATAAGTATAAGTAATAAAGCATTAAAAGGCGTGTTTGACATAGAGCAACATTGTAAAGCTATCAATGTTAATATTGAGAAAGTAACAAAGTTAAATTGCTCTTATAACCAATTAACAGAATTAAAAGGCTTGGATAAGTTAGTTAATTTAACGGTATTAAGTTGCTATAATAACCAATTAACAGAATTAGATACAAGTAAGTTAGTTAATTTAGAGTTGTTATATTATAATAATAACAAACTAACAGAATTAAAAGGCTTGGATAAGTTAGTTAATTTAGAGTTGTTATATTGCTATAATAACGATCTAGTAGAATTAAAAGGCTTGGATGAGTTAGTTAAGTTAAATGTGTTATGTTGTGATAATAACCAATTAACAGAGTTAAAGGGCTTGGATAAGTTAGTTAATTTAGAGAGGTTATATTGTGAGAATAACAAACTAACAGAATTAAAAGGCTTGGATGAGTTAGTTAATTTAGAGGTGTTAGATTGCAAGAATAATCAATTAACAGAGTTAAAGGGCTTGGATAAGTTAGTTAATTTATGGAGGTTATCTTGCGAGAATAACAAACTAACAGAGTTAAAAGGCTTGGATGAGTTAGTTAATTTAGAGGTGTTAGATTGCAAGAATAACCAATTAACAGAGTTAAAGGGCTTGGATAAGTTAGTTAATTTAGAGAGGTTACATTGCGAGAATAACAAATTAATTGTAAATATAATTTAATATAATACTATTATGGTTAATAAAGTCGGTGTAAATATAATTTAATATAATACTATTATGGTTAATAAAGTCGGTAATATGAGCGATGCTAATATGAAAAAAACAAGGGGTAGATTTCAAAATCTAACTCCAGAAGAAAGAAAATTACAAGGTAAGAAAGGAGGGCAAAAAAGCGTAGAAGTACGGAAAGTTAAAAAAAATATGCAGGAATTAGCTAGAATGATTATTAATTCTGCTCCTTCAAAAAAAGTCGTTAGTCAGATAAATAAAGTTTTTCCAGATATAGAAGTAGAAAATATTACTAATGCAACATTATTATTAAGTAAAGTTTTTGAGAAAGCTGTTAATGATAAAGATATAAAAGCCTTTGAAGTGTTTAGAGATACTGCTGGCTATAAACCAGTAGATAAAAGTAGTATTACAGATGCAGAGGGTAATACCATGGAGGTGCCTATGATAGTAATAAACCCAGTAACATCAAAAAATAAAAAAGATTAAATATAACTTTACATTATAGTGTAAGGAGTTATGTATATTTATATAACTTAATTACAAACAAAATGAAAGAAGAAATAGTAGATTTATCATACGGATATTTAGAAGGGGTTTTTGATATTCAAGAATATTGCAACGATAACAATATAAATATATTAAATGTTATAGAGTTGTATGTTGATAATAATGGACTTGTTGATATTAAAAACTTACACAAAGCAAAAAATTTAGTAAGTGTGATATGCAACAATAATAGCATACAAGAGTTGAAGGTTAATTACGCAGATAGTAGAATACAAGAAATAATAGTAGATGATTTTGTAAAAATATGTTAAAACATAAAAGAAACCATTTCGCCCATGTGGACAAAATGGTTTTTAGATTTTAAAATATAATTATTTAAGGAGGTTGTTATATGTCAGAAAAAATAGATTTAATGAATCAATCATTAAGGGGTTTACATTTATTATTAGATTATTGCAGGAGCAAAGATTTAACGCCTACTAGATATATAGAGACAAGTAAAATGGATAAGGATTGGTTTAAGTGTAACAAGCAATATATTAATTTAGAAATCTTAAGTGAGGATCAACAAAAAAGCAGAGATGAAATAATAAAAAATTTACAAAAAACCTAAAAACTTCTTTACAGTATAATGTTGATTGTGTTATTATAAGATATAACTTAATTAATAATAAAATGAAAAGATATTTAGTAATTTTTGATGAAAGACAAGATGATGAAGTAATATCATTTGATAAATTAGATAAAGCTTTAGATTACATAAGAAGATTTTTTATGGATCATTTTCATGTTGATTATATACAGTTTGTATTGGCTATTGATGAATTTGGAGAGACTTATGTTGAGTATAATAATGAGGAACTAGTTGAAATGCACACAGTTGATTACGAGCAGGACGAGAGAGAGAGATATTATGCAAGTGTTTTATAGCATAATGGATGTTTTAAGGTTGGTGCGGATCTTGTTTATAGAGCATTGGCATTTAATTTTATTTATCTTAATTTGCATATATTCTACCAATTTAACTATGAAAATTGAACAAAGTTTTAGTAAAAAAATAAAGATTTATCAAGATGAATAATAATAAAATAGATATTAGCTACAAAGATATTGAGGGAAAGTTTAATATAATGCAATATTGTATAGATAACGACATAAATATAAAACAGGTGACATCTTTATATTGTGAATATAATCAAATAGAAGAGATAGAAGCATTAGACCAATTAGAAAATTTAAAATATTTGCATTGTCAAAAAAACAAAATTAAAAATTTAAAAGGTTTAAATAAATTGGTAAATTTGTGTGGTTTAAATTGCTCTAGAAACAAAATAACAGAATTAAAGGCTTTGGCTAACTTAACCAATTTAAAGTTCATATCATACAGTTATAACAAAATAGAAGATATAGATATTTTAGAAAGATTGGAAAGCTTACAGGAAGTAAACGGAAAAGTTTATAAAAGGAAAAAGAAAAGGCAAAACAAATAGCTAAAATAAAGAAGTGTGAAGCAGGTGTTAACCAATAACATATAGGTAAAAACATATTATGGTTGAAACTATGATAATAATAGGTGTTACAATGGCAATTTTATCAATAGTAGCTGGTCAATAAATAGTTTGTTTACAATACTAAATATAGGTTTACAATTAATTTAGTTCTCATTATGTTTATAAGGCAAAGGGGGACTTTATTCTCATGTGTTATCATATACTTAACCCCCTTTAGCTTTAATAGAAAAATTAATTAAATATTTAACAATAAATTTAGTTTTTATAATTAAATAATAACCAAGTAGAAATGACAGTATTAATAGCCGTAAATCAAAAAGATAAAATTATTTTAGGAGCAGACTCTTGTACTTTTAGAGGTTATAATAAGATTAATCTTTGAAGACACTGGAAGAGATGGCTATGGTTCAACTGGTAAATAGTTGATAGGAAAGTAAAATGAAAGTATTATCCTTGTTTGATGGGGTATCAGCAGCTAGGCAAGCATTGAAAGAATTAAATATTGATTGCCAGTATTATGCTAGTGAGATAGATAAATTTGCTATACAAGTTTCTAAAGCAAATTATGATGATATTATACATATTGGGGATGTTAAAAAAAATGATTTTACTCAATTTAAAAATATAGATTTACTGTCAGCAGGATTTCCTTGTCAATCATATTCTATTGCAGGAAATAGGAAAGGCTTAGAAGATGAAAGAGGGCAATTAATATATGATGTAATTAGGGCTTTAAAAGATTGTAAACCAAAATATTTTTTATTAGAAAATGTTGCTAGCATGAGCAAAGCAAACAAAGAGATAATCACAAAAGAATTATTTGACATAGAGCCTATAATGATTAATTCTGCTTTGTTAACTGCCCAAAATAGGAAAAGACTTTACTGGGTAGGTAAGTTAGTTAATGGCAAATATAAGCAAGTAAAAATAGAGCAGCCAGAAGATAAAGAAATATATCTAAAAGATATTATTGAGGAAGGTTATGTTAATAGATTAAAGAGCTATTGTTTAGATGCTAACTATTTTAAAGGAGGAAACTTAAAAAGTTATTTTGAAAAAGGTAGAAGGCAACTAGTTTTTAATAAGCCTATAAGACTAGGACATTTTGACAAAGGAGGTCAAGGCGATAGGGTTTACTCAATAAAAGGTAAATCAATTTGCTTATCTGCTAATAGTGGTGGGAAAGGAGCTAAGACAGGTGTATATAAAATAGAAGGAGTTGCAAGAATGTTATCCACTATTGAATGCTGTAGACTTCAAGGTTTTCCAGATAATTATGTATCAATAGTTAGTAATACTCAAGGCTACAAAGCACTAGGCAATAGTTTTACAGTACCAGTGATAAAGCATATATTAAAATCAATAAGCATAGCATAATCATAAAAAACTATTTGCAAAAACTAAATTATACTATAATATAAATAATGATTTTTCATTACGGCTGGGGCTTTTAGAAATATTAGCCCCTTTTATATAGTTATTATATGAGCTTACAAATAAATTTAGAATTACCAGAAAAAGCTTATTTTTTACTTACTACAAAAAGCAGATACAAAGTAATATATGGAGGTAGGGGGAGTGCTAAGAGTTGGAGTATAGCAAGAGTGTTATTGGTTTTGTCGCTAAATAACAAAATTAGAATATTATGTACAAGAGAGTTGCAAACATCAATTAGAGATTCAGTACATAAATTATTAAAAGATCAAATTTCTAATTTAGGTTTAGATAATTTTTTTTATGTTACTAAGGAATCAATAAGAGCTAACAATGGGAGTGAGTTTTTATTTAAAGGCATGAAAAACAATGTACAAGAAATTAAGTCATTAGAGGGCATAAATATATGCTGGGTAGAAGAAGCAGCTAGAATGAGTCTTGAAAGTTGGGAAATATTAACTCCTACTATTAGAAAAGAAAATAGTGAAATTTGGGTTTCATTTAATCCAGAAAGTGTAGATGATCTAACATATAAAAAATTTATCTTACAAAAGCCTGATAATGCTATTGTAGAAAAACTAAATTATTACGATAATCCTTGGTTTAATAATCCGTTGTTAGAGGAGATGGAATATGATGAAAAGCATAATCCTGAATTATATGACCATAAATGGATAGGTAATCCAAAGGTATTAAATGATGCTCAAATATTTAATAAAAAATATGAAGTGGTAGAGTTTGAAACGCCTAATATTAATGAAATAAAAGAAAATAGATTTTTTTATGGCGCAGATTGGGGCTTTGCTCAAGACCCTACTGTATTAATTAGATGTTTTATACAAGATAGGGTTTTATATATAGATTATGAAGCTTACCAAATAAAAGTAGAAACAAATAGCATACCAGAATTATTTGATAAAGTGCCAGATAGTAAAAATGGATTAATATATGGTGATAGTGCTAGACCTGAGATAATATCTTATTTAAGAAGCAAAGGTTATAATATAAACGCAGCAGCAAAAGGAGAAGGTTCGGTGAAATCTGGAATAGATTATATAAGAGACTTTGAAAAGGTGATTATTCACCCTCGCTGTAAACACACAATAGATGAATTTAAATTTTATTCATATAAAGTAGATAGAGTAACAGGGGAAATATTGCCGAAAGTTATTGATAAATACAATCATTGCGTCGATGCTCTACGCTATAGTTTAAATCAATATATTAAAAGAAAAGGAAAAATAGCGATATTTAGTTTTTAAAATGGATAAAATAAAAAAAATATTAAAACAATTAAATAAGTATGATTTTAATAATATTTTAGATAATATTATAATGATTTACCTCTTAACATTGATTTTTATAGGAATGTTTAATATATTGGATAGTTATAATAACTTTTCATTGTTAAGTGCAAGTATGTTTACAGCTTTTTCAATGTTATTTTATATTTATGTGAGTAGAAAATAAGATGTTTAAACAAATAACTAAATCAATTGATCTTCAAAAAAAATCATATCAAGCTAATGATTTATCATTATTAATGTTGGGTATTTACGGAGATCAAAATAAGGCAGATTTAAACAGATTCATTACATATTATTATAAAAGCAGCCCTTTATTTACAGCAATAAAATTAATAGCAGATAATATTAATAATATAGATTTTGTTTTAAAGGATAATAACAAAGAAGAGTTTATTTATAAGCATAAAATATTACAGTTATTAAAAAAGCCTAATCCATTTACAGGAAAAAGCTTGTTTATGGAATCTATAATAAATAACTTTTTATTAACTGGTGACGCTTTTATTGAGATTATAGGCAATCACGAACCAGTTGAACTAAATATAATACCTAGCCAGCATGTAACTATTATAGCCTCTACTAGAGATGGCTACCCTGAAAGCTATAATTACAATGGTTTTAATTCAAGTAATAGAACTTTTGCAAGGCGTGATAATAGATTTTTTGCAGATAATGGTAATGAGTTAATTAATTTAAGATCTTTCAATCCAGAATATAGTGCTAATAATTTAAGAGGTGTGTCATATATACAGCCTATTGAGTTGGAAATAACACAATATATATTAGCTTCTTTACATAATGAAAGCACTATCAAGAATCAAGGAAGACCAAGCGGAATATTAACATATAAAGGAAGCGANGCAGTTGAACCAGATNCTCAAGCAATAATGAAGGAAAATTTGCAAAAAAATTTTTCTGGAGCTAAAAATTCTGGAAATACTATGTTTTTAGGTGGTGATTTTGACTTTAAACAAATGTCAGAATCAATAAAAGACATGGATTTTGCAACGCTTAAAGTACAAACACAAGTAGCTATATATAATGCTTTTAAAATCCCTTTGCCTATGATAAGTCCAGATCATATGAGCTTGGCTAATATGGATACAGCAAAATTAAATTTTTATGATAATTGTATAATACCTTTATTTACTAAGATAGCTAATTTCTTAAATGAAAATTTATTAATTCGCTATAAAAATAGTGATAACTTACAGCTTACTTATGATGAAGCTGCTATTCCAGCATTAAAACCAAGACAAACGGAAAATACAGAGAGAATGTCTAATAGTGGCGTGTTGACTATAAATGAATTAAGATCTTTAGTCGGTAGGGAAGATTTAACTGAGGGGGGTGATAGAGTTTACCAGCCTATGAATTTAATACCAGTAGGACAAGATCAATATACTATTGATAATAGAGGAAAGCCATCTAAGAAATCTATGCAAGAAGACTTTGTAAAGGCTTTAATGAAGCAAGGCAAACACAGCCTAGAAGAAATAAAACAATTATCTTTAGAATATGGCAAATCTAAAATTTAACACAGAAAGTGCAAGAACTATTGATAAAGAAAAAATAGTAATAGAATCTAAATTAATAAGCTCATTAAAAAGGGTGTTTAGGAATATAGCAGATGATGCAGCTAAATTATATATAGCTAATGAAAGGTTAGATGTAAAAGATATAACTACTAATTACAAAGCTGAAATATTAGTAGAGGTTAGAAAAGCTATAAGAAGTTCTATAAAGAAATTTGGTTATAGTATTAGAGATAACATAAGTAAAAAACATAACTTAAATTTTGCTATAGAAAACAAAATCAAACTAATTGATTTAGAATTAAAAAAGACTGAAAAAATAGTTGATGAAGACTTAGACGAAAACTTAGAAGAAATAAATAATGAGTTTAACAAAGATGCTACTTTATTTATTGCTAATGAAAGTGAAAAGCAAACAAACTTAATAACAGATACAAATGAAAAGCAATTAGAAAAGGCGGTTGCTTTTGGTGGTGCAGTTTATACAGCTAAATTAAGTGAATTGCAAAAAGAAAAAGATATTATTACTCAAGACTTTTTAAGAGCTAGTGGTACTAGTCAAGAATCTAAATTAGAAAGAAGATTAAGGAGGGTTAATAATGCTATTAATGAGACTACGAACAAAAGACCTTTAACAATAGCAGAAGGACTTAGAAAAAAGATAATAGATGAATCAGAGGCGAGAAGTGAATTAATAGCGTCTCAAAATGTAGGGCTAGGGGAGTCTTGGGTTAGAAATAGGGAAGCTGAAATAATTAACAATGCTAATTTAATTACAGAAGCAGGTCAAACAATAAAAATTAAAAAGCAGTGGGTTTCTATATTAGATATGCACACTAGATCGGCTCATAGATCAGCAGATGGACAAAGAGTTGATGTTAATGAAAGATTTTTAGTAGATGGTGAAAGCTTAAAGTTTCCTAGAGATCCTAGGGGCTCAGCTAAAAATATAATTAATTGTAGATGTGTTTCAATATATACTAATGAATAGTTATATATTCTTGATAATCTAAATAAATCATATCTTCGCTAATTCTATTACAAGCATTGCCCTTTAAACTTTCCATTAAATTATATATTTCTATTTCTTTAGCTAATGCAAATTGAGCGTGCTTTGGGATACCGTGGTATTGCCAAGAAATAGAAAAAGTGTTTTTGCTAAATCCATTATTAGCACTAAATCCACCAATAGTTCCGCCACAAAGTTTATATTTTTTTAATATATACTTAAAAAACCCAAAATCTCTATAGAGATCTACCGTTTTACTTTTCATTAAAATTTGATAAATAATTAACAATATTATTATTATAATAATGTTTTTTTAAATAATAAGCTTTTTTTTCATATTATTTTATATTTTAATTATATGTTTAATATATATAATATAATAAAAAATATGTTATGGCTATTAATAAAATACCACCATTATCGGCACAAAACAATGCAAAGCGAGGTTTAGAGCTTCGCAAAAAGTATAATAGGGGTGGATTATCAGCTAGTGAAGCTAGTGAACAAGGTATTCGTAGTGGTGTAAATTCGGCTAGAAGTATTTCAAGTGGAAACGGGCTATCTACTGATTTAATAAAAGCTATGGCACGGTTTAATAGATTTAGAAAAGATTATCAACCAGACAAGAGAGGGTCAGATGGTGGTCAAACAGCTGGTACTATAGCCTGGTTATTATGGGGCGGTACTACTGGGGTAGATTGGGCTTTAAAAAAATCTAAAGAGATAGATAACGAAAAACAGCAAGAATGCAATTCAACTAAAAAAAGTAATAATATGAATAAAGAATATAAGTCATTTAGTTTTGAAATTAAAAATTACAGAAATGAGGAGGAGTATTTTTATTTTGAGGGTTACGCCTCAACCTTTGGCAATGTAGATAGAGGTAATGATATTATAGAAAAGGGGGCTTTTACTGATACTTTAAAAAAAGATAAGTTTAAAATCTTATGGCAACATAAAATGATAGAGCCTATTGGCATGCCAATAAAAGCTTATGAAGATGAAAAGGGCTTATATATAGAGGCTAAATTACCAAAAGATGATGACTTTGTAAGGGGTAGAGTAATCCCACAAATGAAATGCGGCACTATAGATAGTATGAGTATAGGCTTTATAGTTAAAGAAGATGACTATAAGGAAAAAGTTAGGGTTATAAAATCAGTTGATTTATTTGAAGTTTCTTTGGTTTCTATGCCTATGAATCATTTAGCTATGGTTTCTTCTTTTAAGTCGGAGGATTTAGCCAAGTATTTACCAGAAGATAATAAAGATGAAGCCGCTGCAATAGTAGAGGATTGCTTTTCTAAAATGGTAAATGATTTGCCAAAAAGCAAAGAGCAAAAAGAAAATATACAAACAAAGTCCGTGCAAGAAGTTACTTGTATGAAGGACATAGAGAATATTCTTAAATTGAAATGTAACTTTTCACAAAATGAAAGAAAGGTTTTTATTTCTAAGATTAAGGATTTTTCAAAGCAGCGTGATGTTGTTAATGAAGTTAAAGAGCTGCGAGATGTAATTCGAGGTCAAGAGATGACTAAAACTCTCAATAATTTTATTAACGATTTAAAAAATATATAAAAATGACTGAAATCAATATGCACGATATCAATTCTGCTTTATCTGAAATAAGAGCGGAAGTTGAGAAAAAAAACGCTGATCTAGGAAAAGTATCTAATTTGGAAGCTATATTAGATAAGCAAGAAAAATCTAATCAAGATTTAATGAAAAAACTTAACGAGCAAAAAGCTTCACAAGAAGAAGCGGAAGCAAAATTTGCTAGTTTAGAAGCTGATCTTAAAAGGGGTTCTTTAGCTGGTGAGAAAAAAGAAGCAGTTAGCCAAGAGCTTAAATCTTTTGAAAAATTTATTAGCTTAGGCGAAAAACAATTTTCAAGAGAAGAAGCGGAAGTTAAAAGCCTTAGAACTGATGTTGACACTAGTGGCGGTTACTTAGCGCCTGCTCAATATGTAAATGAGATTATAAAAGAAATTACTGAAATTTCTCCAGTAAGACAAGTTGCAAGAGTAATTAGATCTAATGCTAAAGAAATAGAAATACCTAAAAGAACTGGTTTAGTTTCTGGCGGTTGGGTTGGTGAATTAGAAACAGCTAATAGTTCTAATTCTTCTTATGGAATGGAAAAAATTACTGTTAATAAAATGATGGTTTATTCTGATATTTCAGTGGAAATGCTAAAAGATTCTGCTTTCAATATGCAACAAGAAATCAGTACTGATGTAGCAGAAGATTTTGCAAAATTAGAAGGTAATGCTTTCATCAATGGAAATGGAGTAAAAAAACCTGAAGGACTATTGTTTAGTGCGGATGTAAGTGAATATAATTCTGGCGCTGCTGCTGCTTTAACTGCTGATTCTTTATTTGAAATACAAGGAGAATTAAAAGCTGGTTATAATCTTTCTTATATGATGAATAGAAAAACTTTGAATCAACATGTAAGAACTTTGAAAGATAGTAACAATCAATATTTACTACAGTTAGGCTTAGGAGCTTTACCTAATTCTATAGCAGGGTTACCTTATGTTTTAGCTAATGATATGCCTAATGTAGCTGCAGATACTTTCCCTATTTTATTAGGAGACTACAGAAAAGCTTTTTATATTGTAGATAGTGCTGAAGTAACAGTATTAGAAGATCCTTACACACAAGCAATAAGCGGTGCAAGAAGATTCAATTTTTACAAAAGAGTCGGTGGTCAAGTAGTATTACCAGAAGCTGTTAAAAAGCTTAAAATTGCTGTAAAAGCTTAAAATTGCTGTATAAGCTATAGGGGGGCAACCCCCTATTTTTAATTAATTAATTTTTTATAAGGTTATAAAAATGTCAAGTGTAGATTTAAAAAACAATATTAAGCAAGCGGTTGCTTTTAATATACAAACTATTAGCAGCGACACTACAACTGCTGGAACAGAAATTGATACTGCTGGTTTTGAATCAGCAACTATTGTTTTTCAAGCTGGTGTCGTTACTGCTGGTGATGCAACTTTATTAGTTCAAGAATCAGATGATTCGAGTGGAACTTTCACTGATGTAGCTGATGCTGATTTGATAGGTTTAGAAGCTAGCACAAAGCTAAATGCTTCTAACGGTGTAGCAACAATAGGAGTTTTAAGCAAAAAACAATATTTAAAAGTAAGTGTTGTAACTGCTAATTCTGCTAATTTAACAGTAGGAGCGCAAGTAATATTAGGAAGTGCAAAGCATAACCCAGTTGCTTAATAAGCTATTATTTAGGGGGCTGCAAAGCCCTCTATATTAACTAAGTAAAGATAAAAAAATGGAAATAAAAGTATTAAAAACAACAGAAGCAGCAACTTGTAAGTTAGGAATAAACACTACTAAATACATATCTGGACAGACTTATAAAATGTATAATGAATTAGCTACGATATTTATTAAGCAAGGTTGGGGAGAAGATCCTAATAATACTAAAAGAGAAGAGCAAAAAGCAGAAAGAGCAAGAGAAGTAGCAAGATTAAAAGCACAAAAAGAAAAAGCTGAGGCAAAAGCAATATTAGAAGCTAAAATTGAAAACAAAGCTATAGAAGTAGCTCCTGAAAACAAAGCTATAGAAATAGCAAAAGAAAAAAAAACAAAAAAACACAAAAGAAAAGGTAAATAATCATTATGGCAGGTACAGCAAGGCAAATATTTACAAATCAAACAGAAAATGGTAATAGCTTAACATTTACAACAAATGGCAAAATTTATATTAAAATAAGTGGCGATTTTCATGGATCTACTATTGAATTTCAAAGTAAGACTAATAATGAAAATGATGATTTTACTAGCACAGGAGACACTGCTATAACTACGCCAAGCCAAGTTGCGGTTAATTATTCTCCAAATATGGTTTATAGACTCTCTTTAACAGGAGTTCACGCACAAACAGAAATAAACGCTTTTGTAACGGTTTAATTATGGCTATATTAGAAAAAGGTGTAACAGGTCAAATTGGTGTGGCAGTCTTTGAAGAGGCTTTTACAAATCAAACACATATTACGATAACTCACAACTTAAATAAAGCTTTAATGATACAAGTTTTAGATTCTGGCGGTGAGTATATTACCTCGGGAGTTGATATAGATGTGGTTTCGAGAAATCAGTTCAGCGTATCTACTACAACGCCAATTAGTGGTACTGTAATATATTTTTAATAATTTTTTTTGAGGGTTTTTGATGCCAAATTCAAAACAACTTTTTAGGTCTATTGATTTAAAAAAAAATGAGATACAAAATGTTGTAGCTCATAATCTAGCTTCTAATCCAAGCAGCCCAGTAGCGGGTCAATTTTATTACAATACTAGTGATAATAAACTACATTATTATAATGGTTCTAGCTTCCAAAGTCTTACTGGTGATATTACAAGTATTGCTGATAATGGCAATGGCACAGTAAATGTAATTTCTGGAACAGAGGGAGATGTAACTTTATCAGTAAATGTTGCTAATATTATAAATGATAGCTCATCTACTAACGGCAATTTATGGTCAGCAAGTAAGATTATATCTTATACACAAACTGCAACTGAGGGTTTAAATGTTAAATTAGCAGTGGCAGCAGCTACAAGTGGAACTTTGCCAGCTTGTACTTATGACAATGGATCTTCTGGTATTGGTGCAACTTTAACTGGAGACGCAGACGGTGCTTTATCTGCTATTGATGGAGTTACTTTAGTTGCTGATGATAGAGTTTTAGTACAAAACCAAGCAAGCGGTGCAGAAAATGGTGTGTATAATGTAACAATAGTAGGTGATTCATCTAATGCTTTTGTATTAACCAGATCGACTGATTTTGATACTGCGGAGGAAATAAAACCTAATTCTTTTTGCTTTGTTGAGGCTGGTACAAATTATGCGGATAAAGGTCTAGTATTAGCAAGTGGTGATTCTCCTACTTTAGGATCTACTAATCTAGTTTTTACTCAATTCACAGGTGCAGGGGCGTTCACTGCTGGGGACGGTATTTCTCAATCTGGCAGTAGCATCAATGTAAATGTTGATGATAGCACTGTTGAAATAGATTCTGATATATTAAGATTAAAAGATGCTGGAATCACAACTGCAAAGCTTGCTGATAATCAAGTAACTAATGCAAAGCTTGCTGATGATTCAGTAGCCACTGCTAATATAATTGATGGTAATATTACTGACTCTAAACTAGCAACGGATTCTGTTATTACTGCTAAAATATTAGATGCTAATGTAACTAATGCAAAGCTTGCAGCTGATTCTGTTTCAACTGTTAAAGTATTAGATGCAAATATTACAACAGTTAAAATTGCGGATTCTAATGTAACAACAGCTAAAATATTAGATGCAAACATCACAACTGTTAAATTAGCTGATAATTGTGTAACTGCTGCTAAATTAGGTAATAAATATGTTGCTGCTTTTGCTAGTAGTGACTTTTCATCTGGTGTTTTAACTATCAGTGCTGCAACTCATGGGGTAGGTGCAACAGAGGATTTAGGTGTAAAAATAATACATAGTAACGGCGAAGATGTAACGAGCGGTGTAGAAGTTAGTACTGCTTCTAGTGGTAATGTTACTGTATCTATTACTACTGGATTAGAATTCGCAGGTAGAATTATAATCAGAAATTAATTGACATTTTTATATAATATGGTTACTAAGTGATTAGTAACCATATTACTAACCAATTGAATATTACAATGGCTATTTCAAAAAAAGTTTTCAGGGATATAGATTTACAAGGTAATGAAATTCAAGATATTACTATTGAAAATCTTACAAGCGATCCTAGTAGCGCTTTAAGTGGTAGATTATATTACAATAATACAGACAATAAATTAAAATATTATAATGGTACTAGCTTTATAGAACTTGGGTCTAGTGGCTCTGGTGGCTCTGGTGGTTCTGATGTAATCGTTAGTGCGGCTAGTTTTAATACTAGTGATGGGATATTGACTTTAACAAAAAGTGATAGCTCAACTGTAACGGTTGATTTAGATGGTAAGTATCAAGATATAATTACTAATACAACTAATCTGAATATAAATCAATTAACTACAGGCGATATTTCTACTAAAAATATAGAACTTCTGTCAGATGACTCTTATTATATAAAAAATAACGCAAATATTTTTCATGGTATAAATTTTAGTGATGAATCTCCAACTAGTACCGCAACTAAATATTATGCCGTTTTTGATGATTATCCAATTATTAATAATGATCTTTATGATTATGTTACTCCAACATCTAGCTCAAATACTGGAATCAAATTATTAAACTCTGGTAAGTATAAAGTAAGTTACACTTTAAACTGGTATAACACTACTTACAATAACCGTGTTAATTTTCAGAGTAAGCTAGTTAAACATTCAAGCGCAATAACTCCTTCTGAAACAGAGCTATTAGGCTCGACGAGCTATGGGTATAGTCGCCATGATAATTATCAAAAATATACTACTACAGTATGTATTACTATAATTGATGTGGCAGCTAATGAGTATATTAAATGCAGGACAATCCTTGCGAAAAATAGTGATACATTTAATAATAATTATGCAGGGGTTGCATACGCACAAAATAGTTCAATAGTTATTGAATTTTTAGGAAATATATAATAATAATTCATTTAATAATAATTTTTAAGAGAAAAATATGAGTTTAACAAAAAATTTAAATAGTGTTGAGTTAAAAGAACTTTATGCTAATGTTTTAGAGTCAGGTGATGACTATAATAATTTAGATCTTGCTTATAAAGATTTGGAAACAACTATAAAGCTAAAGCTGAAAAATAGGATAGATACAATAAAAGCTAATTCTGAATATGCAGAACAAGCAAGTGATGAAGAAAAAGCAGAAATTGAAGCTTGGTATATTGCAGCAACAGAATAATTGATTAAAATAATAAGTTAGTTTATTATAAATATAACCAATTAAATTGTTATGTTTAACGATATATATTATAAAATAAGTCCTACTGATTATATACTTAATACAGATGCAGTCATAGAGCCTTTGACCGTAAATTATGTAAAAGATTATTTGCGTATATCTAGTGCAGATGATGATGTATTAATAGGTGATTTAATAACTACTGCAAGAAATTTTGGGGAGCAATACACAGGAAGGGATTTTATTAATAAAACTTATGTTTGTTATTTAAATAGTTTTCCATTTGCTTATGCGGAAATTGAAATAAGAAAAAGTAAATTAACTTCTATTACCTCGATACAATATTATAAAGATGATGTTTTAACTACTATTGATAGCTCTATTTATTATTTTACTGATAATAATGAGTATTCTAGCATATTAGTAAAAGATGATCAATCATGGGCTACAGATGCAGATAATAGAAAACAAGCCGTAAAAATTACTTTTGTTAGTGGTTATGGTGCGACGGCTAATGATGTACCACAAGGAATTAAAACAGCTATGTTAGCTCATATAGCTAATATGTACGAAAATAGAGGTGATTGTTCAGATTGTGATATTGCTTTTAAAAACTCTAAAGCTGGAAGTTTATATTCATCTTATAGATTAAGTTCTACTATGCTTGAGGTAGTGCATGGTCTATGGTAGAATTAAACATAATATTACTAAAGTTTGTATTAATGATTTTAATAAAAAAATAACAATACAAAAACCGACGCTAAATTCAAGTAATGCTAGAGGTATTAATGCGCAAGCTGGATTTATTGATATTAAACAAGTTTGGGCTATGCTTAAAAGCAAAAACCCCTTTCAATTACAAAATGGCACTAATACTAATTTAACAACTATCACTACAGAATTTTATATAAGATATGATTCAGATATAGCTTTAACAGATAAATTATTTATAGAGTATAATTCAATAAAATATAAAGTAGTACAGGCTGATAATATAGACTTTAAAAATGAGACTATAGTGTTTAGAACAGTAAAAAGAGGTGATGAAGCAAACGCCGCTAATTTAAGATAATGCTAACAGTAAAAAAAACATCTAAAAAAGATTTTTCCAAGCACTTCAAACATAGCTCTACAAAATTTAAAGATGGTGCAAGAAAAGGCTTTGATATAAACGGACAAATGCTAGTAAAAGATGTTAGGCATGAAATGACTCATGGGCGTAAATCTGGAAATACTTATAAAGTGTATAGGGGATTAGGTGGTAGAAGGTTGAAAAGACCTAGATTGCATATAGCCTCTACTCCTAGCGAATATCCTGCCGTTATTACTGGTGATTTAAGAAAATCAGTTGATTATAAAGTAAGAGGTAGCAGTAGGTTAGAGTTTGGTGCTGGTAATGGGTTTATGATATACCCTAAAATATTAGAGGAAAGAAACCAGTTTTTAAAAAGAACTTTTGAAAAACATAAAAACCAGTTTAAAACAAATTTAAACAGAGAAATAAAAAAATCTTTAGGTATATAATATGCAAGCTTTAGAAATAGTAGATAGATTAAAAGATATAGTTGGAAAATATACAGATGATTTTAACCAAATAATTACAGCGACTAGCTTAACTAGATTAGGAACTACAGCAACTTGTATTACTGCTACAGATCATGGGTTAATAACAAATGATTATGTAACAATTAGAGGAGCTACAAACCCTGTTGTAATAACTTCTTTAACTAGAGTTGACAATGTAGTAACAGCGGTTGCAAGTGAAGCAACTCAATTAATAGATCCTAGTAAATACACAGCAGCGTTAAGAGATAGTTTAACTGTTATTATATCAGGGTCTACTCCAACTGAATATAACGGAACATTTAAATTGATAAGTGTTAGTGATAATAGATTAACTTTTACCTTTGAAATAACTACCACACCAACCACGCCAGCAACTACATCAGGGTATTTATTGCAAGATGATTATGACGGTTATAATGGTAGTAAACAAATAACAGTTATAGATAATACTAGCTTTACTTTTACAGTAGATGAAAATTTAAATACACCAGCTCAAGGAACTATAGAAATTGCAAGTCATGTCAGAATTGCTTGGGCTGCTACAGCGGAAAGAGCAGATCAGTATTATAGTCAGATAGCAGAAGAAAACGGTTATTCTACATTTATGTTTGTTATTTTAGGTAGTAAAGCAGTTTATAGCGATGGTACTATTGCAAGTGATATTTCAACTTCTATAGAAAGAAACCAAGATTATTTTTTTACCGCTGCTCAAGATTTTTCTATTTATCTTTATTTACCAACAGTAGATGAAACGCTAGCTGGTATTCAATCAGATAAAGCTAGAAAATATGAAGCTTTTATTTTAAAGAGTATTGCTAATTATAGATTTGCTAGTGTTTTAACAGATGTAACTTATCAACCAGTTAATTATGTAGGTAATGAGTCAGATATATATAATACTGCTTATTATGTACATAGGTTTGATTTTACAGCTAAGGGCTATATACTAGTTGCTGATACTATAGACATTAATCCAGGAGTTCCTTTAGATAATGTAGAGGGCAGTTTTATAGATAAAAACTTACAGTTCAAAACCAGTTTTAAATTATAAGCTTTTTTTTCATATTATTTTAGCTTTTTTTTTTTATTTAATCGAGCTAATATAATATTAAAATAAGTGATTTATGTATATATCTATAATATTAACAACAAATTTATCTTATAAAGGCGTTAAATATACAGAGGGTCAATCTATTAAGATTGAAACTGATGATTTTGGCGTTCCTTTAGATAGTTTTTGGAGAAGAAGATTAAAAGATTCTAAAATAGATAATTGCTTGAAAATAACAAATAAAAAAAAAGGTAAATAATGGGTTCTTCATTTCCTTATATGACTGCTAACTTAAACTCATCGCAGACTGCTGCAACGGTTGGTGATCGAAAAATATTATTAATTGGTCAAATGGTTAGTGGAACAGCTACTAGCGGAGCTTTAAATGAAGGCTTGTTAAGTGATGCAGATTTTAACGATAAATTTGGTAGAACTTCTCAAATAGCTAAGGCAGGTAGAGCATTAATAAAAGAATTATCAGTTAGTAGAATTAAGCCAACAGTAGATGTCATAGCTTTATCTGATAATGTATCAGGTGTTGCTGCAACTGGAAGCGTTGCTTTTTCAGGTACTGCAACAGTGGCAGGTTCTATTATTATTTATGTAGATAGCTTTAATAGAAAATATTCTTTAACTATAGCCAGTGGTGATACTGCAACTACTATAGGCGCTGCATTAGCGGCTGCAATAACCGCTGATTTAGATGCGGTTGTAACTGCCTCTAATTCTACTGGTACAGTAACTTTAACAGCAGTAAATGCTGGAACTCAAGGAAATACTATAGGCATTAAAGTAGTTAATTCAGTTACTGGTATTACAACAACTATAACTGCTTTTAGTGGTGGAGCTACTGACCCTAGTTTAACTGGTTTATTTGATGTAATAGATGGCGCTAGATACACAAGAATAGTTTACCCTCATGAATGGGGCGTAGGCACTTTAACTACTGAAAGTGAGTCCAGATTTAATGTAGACAATAAAATATTAGATGGCGTCGGTATTACTTGTGAAACTGATACTTATGCAAATATAAAGGCTAATGCAGATTCTTATAATCAAAAGACTTTGGGTTATATGTTTAATAATAAAATTTCTAAATCAGGTCATGTAGGCGGTGCTATCTTTGAAAGCCCTTTAGTTATAGCAGCTATATTTTCAGCTTTAGAAATAAGATTAACTAAAGGAACTAACACTAGCTCAATAGTAACTAACGGTCAAAATATAGGAGGCTCTTTTTTTGGTGCTATTCCTTATCACAATACACCATTTATTAATTTGCCTACTATAGAAACTGGTCATGATTGTACAGATGCGGAAGCTACTGAATTAGAAAATGCTGGAGTTATTTTATTAAGAAATAATTCAGCTAATACAGTGTTAATTTGCAACGAAGCAGTGACTACTTATAAAACAAATACTTTAGGAGCGGTTGACACTACTTATAAATATTTAAATTCTGTTGACAGTCTATCTTTAGTAAGAGAATTCTTTTTTAATAATATAAAAGCGGATTTAAGCCAGCATATTTTGACAACTGGCGCATTAATAGCTGGAAGACCTATGATTAATAAGGAGGGCTTTATTGCTTTAATGATGGGTTATTATGCTACTTTATCAGGTTATAACGGTGATAATTCATATGTATTATTAAGATCTAGTGAAGCAGACAGAGCGGCTTTTAGAGATTCTTTAGAAAGTGTGGATATTACATTAAGTACAGGAACAATCACAGCTGAAAGTATAGCTAATATAGTAACACAAGTAAGAAATATTATTATTAATTTCACGCCAACTTTTGAATAATAGGTAAAAAAAATGTCATTACAACAAGGAAATTTAACAATAAATACTAAAGTTATTAGTTACGACATAGGAGGAAAAGTTAGAATACAGAAAGGAACTGCTACTAGAGTTCCATATCCACAGGTGAATGGAAGTTTAATTGTAGTTGAGGATATTAGTACTAAAATGTGTAAAATAACTATTCCTGTTAGAGTAACAGCAGAAACAAATAAAACTTTTGATGAGTTTTATAATAATGATGATAATAATGTAATTACTTTTAGAAATGAAAATTTTTCTGGCTGCTTTATGGAAGTAATACCAGAAAGGGAAGATTTAGAACTAGTTGATTATGTATTTATGGGTAATCCAGCAGTATAATTTAGTTGCTAATAAGTTAATAATGTATATTATATTATAAACATTATTATAATTTTATGACCACTAAAGATATTTGTAAATTTACTTTAAGCTCTCCAATAAAAGTACAAAGTGTTATTGATGGGAAAAATCAATTTATTGATCAAGATATTATATACTTACAAGCTCCTTCACAAAGACAAATGAGGGCAAGTTTAAAGTTAAGACAAAGTTTTTTAAGCTCTTTTAATCATTTTCTTACTATAGCTAACAGTAAACAAGAAAAGCAAAATACACAAGATCAAGTAATATCAGATGAGCAAGAAAGCGAGTTAATACCAGTAAAAGAAATTATTACTATTTTAAATTTTGGTGGTCAAGATATTGAGGAGTTTTATAAAATGTTCTATAATTTTGTAGAATATAACAATGTTTTATTTATTGATGAGTCTGCCACTCAGATATTACAAGCTAGTGATATAGATAGCAAACTTTCATTTAAAGATTATGAGTTGCTTGCGGCTACTTATATACAAATTTTTTTTACTCAATATTGGACTTAATAGACTTTGATAAAAAGCTAGAAGATATTGTTTTCGATATATCCTATCATTACAACGGTGGAATTAATATAGACTGGCTAGAGGCACAGCCTTATACAAAAGTCTTGCGAATTAAGCAACACTTAATTAATATATTAAAATCACAACAAAAACGAGATAATGTCTTTTGATACTTCCTTTTTAATACATTTAAAAGATAATATATCGCCAAAGCTACGGAAAATATCAAGTAATTTAAAAAACGCAGAAGCAAAGGTTACTAAATCCACAAGTAAAATGAGTGCTGGGTTTAAGAAGTTTGAGAAAAGGGTTGATTTAAGTGGAAAGGCAGTGAAAGCTTTTAAGGTTGGGGCGGTTGCTGCAACTGCTGGTGCTAGTGCTTCAGTAGTTGCTTTTGCAAGTATGGAAAAGGGTTTAGTAAATGTTAAAACCCTATTAGATAAAAGTGATTTAGATAAATTCTCACAAGATTTACTAAAGATGCAACACTCAGCAGTACAAGCTGGCTTTAGTATTTTAGATGTAAACAAAGCATTATTTGATAATGTGTCAGCTTCGGGCATGTCCACCTCCACTATAAGTGCTTTTAAGGAAGGGCAAATCTTAGCGAAAGCTGGTGTTACGGATTTAGGAATTGCGATTGATGGTATAACTTCTCTAGTCAATGCTTATGGAAAAGAAAGTACAAGTGCTAAATTTGCTGCCAACGCTTTATTTTCTGCTCAAAAAGCTGGTAAGACTACAGTTGCGGATTTAGCATCAAATATTGGTAATGTGGCTTCTAACGCTAAAATAGCTGGAATTAGCTTAGAGGAAACCCTAGCAACTATTTCGGCTCTTACAACTAGTGGTATTTCAACATCAACGGCGGTTACAGGTTTAAAGGGTGCTATTGCTGCATTAATAAAACCCTCACAAGAAAGTGAAAAATATTTTAAATCTTTGGGCGTGCCTTTTGGCGCTGCTAGTATTAAAGCGGAAGGCTTCACGAACATCTTAAAAAAATTAACTGAGGTAAGCAAAATCTATGGTACAGATACACTTGCAAAGTTAATACCAGCACAAGAGGCATTTACAGCTATTTCCGCATTAGGTGATGAACAATTAAAACTATTAAATAACACTGTCAAAAATATAAATACAGATTTTAAAAACGGAACTGGAATGTTAGATGCTTACGGCATGCAAATAGACACTACGGCAGATAAATGGGCTAAATTTATAGGAGCAACTAAAAGTGCTGCTGCAAGTATTGGTGAAACTATAACTGCATTTTTACCTTTAGAAAAAGCCACTAAATTTATGACACAATATAGTCAATTTCTTAGAACAAGAGATAAAGAAAAGCAAGCGGAAAAAGGATTATCATTTAATGAAAAAAAAACAATGAGGCACAAAGCATTAGGTTTTAATAGTGAATCTTTTAATGATAAAATGATTAATTTAATTAAAAGTAGTTTTAATCCTGTTAAAAATGATATGCAGAATATAGTTAATAAAGATATTAATTCAAATGCAGTGAAAAATATTTTTAATGGTCAATTAGATGTTAATTTTAGAAACGCTCCAGAAGGCATGTCTAGTATAATGACTAGTAATAAAAATAGTGGCTTAGATGTAGGACTTAACACAATAGGCGGTGCATTATGACAATAGTAAATGTGGCAAAATATCCACAAGCACAATTTAGAGATGAAGAATTTCATTATCAAGATAGCAATATAAATGGCGGTAGAAAAACTATAACTCATGAATTTCCAGATTCAAACACAAGAAATGTTGAGGACTTAGGCAAGCTTGAAAAGATTTACAATGTTAATGCCTTAATAGATATAACTACTAATAACAATAACTTAACAAAGTTCATTAAAGAATTAGATAAGCAAGGAGCTGGAACTTTAATACACCCTATATATAAAAAACAAAATGTAGTTGTTAAAAATTATAGTGTAAATGATAGTATAAGAGAACTTGGTATTGTTAGAATTAACATAGTCTTTGAAAAAGCTAGTCGAAATAAATTTCCAGTTAAGAAAAAAGGAAACCTGGGAAAGATTGCTAAATTTGTTGATGATATAAAAAATAATGAAGATAGCTTTTTGGGTAAAAGCTTTAAATCAGTGCAGAAGAATTTAGAAAAACTTAATAGTGCAACTACAGCAGTAAAAAAAGTTAGTAGACAAATGAAAAGAGCTACAGCATTAATAGAAGGCTCATCAGATGGAATAAGCGCAGCAGTTACGGCTATTAATGAAATAACAAATACAGCAGGGGCTTTAGTGCAAGCGCCTAGTAATTTGGCAAGTAAATTAAGAACAGCTTTTGACAATATAGAAGGGGCTTTTGATAATGCTTTAGACATATTTAATGTAAATAAAAACTTAACGCCTTTTAGTGCTGCCTCAGAAATATCACCTGTTGGAAATTCTGCTACTTCTATAGATATTAGAGCTAATCAAGAGTTATTAAATAATTATGTTAGTGTATCTGCTTTGGCAAGTTGTTATGAACAAGCAAGTTTAATAGATTATACAGATTTAGACCAATTAAATAATATAAAAGAAATATTAGAAAATTCTTTTAATAATTTATCACAAGATTTAGATAGAACTACATATAATTTATTATTAAATGTAAGAACCGCTGTTAATGATTATTTAAATGATTTATTACTATCTTTACCTAGAATTATAGAATATAAAACGCAATCTAATAATTTAACCAGTATAGTGTACGATTTTTACGGTCATTTAGATAATCTTGAAATTATAAGAAGATTAAACAAAATAAAAGACACTAGCAAAGTAAGTGGAACTATTAAAATATTAAGTTATGGCGAATAATATTTTTTTTGAAATAAAAGGTATTAAATATACTGGCTTTACTGATATTAGTATAAATAAATCATTAGAGGCTTTTGTATCCTCTTTTACAGCTACATTAGTAGCTAAGGAAAATACAGACGATACTAGAAAATCTTTGTCACCTATAAAGCTGCAAGATGAAATTAAATTATATATTGATAAAGATTTGGTTTTTACTGGTTATGTTGAAACTTTAGATATTAATTATGATAGTAGCTCTCATATGATTATGGTAGCTGGAAGAGATAAAGCAAGTGATTTAATAGATAGTAGCGCCAAGCCCAATAGCTATAAGGATATTAAATCTATTACTAGATTAATAGAAAAAGTTTTATCTGATAATGGATATAATAATATTACTGTTAGCAAATCTAGTAGTGATATTGATGATAATTTGGAAGATGGTGAGACTGTAAGTGTAGAATTAGGTGAAAGTATATTTACCTTTTTAGATAGATATGCAAAAAAAGCACAAATATTAATTACTACAGATAATAAAGGAAATATAGTAGTGACAAGAGAGGGTAGCAACACCATTAATACTGATTTAATAAGTATTAAAGGAAGTAATCTAAATAATATTAAAAAAGCCAGCATTAGTTTAAATACAATCGATAGATATAGATATATAGAAATGTATGCTGCAAGTGATAATATAACTCATGATAAAATTGGCGTTAATCAAAATGCTATTAGTGAAGATGATGCGATAAGAAGTCCTAGAAGGTTGATAATATTACCACAAGAAGCAAGTAAAACTGAAATATTGAAAAAGGCTGTTAATTGGCAAATTAATGTCAGAAGAGCTAAAGGACTAAGATATAATTGTACGGTTGTAAATTATAGAGATGAAGAATTACTAGGTAATCTATATAAAGTTAATACTTTAGTTAATGTAACAGATGATAAATGTAATTTAGATGGTCAATATTTAATTGCAGGAGTTACTTATAATAAATCATTAGAAGGAACAACAACAGATTTAACTTTAATAAATAAAGGTTGCTTTACAAATAACCCTTTAAGCTTAGTTAAAAATGAAATAGCTAGTAATTTTATAACTTAAAAAATTTATTAACTATTTTCTCAATTTTAGCTTTTTTATGGTTTAAATCAGTTATATAAGTATATAATTTACCACTTTGTCTAAATCTTACAAAATTATTTTTTTCTAATAGTTTTATGCTAGCTATATTATCTCCATAAGTTAAAGCTAAAATTTGAGTATGACCTTTCTTTTTACATTTTTTTAAAAAGCTAGGTAATACTTTACTCATGATTTTTTTATTATGATATTCTATTTCTTTTATTTCATATTCTAAATGAGGTATTGATTTTGGGTTGTTATCATAAAGCATTAAATGAATATGACCTATAACTTTACTATCCTTTTTAGATAATATGTTTTCAGCATATATAATATTAGGGTTTATGTTTAATTCATGATTCATCATTTTATTAAAATTAAGTTATGAAAATATATTAAAATATTTATACTATAGTGTAAAGAATTAATTAAGCATTAACTTTAGTTTGTCCAGCAGCATTTATATCTACTGCATAAGTGCCAGCACTTGAACCACTTGGAATAGTAACAGATAAATTAGCATTTTGATTTAAAACAAGTGAATTAGCATCACCTAGATTTATAGTTGAACCATTGATATTTACATTATTTTGACAATCCACTTCGATATCACCATTAGCTTTGAAGGTGATTTTATTACAACCTCTTGTTAAATTACCTATTGTAACCTCGGTAGGCTCCAAATTATTAGGTTGTAACAATGGATTATAGGGAAAGCCTATAGCATTGGTACTGCTTCCATTGGGTAGTATTACTAAAACCATACTGCCAGCGTTGTCATTACTTTGCATGTTGGAAGCGTAGCCGTAAGGATATAACATTAAAACATTAGGAATGATTTTTCCAGTAACTATTTCTACTTGAGCATAAGCCCCATTTTCAATGGTTTTTACAAGATAACCTTTTATTACTTCCATTTTTAAAAAATAATTTTATTATTATAATAAATAATAAATAAAAATATGGCAATAGATTTAAAGCTTACGCAAGATAGTTCGGGTTTATATGATATTAGCTTTGAAAATGGAGATTTTGAATTAGTAGATAATTTAGAAACTGCCTTATTAATGTCTATATTTTATAAGCAAAGAGCTAGTGTAGATCAAGTCAAAGTACCTCAATATAGGCAAGGACATTTTACAGACCTTGTAAATGATGATATTGATTATCAAGTGGGAAGTTTAGCTTGGAAGTTTAGCGAGCAAGTAAAAGTTACGGAAGCAAATATTAGTTTATTAGAAGATACTATTAGAACAGACGGCTTACAATGGTTAATTGATGATGAAATAGTCGATGATATAACCGTAAACGCCACAATAAATAATAATAATAATATTACTATTGATATAGCTTTAAAGCCTTTGAATGAGCAAAATAGCAAATATTATCAAATATTTTTAAATACATTTAATTAAAATAATGACTATAGAAAAACCAACGCTTAGCGAAATACAATCAAGATTAATTACTGATTTAATACAAACAGTAAATACAGGGGTTTCTGACACAACCAAGCATATTGATCCTAATTTAAGAAATAGTCTAATTAGAGGCTTATTAAATGCCCTAGCTGGTGGCATAAGTGATAACTTTGACGCTATACAAACATTACAAGAAGATTTATTTCCATATTCTACGGAAGATGAAGACATAATTTTAGATTGGGCTGCTACTTTTGGAGTCACACAAAAAGTTGCTACTACGGCAAGTGGTTTAGTAACTTTTACAGGAACGGCAGGAACTACTATTCCTAATGGCACGGCTATTCAAACGGCGACAGGTTTAGAATATACAACGCAAATAGATACTACTATAGCTAGTAATACTGTAAATATAACTTCTTTAAGTAGAGCTGGCTATGTTGTAACCGCCGTGACAAGCTCGGATCATAATTTAGCAAGTGGCGTTGAGGTAACTATTAGCGGCGCAACTGAAACTAATTATAATGTTACAGCTATAATAACTGTAACAGATACAAATGCTTTTTCCTATGAGATAACTACTACACCAACTACACCAGCTACAGGGAGTCCACAAGTTACTTTTGTAACAGCTAGTACTACTGTCAAATCTAGTGATGTTGGATTGAATTATAATGCTATAGAAGGAACGGAGCTTGATTTAATTAGTCCCATTAGTGGTTTAGACACTACTGCTTATGTTCAATATACTGAATTATCTGGAGGAACTAATATTGAAACTATAGAAGAATTAAGAACTAGAATTAATGCAAGAACATCTGCAATGGCTGCTCCTTTCACGGTTGCTGGCTTGCCTTCATTTATAAGAGAAAATAACACAGGAGTAACAAGGGTTTGGGTAGAAGCTGCCACGCCTTTGGCTGGTTATACTACTATATATTTTACTAGAGATAATGACACTAATATCTTGCCAAGTAGTGCAGAAGCCGCTGCGGTTAAAACTAGCATAACTAATGAAGAAACTGGGATATTACCAGCTAATATGTCAGAAAGTGCTTTAACTGTAAGTTCTCCTACTGCGGTTAGTGTAGATTTTACTTTTTCTGCTCTATCACCTAACACTACAGACATGCAAACAACAATTACTAATTCTTTAATAGATTATTTTAAAAATAACACTAATGTAAGTAGTAACATAACTTTAGACGATATAAAAAGAATTATATCAAGCTCTTTTGATAGTTCTGGCAATATACCAACATACACCTTAACAACGCCAAGCTCAGATGTTTTAATAGGTAGCGGAGAATTGGGAGTTTTAGGAACAATAACTTATCCTTAATATTATGACTAATTATATAGAAGTTAGAACAAATGAGGAGCAAACAGAAGTATTAAGCTCTTATTTACCAGCAAATAGATGTACAGCAATAAAAAATAATACAACTTCTAATTATAGAAAATTATTATCAGGTTTAGCTCCAGAATTTAGAAGAGTTAGAAATACTATTAATACTATTAGAGAAGATTATTTCCCTGAAACCACTACACAATTTATAGAAAACTGGGAAAAGCAACTTAATATACCAGATGATTGTATCGATGTAGCTAATAATATTGAGCAAAGGCGAAAAAATGTAATGCTAAAATTAAATAGTATTAATATTTCAACTAACAAAGAAATAGAAAATATGCTAGCAGCGGCAGGGGTTGATGCTACTGTACAAAATGCTTTAGATATAAGCTTATTTTTACCTTTAACTTTACCTTTTATTTTAGTGTCACAAGATACCGCCCCTTTTACTATAATAATTACTTTAGATACAAGTTTACAACCTGCTGGTTTACCCTTAACTTTACCCTTTACATTATCAAGCCAAGCTCCAGCAAATATAGAATGTTTATTAAAAAAATATATTCCAGCTCATTGCCAAGTGTTTTTTAGATATGCTTAAATTTTAAATAATAAGCTTTTTTTTCATATTATTTTATGATGAATTATATTTTATTTTTGTTTATCATATAAAAAACAAATTTTAAAATCATATGGCTAAATTTGATTCGAAAGTTGATGGAAATACAGTTGGTGGAGATGAATATAATAATATTGTCAATCCCTTAGCAAATTTAATTACTTCATCTGGACAAACTATTGATACTAGTAATACTCAAGTAGTAAAGGCGATAGCTGATTATGCTGCTGTTGGTACTTTTTATAGTGAGGGTGGCGTTGTTAATGCTTATTCATTATCAGCAATAGGAAGTAGGCTAGCTCCTAATGCTTATAGTGAAGGAATGGAGATAAGATTTAGAGCGGGTAATGCTAACACTGGAGCTGCAACAGTTAATGTGGCTGGCTTAGGAGTTAAGAGTATAAAGCAAGGTGACGGAAGCACAGATTTAACTGCTGGAGATATTAGCACAGATTTTGACACTAGAGCTAGATATGACGGCACTGTTTTTAGATTATCTAATGTTAGTGATGTTGGTAATTTAACAGTAAACGGTAAATTTAATACTACAGCAACAAGTGCAACTATTGCAAGTGGTGCTATTACATATAGTTCAGTTTATACAAAAGTTGATACTGAAGGCGGCGCAAGTAGTGATAATTTACATACCATTAATGGCGGTACAATAGGAGATATAGTTTTTATTAGTCTAATAAATAGCTCTAGGGTAATAACGCTGCAACATTTAGTGGGTAATATAGCATTACACCCTGGTAAAAGTGTTTCTTTTTATGATACGCAAGATTTTATTGCTTTAAGATATGACGGGAGTCGTTGGGTTGATTTTGGCAGAAGTTTTGAAAAAGATTTTGCCTTTAGTAAAGTAACAAATGGCTATCAATATTTACCTAGTGGCATGTTATTTCAGTGGGGTAATAATATAGTTTCATCAGGCACTACAGTTACTTTACCATATGCTTTTAGCACAGCTTTTTTTACAGCAACTACTTCTCACAGAGGAACTAGCAATAGTGTAATTCATACTTACAATAGATCAGGGCTAACTGGTATAGTATTAAACCATAACGCAGGAGGGTCTAAGGAAATCTCATGGTGGGCGGTAGGATATTAGGGTAAATTATGAAAGAAATAGAAATTATGGAAGAAAAGAAAGTTGTACTAATTAAAGTAAAATACAATCAAGAAACGACTAAGGTTGAGGGCTATTTTCCTAGCTTTATAAATTACCCTAATAATGTAATAGATGAAGAAGCTAAAACAATAGATGGTTCTCCTTATATTGAGATTAGCGAGGAAGAGCATCAAGCAGCTTTAGGGCAAGAAATGGCTGTAGTTGATGGTGCTTTAGTTGAATACACTAAAACAGATGATGAATTAATAGCAGAGCTTAAAAACTCTAAATTAACAGCATGTATTTCATATTTAACAAGCACAGATTGGCAAGTAATAAGAAAAGCTGATTCTGGAGAAGCTATGAAAGATGGGGTTGCGGAAAATAGAGCCTTAGCCAGAAGCTTGCAAACTGATATTAATGAAGCTAGCACTATAGAAGAGCTACAAGCAATAAACACGAATTTTGAATAATGGAAGTTACTTTACAATTTATTATTAACACTTTTTTGTCAGTATGTGGGGCTTTAATTTATCTAGTTATAAATAACTTTAAAAGCAGAATACACACTATAGATAAGAGAATTGATAAAATAGAGGTTGATGTAGATAATAGAATCTATAAAATAGAAGTCGATTTTATACCAAGAAAGGAAATTGCTTCTGAAATACAAGCTTTACAAAAAATCATGGAAAATAATTTTGCAAATTTAAACAAAGATGTAAAACGCTTAGAAGATAGTTTAAATAGTAGAATAAATTTAAGTGAAAAGCTTTTTATTAAGCGAGACAAATCTTAATCAAGTAAAGATCTTAAATGATTCATTTGTTTATAGTTTTTTTTTATTTCTAAAATTTGTGTATTTATATGGTCTACTGCATCTTGATTGATTGTTTCTAATATATCTTTTCCTATTATATTGTAACATTCTATCCGCTCTAACTCATTACTTACATTATCTACTAAACTTATTCTTCTATTAACTTCTATTAAGGTTAACATGTTGCAATTTTATTAATTTGCTTTATAATAACACTATTATTATTATAAAAAATAGAATTATGCAGTTATTGAGACTATTTACATTAGGAGTAACAAAGTTATTAAAATTAGACCCAATAAAAGCGGTATTATATGAAGTAGCAAGAGTTGCTATAACTAAAGGATTAAAAACAATAACTAAATCTTCAAAAAATACATTAGATGATGAGATAATAAAGCCAATTATTAAATCCTTAGAAAAAAATAATGCCTAGATTTTCTAATAAATCAAATGGTAAATTAACCACTTGTAATATTAGATTACAAATATTATTTAACCAAGTAGTAAAAAATTATGACTGTTCTATCTTAGAAGGTTACAGGAGCAAAGAAAAGCAACTTGCTTTATATAAAGATAAAAAAACTAAAGTTAAGCACAGCAAGCATAATATGAGTCCTAGTTTAGCAGTTGATGTAATCCCATATCCTTTACCAGATAACTGGGGAGAAGGTAACAGTAAAGAAAAAGCAAAGTTTTATCACTTTGCAGGATATGTTAAAGGAGTTGCAATATCTAATAATATAAAAATTAGATGGGGAGGAGATTGGGACAGTGACAACAATTTCAATGATCAAACATTTGATGATTTAGTACACTTTGAACTAATTGATTAATTACAAGATTTACTATAAACGAATTTTACAACTTTCTTTTTAGAAGGATTTTTAATAATGGCTTTTTGAATTTTTAACCAGTTTCTCAATAAGAAAATATCTTTTTTTGTTAAGTTTTCTATATAATGCTCTTTATGATTAAAAAGGTACTTCATCTTCAATAAAATTATTATCTAAATTATTATTAATAGATTCATTATTACTATTTTTTTTCTTATAATCAAACAATTTTATATTATGTTCATATCCTTGAACGGCTATTTCAGTGATTTGCTTTTCTACTCCAGTGCTATCTTGATATTTTCTGGTTTGGATTTTACCTTCCAAGTAAATTAAATCTCCTTTTTTAAAATAACTTTCTAATAATGTTATTAAAGCTGGTTTATTAACCACGACTCTATGAAATTCAGTTTTTTCTTTTTGCTCTCCACTAGTTTTGTCTTTCCATTTTTCAGAGGTGGCAATGCTAAAATTAACTATTTTATTTCCATTACTAAATTGCCTTAATTCAGGATCTTTAGTTGCTCTACCTATTAATGTTACTTTGTTTAAACTAGTCATATTATTACTTATAAATTAAGATAATAATATACAATATTTATGTTATATTGTAAAGTCTTAAGTAGTTATTTCTATAAATTTTATATGCGGATATCTTTTTAAAAACAGCTTTTTTCTTATTATATAAGCCTCTGTTTTAGTTGGTTTAGATTTTACTTCCAAAACTGTTTCTTGTCCATTTTCAATATAATATGCTTCTGGTTTATAAGAGATTTGTCTTATAGTGTTATTTTGATTATCTTTGAAACTCTCTAATAATATATATCTAGGTTTAGTTTTTAAATCAGATATATAGCCAGCTTTTTGCTTTAATTCTAATTCTTTAATATACTTATATTCTGCTTTAGAATCATAAACTTTTTTACCTACAGTAATTTTTATATTACCATATTTATTTCTCTTTTTGCTTTTATTATATATTGACTTCATAAAAAAACTTATTATTATAATAAATCTCTTTATTTTGCTTAAGCCTCTTTTTAGGGGCTTTTACTTAGCTAAGTATTAATTGAGCTATTCTTTTCCAGTCTTTACTATCATTACTAATAAAGCAATTATTATTATAATAATATAATGCCTCGTGGTAAGTGTAATTATATTTTTTAGCTATATGTTTTATAAATATTTTTTTCATTTTATTTAATAAAGTTATATAAGCATAATGCACTATTTATACTTTATTGTAAAGTTTATTTTAAAAGTAAATTTATATTATAATATTAATCTTGAGTTTTAAAAATCATTATTTATATTAAACAATAAATTAATAAATAGAATTATGGAAAAAACAGCAAATCCAGATACATACTGCAAAGATATTATATGCAGCTGGAAGCCTAGAATATCACTGTTAAAACAAAAAAATAAGCTCTTCAATACTATTATGTTTGTTGAACAGCTAAATAAATTAAAAGATAAAAAAACATCGGTAAACTATTTTAGTAGTATTGTAAACGGAAAAGTAAACATTACTACTAAATCAGCTGATATCATTGAAGAGTTGCTACGGAGATTTGAAAAGAATATTTAACTTTCATTAATAGAGTTGATTAAGTGAATTAATCTTTTTTGAGTAACCTGGCATTTAATTGCATTGAAGCTTTTTATAAATGTTAAATCATGTTTATTTAAATCAACATCCGATAAATAATCTAGTCCATAGAAAAAGTAATCTATGTTTGTTTCAAATATTGCAGCTATATCATATAATGTAGACGCAGAAACTCTATTATCTGCTGATTCATATTTTTGTACTTGCTGCGCACTAACTCCAATTTTTCTTGCTAATTGTCCTTGTGTCATATTTGACAATTTTCTTTTAATTTTAATTTTCTTTCCAACATGTATATCCATAACATTTGCTTGTTCTATATTTTTCATAATTACCTTTTAGTTAGTTAAATTAAATCTAATAATGATAGTAGCTTAGCTTTTTGATCTTCATCTAAACGATCAAATTTTTGAAGCGTATCTTTTTGTACTACTTTGTTTTTCCGCTCTTCATATCCTTTAAAAAAATAGCTAATTTCTACTTTAAATAAAATAGCTATATTATATAATATGCCAGCACTAACTCTAGTGTGTCCTACTTCATATTGTAACACTTGAGACGCTGATCTCCCTAATGATTCAGCAACATCGCTCAAAGTTAATCCAATAACTTTTCTTTTTGCCCTAATTTTACGACCAACAAACAGGTCAACTTCTTTACTCATTTATTTAATATTAATTTATGTTATAATGTATATTGGATAAAAAATAATAATCAATAATAAAGTTTAATATTATTAAATTTCTATATAAAAATTAAAAATTAGCTTACTTTATTATAACTAGTATTTTTCTTGAATACCTTATAATATATGTATCATTACTAGCAAATAGTACGTTTTAATATGTTAGTTTATGAAAATAAAAAATCTAAATTAAAAAAAAATTTAATATTATTTAAAAAAATGCTTTACTATAATTATTAGTAAATTATTTATATTAATGGGGCTAATAGTTGGTTCGCTACCTCCTTTAAAACAGTTTGACCTTTACTGATAGCCCCAATCTTAAAAGGTAACGCATTTTAGAGGTCATATAATGCAAGATTCTAAAGGATTCATTAAAATACAAGGTTTAGTTATGGACACTGATATGGATAACCTTCAAATCTTATGTAAGAGCTGTAAATCAAGTAAAGGTGCAAAGATAATTAAAGGGGGCGATTATGACTAAAGAAACAATAATATTCTACAAAGAATGGCTCACATTAATTAACTCTCTTCCTGATAAAAGTAGGTTAGAATTTTACGATTTAATTTTTTCTCAAGATAAGGTGGTTTTGTCTAAAATAAAAGATGCACATTTGCGCTCTGTTTTAGATTTTGTTCAGCAAAAAATAGATAAAAACCATGTAAAATATGAGGAAGTTATTACTAAAAGAAAACTCGCTGGAATCAAGAGTGGCGAGGCACGAAGGAAGAAAGGAACAAAACGAACAAGTGTTCATTCTGTTCAACAAAAAGGAACAAAACGAACTGATAGTGATAATGTTAATGATAATGTTAATGATAATGTTATAAAAAAAACTAAAGCAAAAAAAGATTTTTTTGGTTTTGATATTCCTACTTTTATTGAAAAGAAAACTTTAGAAGATTTTATTGAAAATAGAAAAACACTGAAAAAGCCAGTTACAGAAAACGCAATGAAAAGACTTTTAAGCAGTTTGAAAAAATTAGAAGCAGAAGGACAAGATGTTAATGCTTGCATAGATAACGCTATCTTGAATGGCTATAGCGGAGTATTTTCAATTAATCAAAAAAGTATTAATCAAAATATTTCTGGTTATAAAAATTCATATGACCCAGCAAAAGCAAAAAAAGATTTAGATGATGTTTATAACAACCTAGAAAATCAGCAAAGAGGTAATTATGCAAACTAGTAGAAATTTTATTGAAAAAATTCAAAATATTTATGGTAATCAGTACAATATAGACCAATTACAAGTTATTGTTAGTAAGACCAAAAACTATAGTCAGGAGGCTTTAAGCTATGCTGTTAATAGTTTAATAGAAAAATTCAAGACTTTACCAAGCGTACCTAATGTTTTAGAACATTGCGAAAACGGAGCGGCACACAATCCAATAATAATTGTAAGTAAACAAAATAATATGACAGCGCAAAGCTTTAAAGTAAGTCAAGCAATTTATAACGGCTGGTTCTCTGATCTTAAAATCGATTTAAACGGTCATAAATGCACTATAACGCCACGAAACGAAAAAAACAATGCAATGCCAAGCAAAATATTTGAAACATATATTATGACGCATTTATTAAAGAATTTGCTTTTTGCATTACCAGATGATGTTGAATTGATTGAGTGGAACTATTTAGGCTATTACAAAAATAAAATTTATACTTTAGATGGTAATTTTGCATAAAGCACAAGGGCAAGCAATTTATAACTTAATTATTCATGATAAAATGAATAGGGGTACATGCCCTTGCAAAAAGTAATATAATTTATTAATAATATAATGTCAATTAAATAAAAATTATGAAAAAATATTTTTCCACTTACTATGATAAAAACTACATAATAGCAGAAATAAAAATGATGCTTAAAATAAAACAAATTAGTGGTTTAAAAAGAATTTCATGTTTACAAATTCTAAGAAATAAACTTGAAATAGGAGAGAAATATATTAATCAAAAACAGAAAAATTTATTTATAGATTTAAGTAATAAAATTAGAAAAGCTAAAACACATGAAGATATAAAAAATATCTTTTATTAAGTACTTTACACTTTAATACAAACTTTGTATATATGATTATATAATTTAATTAAAATATAAAATGAATAATGCACGAAGAGAACTAAGCGACGCAATATATGAGAATGATATTAAGTTTGTTAAAAAGTTGATTGACAAAGGATCAGATGTAAATCAGGCTAATAAATTTGGAGAAACGCCTTTACATATTGTAGCACAAGAAGGTCAACTCGCTGTAGCACATCTATTAATAGATAGAGGAGCAGATGTGCATCTGGCTAGAACTGATAATGGAGAAACGCCTTTACATGTTGCAACACGATATGGTCAACTCG
>JGI24006J15134_10000192_pt1 | contig 44101 bp, 18 predicted proteins | sample LinPmetageLP53_FD_15134 | JGI IMG/M metagenome (IMG submission 15134)
AGTAGAATGTCTTATTCAGCCCCTGAGTGGATCGCTGATAAGAAGCAAGGTGGTGTGTTATTATTAGATGACTGGAACCGTGCAGACGTTAGATTTATACAAGCTTGTATGGAACTAGTGGATAGACAGACATATATCTCATGGACTCTCCCTAAAGATTGGCACATCATACTAACGGCGAACCCTGACAACGGTGATTACATGGTTAATTCTGTGGATACTGCACAAAAGACTAGATACATTACAGCAAATCTTAAGTTTGATATAAATGTATGGGCTCGATGGGCAGAAGAAAATGAAATAGATACTAGATGTATTAACTTCTTATTATTACACCCTGAGCTAGTTACGCAAGAAACTAATGCAAGATCTATATCAACATTCTTTAATAGTATTTCAAGCATTAAGAAGTTTGAAGACCAGTTGCCACTAGTTCAAATGATTGGTGAAGGTAGCGTAGGTAATGAGTTCGCATCTATGTTCACTACATTTATTAATAACAAATTAGATAAGCTAGTAACTCCTAAAGAAATAGTGACTGGACCAGTAGAAGTATTAGAGCAAGTAAAAGAGTGTATAGGTAAAGACGATAACTATAGAGCTGATATAGCTAGTCTTTTAGCTACAAGAATAGCTAATTTCTCTGTCGCTTTCTCAAAAACGGACACTGTAACTCAAAAAATGCAAGAGCGACTCATTACGCTGTGCACAAAAGACTATTTTGCTAATGATTTAAAATACTTAGTAGTTAGGACTATATTCAATGGAAATAAGCAAAAGTTTAATAAAATGATGATGAATCCAGCTATTATTAAAATGACAATTAAATAATATGGCAAGTAAAAATATACACGCAGGAGAATTCCCGGATCAAGCAGTAATTGATCTGGGATTCGAAGACGGAGCTGAGACAGGATTTGTTTGCAGTGATGTAGAAACTATATATTTATCAGAATCAATATCTATGTATGATAAAATAAAAGACCTTTTAACTTTAGAAACAACATCTGATTTAACATTAGTTAAAAAAGCTTTTGTTTTACCTATGCATAATGTATCAACTGATAGACTTAAAGCTGCTCTTAAAGAACATAAGATTAGTATTACTAATGATTATGAGAAAGCTGATTTTATTATTCCGCATACTAATTTCTATGATCAATATAATAACGTTGATAATATTCCACAAAGCAAATTAATGTTTCATTTATATAATGGGTATTTTCAAAATGATCATAGAAAACTAGTTGAAGATTATCATAAAGATACTGGAAATAATGTTATTCTAGATAAAAGATCATTAGGTGATAGACATCAATGGAATGTAGATTATACTAGTGCCCCATATGATAGTTATTGTTTTAGTAAAATGGCATTAACTTTAGCAGACATGGTTGATAAAGGCGAGATGGAAGTTGTTGAAACTGACACTATTCTTAATCAATCAGCTAATAGAGTTCCTTTGACTGAAGAGTTAATGGAAGACATTAAAAAGATGGTAGATAATTACTGTGCTAGTGAGGAAGAGATAGCAATGGCTGGTAAGATAATCCCAACTATTGATCCTACAGGGGAGCCATACTTATTATATAAATATGCTGAAGATTTTTTAGATAATATATCATATAAATATAATAGAAATAAAGATGTGTTATACTGGATGGATAAATGGAATATATCTTATCTATCGAGATTGAATGCAGAACAAGCTATTAAACATTTTGAAGACAACGGACTACTAGATTCAAGGTGTTTTAGAGCTTTAGAAGTAAAATGTAGACAAGAAATAAGTATACACAATCGAGAATTATACACATTCAAAGTTCAAGTTAAACCCGAGTACAGGAAGTATATGCAAGACTAACTGTGAAGAGTTGTCTGATTAACAGCTCGTGTTTAATTGATGCATAGAGGGGGCCTGAGATGGTCCCCAATATGTTTAACCTAATAAAAATTAAAAAATGAAAGAAAAAATTGCACTAATAGACGGTGATAGTCTTATTTATTATGAAATGGGTAAGCCTACCCTAGAAGAGGCTTTAAGCAGTTTAGATGGAAGATTACATCAAATGCTTCAACAAACAGGAGCTACAAAATATGCAGGATTTCTTACATTAGGTAGATGTTTTAGATATGCAGCAGCTAAAACTAGACCTTATAAAGGAAATAGAAAATATGGAGATAAACCTATTATTTTTCCTGCTATAAAAGAGTATTTAAAACAGGAATGGAAATTTACATTTATCCCTGAATTAGAAGCAGATGATTTAGTATCTATATATCACGGTGATAATACAGTTATATGTAGCCCTGATAAAGATGTATTGTATCAAAATGCTGGTATACATTATAATTATGGAAAAGCAGAAACTGTAGTGCAAGACACAAACGGTGCTCTAACATTTTTATGGAAACAAATGCTTATGGGTGATAGTACAGACGGTATTCAAGGAATACCAAAAGTAGGTGAAAAAACAGCTGATGCATGGTTACAAAGTCCAAATACAGATCAAATGCCTACATTTGTATTAAATAAATATATAGAAAAGTTTGGATATGCAAAAGGAATTACTAACTTTGCAGAGACATTCAAACTTGTATATATCCTAAAATCCGAAGAAGACGTTCTAAGGGAGACTGGTATCGAGCTAAGTAAATTAGTTATTAACGATATAAAACAGTCAGAACAATTATGGTAGTGAAATGTAAACAATTAACATATACACCAGTAAACGCATTGTCGTTTAGGATAAGTGGAGGTACTAAAACTATAATACCTCACAAAATTAATAATATTATTCAATCTCTAGAAGGTCCAGAAGGAATCATTCAATCTTTAGGTGTAAAAGCAGATATAAAAGGAATTAAATATCAAGTAAATATCATTGAAGAGAAGTGGTATAAAAATATACTAACTTATGAAATTTCTTGTGCAAAAAGAAATAAATCATCTATATTTATAATGCCTATGCTAAGTGGTAATAGAAATTTATTTTTCTGGAATCAATTATTTTTAAATTGCTTTATAGCAACAGAAGATAATAAAAAATGTATAGTATTATTATTTAGATATTCATCAGATCCTTTGTTTATGAAATTTGAAAAAGCTTTAACTAAATTTAGAACATTTATAAAGAAAGAAGATCCTCACCCCGGCTTTATATACTTTGTATTTAATATACCTGATACTCACTATAGAGATTATCTTAAATTTATAGATGGAAAATATTCAAAATTAAGTAAATTATATAAAATTGATTTATTAGAATTTCATAATTTTGATGTTGATAGTTTAATAGGAAAAGTAATATTTCAATCTCTTGAAAGAAAAAAAGAACTTGAAGAAAAGTTAGGATGTGAACTAGATGAAGGCTCAGAATTATTAAGTATAATAGACATAGAAAACGAAACATTTAACCCAGAAATATATTTTTAAAATGACAAAAAAAGATAAAAAAGTAAAAATGTCTGTTCCAGAAGGAATAGAATTTGGTAAACCTTATGCTATGGATACTACGCGTAGTTCTTATTATTATGATTTTAATAGAAACAAAGGAAATGCTACTTCATTTAGTGAAAAATTAGATATTGAAGTGTTAGCTATAACTAGTCTATTAAAACAAAAAAACAAAGCTTATGGTAATACAGCATTAAATCCTACTAATGTATTTAGTAAATTAAATTCTACTGAAGCTATATGTGCTAGAATAGATGATAAATTAGCAAGAATAAAAAACAAAGGAATTAATGATTTAACTGAAGACACCGTTGATGATTTAATTGGATATCTACTATTATTAAAAATGTCTATGTAAAAATAGGGGGCTTAACGCCCCCTTATTTACTTTCAAACCACAACTTCCCCCTTTTTTCCCAACTTACCGTTATTGAGTCTTCTCATAGATCTCTGCAAATTTCACTAAACCATTAAGACCCGGTACAAATTTAAATGTATATTTTCCTTTTTCACTTTTATCTGGATTATCATCTTCTCCAAACATACTATCAAACATTTCATCTCCAAAATTTCCAGCTAATTTAATTATATTTGATCCAAAACTCATTAATGGAATACCTGATGCTCTAGGTCCTGTTAACTCTGTCCAGTCATAAAATACTGCAACTTCTCTATATGTTCTATTTAATACAGAATATAATTGTCGACCAGCCCAAGTCTGTCTTATATCTTTTTTACCGTCATCATCCCAATCTGCTCCTAACATCATAATAGATATCATTAATAATAGTACTGCTCGTATTTCTGCTAAACCTGCTTTTATATTAGCACGTTTCATATCTACAAATCTTTTAAAAGCTTCTTCTTTTTCTTCTTTTGTATTATATTCAAAATCTGATTGTCCTTCTTGTTCCGCTATAAACTTTTCAAACTCTAATTTAGCTTTATTTTCTTTTACATCATATAAATTAAAAGCTCCAAATGTAGTAATATCAGCTCCTATTCTTAATATATCTGCCCCAACATTTTTAACTACTTCTGTTAAAATAAATTCTGTATTTACTACTTCTTCAAACGATTTAAATGGCTTATCTTCCCCTATATTACCCCAAAGAGATCTCCATGTACCTTGTTCAAAGTTTTCCATTACATAATCATAACGTAATCTTCCCATTCTTTCTAGCGCTAACCCAGGTAACCAAGATCTATAATGTATAAATAATCTATTTATTAATTTATTTTGAGAGTTATATCTATTAGTTTGCTTTACTGCACCTTTTACTTTACTTCCTTGTGTGTCTACTTTTTCTCTAAAACTTCCCCAATTATTTCTTTCAATTCCTTCCCCTTTATTAAGTACTCCTGGAACAGTAGTAATATATCTATCTTCTACTCCTGTTGCAGTCCATTTTGGATTTTCTTTAAATTCTACAGAGTCATAAATAGATACAGTTCCTTCAGGCAAGTATTTAAGAAGGTCTAGCTTACCTGTTTCAGGATGAACTCCATAATTTCTAGCCATAGCTACAGTTATTATAGAGTCAAGAGTTCTATCAGCTCTAGCTAAAAGCTCAAACCATCTATCTCCTGTTATAAGTTTTCCTTTAGTTGTACTTGATAATAAATCAGCACGTCTACCAGATAGATCTTCTAATGTAATATCAAAGTATTCAAATAAAGCTCTTAGTTTAGGATCTTTACTAAAGTATGATGATATACCAAATCTAATATCTGTATTATCATAGTACAAGTTTTTACTCCCTTGAGTAAATAAACCAATAAACCCTGCGCCAAATGCAGCCATAGCTACACTTTGTCTAAGTCCTAAATTTGCTACAGTATGAAATCCTTTTATTGCTACTACACTTTTAAGCATACTAACGTCTTTTCCTCCTACAGATATAATTTTATCTAAAGTTTTCATATTTTGACCAAATAATTCTGCATCAATAAACTCAGTAATAGTTTCTGCATTAGTTTTATCTAATCTTCTAAGAAGCTCACTACCTTCTTTTACAAGACTTCCTTTTTTATCTTCTGCTATCTCTTCTATAATTCCTTCTCTATATAAAGCTTCCATCATAAGTAGCTCTGGAGCTATTTCATTAAGATATTTATAATTATATGCTGCTGATCCTAATAAATATAAACTTTTACCTAATTCTTTACTTTTTAAAGAAGGATCAGGGTTTCCTTCAGAATCTTGTAATGATACAGTATGATACCTAGGAATATGTCTAATAAAATTACCATCTAAATCAGTTTCTCCAAAAGATTGTTCATGTTCTCTCATCTGAAATTTATCTAACATAGATTGAGTTAAATTTCCAAAATTCCAACCATTTTCTATAAGTTCATCCATTAGATTTTTATGTATGTCAGCTATATAATTTGAATCTTTACGAATTCCCATTATATCAAGAAACTCTTTAGTTTTTCTTTTATAAAAATCATAAAAATTCTTTAAAGCAGGAGTTGTTTGAATCCTCATATAATCTTCAGATAAATATTTAGTTAATATTGCATTATTATCTGTAATTTTAATAAATGGATTTGTAGGATTAAGCCAAGATGTTTCTAAATTTGGATCAAATTTCTTTAACCAATTAGCTCTTGATTTTTGTATCCTAATTTCTCCTCCTCCTTCTTCGTCAATTAATTTAAAAGCATTCTGTTTAAAAAATTCAAATTGAGTTGTATATAATTCTTCATCTACTATATAATTAGTTTTAAACCAATTTATATCTCTTTTCTCTATAGCTCTTTTTTTATCAATCATGAATTGATTATTAAATCTAGAATGAAGAGACATAGTGTCTGAATTTATTAATGCATCATAAACAATTGGTCCCTCTAAATCATTATTCCGTCCCCAGGCAAATAAATCTTCTTGTATTGTAGCTATTTCTGATGCTAAATCTTTTTCTACTTCTACTAATTTATCTTCTACATTACGTTTAAGTTTATGTATAAACCTTAATGCAGGATGAGATTGATTTGATCTGCTAACCCAATCAGCTGTTAATTTACCAATTCTTCTATTAAAAGTATCAATACTATTAACTCCTTCTTTTTTAGCTAAATCTACTAACCTCTCAACCATTTTTTGTTGTATTTGTATAATAACATTAGAAATGTCATATCCAATTACTTGTAACATATTTTTTAATTCTTCAGCTTTTTCTGACTCTCCTCTTTTCTTATAAACAGTTACTAATTCTTGTATAGCTGTAAAATTATTAAAGTGTTTTAATTCATTATATGCACTAAGTAGTTCTTCTTCATTCATATAGTCTACATTAAAACTCCCATCTTTTAAAGTTTTCTCTTCTGTTTTAAGAGCTTTATTAACTCTTTTAACTAGTTTAGTTGATTCTGTAATAACTAAATCTACATTTTTATCTAATTGTAATCTTTGTAATATACGTCTAGAAATTTTTATTTTTGCAGCTAATCGTTTTTTCTGTGCAAAAGTAGCTCCTTTCTCTTGCTTCATTAACATTTTTAACCTTCTACTCTCAGCTGTAACTAATTTATCAATATTTGCTATAAAAGTTTTTTCTTCAGCTACAGGTATTTGAGCTAAAAAAGGATTATCTTCTACTCCTAGCTGTATATCATTAACTTTATTTAAAGGAAAACCATTACTATCAGTTTTATATTGTAATAGAATAGGTATAATTCTAGATTGTCTTATCTTAGAGACTCCATATTGCTTAAGTAAGGTGTTTTTATACTCTCCCATCTGTAAACTATATGTCTCTTTGTTATTTAAAAAGATATCTTTTTCTAATTTAACTTTACCATTTTTTCCTATGTAAGCTCCTGCTTTTGTAAGGTCTATTATTTTAGATTTATAATCATATATTGCAGCCGATCCATCAGCAAAGAAAGCAATAAGATCCATAGTTCCTCCTACATCTTCTTTTCTATTCATTAAAAACATTTCTGTTCTTATTTCTACTCCCCCTTTAGTTCCTTCTTCTTTATTAATTTTATTATTTAAATTTTTTATTTCTTTTATTAAATTATTAGCATATAAAGATAATTTTAAAAATTGCTGAGTATTATATTCTGTATATTCATTTTGTATTTCTGCAATTGTTTCTTGTGAATTACCTGTATAAGAATTAACTAACCTTTCCATAAGTGAATGTACTCTAGTACCTGATTGAAGACGTACTTTAGACCATGCTTTATTATAAGCTTCTAATTTAGAGTCATAAGGAGTATAATTTCTTTTCTTATATCTTAATGCTGCTTTATCACTCATTCTTTTTGTAATGACATCTCCAGTAGTTAAAGACTCAGTAGTTGGTCCTACATACATATATCTAGTAATTTGAGTTTCACCATTCTCACTTAATTTTTGAAAATATGGATTACTTTCTACAGAAACATCTACTTGTTTATATAATCTAGCATCTCTTTCTAACTTTTGTAGTGGAGTTAATTCTGTATTAGAGGTTTCTTGGTAAAAAACTTCACTAGGTAACTTTAATGTGCTTGGATCAGATTTTAATACGTCTTCTAACCTATTATTTAACAGCACTTGTGCAGAGTGTAGGAATGGATCTGTGGCCGCTCGGCCTAATATTGTATTTAAAAAGTTCATTACTTTTTCCCACCATCTTTGTAATCTCGATAACTTAGAAGGGTCTGTTTCTTTACTATTAAGTAGTGTATCTTTTTTAAGTATATGTTTAGCTATAACTTTACCTATAGCTTCTCTTTTTAACATGTCTATATTACCATTATATCTCTCATAATAAAAACCAGAAGGATCAGATATTTCTTTAAACTCTTCATAGTTTTCTATTAATGTATACATTGAATTATACAACGGATTCATATCCGCTTTTAAAAATTCTACAAAAAAGTGAGCAGCTTCTTCAGGAAGAGTGTCTTCACCTTTTTTATTTTTTGTAATTTCAATTACACGGTTTAATAAATCTGCACGGGCAGTTATATCTAACTTATTACCTTGTCTATCATGTATATCTTCAACTACAGATACAGGAATTTTCATTGTGTTTAAAAAGTCTTTAAGACTTTCTTCTAATAGCCCTTTTCTATGTTCATTTTCTAAAACAAGAGCTTTATATTTATACTTACTTATATTTTGTGATGCTTCAGCTACAATTGACATAGCTTTTGGATTAATAGATATATTAATTTCTCCTTGATTATTTTTAGGTACAAAATTACCTAAACTATTTAACTGTCCTTTTTCAGCTTTATATAAAAGTTCTAGATATACAGCATATGCGGCATCTTTATCTTTTATTACATCATTAATTTGAGAATACAAATTAGATGGGCTACCAGAATTGGTGTACACATCTTGAATTTGTCCATCTTCTTTTCTTACTACATTACATGCCATATTTTAACAAGGTTTATGATTATCTTTAAGTTCATTTATATTAGTAGGAGTATATGTTAATGTATTATTTTCTACTGGAGCGTTATATGCAGCGGTTGATTTATCAAGTATAGTAATTTCAAAAAAGTTTCTTAGAGATTTACCCTCTAAAAACATGTTATTTTTAGGACTTTTAACAAATTCTCCCCAATTTTTATGCCCTTCTTTTTGAGCTATTTTGGCTTTTAATTCTGTTAAATTATTAACGCCAAAAGTACTAAAATTAGTTGACTTAGACAAACCTTTTAAATTAGTTTGTATTTTAAGATTTAATTCTATTTGAGTACCATCTGGTAAAATCTTAATCCCTTCTGTAATTTTATCTGTAACTATTTCAGGAAAGTTAATCATAGTTTTATTTTTACTTTTTATTTGATTAACTACAGCCTCAGTTAAATTTAACTTATCTCTTCCAAATTGATAATTGTTTGACTCAACAATTGATAATTGCTCTTTACCTAATCCAGGTTCTTTTAAATGCCCATAAATACCTCTTTTATGATGTCTTTTATACTCATGCGTTACAACTCCTTTTATTTCAGACTCTCCTATTTTCTTAAAATGTATTTTATAATAAGTATCTCCTGATTGTCCTGATATTCCTTTACGAGAAGCCTTTTTTCTAGGAACAATTAAAGTAATTCTTCTATCACCAAAACTAGGTGTATTAAATATGTCAGAAGCAGCAAATGTTTTCCATTTTTGACTTCCAGCATAGTACTGTTTAGTTAATCTAGGATTATCCCAAGAATTATCTAAAAAGTCTTCATATATATGTTGTATTTCTATAGGATCAGTCTTAGGATTTTCAAACATTTCTTTAGTTTTCTCTATAATAGCTTTACCTGGTAAGGCTTGGAAGAATGCTGTTGGATGAAATTGTGTTCCAGACTTAATAATACTATATTCTAAAATAGATTCTGCTAGAGCTTGTGAAGCTCCTTCTTTAGTAAATAACTCATTCCAAGAATCAGATAAATTATCAATTTCATCTATTCCATATTTATTAGAAAGTAATCTTAATTTATCAACTGTATAATCAAAAGCAGTAGGATCTGTAAATTCTTGTATTTGTGGTAATAAATCTTTTATTAATAGATTATCTGGATACGCATCTTTAGCTTTATTTATTAATTTAGGTAAACTATCTGGGCCTTGGAATAATTTTTTCATTTTATCATTTAATGTTATTCCTTCAGAATTAGGTGTAGTTTGCCATATATAAGAAGTAATAAAATTATCAAATTCTTTTAAATGATAAATAATTTCATCTTTACTTACTCCGTCATTTATAAGATTTTCTGCTAATTGTTCCATATATTTTTTAACAGGTAAATTTCTTGGGTCTTCTTTTAGATCTGTAGAAGACATAAGCATTGGAGCTAATTTAAATGTTTCTTTTAAAGGTGCTAGATACGTTCCACCTTCAGTAATATCATCTAAACCTACCAAACGACCTTCAGTTTTAATACTTTTTTCTAATGCAGTTAAATATATTAAATTATATCCATTTTTTAATTCGTCTGTATCAAATCCAGATATCTCTTGAGCTCTTCTTAAATGTTCTGCACTTTCTTTATATCGTAAAAAATCTACTAATATTTGAGATTGAAGTGATTTATGTAGAGCTTTCATATCTGTTAAATTAATAGTTAGCATTTCATTTAACATTTGTTCATTTAACATTACAGGATCGTATGGAGCTTCTCCTACTAATTTTTCTAGTTGAGTTTTTATAGTAGTTTCTGAAAATCCTTTTGAATGTTTACTAGTTTGTAAAGCAACAGATTGTAAATTTTTTAATTTAAAATATTCATGAATAATTGGCTGAGCCATAAAACTTAATACAGTTGACTTTGGAACTTGTGCTCTAATTAACATCATATGTATTGCAGCTCCAGCTTGACCTCCATTAACAAACATTATAAAAGGATCATTTTCACCATCTACATATGCAGTTACATACTCTTGCATAGATCTATTTATATACCCACCATTAATATCTCTTATTGCAGATAATGACACCTGTTGATCTTTAAATCCTTCAAAACTTAAACGGAATAAGTCTTCTCCTATTATTGAACTCTCTATATTTGAAAATTTAAGTCCAGCTCTTTGAGATTTAGGTAAATGTGTAAGATTTTTAGCAACAATACCAGTACCTCCAATAGTTTGATACATTTGGTATGTTGTATTTATTAAATTACGTATGTTAAGCTTCTCAAATAAAGTTCCGTTTACTCCATATTCTTGGTTTACTCCGGATATGTTTGCACTTAATTGCATATCATGTATCTCATGTGCTCTCGTACTTAAATCAAAAGCTCCAATAGGAGCTATAAGCTGTCCAAAATTACTAGGATGTTTTAATATGTCTGTCATTATAGATATTAAATCATTTTGTACAACTGAACTAGGTTGTTTATATACATCTGGCAATTCATTAAACCCTAATTCAATAAGTTGAGAATGTAAGTCTACTAAAACAGTTCCTGACGATTGATTTGGATCTAAGGTTCTAGTAGCTTCTAAAGTTTCCATAAAAGATGTTAATCCTTCTATATCTGTACCAAATAGTTTAGATGCAACAGCATCATACACTCTAGAATCTGTTAAAAGTAAATCTTGTGGAGTATTAACTCTTGCTGCTAATCTTATTACTCCATCTTCATTTCGTACTACATTAGGTAAATATAAAGTAAATTTATCAATATCGAAATCTTTTCCTGTTTTAGCAACTATTTCATGAGGTACAATAATATTTGCTCCAGATGTATGTGGTAAAAATCCAGCTACTTTAATAAAATCAATTGAATTTAAACCCTCAGTTGGTATTCCAAACCCTATTATCTTTAAAGCCTCTTCATCAAACTCAGTTATATTAAGTTTTTTACCATATTCTTTTTTTAGATAATGTGGTAAATACACTTCCATCGCATTTAATGTTACACCATCTTCTTCAAAAGTATAGAATTTCAATGGTCTCATTCCTGTAGGTAAATTTACATCAGTTTCAATTTGAGACCCTGGTACACTAAATCCTACATCTGCTTGTAATACAGATAAAGATCCATTTGTTTTTCTATTAATCACTGTATTGGTAACTACAGAATATAATAATTCATCTAATTTTTGCTTATTAGCTAATTGATTAGTATAATTTATAGCTTGTTTGAATAAATGATTAACAGAATCTTTTACAGCCTCTGAAGTTTCTCTAGCATCTAATTCAGACATAATAGTTTTTAGCATTTTTTCCTGTTGAATTTTTCCAATAGGTATAAATCCATCTTGAGTTTTAATAAATCCTAATTTTTTTGCTAAATCCATTACATCTCTATCAATTAATGCTGTATGTATATCATTATATTGAGTAGACATCTCTTCCCAAGTTCTATTTTCATCAAATTGCTCTCCTAACTCTATATTGAGCATACCGTTTTGAAACACATTCATAAGATTTAAAGCTGTAGGTTGAGTACCTACTCTTACTTTTCTCTCAACTTTCATTTTTGGATCTAACTGCATACCAAAAAACTCTAAATCATAGCTTTGTATAGAAGACGCATCTGATAAATAATTATACTGACCCTCTTCACTATAAAAAGATTCAAAACCTCCTTTAGAGTTTGTTTTAGCCCCTACTTTAGTTCCTGATTCAAATACCATATAATCTAAATCTTTTTTGATCATATCATCATGTATATTGTCTATATCAGTCATTGTATTTTCCATACCTACAACTTTAGATAATCCTGGATGAATAGGATAAAGAGCAAATTTATTAAAGACTTTTAAATTTAATCCTTCAAATTGATCACTATAATAGTCAGCAAATACTTGAGGTTTTATTGGTGGAAATAATGCAATATCTTCTTCAGTTAAAGGAATTCTATTAACAAGTTTTTGATAGGCTTGTTCACTTGCTCTTTCCCAATTATTTGTTAAAAATAGAACTCTACGATAAAAATCTAAATTAACAAAACCTCCACCATCAAATATATCCATTGAAGCATATGCTTTTGCTACAGATGGAATTAAATCTTGTCTTCCTATTTGATTTAATCTATTAATATAACTCTGTACATGTTGAGATGATTTTTTTAGTTCTTTTCTTGTTACAAATTTTACAGTACTTGTATGTTTCTTTTTAGTTATTAAATTAGGCATATTTTCATTCATCCAACTTAATATACTAGGATTATAACTTGGATAAACCTTAGTACCTACCATACCAGAAGTACGTTTAAATATATTCTTATATAATGCAGGATGTCCTAAAAATAATCTAACTTGTTCTACTTCATTTAATAATTGTGTGTAAGTTAATTTTTTTACTATTTTCTTTACAGTATCTAAAGATATTTCACCATTATTTTCTGCATTTGCCTCAATCATATGTGCAGATTCTATACCTACATTAACATATCCAGTTGGAGATTTAGACAAGAATCCAAAGTTATGTAATAACTTATAATTATCATTTTGTGATGACTCTAAAAATTTATTAATATTTTTTGCAACTTCGTCAGAATTAATAAATTCTAATAATAGTCTATTGTCTCTAGCTATTCTAACTCCTCCATTATTAATAAAATTCTCTGCTTTAGAAGTTATATTATTAAATATATTAGAATCATTAAAAAATTGTAAATTTCTACCTTTTTCTTTTAAACCTGAAATTTGTTGTAATTCTTCATTATTTCTTATAACATTAGCTGTAATAATTTCATCTAAAAGTAAATCTTTTAAATATTGAATTACTTCTTTATCTGTTCTAAGTTTATTCTCTCCAATTTGAATAGATCTTTCTTGCTTTTTATTACCTACTCTTATTAAAGGTACATAACCATCTAATATAGAATTAACATGTATAGCTGCTATATTACCTTTAGTTGTTTTAGATATATCAAAACCTTGTCCAACTTGTCTGTTTTTTCCTCCTTCTAAAGTTCTTGTTCTTATTATACGTTCTTTATTATATAATGAACCTTTCATATAAGGGGATTCCATTAATCTATTTATTTCAGCATCATTAGCATTTAATTTATCTATTACTATGTTTAAATGACTCTTTCTTGTAATTCCAAATACTGTTTTATTTAAAGGGGTAATGTGCTGTAACGTTATTGCTAAATTAGAAGTTTCTATTTCATAATTTATTAAAGATTTAAAATTACCTTCAACATCTCCTTCTAATATAGAAGATAAGCTTCCTTCTTTTTTATTAATTTCAGAAAATATCCATCTAGCATTATCTAAAAACTCTTTTGCTTCTGAAGGACTATTTTCAAAACGTTGTATAAGTTTTTTAGTATTTGAATATTGAAATCCCATACCTCCTAATAGACTTAATACTTGTTTTACATCCATTGGTGTAAATATCCAAGATTTAAGACTTTGTTTTTTATTATTTATTTTAAACTCTTTATTTATATCTAAAACTAATCTACCATCTTTAAGTTTTTTTCCTAAACCAGTATGTAATTTACTTTTAAATGCATAATTCCATGCATTTTTTACTATATTTTCAGCTCTATCAGTATTAGAATTAACAAAATATCGTCCTGGATGATCTAAAGATTCAACTTCATTAGCAAGCATTGTTACATATTTTTCTGATGTAGTATTAAAATTATTTAAAAATCCTACTAATAACTTCATTCTTTCAAAAGTAAAGTCTGAAAAAGTATCTAAACCTTGAGGAATATTTAATCTATCTAATAATACTTGATATGTTTTATTTTCTTTAGCTAACTCTTGTAAAGCGTTTATAGATTCTTCTATAGTACTTTTGTTGGATAATTTTTTATATATTGTATTAGCTATATGTGTAAATTCTGCAATTTTGTACACTCCAGAATTATTAATTTTCAATACAGATTTACCTTTAACAGTACTTGTTTGTGGTAACATCCCTAGGAGTAATTTAATACCAGGTTCAATTGTATTTTTTAGATTAATTTCATTAGCAGGTTTAATTCCTAATGTATCTTTACTTAACTCATTTTCATCTACTCCTTTTTCAATAACATCAGATATATCAATCTTAGTAGCACCTAATTTATATCTCTCTAAAGATTTTAAATTTACATTAATTAGAGATTCCCAACTATTTTCTAATACAGAAAGTATTTCTTCCATATTATCTAAATCTTTTTCATTATTTTTCCACTCTATTTCTTCTTCTCTAGTTAAAGTCCTTTGAGATTCAATGTCTATAAGAGCATCATTTCTATCAGCAAATGTATTATATTGTGGAACTAACGTATCATGTAAATCAGAGTAAACAGTATTTGGTTGTCCAGGTTTTCCATATAAAGGCATAAGCATTTTAGATACTTTTTCCGGATCATTTTTTACAAATATCAAATCTTCAAATCCGTATTTCTTAGAAGATGCTATTCTCTTACCTAAAGAAACTGTCATACCTTGATTTAAATCTCTTCTAACACCTAATTTTACTCTTTTAGAAAACGATGCTCCAGCTCTACCTTCTAATGCTTCTGCTATATCATATGTTACAAACTCTTCTATCCCACTATTATAATGTCCTGTTTGAATTTTCTTGAAAAAGGATTTATTATTTTTTAAACCATTAAAGAATTTATATAGAAAATTAAATAATCTTTGAATAAGAGATTGCTTAATTCCTGATCCAATTGTATAGTCTCCTTTATTTAAAGCGTACTGTCTAAACTCCTCTGCTAACCATTCATCTGCTTCAATGTCGCTAAATGATCCAAGATCTTTTACCGTACCTTGGTAAGTAGTAGCCTTTCCTTTAAGGCCTCTAACCTCATTATATAGTTTAGCTCTTTCTGGCTTAGATAACAATTTATATGAAATACCGTGAAAAACTTCATGAAATATAGTTCCTCTGATAGCATCACTTGATAATAATATATCCCCAGTATTTTTAAAATACCCCCAATCACTACCATTAACTAATCCTTGTACTACATCTACCCTAAAAATAGGATTACCATTTTTATCTTTTGGTACCATTCTAACAAACTCTTCATATTCTCCATATAGATCCATTAATTGATAATCTTCTATATTTTTAGCAACCATAGCTGCACCATCGTTATTATCATCTTGTGGATCTATTTTATCTTTTCTTCCTCTCTTTCTTTTAGGGCCTGGTATCTCTTTCTTATCACTTTTTAAATCTAATAAGTTAGTATATGACTCATCTCTAGCTTCAGCTTTTTCCTGACTAGATAACTCTTCATCTACCATCTCTTCTGTAGTTCTATCAATTTCCATTCCTTCTTCCATCTCAGGGCTTATTCCTGCTACTTCTGCCGCTCTCCCATCATTTTCATCTACAATTGGCTCTGCATCTAGTTCAGACAGTCCTGCCCAGTTATCTTCTGATGTAACATTCTTATTATATATAAGGTATACATTTTCAAATTGTGGACTTTTATAAGATTGATTATCTTTATTTGGTATAGATAAATCTTTATTCATATTAACTGGTAAAGGAATCTCTTCAGCTGTACGCTCACCTTTAACACCTAACCCTTTAGGTCTAGTACCTAATAAAAAATGAGTATAGTTATCCCACTTTCTAAGTGAAGGGCTAAGATCATCATTAACCATAATCTCTATATACTCTTTATACTCAACAGTTCTACTTCTTTTATTATGCTTAGTGTTACGAGCTTCTATATCATCTTTTAAAGTAATTGCATTTACTTGCACATATAATTCTTTTAAAAAGTTTTGTAGTACAGAATGCTCTTCTGTAAAATTATCTTTATCTACTAATTGTTTAAAACTTAGAGAGTTACCACCAAAATATAAAACATCTCCTTCTGTATAAATTTTAAATAATGGATTAGACCTTGATTTTGAATGTTTTCCAAAAAATATTAATTGCTTTAATTGATCTGGAATACTTTTATCTTGAAGTGCTGGTACATAATTTGCTGTTTTTTGATCAAACGCTGGATTATCTCCTTTAGAGTTTTCTACCTGTTTAGCCCATAATCTTAATAAATTATATACATTAGTTTGAATAGAAGCAGGCAGCCTATTAGGTTTAAATCTTATTAAATTACCATCTTTAACTGCATAGTAAAATCCAGCATCTACTTTAATTTCTTTACCTCCTATAGATACTTTATTTGTCTCAGAGTTATTACTTATACGTAAATCAATATCTTGAACATCAGTCTCTCTACTTACAATTGTATTTCTAGCTTTTTCTTTAACTGATAGTGTAGTACCGTCACTATTATACCAAACACCTAAAGGTAATATTTGATGACCAAATGACTTACCTGAAATTTTTAAATACTTAAATTCTTGTGCTGCAATTAATTTTTCACGGAAAGTTTTATGCTCTTTTAAAATATTTTTAGCTTCATCTTTCATTTCTCCTGTAAAGAATAATTTACCATTTATAGTAACAGATGGTATTTCTTCAGCAGCTTCTGTTTTTATAAGATCTGCTCTACCATATCTATAAACAGTATGTTTCTTTCCTTGTTCGTCTTCTTTAGTAACATAAGCATCTGTACCCATCATAGAAGTATAAACTAAATGTCCTTCTTCTCTTATTGGAATACCATTATGATCAACAGCCATTAATAAAATAGTTTCTTTCTCTTCGTTTCTTAAATTAGCTGTTTTAAATTTACTATCTCTACCGTTATATGAAAGTGTAGAATATTGAGAATTAGTTTCTGTTGATCTATTATGATCATAAAAATAAACTTCATCATGATACTCCTCTTCAAGTGTAAATCTAGTTGTAGGTCTAAGTCTATAATTTTTAAATTTATATTTAGATGACTCTTTATCAACTTTAGAAGTCCAATTAAAGAAAACCATTTGAGATCTGTAAGCCTCTAATTGATTAGTTTCATCTACTGTAAGTTTTCTTTTTGTAGATTCTTCTTCTAATCTTTGATATTCTCTTCTTGCCATAGCATGGCTTCCTGCAGTTTTACCCATTCCCATATGTATTAAAGCTGGGGAATTATAATATATTTTAGGTTGTATCTCTGATACATTATTAGCATCTAATGATTTATCAAAACTAACATCATCCATTTGAGACTGACTAGAGTCAAATTCTGTTTCACTTACACCAGGATGAGAATCTAATTGATCTACTGGTAACGACTCTGTGGTAGTTAACTGTTGTATTAGTTGATTAACACCATTAAAGTTATCTATAAAAATATTATTAACAAGTCTTAATCTTATACCTAAATCTGTTTGCTTGTTAATCTCTTCAAATAGTGGAGAAAGCTGAAGACTAACTTTATCTCTTAGTTGATTAACTGCGTTGTCATAATCTTTTTGCAGTTTATAATATTCTGTTAATAGTCCCTCATATTTTGCTCTTCTTTGTTTTTCAGAATCTTTAGTAAATCTTAAATCATAATCTACGTCAAATGGAATATCTTTAAATAATTCCTCTTGAGTATATTTTCCTTTTGGAGCTTTAAAGTTTAATAACTTTTTAGTTTCATTTAATACAGGAAGTAATAAATCTAATTTATGTTTTATATCTGCAGTTCCTTTATCTAATAGTCCTATTAATTCTTCAGGTAATTCTTGTAAATTAGCAGAAAAATCCATTACCATCATAGCAAGATTTGTTAATTTCTCTTTATCTTTTTCGTTTTCAAATACAGGAGAAAAAATATTCATATCTGGATAAGAGTATGCCGCTGACTCAAAAAATCCTTTATTTAAATGCTCTTCTAAAATCTGTCTTGTATCTTTCCAATTTTCTTTTAAAAACTCTGATATCTTATCTTGAACTTCTTGAGGATTAGTAGCTTTATTAACCTCTACAATTAACTTATTTAATACTTCTAATTTATCAACTGCATCTTGTTTCTTAATCTCTAATCCTTCTAACCCTTCTCTTAGAGAAGACTCTTCTTTAGATATATTATATATTCTTTTTGCTAAAGTTTTTCTCCCTTCTTTAGTAAATGCTGCAGAACCGATAGTATTACTTACTAATTCTTGAGACACTTTACCTATCTCTTCTATTGTTTCTTTAATTTTACTATCTAAAGTTTCTATTTCATTAACTATTTCTGATCTTGTACTTTCAATAGAAATATCTAATATCTCTGATATTTGATGTGATTGATCTAACACTTTTATATCTGATGCTCCAATTAAAAAATTTAATTCTTTTGTCTGGTAAGATGTTCTATGTTCTTTTGTTTTAAGAGTTTTATTTATTTTTTCTAGCTCTTTTTTAGCAGTTTCATTGTCTCCTAATTTTTCTAAAGCTTTTTTTCTTAAAAGTAATTCTAATGTTGCTTTACTAGGATAAGCGATAAGAAGCTCTTCTTGTCCTGTAACAGCTTTTTCTGGCTGTACGTAAAATCTATAAGTTTTAGTAGTTCCTTTTTCTGTTATATCAACACCTCTAAGTTGTAAAGAAGTTTTTATAGCAGTAAACTCATCTAACTCTGGTCTTCTTTTTAATATCTTTTCAACATCTGACAGTACTTTTTCTAATATCCCTTTATTTCTAGCTATTCCTAATAAACCGTCTTTAGTATTAGGGTCATATATAGTATAGTCAAATTCTACTACCTTTCCCTGATACTTTGTAAATAGTCTTTGTAAATTCTTATTTGAAAGGCCTTCTGCATTTTCTGCTACATTTCCATTTTCATCTACTAAATATGTTCCTAACATTTTAGGTGGAGTTTTTAGTGCTCCTTTTTTAGCTCTAGTTAAACCTAAATATTTCCAAGACTGGTTAGCCTCATCTCTATAATCTAACAACTCATTATACATAGCTAATGCTCTATGTCTTCTAGCTCTTAATTTTTTAGCGTCTTTAAGCATTTGAGCAGCATCTTCTTTATCTAAAGAGTAAGCCGCAGGATCTCTTTGTGCCCATTCTGAAAGAATTTGATTTTCTGACTCACTAAGTTCTGGATCTAAACCTTGATTTATTGCTTGGTGTAAATCTTCTGTTTTTCTTTTAATCTTTTCATATTTTGCTTCTAAAGCTTCTAATTCAGAAGCACTTTTATTTTGAGTACCTTTACCCCCTATATCTCTTTGTCCATCTGCAGATTTTTCAGTCTTCTTTGGTTTATTAGTAGGGTCTTGATATAACGCTTCTATTTGAGTTTCTATATTTTTTCTTTCTTCTATTAACCCATAAAAAAGATTTTGTATATCCTCAGATGTAAATTCACTTATTCCTTTTTGTTGCATCATATACTTAGCTTCAGGTAATGCTAGTACTTCTTCTCTTTGTTTAGATGTCATTCTTCTCCAAAGATTTTTCAATCTAGATCTTGAATCTATTTGATCTCTCTCTTCTCTTACAGCTTTTGATTCAACTTGTTCTTCTGCTACTAATTCATCAACTCCTAATATTTCTTTTAGTTTTTCATATATTGCATCTTCTCTTAATTGAGAATTTTCACTTACCGATAAAGCATGCGTAATAGCTAATTTTTGATCTTCACTATAATTTAAAAAAGATCCATTAACTTTATTATATGTTTCTTTAATTGTAGAAACACGCTCATTCATCATATCTACAAGCTGAGTTTGTTTTTCTTTAAGTTGAATATCTGTTAAATCATTTAAATCATTATAATTAAAAGTCTCTCTAAACTCTTCAAGACCCATACTTCCAATGTCATCTATATCATTAAGTATACTTTCTTCTAATCCTGCTTGAAGTCTACTTATTGTATAAGTAAAAATATTATCAAATTCTCCGTTTTTAAATAAATAAGGACTATCTACAATCTGAGCAAAATCACTTGCATCTTGTATAGCTCCAGCTCTAACTAAACGATCAGTTAAAGATTTTAAAGAAGTAATAGCATGTGGATTTTCTTTAAGAGTAGCTTCTAAAGCGTTAATCATTGCCTTGTCTTTCTTCATGTCACGAGAAGTTTGCCATATTCCACCTATACCCCATTGTTTTTTAGTTTTACCTTCTTTTGTTTTTACATTTGTATATCCTGGTAATCCTAAAAGTCCTAATAAAAATCCTATTCCTATCTCTTTACCACCTTCTTTAGTTCCATAAGCTTCTGCAAAGCTGTCATCAACATGATTAATAAGTTCTGCTGTCATGCCTAAAAATCCAGGATCATTTTTCATGTTATACCAGTATTCAGCTGCTCCTTGTCCTGATATATCCATTAATCTCTGTCCACCTTCTTCTACAACACCTTCATACATAGGAACTTTAAAAACTCTCCAAGCATTATTTGTAAAAGCTCTTCGTTTTCCTATTGATTTATATAATGCTTGATAATCTTTTCCAACTAATGGTATTCTATTTTTAGTTTGATTTACACTTTCTCTAATTGTTCCTCTTAATGTATTTCTTGTACCATTAAATCCTTTACCAAATATTTTAGGGAACATCATATAATTACCATATCCAACTAAAGCTATATTAGCTGCAAATACAGAGTTTGAACTTTTAACAGCAAGATCTTCAATTTTTGCCATGTCTTCTTTAGTAGGCATTTGATTATCATTTTGATCTAAATGTATTTGAGTTAACTTTCTTACAGTTTCATCGTAATGATGTCTAGCTTCAACTCCTGCTTCATATGATGCACCTGTACCTAACTGACGTAAAGTAGTACCAGCAGCACCCCATTTCTTTTTATCAAGTAAAGTATTAAAAGCAGCGTTACCTTTTGGTACACTTGTTTTAGGGAATAAAAAAGATTTTGTTTTAGAAGCCCCTGTAGCTTTACTAATATTATTAAGTAAATTCTTAGATTTAGCAACTACTGAAGACGCCGCAAATCCACTTGCTAACCCTTCAGTTAAAACTGCCCCAATTACAAAAGAAGCTCCTTGAGAAAAATCATTTAACCAAAAATTAGCAGTTCCCATTGACTGGAAAAAATTATAATCTTCTTCTTCTTTAGTATAATAATGAGGTAAAGCTCCATCCATGTATTCATTTATACCGTCTAGACCTCTTTGAAAATCATTATCAAAAAATGAATTAGCGGACGCTTGAAATCCATCTCCTCCAACTAGTCCTCCAATAAAATTTGCTCCTCCATATAGTAGTCCTACAGTACCTCCTAATACAGTGGTTCCTACACGACTTATAAGTTTTGGAACACCATGAGCCCATTTTTCACCTGTTGTTTGTCCATGAGCTCTTAATTCATCTATGTCATCTAGTACAGAAAACGGACGTAATGAGCCATCGTTATTTTTTATATAAGGAGCATACTCATTTAAATCAACATTATGTGATTTAAATCCTTGATGTTGAGTTTGAGTATTATTAGGTTTCCATTCTGTAGGCTTCTCAGAATCAAGAACTGTATTAATTAGATTATTATCTGTACTTAAATTTGAACTGGCACTTTCAGGAGATATTAAATTTCTAAACATTTCTCCTCCAGTTTGTTTTTTATTTACTCCGCTAGAAGGCTTGCAAATATCTTTTTGATTTTTTGCATCATATCCTGCATAGTAGTATCCTTCCCAACATGCCTTACCATCTGATCCTTTTTTCTTGCCCATATATTAGTCGTTAAATCTTTTGATTTCTAGCTCTTTATATTCATTATATCTTTCTAGCCATATATTATATCCTTGTTCCATTATCTCCGCAGGTATCTTTGATCCTGGATTATCATATCCTAAACTAGACATTATTTCGCCATATATATTTGGATGTGCACTCTCAAATTGAGATTCCATAAATTTCTCTGCAAATATCATTCCTTCTACACTTGGATCAACTAGGTTTGCTTCCCCATCATAATTATTTATAACAAATGCAAATGCTTTTGCTAATTCTACTATTTGATCATTTCTAGTAACTCCATTAGTTTCTCCAGATCCTTTACTATATTTTTCCATACGAGTTAAAATACCATATGCACGAGTATGTGCTGCTGATTCTGCATCATTCATTAACATAAACATGCTTTCTACTTGAGAAAGATCGCCTCCTGTAGCAGATGGTTTATCTTCTGCATATTGTATATTGTCTGCTCCCTCAATTTGAAATTCAAGATATCCAGGAATCCCACTTTCAAAAGATCCTGGTACAGCTCCAGTTTTTTGCATTTTTTTAGCCGTACCATCCTCTTTAAAAAATGCAGCGTCAAATCCAGCTCCGCTACCTCCTAACATTAACCAATCATAATTACGAGCATTATGTCTACTATCTCCAGAGTTTAATGTTGTTCTAATATCTTTTCCACTTTTTGTATCATTTGGTCTTCTTACATTCCCCGTAAATATATCTCCATCATAATTCTCAATTAAATTGTATATTTTATCTCCCCCTAATTGAGTTCTATATGTATAATTTGCTTCTATAACTTCTTGTAACGCTTTAAATTCAGGATCATGCATATTATACGCTTCACCAGTTTTTGGGTGAACTACTCCTCTGCTTGCTAAATATTCTGTATCATTTATATTTTCCATTAATTGCTCTAATTCACTTTGACCAGAAAACAATTGTTGTAAATGATTACCTGCAGTTCTAACATTTGACTGCGCAGTAACTCCTCTATCAATATAGCTATATGCTTCTGCTCCTAAAAATGTTGCTCCAAGAGTAATAAGTTTAGCTTTACCACTAAATTTTTTACCTTGTAGTTTCCTTGCCAGAGCAATAGTAGCCGTTGTACCCAGTCCAACTATTAAATTTTCATGATGTTTTACCTCTCCTTGAAGAGTATGTTCAAAGCTACTTATCTCATTTGATAAATAATGATTAGTTATATTTCTAAGTTTATAATGATCTCTAAATCCATTCATACCATATTCCATATGCTTGTTAAATTCATCTTGAGTGATATCACCTGCTGCTAATAACCCTTCTGCTGCACCTCTTTCAACCATAAATCCTTCTCTAGCTAATCTATTTGATGTTTCTTTTTGGTCAGAAGATAAACTAGCATATTCAGAATTAAGTATGTTTGAATTCATATTGATTAAATAATTACCCACATCATCTCCTTTAAGAGAAAAACTCATAGCACCGTCTTCACTACTTCCTTTCTTTGTTAAATAGTTAATAAAAGATTTATTACCTTCTAAACTGCTTTGTGTTTGAGTATGATGAACATATTGATCTGTAATACTTTCTAATTCTTGTAATATAGTCGATTTAGCTTCTTGATCAGACATTCCTTCAATCTGTGTTAAATTTCTATAATGTTGATCTCCAATATAATTATCTAAATAAGTTGGTAATAACCCTTTAGCTATACGATCAGCTTTCCCTTGAGACACACCACTGCTATCTGCTTTAATTGTTTTAATAAGACTTTGCATATGCGCAGAATATGAATGTTCTTTCTCAGTTAAAGGTTCATATACATTTTCTACCCATGCTCCAGATTCTTCATCTTGATAATAAGATTGATGCTCATTAACTTTACCTAATCCAAAATCAAGCATGTTAAATCCATTTATTTTAGCTGTTCTTATATGCTCTAGTTCTTTTTCTCTAATTGCAAAAGATTTTTGAGCTAATTGTAACCCTCGATCTGACTCTAAAAGATTTACTACTTCGCTTACTGCTAATCCTGCATTTTCATAATCTCCTATTGCTGTAAGATTTTCAAATCTAGTTTTAACCATACCTTTAGCATTATCTACATGCATCCTATCTCCTTCTAATGTTTGTTTAGCTCCAAGAGTTTGATCTATAAGATCTACTTTAGCTTTGTTTTGATCATACCTCTCTCTAAGAACTTTATTTACTTCTACCGAATAAGGATTAGTGTATGTGCTTACATACGGTTTTAATTCATAATTACTATATTTACTTGCCATATTATATTATTTTAGTATCTTCTTCTATATCCACCATATCTCATAACTGTAGTTTGCCCTTTGTTATACTGTTCCATAGCATCATTATATTGTTGAGTTCCAGGCTGTATTCCTTGACCTATTAGTTGTTGACTATATGCTAATTTATTCTGTTCTCTTTGATAAACTCCTGTTTGCCCAGATATAGCTTGTGCCATCCTTTCTTGAGCATCATACTGAAGTTTATCAGTATATAACCCAGTAACAGTTTTAGTAGCGCTGTCTAAAGCCATTAATCTTCTATCTTTAACTGCCGAATCAGAAGCTCTATTAAACTCATCTACAGTAGCTTCCATTGTTGAATTATGCTTATTTGCATCAGACTGCGAAGTTACATTAAATTTAGACGCATCCAAAGCATTAGCAACATTTTTTCCTTTTCTTTCTTGATCCATGATAGCTTCTTGATTAGAAATAGCAATATTAGTTTTATTTTCTGTGTCAGTTATATCTGAATCAGCTTGTCGCTTTTTAGAATAAGCTGCCATTTTGTTAACTATATTACTAGAACCTCCTCCTGAAGTTTCTATAAATTTATTTAAACTTCTAGCATCTGAAGCATTTCTAGCTCTATCAGCATTCATATCAACTCTTTCAAGATTTGTTTTAGCTAATCTTTCTGGTATGATAGCTGCTGGACTTCTCATTGGGTGCTGACTCATATAATCAGGACCTTCTGAAAAAGCATACGCTGCAGGTAATAATTGTAATGGTCCTGGATTAAGAGTAGTAGTAGTTTTTTCACAACACTTTGGATCATCTGCTGCTAATTTTGGATCACAACTACATGGTTGTTTACCTGGAATTTTTGGTGTTTTTGCACAAGCTGCTGGTATTGGTCCTGCACAAGGATGTTTATGCATCACTCCTGCAGTTGTTGCATCTTCACATTCACAGTCTTCTTCTTCCGGTGTACTCCCTGGTCCCCTCATTGACGATCTACCATGAGTAAATGACCCAAAGTAATTATCTATTTTTTGAGATCCGTGCCCGTTATTAGTAAATCCTACAGCGTCTATATAACTTTGTATGTCGCCCATACCTTTATCTTTTAATTGATCTTGAAGATCTTGATTGTTATTATATTCGTCTGTTAAAAATGCATTATACTTTGTTTGAAAGTTATCAGTTTGTGTTAAAGGATCAAAATCTTGCCATTTCATTACTCCCATAGATTCCATAATATCTTTATTTCTATTATAAAATCCTTCTCTTTCTGCAGGTCCTATATCTCCATAATATCCAGTATGTACCCCATCTTGTTTGTTTTTTCCTTGTGTATTTTTATATCCTTCATCTCCATGATCTATACCTTTAAAGTTTGTACCTCCTGACAGATCTGTATATCCTAAATCTTTGTAAATTTGTTCTACATCAGAGTATTCATTAGAATATATATTTCTTTCTGGTTTTGGTCCTGCGTTTTGAAATTTTCTTACATATCCCCCAGTTTTAGCTACATTAACTTTATTTGGATTTCTTCCAGCAGCTTTCTCTTGCATTTTAGCTAACATGTCAATAGATCCTTGATCTCCTCCACTTCTTAATATATCTTTATGATGTTCTGCATAAGATCTACCACCTTTCTTTAAATGAGAAGAAAAGAAATAGTCTTTAGGTCCTCCTCCTTTAGCCATATTAACTTTATCCATAGTTTCTCCATCCTCAACTTCTGTTTGAGCATCCATCATAATACCTCCTTGATCATGAGTCTGTCCATTAAACTGAACAGCATCACTTCCTGGTATTTGTTGTACGTTTCCTCCTGGTAAATTTTGTCCTCCTCTTTTAAATTGTTGCATTTGACCCATCATCCCTTCATCACCTACAGGTTGTTGTTGAGGAATTCCCATATATCCACCTCCCATTTGTCTTCTTCTGTACCCTCCAGTTTGTTTTTTCTCTTCTTTCGCTGAAAATTTAATAATATTATTATCTGTATCTTCTCCCCAATTTAATGGATATAAAGATAAGAATATATCAAGTGCATCTTGATCTGTTATATCTGGATTCCATTTTATAACATCCATCTTCTTTTTCGCTTGATTATAATATTCAACTCCATCCTTTCCTTGTAATTTCCAATCTTGTAATTTCCCTTGATATGTTAGCATATTATATACATTCTGTCCTGTAGGAATAGTATCAGTAAAAGATTCTGGACCATAGATTGGCATTTCTCGTTGTATCTTTTCTTGTTGTTGTTTGTTAAATCTTATCGCTTCTTCTTGCTCAAAAACTGCTCGTTCTGCAGGTTGTATATAATTCTGATCTATTATATTATATAAAATTGTTCCAGCAGCACCTTCAATAATCGCCCATTTTGGAGTTGTAAAATGTTTTACTGCGCCAGCTACTGGGTTAAGAAATCTGTTTCCTGGATTCCAATTAGCTATTGGACTATTAAAAGCATCTTTTGCTTGTTTCCATGCGTTTTTCCACCCTTTAGTAGGATGAAATGTCGCTTTTGTTCTACCCCACCAATTCAGTCCTTTACCTGCATTTTTATTAATTGGATTATTTACTACGCCTGACATTTCATCAGAGTACTTAACTATAGGATAAGCGTCGTCAGTAACTCTTATAAAGTTAACTCCTCCTGATGTTAAATCATCTGCATTTTTAACAATAACTGCTGGTGGCCCTCCTTTATATGGAACTGGTAAATTTCTATTATTTATTTCTTTTAATCTATCATCTACAACTTTTCGTGCATCAGTTGTTTTGTCTGTTAATTTAACAGCATCACTTCCTTTATCTGTCAACTTTATCGCATTAGTACCCAGTTTAGCTGTACCTGTAACCTGACCTAAAAATGGAAATAGTGCAGGTATTCCCCATGCTGCATTTGTTAAATCATGCCCAAGTTCATCCCAATCTCCAGTTATAAGATCATATCCAGATTGACCTAGATTTGAAGCAAGATTTAAAACATCAGCACCTATTCCATATCCTGGAGTCATACCTGCTGTAGATAAAGACATATCAATTTTATCTCCTAATGACATACCTTGTTGGTCTTGATTCTGTAAACTAGCCATTTGATTATCAAGATCTATTTTAAGATTTGATATTTTGTCTTGCATTCCTTCTCTTTCAGATTCAAATTTATTTAGTGACGCTTGTATAACAGCTTCAGTATAAAGAGGATTTGTATTATTCTCATTATACACACCATCTGTAATACCAGGCATTCCCATAAGATCATTATCTTTCATATCAGTTACAAGGCTATTTAATTTTTCAGATGAAAGAGTTGATAAATAGTCAGGTAATTTAGACATATCACTTGAAAACATTGTTTGTACTTGTTTTGTAAAAGGAGAATAAGTATTAAATTTATCATGTTTAATATTAATTCCAGTTGGCTCATTAATATTCATTGGAGTTTGAAGAGACCCATCTTCATTCACAAAAGATGATTGAACGGGACCGACTTCAATTGTAGCTCCGTCTGCATCTGTTCTTTTCATAGACCCTGTCCATTCATTAAAATCATTTTCCATATTTTCTAATTGCTGATAAGCATTCATTTCTTGGTCCATGAAACTTCCTTGTTGATATTTTTTAATACCACCTTTTTGGTATTTCTTTTTTAATCCGTTTATAAATTTTCTATTATACATAATTTTTTTATTTTTTAAGCTGCATATCCATACCTAGGCATACCGCGCATTGCCTTACCTCCTCCTAGTTTATAAGTAACATTTCTTCCTAAATCATAACCAGAGTAAGTTTTTTGTTCCATTTCTCCTGCTCTAGCTCTCGCCAATTGAGATCCCATTTGATCTTCTAATTGTGCATTGTAATCTTCTATTTTAAGTCTTTTCTGTTGATCTATTCCTTCTTTTTCTTTTTTAGCTTTTCTCGTACCTATAAACTGCTTACCAGCCCCATATAAAGCTCCTCCTATAGCACCTGCTGCAGTACCTACAGGTCCAAACATTGATCCAAAACTAGCTCCTGTTCCAGCTGCTGATAATATAGAGCCAGAGTATTCTCCAGTATTTGATTTAGTAGCGTCACCGTCATCAGACAATTTGCTTATACCTTTACCTGCTAAAGTGGCTACTGTTCCTAATCCTGCTCCAGAAGTTAAAAATTTACCTGCTCCCGCTCCCATTTTAGCTAATCCTTTTGCTCCTTCTTTTCCAAATGTCATACCTGTTGTTCCAAGTCCAGCAAATTTACTTGCTCCCGCCGCAGCATTTGTTGCTGCTCCTGTTCCTAAATTAGCAGCTAATTTATCAGCTCCTAAACTAGCTCCACTCATAGGTGCTTTAGCCACATTACCACTTAAAGTAAGACCTGAACTATTTGGCATTGTAAGACCTGTATTTAATGCAGATGGAGGAGTAATTCCAGGGACTGCTGCCGGAGAAAATGGAGGTGTTGCTCCTGCAATTGGGTTTGTTAAAGATGATCCAGCATCAAGACCAGTAGATAAACTTCCTCCAATTTCTGGAGGAGGTGTTTTTCCAAATAGGCCTTTTATAAAACCTTGACCTTTCTCACTTTTCAATCCTTTTCCTACTGTTGATAATATTGCATCTGACCCTTTACCTACATTATCAGCAGCTTTTTGTATTTTTGCATCTTCTGTAGCTTCTATATTTCCAATTTCTGCAGCAAGTGCTTCATTGTCTGATTTTAGTTTGTCTGTTACAGACTGCATACCTTGTTGATTAGTAGCTAATACAGATGCATCTCTCTCAGCACCAACTATATTTGTAGTACTGTTCATAGATCCTGGAATAGCATTAGCATCATACATACCTGCAGTAGCATATTTTTTAACTCCCCCATTTTGCTTTTTATGGCTCCAACCTTTTTTCTTAAGATCGTTATGCTCTCCTAAAGTTTCAGTTTTTCTAGCTTTATCCTCATTATACATCATGTGTTCTTCAAATCCCCCATCTTGTTTAAAGATACCTAGATTTATATCCATACCAAGTTTCTTTTGAAGCTTTTTTCCAAACTTAGTGTTATCTAAAGCTTTATTTAATAAGTATGATCCACCTCCAGTAATTAAAGCATCTCTACCTCCTTTTAATATATTTTTAGTTTTTTGTTTTTTAAGATCTTGTTTAGATAATACATTATGTTGTCCCATATGATAAGATTTACCAAGAGGATTCGTTTCTTGATCTTTAAACCAATTTAAATCTGGACTATCATGAGACCCTAATAATTTTTCTAAATTATTTTGAACTTGCGGACATGTACCATCTGCACAATATAGATCATTAACTTGATTTATCCAGTTTTGTCCTCCTGCATTTTGTACAAAATCACCATATGCACCTTTCCATGCTTTATTTTGTTTTCTATTAGTTGACATATTTCGTATTCCAGCACTACCTAAAAGAGTACCTCCTCCAATAGTTAAAGCGTTCATTAAATCTGGATTTTTTACATCTCTAAAGTTATTTAAATTTAAATTAACTTTTTGATTTTTATTTTCTCCTTTATCAAGAAACATAATAGATTTCTTTTTTTTAGGACCTCCTTTGTCATATTTTCTCATACTATTTTTAATTAAATCTTTTTAATGTTTTGCTATAATTAGATACAAAATTGTTCTTTATTCCACCGGTTTGTTTCATTTGACTTTTTAAAATCTGACCTGACATATCCCAACCTTCTTCTGCAGCTATTCTATCTAAGTTATCTGATATACCTTTAAAAGATTTGCTTCCATAATAGTTCTTATATCCTGCATCTTTTATAAACCAGTTATCAACTTGATTACCATTGATTATAGTATTTGCATGCCCACCAAATGGTTGCCATAATCCTTCAGTTCCTTTTCCTGCTAAGTCAGTTGACTTATAAAACAATTGTGTTTTTCCATCTGGTAATGCTACTTCTACAATTTGTCTACCATGCATATTCCCATGATTAACTATGTTTTTTCCATTTAGTGTACTAACATCAAAACCTATATTATCTAAATATTTTCCTTGATCTTTCATTCCTGTTAATGCTAAATCAGTTCCTTCTGGTCCAACCTTACCATAGTGTGTAACACCTTTAGACCAAGTTTGTGGTACATCAGCGGCTTTAACAACTTGTTCAGTTGATTCTTTTGCTGCCTTTTTTGCTAGAGTTTTACCTCCTTTTGCTCCCCACTTTCCAAGTGTTGCTCCCCATCCTACAAATGGAATCATTGCAGCTGTTGATAAAGCTGCATTTGTTTTGTCTCCTTCTGCTGCATACCAAGCTGCATTAATACCATCAGCTACTTCTCCAACTGCAGGTATCATACCTGCAACATCTAAAATCCCATGTCCTACAGGTGCAATATACTTTTGATAGTTTCTCTTTAACCAACTTCTAGGATCTTTTTCTTGTATGTTTACTTCAGGAAGCATTCCCGCATTTAATATATAATTTTCTGGATCTGTCGGTACTGCACTTACATTATCAGTATTTTTAACTCCAGCATTTTGATATTTTCTTAATCCACCTGTTTTTCTAATAGGTATTCCAAGCGTAGCTTTAAACTCTGGTCCTGTTTTTTTATTATATCCTCCACTTACACCAACCTTTCCAACATGACCATACCCACCAAGTGTCCAACCATTATCTCCCATAAGATCTTTATTAACATAAGCACCAGCCCCCCATTTCATTGGATTACCTCGTCTTCCTCTTTTATAAGTTATGAAACTATCAGAGGCTTCAACTTCGCCTTCATACCCTAAAGTACCAACAGCATTTGCAAAACGTCCAAATTTAATATTATCTGTATTTTGCAGTTCATTAGATTTAATGTTGGCAGGAACATTTACTCTACCCCCTATATTTGCACCAATATACCCTTTAACTCCTTCTTGTCTTTTACCTGATATTGCAGGATTAAGTGTATATCCACCCCAAAGTTTACCTGAGCCAGTAAATGTATTATTATCAGATAATCCTGCTGTGTACTCTGTGCCTACAGAAAGATTGTGGTGAGGCTCATAATTTCTTTGTGTACATCCAGCATAGCATCTACCGTTTAAATCATATAATGGATAATTTATAGAAGCTTCTTTCTTACCCCCCGTCTGATATTTTCTTTTATATGTATTCATTATCTATAAAACATTCTTACACCTACATTAGTAGAGTACAAATTTAATAAATTATTTTCTATATTATCATACATTAATCGAATTCCTATCCATTTATCTATAAATTTCTTCTGTACGTCCCAATTTTTATTAAAATTTAAGTATGCAGGAGAAGGAATCTCATTCATTCCTGTTACATCAAACATAGAATCTATAGCAGAAGTTGTTACAGTTCCTACGTTAGCTCCTCCTATAACGTTAGGATTAGCCAAAGTTCCTGCCATATAATAGTTACCAGTATCTACTGCTATAGCTGCTAAATCTCTAAAATGATGTACTTTCCATTGACTACCTACTCTTCTAACATTAACTAAATATTCTAATATACTTGAAGTTTTATCTCCAGAAATTTGAAATGTATTATATACAAAGAAACTAGTAAATCCATGGTTTAACACATCTAAATTATATGAATCAGTATTTACATTATATCTAAAAACTTCTGCTGTATACCCAAAATTATAATATAAAGCATCTGCTGCTGCAAATTCATTATGTATAAATTCAATCTCAAACGGATAAAATTCTATAAAATCTATGTATACATCAGGCTCTTGATATAATACACCTTTAATATTAGCGTTGTGTTTCCATATACCTGCATTACCATAATTAGTTCCAAAAAATTGAGCATTAGTTGGATCTATAACTGTATATTTATCAGTTACAGAATACACATCAGTAGAAGTATTAAAGTAACGATAAGGAACATAATCATGAAACCCTACCCATATTTGAAGTTCAGGATAAAAAGATATTGTCCAAGATAAACTTTCATTAAAGAATTTAGGATTACCAAAAAATAGATCTGCCCATTCATAAACAGAACTATTTTTCTTTTGCTGAAAGCGTTGAAAACCACATGAATTTGGATTTTTTCTAATTAGACCTGGTTGATTACTTGCTCCCGCAACTACAGGTAAAGGATTTCCAGATGAGTCTACTCCATTAATTCCATTAATAAAATCTGTAGTAGGTCCTAGATCTCTTTTAGTTAATAATATTCTTTTATGTTTAGGATCCCATACAGCATGTAGTCCTAAATGAAGTAAAGGATTATCTATACATGAAGCTGGTAAGCCATATTCTTCTAATTCAAATTTAAGATTGTCTCTAAACCATTCTTTCATTCCTAGATTACTAATCTCTGATAATTTATCTTGCATCAAAAATATTTTACGTGAAGATATATCTACAAAAAAGTACCCATGTCTAGTTACTATTGCCGCCCATTGAGATTGTGTTCCTCCATAACCTCCTTTAGTTTGAATCATTTCATCTGGCTCTTGACCAAATATATCACCACTACCTATAAAAGCTTCAGTAGCATCTCCCATCTGCATAGTCTCTTTCCCTTTAGCTGCAAATAAACTTTCTTCCATATGAAAATATAACAGATTATTAAAACTTGCTAATTTCCATAGATCACCTCTATTTTTAGGAAGATCTTTAAATTGATTTGCTAAGAAAATTCTATAATTATCAATTAAATTAGTTGTATCATGTTTAGCACTTCTATGCGTTCTAGTAGGAAAATCATCTTGTTTAGTCTCTCTTAAAGGTAATGGGAAAGCAGGTCTTATATCATTTAATTCAGAATAATTATCGTTATATTTTAAATTATCTACATGTGTATAATCTTCTTCTCCTGCCTCTCTAAGTAATGTTTTAGCTATTGAGTTAGGAAAATACGCACTTTTATCACTTTCAGCATGTCTAAAATTAATATTATCTGTAGTTTCTACTATGTGGTAGTGTATACCTTTTTCAGGTTCTGATGGAGTATTGTTATCACTAGGAGTTAAAGATGTTACAAATCCGTATCTGCATATAAATGTGTCTCCTCCAAAAATTCCAAGTTGGCTATCGGCTATCTTATTATTATTTGAATCTCCTTGAATTCTTTTTTGTAAAGTAAGTGTGCTAAAATCTCCTGGATAAGGTCCTGGATTTTGATTATTACCAGTAACGTCTAAAGGTGATCCACTTTCATCAAAAACAAAATTATTTAAATCAGTCCCAGTAACTTCAAATCCTGTCCATACTAACTCTTGACTGTCAATAGATTTATATAAATCTGTTTTAAATGCTTTTAAGTTTACTATAGGGAGTTTACTTCTATTTCCACCACTACCCATACTACCAGAACTATCTAAAGGATTAACTAATAATGGAGGAGCAGCTACTTGAACCTCTCCATAATTACCCATAGTTCCACTAAAAGTACTAGGCACTCCATTAGCACCTGGAGCTGAATCTCTGTAAGCTCTATATGTTTCAGAACGTAGTTCGTGTAAATCTTTTAATCCAAACGTTATACAACTTTCTCCATATTCATTAAATAATTTACCACCAAAACCTAAAGCAGCTCCTTTAAATATGGTATCTCCCATTAAATATGTTTTAGCTTTTTGTCCTAATATTCTAGGTAAGTTTTTATAACTTTCAACATCATATTCACATCCTAAAAATATAGCAGATCTCATACTTTGAGAATAACAATTAATAGCTGTTTCCCATCCCCATGTTTCTTCTATAGTTTTTATTTCATTACCACTATCATCTGTATCTGTTTGAACTATAGATAACATTTTTTTATTCTGATCTAATCCAGGACCATTAAATACTAAATTTCTTACATTATATTGTAGATCAATATGAGTAGCAGTAGCTAAACTGTTTTTAGTTCTTAATAAATAAAAATCATGAAAACTAAATACTTTATACCCTCTAGCATCGTCTTCAAATATTGGGGCATTATTCTGTGCTCCTTGATGGTACCATATAGTTGAATATGTAGGATAATCCCACCATGTTCTAGGATAAGGATCCATTGCCCAAAAATCTTCTGCAGTTGTTTGTAATGTACTCATTACTCTTTGTGCTGAAGGATCATTTCCTGCTTCTGCACAAATACCTAATTGAGCTCTTTTTTTAAGTGCTGGTAAAAGAGGAGCTTGTCCTAAAATTGTTCTATTAGCATGATTTCTTTTAGCATAGTATATTTTAAATCCTTGAACTTTGTCTGCAATAGATTCTGGTATTTTTATATCTTCTAAATTAAAACCTAATCTATTTACTGTATGAGATAATTTTGCATCATTCATATGTTTCTTGTCAAATATAGTTGATAAAGATTCAACTTTAAATCTCATATATGACACACAAACGACATTGTCACCACACTCTTCATAATTAGCCATATTAGCATTTTCAGGAACATTGCCAGGATCAGGATAACAATTAATATTACTTGATGTTGATTGTTTAATAACAGTTCCATTAGTACAAACAGCACCATTCTCTTCCAAGTGAGTATCTAGCCAAAGAGATTCTCCTGCTTGTAAATTTATTGTATGAGTTCCCCAAGCAGTTCCAGTAGCATTTTTTCCATTGAAATCATCTTGAGTACCACCACACCCACTACCTGTCCCAAAACTCCCAATCTTTTCATCATTTATTTTTGTTCCAGTAGTACTTGTAGCTAAATAAGCTAGAGAATCAGTTCTTAAAGTTGTAAAAACATCTTTTACATTAGATCCCCAAGGTTGATGAAACCATACATTCCAATCCACTACTACCTCCATTGGTTGATCCGCTATAAATTTATTTCTATTATGCCATAAGGCTTGAGCCATATTATTATCATTACTTCCCTGCCAATAATTTTGATCTCTTTCATATGAATTATTAAATTTAAACTTTACAGGAGAACCCATAGGAGAAGAAGAACAACTATATGATTGCGTTTGATTTGTACTACTAAATATTAAATACCCATCCCACGGTTCAGGCATACTTGCTGTACCTGTAGATTCATCAGTTTCACATTCTGAAGAATTTATAGATCTTTTAACGTCTGGATTTTTATTAGATGGAAAATGATGATGTCTCACATTACTTCCTTGAATAGTACCAATTTGACCTGTATTAGACCAAACCTCATAATCTTCTGAACTAGGATAAAACTCTGTAGCATTCTCCCAAAAATTCATGCCCATATAAGTACCAACATTATATCCTGGAGAAGTACCTGATATAGCATCTGAGTAAGAATCTATAAAGTGAAATCTTTTAGCATAGCCGGGACTTATATCTTGAAAATCAGTCCACAGACCTCCGTAGTTAGCAACATTTAAAGCAGCAAGAGTTGATTTTTCAGCTTCTAGATCTACTCTTCCAGGTATATGATATGCATAAGACATACTACCATCATTCATAATGAATGCAATATAAAAAGCATATACCTCATCTCGCATATATCCTCTCCAATTAGTTGCATTAGGAATATATCTATAAGATTTACTAGGATCTTGATAACTAGCAGTTGGATTTTGTCCAAATATATTTACTGGCATAGTTCCAAATCCTGATTCTAAATTATCTACTGTTCCAAAGTACTCATCAAAGTTTGGTATTTCTACAGTATGTGCTCTTAATTTTATATTATTTGCATACTTTTGATAACCAACATCTTTAGTACCTGTTAAATTACCTAAATATAAAACTCCATCTAATTGATTTATTGTCTTAGCTGTTTCGTATGAAGTAGTATCTATCATAATTTCTTCAGGAGATCCTGGAGTAAATCCTTCTATACCACTAAATACAACTTCTGAACTTCCGTTAGTAGGTATTTCTACATCACTTAATTTATAAACATCTGTAGCTTCCCCCATTTTTCTTATAACAGCTGAACGTAAATATTTATAATCTGTGTTTAATTTAGATACTTTCCATTTAATAGCTTTAGTAGTTTGATCCCCTTCTTTAGCGCCATCCTTTTTTTGTGTAGGAGTAGTATGATCAAATTCTTCTACTATAGGAACAGGATTAGAAACAGTTAAATAATTAGTTGCTACAAAATCATCATCTACATATGCTAATGATAAATAATATACAGCTGTTCTTAAACCTCCTCCTTCTATAATAGATTTTTGATAAGGTCTAGTAACCCAATAAACATCATGTACATTTATATGTGGAATAGGACCCGAGTTAGGAAATAAGTTTAAAAGCTCTATATGTTTTGGATTAGGAGTAGTAGCTGGGTTTATACCATATAACGAATTAGTTGCTCCCCCAGTATCTAACCATCTTTCTTGTCTAGATACATTAAATGCTCTAGGAGGATTTAAATCATCTGTCCAATACACAATTAAGTCTCCTTTAGGATCAACTTTAAAAGTTCCTTCTATAAGATTACTTGTATTAAAATTTAAAGTGTGTTTAGGGTATAAAGCTATATTTGGATTAAATAGAGTTGTATAAACTCCATTATCCCATACTCCTATTTCACTTCTATTTACAACTCCTACAGCAGGATTTACATTTATTATAAATAATATTACTTTATCATCTTTACTTTCAATAGCTCCTACAATTCTATCATGCTGAGCACCATGAGGAGCTGTTCCTAAATGTCCTGATAATTCAGTCCCTCCTTCGTTAGAAATAGATCCTTCTTTATTAGTCATAACTAGATTTCTAGCGTATCGCCAAGTATTTTTTGGCTGATCCATGTGGGACGTATCTTTAAACAGTCCTTTTACAAATCTTTTTTCTGGGTTATTTGCCATTAATTTCTATATAAATCTTCTCTTGTGTTTAAGTGTTCAAATGCTGTATCGTGCTGATTAATGCTAGGAACTAGTCTTACCCATTGATTCATAAAAGATTCATATCTGTCTATATCTGGGTAATTTGCTGCATTTCTTGCCTGTGTACAATATTTTTGCCATTGTTGTTCTGCAGTACCATAATCAATTCCATTATTTTTAAATCTAGGATTACTTAATAAAATCTTTTTATATACATACCAAAACATTGCTTCTTTAAAACTTATATCATCTGGTACTAAAGGATAACAATCTTCATCAGTTGGAAAAGCCATATAACTTAAACATATTTTTCCACTTACAAAAGACGTTTTAATATAATCATTATCTACAATATAAGTCTCTTCATAATTAGTATTCTCGTTTACACATCCCTCACAGTGCATACTCTTATGAAATGTACTTGCACCATATTGTAAAGGTTGTAACCTAGATGAACTTTCAAAATAAACATTTTCTAAAACTACTATCCTATTATTAATTTCATGTAATATAGAAGCTGTGTCAGAATATTCTAAACTGTTAGCTTGAGCATCTACTATAGCAGCTTTTAATTCTTTTACTTTAGCAATTAAACTATCCAATTCATTAGAATTAAGTGGAGATATAGAATTATTTATAGCTACTTGATTAATATAATAAAGATCTGTAGGTAATAATACTTTATGATCAGTTATAGTTAATACGCATTGTTTCTGTACTAGTTGAGGTGCAGAGCCTATATGTTCTAAAGCTTCACCTATCCACTCAATAGCATCATCTATCCAATTATCACTACTTGGTTTAATATCTCTAAATATCTTTCTTATTATTACTTTACTTGATGTAGTTTTATATATTGCCATACTAGTATTTTATATTTGTTCCATTCCTGGTTCTATAAAAGATCCTTGACCAGTATTAAAAGTACCACCTGTTTGTCTACGTATTTTCTTTTGAAACTTTTTAAGTTTTTCTCCCACAGAACCTTTTTTAGTAGATTTTTTTATTGCCTTTTTACCTGCTTTTTTAGCTGCTATAGCTGCCTTAGTTGCCTTTCCCATTCCTGGTGTGGCTAATGGTGATAATGCTGGTATTAAACCTAATGCAGATAAAGCTGAATTATAATCTACGTTTTCATTTAAAGGCGCTTTCACTTTTTTACCTTTCACTTCTCCTCCTGTTTGAAATTTTTTCCTTCTCATAGGGCTTAAGAATCTTTGGCCCGCTTCAGCCTCTCCATCTTTTTTCCATTTTTTAGCAGTAGGATTTTTATTTATTTTATCTTGAACTTTATCTTCTCTTTTATTTAATATTCTTTTTCTAATTTTTTTAAAGATAACTTTTTTACCTTTTTTTTCTCTGTCTTCAATCTTGTCTCTTCTTTTTCTAATTTTTGTTCTTTTCTTAACAAGTTTATTAGCCTGTTTATCAGTTTTTTCAGTAACTTCTGAACCACCTTTTTGATACATCATTTTATTATTCATAGTTTTATTTTAATTTATTAATCCTCAAAGAGCCTAGTTATTGGAGCTTCAAGGAAACCTCCTAATTGTAATTTAGTTCTATCTGTTTCATTTAATATTCTTTTAGTAACCGTTCTTTTACCTCTATTTATATTTACAGTTTTAGATTTAATCTTACCTTTATTTTTACCAAACCTAATTTTCTTTTGTTTACGTTTTGTCATTTGATTGCCGTCATCAAAAGTAATTTTTTCTTTTCTTTTAACTTCCATTCCAGATTTATCGTCTTTAGATTTTAATCTTCTTCTAGTAAGTTTTTTATCTCCATATTTATGGTCATCACTTGATTTTCCAGCATATGTATCACTTCTTTCTTTATAGGTTGTTCCTTTACGTGTTTTTTTCTCAACTCTTTTAGAATGTACATCATCACTGTTATAAAGATTCTTACCTACAACTTTATACTTTTTTATATTTCCTTCTTTATCCTTTTTTAATTTTTTCGTTGTATAAGTTGTTCCTTCCTTTTCTCCACCTTTTTGATACATAGTGCTAGTTTTTGATTTAAACTTTTTATTTCTTTCTTTTGCATTTGCCTTTTGTTCTGGAGTTTGTGATCTTACATTTTTAGCTAAATATGAAGCAAGTCCTGTTCCCATAAATCCCGCTATAGCAGGCATTGAGCCTGCTACCTGTGTCATGGCTTTTGGAAGACTAGAAGTAGTCATCATTTGAGTAGACCCAGGTGATTTTTCCCAATCTAGTTTACCCATATTTTCATCTACTGCCTTGATAAATCCATCTTGAACTTTATCTATACCAGAAACTAATTTTCCTCTAATTCTTTCGTTTCTATCTTTATAATATTTTTTACCTTTTTTACCACCTTCTTGATATGTTTGTTTTTTCATTTTATTAATATTTTTTAAATTTTAAATAAGCTAAATCGTCTTCTTTTAAAAGGGCAATTAGCTTATCTTTATTTCCCTTTAAACCTCTTGTAGCATCAAATCTATAAACAGATTTATTTGGAACTTTACATTTACCTTTATTCCAATAATATTTACAGTAAAACTCATCTGTATGGTATATAAACCACTTTGTACCAAGTTCTGTTACATGATCATATATTTCTTCACCCTTATCTAAGAGTTCTTTTTTGTATTTATTACTTTCTCCCCAATCAATTCTTGGAGATCTTGGATCACGGTCTCTCCTAATGATAGAAATAGTAGAAAGATTATTACCCATATTAAATTTTTTACCTTCTAATACATACTCTATGATACCCATATTAAAAGTATGGCATATATCTGAAAATATAGATTTATCTATATACTCATTTTCTTCAATATAAGAATTGTATATGTCTTTAAAAGTATATCCCATTATTCAAATAATCTTGGTACTGGGGGAGATAAAAATCCACCATCTTGATACATTCCTCCACATTCCATACCTTCTTTACACCCACCTTTTTGTTTCTTACGTTGTGAACCTTTTCCTGAAAGGTATGATTTCAATTTCTCAGGTGACATCTTTGGGTTATTACCAGCAGTAGCTATTGCAATTCTTTCTTGTCGTTTAAGTTTCTTTCTATTAAAAACATTACTAATTTTTCTTTTTATATTAAGTTTTCTTTTAACTTTACCAATTCCTGCTGCATCTTTTACTCCACCTGTTTGATATTTTTTTATTCCTCCCATTTGTTTTTTTCTTTTTATATTATATTTATCTTTATATTCTTGACCAGAATCTGAATCCCACCATCCTTGAGATATTTCTACATATTTGTTAAAATCATCTTCGTCACTAGATTCACTATAATCATACTCTGGAGCATATTTTGCAAAATAACCTTCTTTATTTCCTCCCCATTTCTCAAATAAAGGCCCTTTTTCTTCATCATATAAGTCCCAAGATTTTTTATAAGAATATAAACTTTTATCTGTTTTTATAACTGTAGGTACAAACCCAGCACCGCCTGACCCATCATCTGATTTATAAGTATAAGAATCTTTACCAATTTGAAATTTTTCTCCATCTTTAAATTTATAATCTCCTGCTTGTGTTTGCCATTTAAACAAATGATCAAAATTTGAAAACTTTTCAGGTCTATTTTCTAATACTGCAGTTTCTCTTTCTTGTATATTACCTCCGGTTATAGGATTAATTGTTTCTTCTAATTCTGATCTAAGTATATATTTACCATTATTAAATACTTTTTGCTCTGACATAGGTTTACCTTTATTAAATTGTAATGCCTCTAATCTATCTCTATCTTCATCTGCCATTGACTTTCCTTCAAAATCTCCTTTATTCCATTTCTTTTTCCATTTTCTATAAGAAGGCACTCTATCTTCATTAAAATTATCACCTTCTATTAATTTTATATCATCTATAAAATTATTATATTCTGTTTTTAAAGCTTTTTTCCTAAGTTTTCTAGTTTTTACACCTTCTGTTATACTATTAACTATTTTTTTTATAGGATTTTCTTTATTTTTCTTTTTATCTGATACATTCATTATACCTTTTGTACCTAACTTATTACCTTTTACTGTTGTTTGAGAAGATCCATAAAGCGAATTTTCAGCTTGATTTACATTAGAAAGTGAATTACTTAAAGAGCGATTAGAATTAATTATAGGAGAATAAACTGCTTGGGCATTTTTAAGAGCTGACATTTCTCCTTTATCATCAATTTGCATTTGGTTAAGCATTGCACTTGTATATGCTTTAGGGTCTCCTAGTCTCCTAGCATTTTTTCTATAAACTTTTCTTTCAACTATATTCTTTTTACGAAGAGTTCTACGCTCTTTACGTTTTTCTCTATTTCCGTATAAAAAATCATCTGCTATTCTTTTATCTGCCATAATATTATTTTTTATTGTTGTTGTCCTCCTCCTGCTGGTGCTGTCCCTCCTCTAATTGTTTGGTCTTGCATTCTATCGTTTTTAGTGTCAGTTACTGAAGAAGATAGTAAATTTAATTCAGAAGACAAAATACCTTGATTTATAAGCGCTAACATATCCATAGATATAGGAAAATCTGTTGCACTATCATCATAACATCCACCTCCATCACATTGATCAAATTCTGATACATCTTCTGGATCTTCAAATACCCCTCTAACGTTAACTGTTTCTATTCCATCTGCATTATAAATATATAAAAAATCATTTATCATATAAGCTTTATATGCATCTTTTGTATATTTATCCCAAGGTAGAAATTGAACCATATTTGAATTTACTAAAGGTATAGTTCCTCTTCCTGTGACATCTCCTACATATGATATTGCTTCTTCAAAATTATATCTAATTGTTTTTGGTATAGGTTTTACACTTCTATAAACTACACAAGTACTAGGTAAGTTACAACACTGTGTAGCACACACCTGTTCTAAATCTACACACCCTAGATCTTGTTCTATATGTCTACTAGTAAATCCATTTTTAGCATGATCTCTTCTAATAAACATGGCTCTGTAATGTTTAACGTTAAATTTTATTTGATCTAAAGATATATGCTCATCATGATTAGATCTACCACCTCTAAGAAGATTTAATAAATTATATGCTATTTCGTTTAATGTCATTATTAATTATTTATTATTATGTCTACTGCGCTATCTGCTCCAGATAATTTTACAAATACGTCATATGCTGGTGACTCATAATCTATTAACAAGTCCTGTTCTTCTAATACAACAGATGAACCAAATGGTATTACAAGATGTTTAATTATATAATATGTATTAGTTGTTGTTTGAGGTGTATAATTATTTGCACTTATTTGATCTGTAGATTCATTATATAAATACAAATCTAGTCTAACATTATTAGTACTATGTATATTAGCCATACTTATTGCTTTTATATTAGCATTTCTTAAATTACTTACTGTAAGTAATTTTTGCGCTGTGTCCCCACTTATATTTTTATATATATATCCCATAATTAAAATTCTACTTCAAATGAAGCGTTAAAATACATAATTTTTCCACTTACGCCCTTTAAACCTGTGATTAAAATATCTCCAGCGGCTATAGCTGTAGCTGTAAAACTAGTTTCAGCGAAATCCTCTGGTTTAGTGTTCCCTAAAGCCGTAAACGAAAATTCTTCTAATAACACGGCAGAAACCGTTGTGTTACTATTTCTAGTTAACGTAACTTTAAACAAACCAACATAATGAGTGCCTGATCCATTTGCTGTAACCCATCCGGTCCATTTTTTAAGAGTACAAGCCCTTGGCATAATGTGTCCACCTAATCGCAGCCAGGTTTGAGGGGTTTGAGCTGTTAACCCATCAGCGCCTACACTAACCTCATGCTTAAAAGGAGCCGTGTTGGTTGCCATATTCCTTGATACATAATAATTAGTCCCATCAGGAGTACCATAACCAATTGTTTGATAGTGCATCAAATGTTTTTGTTGGTCAGAAGCTATCGCTGTTCCTTCCCAAACGCCGGTGTCAACTGTTCCTACGGTTGTTATTGCCAAACCATCTATATCAGATTTAGTTTGATCTGCAGTTGCACTAGTTTCTATTCCGTTTAACTTAGTATGGTCTGCATCAGTAAATGTGTTTGAATCAGAGGCTGCTTCTACTGCAGCTTTTATTTCAGCATTAGTTTGGTCTGCTGTGGCGCTAGTTTCAATACCATCCAACTTATCGTGATGTGCAACTGTCATTACTCCTGCAATAGAACCAGAAGCTTCCGCTATTGTTACGTTAGTTCCATCCGAGCTATCAATTCTTAAAGTATCAGTACCGGTTGTTTGTGATAGGTTTGTAGCTACATTTGTTGCTTTAGCAGTGTTAGCATCAATTTCAGCTAACAAAGAATCTGTTAACTTATCTTCTGTTATTTGATCATCGCCTATATATTCTGTTGTTATAGGTGTTCCATTCCAAACTCCAGTCCCAATTGTTCCTACGGTTGTAATAGCACTTTGAATAAAATGCTCTTGCGAAGCAAAATTATTTAAATTATCATGGTCTATTTCATCAATAGCTACTTGTATCGTTATAGTTGTACCCTCATTTGTGACGTCAACTCCATCAGCTCCAATTATTTGAAAACTATTTCCATTTTTATCTAATTCAATTCTTTCTGATGATCCATCATCTGTCTGGATCGTTACACTTGTGAAACTACTAACTCCGGCCCCAATATCTGATCTTATTTC